>Ga0209382_10004491_pt1 | contig 18632 bp, 16 predicted proteins | sample SoiMetdeltSBSDD5_FD_187599 | JGI IMG/M metagenome (GOLD analysis project Ga0209382, IMG submission 187599) | Bulk soil microbial communities from a Populus tree surrounding site in Tennessee, USA - Soil MetaG P. deltoides SBSDD5 (SPAdes) (version 2) | ecosystem: Environmental > Terrestrial >...
TTGCACTTCATCCTTCAGTACCACGCGCTTCCTCCGACTTGAGCTATCGCGCCAACATTGCTGCCAAACTGGTTTTCCCTTTCGACAACCCGTCGAAATCTCCCTCTTCGACTGGACGGCCGCGATCGAACACTACCACCCTCTGGAAAAAGCGAGCCATCGAGGGTGTACCTAAAACCCACATCACCGCCGGATTCCAATGGTCCGTGCCGGTCATCTCCAGCACTGCGCGCAACACCTTTTCCTGCGTGCGAACGTCAACGGCGGAGAGCGGCTTATTCAGGATGATGAAATCAGCTTGTTTCAGCAGCGCCCGCGCTAGATTCAGCTTCTGCCGTTGCGCCATGGTGAGGCGCCTTCCTCCGGCCCCCACGTTGAATTCGAGCCCAGCATCGATGACATCGCCATAAAGCCCGAGTTCCTCCAATACGTCGCGTACGATCGAACGAATTTTCTCAGCTACGTCCGCCTGCCTGTGGGCAATGCGCCCGAACAGGGCATTGTCAAGGATGCTGGCGGCGCTGTTGTATCGCTCCGGATCATAGGTCTCGATGGCGTTTTTGAGCGTCTCGGGCAGGTCGCGATGGAACATCTTGCGTCCTTCAACCAGCTTTTTCATCAATTCTGCATCGAGGATGCCGAAACGGTAGCGCGGTTCGGAATAGGCAAAACTCAGACCCATGATGCGGCTCGCATCTGCCGGCACTACGGCGGAGAACGGCTTGTCTTTCACCTTCTGCAGCAGTGCACGGTAATCCGGTATTTCTTCAGCAGTCATGAACGTCAATTGCTGGAAAAATGCATGGTCGGGGGGCAGCTCGCCCAAGATTTCAACCACATTCGCAGCGATCTCGAGGCCGAGATGATAAAGATCCTGATCCAAACCTGTCGCCTTCAATACCTTTTGCACATGAGGATTGGTCTTGAGATTCTCTGCTGCCAGCGCTTGCCCGATCGGCGCGCCGAAAATGAGGTTCTCAGCGACAGTGGCCTCAGTGTTGTAACTTTCGGGTTCGAAGGGTACGACGCTCTCGGTCAGCCCTTCGGCCTCAAGGCGCTCCCTCAGGCCGGCGCGAACCTTCTGGATTTGCGAGCTGAGTTTGGGATGCTCCGTCGGACTCATGGATGAACGCAAGCCAAGCTCGAATACATCCTGCGAGAGCGCGACAGTGTCGAGAACCCGGATGGTCACGGGCAGGAGTTCCTCAATGTTTTTGATCCCCAGTGTCTCGTAATCGATCCAGTCGCTGTGAACGTCAAGACTTGGATTGCCCACCACTTGCGCTTCCTTGATCTCCCATTGCCTGTCCTTGGCTTCATTGCCTTCATAGGTTTTTTCGCGGATCGGCGCATGTTTCAGCGGATAAAGAAGATTGTCGCGCATGCTACCCTGGAACATGTAAGCATCGGAGCCGCTATAGGCAAATCTGCGGCCGGTGATCGTCTCCGGTAGGTTGTGAACCTCCTGTTTTCCGATCAATATTTGTCCGCTATCGGGCTTGATGAGTCGAACCATGGCTTCCGCCAGGGCTTCGCCTCCAGCTCCCGAGGCGTCGACGACGGCAATCTTCTCCCCCGGCGCGAGCTTCAATGCAGCCTGATCGAGCACTCTCATGCCGCTCTCGTCTGTATAAGTTACGTTCACGGCCGACAATTGCTCGTTCAGCGGCTGCACATGCTGTCCATCCAGTTCTTGGAGCTTGGGATCGAGCATCCCCTCGACGTCGAATTGCTCCACAACCTGCTGGTATTTCACTTCAACGTTCTGGCGCTCCTGGTCCCAATCAATGAGCTCCTTGAGAGGGGTGGGCAAGTCCTTATAGGCGGCAATCACGGCGATCAGCTGGCCCACGTCGAGCCTTCCCTGGAGAGCCAAATACCCACCCACGGAATAGAACAGGAACGGCGTGACCTGCGCGAGGAAGTTATTGATGAACTTAACCAGGAACTTCCACTGGTAGATATCGTAGCGGATCTTGAAGATGCGGCCGAGCCGATGCGAAATGTCGGCGCGCTCGTAGTTGGACGTGTCGTTTGTGCGCACAATGGAAATACCGTCGAACACCTCGCCCACTCGTCCGGCAAGTTCGCGCGCCGTGAGCTGCCTCTGCCTGCCGAGCCTGACGAGGCGCCTTCGCATCTTAGGGATGAAAATGCCCTGAATGAGCACAATGAAAGCAGCAATGAGCCCCAGCCAGAAATTTTGAACCAGAATGAATATCATCGCAGTGACGGCCTGCCCGCCGAGCATCGCGGGAAGCACGAAGGCATCGCCGATGAACCCGCCCAAAGGCTCGACTTCATCCTTCACCATGGTTGCGACTTCGGATGCCTTCATGCGCCGGAAGGCATTCGACGGGAAGCGAATCATTCTATCGAACAGCTGGAAGCGCATGCGCCTCAGCATTCGCTCGCCGAGTCGACCCTTGTAGGTGTTGATGTAGAGCTTGAACAATCCATTGACGATGACGAGAAGCAGAAAAACCATGCTCAGGGCCATCAGCGTCCAGAAACGATCGAGCGGAATTCCTTCAAACAGCTCGGCCTTCCCATACCCGGGGATGTCGACCGCGATCGGCAAAAAATTTTGCGTCGCTCCGGGAATCTCGAAGCCTTCTCCCTGAATGGGCTGGTTTACGATCTGCTTCGGCAGGTTGAGGGAGAGGAAATAGGGCACCATCGACAAGCCCACGATGACAAGAATCCAAAGCTGTTGGGCGCGCGTATGTGTCCAGATGTAGCGAAGTAGGCTCTTTTCCATTTAGTGGGATCGACCCTTCGAGAATAGGCGCTGGATGTGAACAGAAGCGACGGACGACCCGGTGAGCGGGATACTAGTCTTTTGGGATGTGGCGCCGCAAGATTTCCCTGGTCCCGCACGCACCCTCCAAATCGAGATTGTGTGGACGGGGCCGCCCCCGTTCCAAGCTTGTTTCTATGGCTCTGGCGAGATCATCAGGGGTCAGCTGGTCTTCGGTCAAAACCTCGGCCAACCCCATTTCCCTGAGCTTCATGCTGCGCATCGTCTGTTCGCTCTCGCCCCCCTCTGCAAAGGGAATGAAGAGAGCCCGGCAGTTCGCACGCAGAATGTCGCACACCGTATTATAACCGGCCTGCGATACCGAAAGGCCCGCAGCGGCAAGCAGATCACCGAAATCAGGCCGAAAGGCCTCCATCCGCAGATTTGCGGCTGCCTGCCTTCGTAATAGATCAGGGTCGGTCTTTGGGAAATTTGGCCCCCAAATGATCAGCCAGCGCAACAGCGGCGACAGTCGCGCAGCAGCTTCGATGGCACAGCGGATCAATTCGGCGCCAGCTGCTCCTCCCCCGGCCGAGACGATCACGTCAAAGCTTTCCGATGAAGCTGAAGGCGGTGGACCTGCGACCAATCCGGTATAAGCAATCTTGACCGCAAGCCGATCAGCCAGGGGAAAGCTGTCATTCAATCTCATGAAATTGGGATCACCATGCACCAACACGAGATCGAAATAATCTTCGACAAGCTTGACTGATTCTTCCAGACGCTCAGGTTTGCGGCCCTTTTGCAATATGTCTCTCACTGAACAGGCGATGAGCGGTTGACGCGCCCTATTCTTTGCCTTTTCAAGCAGTGGGAGAAGCTCGAACCGCATTTGACGACGTCCGAACGGAAAAGCCTCGACCAGAAGTATGTCGGCCTCACTTCGATCGAAGCCCGCGAGAAGCTCGTCACGTCGTCTCCTCTTGGTTTCTTCATCTGCGGGTTTCCCCTCGGCATCAAGAAGTCCAGCGAATCCGGGAGACGACTTCAGTGGTGGAAGCGCAACAGTAGGTATCATAGGGCCAGGAAAACCGGGAAAGGGAACCCCGCCTGCCGCCATCACCACGGCATGGCCTCCTTCCGCGAGGGCATGAGCAATTCGGCTGGCGCGGACGAGATGCCCAATGCCCAAGAGATGTTGAACATAGAAAAAGACCGAGCCGTTCATTCCACGCCGCGCCAATGGCATTCGAAAAGTTCGACGAGCTGGCGCACGCTGTTTCGGTAATCGAACTTCTGACGCACCAGGCGCTGGGCTGCTTCCCCAAGCTTCAAACGTAGACCGGGATCTCGGATGAGCCGTTGCAACGCCTCACTGAAGGCTTGAGGATTTTCCAATTCGACGATGAGACCGTTTTTTTCATTGCCAAGCAACTCGAGCACGCCTGCGACTTCCGTCGACACACAGACAAGCGCCTGGCTTGACGCCTCGACCAGAACATTGGGCAAGCCGTCTCGGTCACCGTCCTTCGCGACTCTACAGGCTAGCGCGAAGATATCGGATTGGCGGTAGTTTTCGAGCACAACCTCCTGCGCCTGCGCTCCCTCCCAGCGGATGCGTTGAGTGATGCCGAGCGAGTCAGCAAGCGCCTGTAGTCTCTGCAACTGCTCGCCGCCGCCGATGTGGACAAAGCGCCAGCAAAGTTCTGGCGGGAGCAAGGCCAGCGCTCGAAGCAAGACATCGTAGCCTTTCTTTTCCACCGCACGGCCGACGCTCAGAATGACCACCGGATCCCGCGGGTCGGATCCGTTTCGTTGCGACTGAGCCGGAGCAAAAGTTGGATAGCGGTCAAGATCGAGGCCATGATAGCTTAGGATGGGTTTTGAGAGTCCATGCGCCAGGCTGGCGAGCCTCTCACGACCGGCGTTGGTGCACGTCACTACGAAGCGGGCACTTGCCAATTTATGAGCAAGATCGCGGTCGCTGCTCGTCCAGATGTCCTTGGCGTGGGCGGAGCATGTCCATGGCACGTCGAGAATCAAGCTCGTATACAATGCCACCGAAGCGGGGGTGTGAATGAAATGAGCATGGAGCCACTCGGCACCTTCCGGCCACTCGGCGGCCAGGACGGCGGCCTGGCCCAGTCGACGCAGTCGGTGGCGCGTGAGATCGCGTGGCAGATCGCACACAAATGCCCACAATGCGTGCCAAAACCCAACCCTTCCGAGAAGTTTGAGCGTTGCGCCAAGGACTCTCAGCGGCTCCTCGTGCAGATACTCCGGAAGGTAGAATACCGGTGCCTTGATTTCTGCATGGACCGGATGCTGCTTGCGGTCGGTTGGACGCCGCATGGCGACGATCACGAGATCAAGGCCCGCGACTTCCAATCCTCTGATCTCCTGGGCGATGAAAGTCTCCGACAGACGCGGATAACCCTTAAGCACCACGACGGTCTTTTTTCGGTACGGCGGAATAGGTCAGGCCCCCGCTTCGATCACCACCCTGAGGTGCGACGGCGACTTTTGACTTAGCCATTTTCCGACTTGCATGGAGATGTTGGCGAGGCCCTCAAGCGGAAGATCAGGTACGACTTCGGACGGTCTTCGGCGGGTCGGCAGAGACTGAAGCGCTGCAGCGAAGAGCTTTGCATCACCAGCCTCCTCGGGCAGAAGCACCTCGATCAGACCCAGCTCCGCAGCACGACGGGCACGAATCAGCTGCTCCTCCCTCGGCCTCATGCGGGGGACGACGATGGCTGGCTTATCGAAAGATAGGATCTCGCAAAAGGTGTTGTAGCCTCCCATGGCGACGACGGCCCTTGCATCGGCGATGAGGTTCTCCATGTGGCTGTCGAATTCGATCATTTCGACGGCAGGCACCTTCTTCGCTTTCCTGAAGAGCTTTCGCCGTTTTCGTGCCGGCATGTAGGGTCCGAGCACGATGAGAGCCTTGTGCTGCAGGGTCGGCTCACAGAGATAGCTGTCCAGCACATCGTGGACAAGATCAGCTCCATCGCCCCCGCCTCCGGGAGTCACCAGTATGTAATCATCCTCGCGTCTCGAAATCGCAAGGTCGTCAGTCGTGGCTTGGCGAGGAATAAAGCCCACGAAGGTCATCCTCGACCGCACGGACGGTGGAACCTCAAGGCCCTGCAGTGGATCGTAGAAATCACTAGGGCCGTAAACCCAGATGCCGTCATAGAACAGATCGATCTTCCGCATTGTCTCGCGCTGCTTCCACTCCACCTCGAGCAGCCTTGGGGCATCCATGACATCCCGCAATCCCAACACCAACGTCGTTGCACGGGTCTTGAGAAAAGAGAGCGTCTCTTCAAGTTCTCCGCGTAGTCCGAGGGGCTCCTTGTCGACTATCAGTAGATCGGGCTGAAACGTCTCCGCCGTATGCCGGATGATGGACTGTCGCATTATCAAGGTGTCCTGAAGATCCATGTGGCGGTCGAGTGAAATGTATTCGCCATTGCGTCTCTTGATCACGCTCGGGATCTTCACGAAGTCGACGCGGGCCCGATAATCGAACGCACCTGCAATTGGTGAGCCCGAGATGATCAATATGTTGAGGCCGCGGTAATTCTCAACGAGAGCGTGGGCGATGGCCAGGCAGCGGCGCAGGTGCCCCAGCCCGAAAGTATCGTGGCTGTACATGAGAATACGTGCGTGCTCTAAGCGCTGCATCTCGACCCGACTGGCTAGGACTACTACGGTAGGGACATCCGGCAACGGGAGATTGACACTCCCGTGAGAGCCTGTAAACCGCGTTTGCGAGCAGATGCGGTTTGCGCCGAAGGGCCATATTGTCAAGCTTGATGACAAAAAGTTGTATCTTGTGCCCCGGCAGCGGCCTTTATTCTAAAGCAATGAGTTTGGGCCTTGGAGCACCGTTGAACGCACCAATTTGGTATGATCGAGACGGTCCATGCCGGTATGGCTCGGGAGAAATGACGTGTTAGAGGCTGACGAGGAACGACGGCTAACCACGATCATGGCCATCGATGTGGTGGGTTACAGCCGTCTCATGAGTGACGACGAGACCGGGACTCTGGGCGCTCTTCAGGATCTCAGACGCACCGTTCTCGAGCCCATGATTGCGCAGTTCGGCGGGCGTACCTTCAAGTTGATGGGTGATGGCGCCCTCGTCGAATTTTCCAGCGTGGTGAAGGCTGTTCAATGTGCAGTTGAGCTGCAAAAGACCGTGGCTGCCCGCCCCCCCGATTGGCCGGACGGGCGCAAGATCGAGCTGAGGATCGGCGTGAACTTGGGCGATGTTATCGCTCTTGGCAGCGATCTCTACGGTTCCGGCGTTAACCTTGCTGCACGCTTGCAGGCGATGGCCGCACCCGGCGGAATATCCATTTCGGCAGCCGTCCATGAGCACGTCGGCGGTAACCTCACATGGGGGTGGAGAGACTTGGGCGATCAGACAGTCAAGAGTTTTGCTCGGCCAGTGCGCGTTTATAGCCTCGCACCGCGCGCTGCCGCATCATTGCTTGCACCTGACGCTGCCGGCCGTACCCGGCCATCGGTGGCTGTCCTGCCCTTCGCCAATATGAGCGGCGATCCCGAGCAGGAATTTTTCGCCGACGGACTTACCGAGGAGATCCTGACCGAACTCTCCCGTTTTCGCAGCCTTCTGGTGATCTCGCGAAATTCCACATTCAAGTACAAGGGGCAGAGGATCGACATTCGCGAAGTGTCCCGCGATCTCGGGGCCGATTATGTCGTCGAAGGCAGCGTCAGAAAAACCGCCGACCGGGTGAGAGTCATCGTTCAGCTGATCGACGGGCGCAGCGATCAGCATATTTGGGCAGATCGCTACGACCGCAAGCTCATCGACATCTTCGAGCTCCAGGATGAGATTACGACTGCCATTGTCGCCACGTTGCCAGGGCGGATCGAGGCGGCGACGAGAGACATCGTCGCGCGAAAGAAGACGGACAATATGGTTGCTTATGAGTGCGTGCTTGCAGGGAAGATCCTGCATCACCGCTCAACGCGAGAAGCAAACGGCGAGGCGTTGACTCTGTTGAAGCGGGCAGTTGAGCTCGATCCCAACTATGCTCATGCTCATGCGTGGATAGCCTGCACCGTGGGACAGGCCTGGTCCAACGGCTGGTGCCAAGACCGCGACGCCGCCTGGACCACGGTCACCAAGGAGCTCGAGATCGCCATGAGGCTCGACGATCATGACAGCGACGTACACCGCGTCTATGCCGCTGTCTGCCTCACCAGGGACGATCACGAGCAGGCCATGTATCATCAGGAGCGCGCTCTGGCGCTTAATCCCAATGATGATCTGATCGTGGTGCAGCAGGGCGAGATGCTGACTTGGATAGGCAAGCCCGAGGAGGGCATCTCGTGGATTCTGAAGGCGATGCGGCTCAATCCTTTCCATCCCGAGCGGTTTTGGAATCACCTCGGACGAGCATATTTCGTCGCCAAACGGTATCAGGATGCCATTGGTGCTTTTCGCCGAATCGCATCCCCTGATCAGTTCCATTTCGCTTTCATGGCAGCGACCGAGGCGAAGCTTGGCAACATGGCTGCTGCCGCACAATATGTTAGGGAAGTTCTCGCCCGCTATCCGGAGTTCTCGACTGCGGCTTACGCCCAAACGCTGCATTACAAGCTACCTGAGGACCTGGAGCATCATCGGGAAGCCCTCATCGCAGCCGGATTGCCAAAGTGAACACCAAACAGCCTGCGCAGGCCTTTGTGAGCTCGGAGTTCTCTCCCATCAATATCGAGGCGCGTTTGCCACGATGCAGCGTTATCATGGCGCATCACAACTATTCGCATGTGGTCCTGAACGCGCTGCGCTCCGTCGCGCAGCAGGATCATGCCGATTTCGAATGTATCGTGATTGATGACTTCTCTACGCCCAATCATAGGAGTGAGCTCGAGCAAATTCTGGAACAGCTGCAGGATCGTCGCTTCCGCCTTATCAAGGCTCCCCGCAATCTCGGCCAGACCCAAGCCATTTTCGAAGCTCTTGCCCAATGCAGCAGCGAGTTCGTGGCAATGCTCGATCCCGATGACGCCTATGCGCCGCGGTTCTTAGGCTCCATGCTCACTGCACATCTCAACCGCGTTCAGATCGCCGCAGTCGCCACATGTGACATGGGAATGTATCGAGTAGGCGGGGATCGTTTGAGCAATGTTTTTTCTCGGTTTGGGCGAGATTCAGCCAAGCAAGGCCAGGCGGAGCAGCATGCCGCCATGCTGGAAGACCACGGTTACAGCCAATACTATCCACCGTGGACGCCGGGCTGGCTGTGGTGCGCCACCTCGAGCCTAATGTTCCGTCGCGACGCTCTGGAACTCATCCGGCCAAGGAAACCCGTAACCTACCATCAGGCGGACGCTTATTGTGCACAGGGCGCGCACATGTTCGGGGGCACGCTCTTTGTCAACAAAGTGCTCTCCTATCGTGGTCTGCATGGCTCGAACCTCATGCACACAGCGCGTTATTTTTCAGCCTACCAGCAGCGTCACGAGCGCGGGATCCAAAACGTTGCACGGCAGGCGAAGCTCGATGCAGTCGATGCGTTCTTCGCCAATGACGGTCACCGCCTGTTCCAGCCTGAAAGGATCTTGAAGATCCTGCAGGCCCATCTGGATACTGAAGCGCTGGGTGACATAGTGGAAACGATTGCCGAGCGCGCAAAAGTTAACCAGACCTAGAGCCAGATTGACTCCAATCCAAATCAAGCACTAATAGTTTTTGACGCCGTTTGGTTGGGGGAGCAACGGCGCTGCCTTTCGGTAGTGGAGTTCATCTGGTGCGCATCAGGCACTTTTTGGCCGCGGCTGCCATATTGTCCGCAATCACCTATGCTGGCCCATGCATGGCTGTTGCCCCTGTCGGCAAGACGGTGCAGGCCTCTAGCAGGGTCAGCGCGAGCGGAGCTGCAGGATCGCGGGTGCTGAAGACGGCGGATCCCGTCTACTTCAACGATGCACTTCGATCCAATGCCACGGGCGTTGGCCAGTTCCAGTTCGTCGATGGCTCCAAGCTGGCAATCGGCCCCAATGCTTCGATCACCATCGATAAATTCGTCTACAAGGGTGGCAATACACTGCAGAGACTGGGCATCCAGGCTAGCAAGGGAGCGTTTCGGTGGATTAGCGGTAAGAGCGCTTCTTCCGCTTATGAGATCGTCACGCCTGCCGGCACCATGGGCATCCGCGGCACAGCCTTCGATTTCACTGTGCGTGCAGGCAAAACGTATCTCGTGTTGCTGCAGGGCAATGTTCGTTTCTGCAGCGGCAGCTCGTGCAAGAGCTTGCGACGATCTTGCGATTATGTTGTGGCAGGCGGCGGAGGCGTGAGCGATCCCACCCATTTGTCCCGTGGCTTGTCGAGCAGCGAGGCGCAAAGCATCTTCCCCTTACTCGCCAATCAAAGTCGGTTGGCTTCCAGCTTTCATCAGCCGGGGCGATCGTGCTTGAGCAAGGTGGTGAAAAGAAACGACCTCGAAAGAGCGCGTGCTCTGGCGACCCCGAATGGAATTTCCGAGCCACCGGGTCCCCCGTCACATCCCAACAATGGATTTGGCAATGGTCCTGAGACAGGTGATGGGCCGTCGGATACGAGCAATCCGGGCAAGGGACGTGGCGGCCCTCACCGCGACGCCACGTAGCCTGAGATCCACCGTTCGATCTACGTTGTCTGCCTAATTAGCGGCCACCTTAACATTCAACATGTTCGGACCGCCTACGAGAAAAGCGGGGTCGAACTGCTGGAAGAGCGATGGGCTTTCGTCGACTCTTGACCCCTACGTGGTCGCGTGCTCCTTATTGCATATCATTGATAGTGCACATTTTTGTCGCTACCAGCGCTTCTCACAAGGGTTAACGGCAGATGAACGAAGGATTCAGACCCTATTCTGTCTCGCTACTTTAGCTTCTCTCGAGAATTCGAATTGAGGAGCCCGCTATGACCGCCGCCATCAAGCTCTTAAAGCTCAAACTGAGGCGCAACAGAACTGCCCTGCATCTCGACGATCATTTGTTGCGTGACCTAGGGGTTTCCCGCGTGTTATCGGAATTCGCTCCGTTCTAAGGCCCAAACAAAAGGTGGCGGCAATGCTTCCGCCACCCTGCCTTTCATAAAGGGACCGATTATCGCCGCCAGACATCCCCAGTCCAGGCATTCACATTGACCTCAAAGAGCCTGCCGCGCCGGCTTGCCTCGAAAACATAGACGCGACCGCTACATTTAACGGTGTCCACCACGCGATAGCCGTGTTCTCTGACAAGCCGCCGTGCTTCCCAGCACTTCAGCTTCCCGCGGCGCCGAGAAGAGTAATCATCGTCATCGTCATATCCGCCATAAACACCTATGCCCGGATTGACATCCACATCGAGATCAATCGCCATGGATGGTACTGTGCCCAGCAGAAATAGCGGTATCGCCAAGACGGCCGCAGAAAGGTGATTTCGCATGAGTTCATCCTCTCGATCTATTTAGCGTGAAAACGGAAGGCCCAAGTATTGGCGGAGCCTTAAGAAGTCATCATGTCCCTTCGAGGCTGTCCGATCAAGAACCGCATAATGAAATTCGGCTGGAACATTTTTGTGGCTAAGTTAGTGCGACCAATTCTTGCAAATAAGCTCCATAGCTACTTCGACTTAAATCGTTTGCGAGGCATGCGAGCTGATCCTTCGAAATCCAGCCGTTCCGCCAGGCGATTTCCTCTGGGCTGGAAATACACAATCCTTGGCGTTTTTCGATGGTCTGCACAGAATGAGCGGCCTCCAGAAGGGAATCTGGCGTACCTGAGTCGAACCAAGCGTGTCCTCTTCCCATCCGCTCAACTCGGAGACTGCCTCTCTCCAGATAAGTACGGATCACGTCAGTGATCTCGAGTTCCCCCCTTTGTGAAGGACGCAGGCCAGAGGCAATCTCGACTACGCTGCTGTCGCAGAAATACAAGCCAGTCAAAGCATAAGAAGACCGTGGAATCTGTGGTTTCTCTTCAACAGAAACTACCGATCCTCGCTCATCAAACTCGATAACTCCATATCGTTGAGGATCCGGTACATGGTAGCCAAAAACCGTCGCGCCATGTGTCTGAGCAGCTGCCTTGTGCAATATGCCAGATAAGCCGTAACCGAAGAAAATGTTGTCACCCAGAATCAGTGCACAACCATCTTCTCCTATGAAGTTCTGGCCGATTATGAACGCCTGAGGAAGACCATCAGGTGACGGCTGTTCCGCGAACGATAATTCCAATCCCCAGTCGCTCGCTTTGGCCAACACTCTTTTAAAGTGTTCTGCATCTGCCGGCGTGGTGATCAACAAAATCTGTCTTATGCCAGCCAGCATCAGAGTCGAAAGCGGATAGTAAATCATGGGCTTGTTGTAGACGGGCAAGAGCTGCTTGCTAAAAGGTACGGTCAGGGGATAAAGCCTCGTTCCCGTTCCGCCTGCTAAGATTATTCCCTTCATGTCTTCCCGCGCTGCTTCGGCCTTAAGCCGAGACCGTCAACCCGAGCCGTCTGCCGTCGTATTTAAACTGCAATATGCTTCGCCACCAAGCCTCGTTCTGAACGTACCACTCAATCGTTGTTCGCAGCCCCGCCTCGAAAGAATTTGTTGGACGCCAACCCAGCTCCTCAGTGATCTTGCGACAGTTCATCGCGTAACGGTAATCGTGTCCCGGTCTGTCTGGCACGAATCTGATCAGACTTCTATAGGAGCGTTGGTTACCCAACGGTCGGATTTCATCCAATGCGGAACATACCCTTTCAACAACCTCGACGTTGCGAAACTGCGCCCCTCCCCCCACATTATATTTCTCTCCGTTTCTCCCTTGCAGAAATGCCACTAGGATTGCATCTGCATGATCGTCAACAAAGAGCCAATCTCGAGTGTGGCGGCCCGAGCCGTAAATGAGCAACGGCTCTTCCTTCAGTGCTCTTATGATGGTCAGTGGAATAAGCTTTTCTGGAAACTGCCAAGGCCCATAATTATTAGAGCAATTGGTTAGTACGACTGGCAAATCGTAGGTTTCGTACCAGGCTTGGACCAAGTGATCCGCGGCTGCCTTCGATGCCGCATAAGGCGAACGAGGTCTATAAGCAGTCTCCTCGCTGAAAGTTTCGTGATCATTCGAAAGTGAACCATAAACCTCGTCTGTCGAGACATGATGAAATCGAAAACGTGCCTTTTGATCCTTACTTCGCAATGACAGATACCAGCGTGCGACGTCCAAAAGTACGTAGGTTCCCATGACGTTTGTGTGCATGAATCCAGCTGGCTCATCGATCGACCGATCAACGTGACTCTCAGCAGCAAGATTGATGACTCCGTCCGGATTGAATGATCTAAAAACATCTCGGATGCGGCTTTCATTGGCGATATCAGTCTTTACAAAATGGTAGCGTGGGGAACCGGAACATTCCTCGACCGCCTCCGCCGAGGCTGCATAGGTCAAGCTATCCACATTTATGACAATGTGTCCTGTGCGGCGGATCAGCTTGCGAATAAGAGCTGAGCCTACAAACCCGCAGCCCCCGGTCACTACTATCGTTCTTACACGTTCCGTCACCTCACCTCCCATCCTAAATTACGTATGTACCGCAATCTCGTCGCCGGAGACTGGCACTATGCGAATGTTTGCAACGCCAATACGCCCCGGAGAACGATCAGTCTTTTCTTTCGGGGTCAAATCAAACTGCAAGACTGAGTAATCATCCTCTTTGAGCCTACTTCGGGTCGTGAGGAGTACGGTATCTTCAGATGAATTCCAGATTCGATATGGGGTTGGCGCACCATTTAGCCGAAGAACAAGGTCTTCAAGCACGTGGGGGGCGGTGATCTTGACTATTTCAAGATGGACCTCAACAGGACCAAAGTGGGTTACAGGTATGAGTAGTTTCGGTCGTGGATTCTCGCCCGACATGCGATAGGGTCGAACCCACTGTCGGAGGGGTTGCCAATCGAGTCCGGCATATGCGGTGGTCTGTTGGATCGTCGCACCATCATTCAATGACCGAAGGGGCGGTCGCTCAACGCCCCGCGATCGCAAGGATGTGCGGTACCATGCGCCCGGCTGTCTCTTGTCATAGTCCTCGTACTTTGTCGTCATGAAGCGCCCGTTCTCGCGGGCACTCGCGATTGCTCCGCTGATCAGTGCAGCAGCTTCGTCGCCGCTACTGAGAATTCGCAATAAGTGCTCTTGCTCGTGACAGGTATGTTCCATGTAAGAAAGATATCTGAGAGCCGCAGTGAATTTATGGGCGGTCACCTTGCGGGTTGAGGAAAAATGCATTCCCGCTTCGGCGGCTCGCAGCAGCAGGTCGCAGTCCACCGGTGCTTTGACTTGCAAGGGATCGCGCCAATAGCCGATCTTTTCAACTACTGACAATTTGTGCGCTAGCGAGGAAGGCGGAAAAAAGTGCTCGAACTTGGCAGAGTCCTCTTCGAAGATGCCCGTTACCCGATAATGATTTGAGTCTGCGGGTCCATGGGTGAGGCAGCCACTAACCGCGAATGAAACCGCGTCACTAGTGGCAAAACACTCATGCAGACTTTCTAGATGATTAGGCGCCCAGATATCATCATGACCGATATAAGCTACATATCGCCCTCTAGCCAATTTCAGCCCAGCGTTATTTGGATAGCTTTGACTCTTGCCCCGCTCCTGGAGATTGATCCAATGCACGCGGTCGTTCAGGAAAGGTTGGAGATGCTGGGCAGTGTCATCGGCACAGAAATCACCGATAATATAGAACTCAAAGCCTTGAAAGCTCTGCCCAAGGACCGACAAAACGGTGGGAATGATGTGGCGACCGCGATTGTATGTTGCGGAAATGACCGTGAACTCGGGCCTGCCTTCAGAAGGTGTATGGAACACCGGGATGACCATAGGGCAGTCTGCACTTGTCTGGCCGATCGTGACGATAAACGTTGGTGGGGCAATTGATAAAACTTGCCGTTTGGTCGCCGCAGTTTTTCACGCCGTGAATCACGTAGGGCGGGATGGTAAGCCGACAACGCAAACTTGCGCCGAGATGAAGCTCGTTGAGTTGGCCATAGGTCGGCGATCCGGGTCGAATGTCGTAGAGCGCCCACTTGAAATGCCCATTGGTGAAGCAGAGACGGTCGGATTGAAACCTATGGTACACCCAAGCGCGAACAGAGCCGGGGTCGGCAACGACCTGGTAAACGTGCACGATAGCTTCGATCGCTTCGTCGCGCGTTGTAAGCAATTCGTGAAGCATCCCACGCTTGTCGATACCAGTCGTCAGCAACTCCACCTTAACCCCTTCGATAAGAGAAGTACTGTCGAAGTTAAGGCTCTGAGTGGACGCAACACTGTCGAACGATTTCGGCTGATCCGGAATGAAATCTTCAAGGCGCAAAGCAGGTATGTCTGCCTCAACTTGCTTCAGCATAATCGTTAGTTCCCTCCCAATGGCGAGCTCTGATGGCTCACACCTGGCAAGGCATACCTTTATCCAGCAATTCATGCCACCCCAAAATTCCTAACCGCAAGTATTTGACGGCAAAGGCCGGCAATCGATGAACCTAAGCGAGGTATACCAAACCTGCCGGGCTCTCCAATTATTGGTAAGTGACTGGCCTATTGGGCTAATCAGTCAATTCAACAGTGGCCAGCCTGCATCACCTGCGACCGAATACAGCAAATATATTCGACCCCTTGTCGAGAAGATCGACGGATTGCGCACTGTAGTCTTGTGCCTTTTATGGGCGCCAGCGGGACCGGCTGAGGGAAGGGCGGAGCCAGAAACGAGGGTCTATTTGTGTTGTTGCGGTTTAGTCCTGGACAACATGTCTGGGGTAGTGATCGGGTTCAGGGGAAGCCTGCGGGGCGCGCGTCTCACGCCCGGCTATACATGCCAAAAACCACTTCTCTCCGCATGTTCGTTACGCAACAGCTCTCGCAGAAGGCCTGTCAACTGCAATCAACAAATCCCACAGGGGAGGAACACCGTTTGCCGGGTCAATCGACCGACAAGAAGAATGTAATCGCAGAATATCGGACATTACTTCGTAGTGCACCGCACTTTGGGGGACCAGACGAACTAAGAAATCAATTCTTCGATCGAAGGCTTCGGGATTTGTGTGATACTCCGAGAAGAATGCTCGGTGGGTGCTTATGAATCTCAGGGCCCATACAAGAGACTTTCGATCAAGCTCTCCGCAGCGCCACAGGTCCACGACGCCAGAAGCACGTCCGAAGAATGCAAGATTGAACCATTGTTGTAGGCTGAAGAGGCTCTGGTGTAGCGGTTGCTTGCGCGAGAGTTCTGTCGGTGCACCAAACGGTTCAATACAATTATGCAGGCGTAGCGGCGATCGGTTAAGCATTCGTACAGTGGTGGACACGTCGCCCAGGTAAGCTGAAACACTGCCGATGACTAGATCATGAATGACTCCTTTGATGCTGCGTTCCGTCTCCGCCTGCTGGCCGGCTGCCTTCAACCAGCTGTCCTGGAACTGATGCAGCCAATTCGCAATTCCTTGCAGTTCTGAGTTCGTCATTGCACTAGCGGCTTGAAGAATGCGCAGCGCGTCGAGCATTGGCCATACTGTGGCGTAGTCCGCTAGGGTCGAATTAATGTCTTCCTCGCAACCTTCCATGATTACTGGCAAGTCGACATTTGGCTCAACACGGGTTTGGGAATTGAGAAACCATGCCCTGGCACAATCAGCAGCCTGCTCAATATTGTATCTTTCACCATAGTGTCGGTACGCTAGAGCCAAGGTCACGATGTCGGTAACAAAGTGGCGGAAACTAGAGGAACCTGACTCCGCTGACCAACTGTCCTTGGAGGCTGACGCGGCCAATCTTCTTAAAGCGTCATTATCGAAATCCAGTGCTACGGTTTCACCATAACATAGCAGCGAGGATTGAAGACATTTGCCATTTGACAGAGCGATATCAATCGAGTCGCAGTAATTTGCGATGGCAAGAATCCGATTGCCAAATCGATTTACTGTGGAAGCCTCTACTTTGGCATCTGCACCAGTACTAAGTCGGGCAATCCACGAACCTATAGCAAACATGTTTTTTTCTCGGACGCGAGTATCCAGGAATGGTTCCCAACGTGTGCGCGGCCACTCGTGCCATGGGCCTGGAACACCAAGTCGAATTAGGAGTTCAGCCTTGGGCATATTTCCGTAGCGCAGCTTTTCGTTGAAACGCTCAGACGCATCAGCTCTAAATCCGATCTGGGGTTCGTCGCTCTTATCTAAGTTTGTCTTAGGATCCAAAACTGTCGAATTGTCAAAGAACCTGACCATTGGAATGACGAGGTACTTTGCTTCTGGATTTGTTCGGATGACTTCAAGGAGCTCCGCCAACCCATCCTCGCGCAAGAAAGTGTTTCCGTCGAAGGGGAGCACCCACCGAGCTTCACTAACTCCCAACCTAATGGCCTCATTGCGAGCCGAATTCAACGCAATGGCCGCAAGATTCTTGTGACGATAGATCCACTCGAAGGCGATGACTTCAGGAATATTTTTCGGGCCTTTTTGGATGATACTGAGGGGATTAAATCTTCTTGGAAGGCCAGAGGGATCTAGGAAATGCCGAACGTAAAATTCACGATCGAACGGAATACGGTGAACTATCTGGTTGTGCCTAGACAGAAGATCTAGCAGCTCCTCTTCCGCTTCTGGTTCCCAAATGCGATTAAGAATCCATCGACGCTCGACTATCTTGCAGATTGTTTCGCGCTCCAGAATGAATTTGAGGTTCGCAAATGTCTGCCTTTTATGGTGGCGGGGGGGCAAATCGCTTCCCAATATCCGGCAGAGGATAATCTTTGAATTGGTTTCAACCATTTTGCCCCCTACTTGAGAAAATCGTTGAACTGGTTGAGATCGTATCGTTCCTGCATTTATCATCGGCAGCAGTCAGTGATTCGGCTAGTCAATCAAGGTTGCCACCACCGTCCAACGCCCCGGCCGACTCGATATTAATACCGGCATGAAACGAAGCGCCCTTAATGCGTTCATGACTATCCAGAGAAAAGGCCACCTTGGACCCTACAAGGCCGGTTACCACATCAACGGGATCGATCTGTTTGCAGATATACGACAATTTCTCCTTAAAGAGGAGTTCAAAGTCGTGTTCGATGTCGGCGCCAATATTGGTCAGTCTACCGAACAAATGGCATGTGCGTTTCCTGTTGCTCAAATCTATTCTTTTGAGCCTATTTTTGACAGCTTTATGAAACTCAAGCACGCAGTGGCGGCGCTGCCAAACGTGAACATCTACAATATTGGACTGAGCAGCTGCATCGGCCAGGCTGCTTTTGCATCACCAGGTAGGTCCACCCGATTTAGGGTCAGCGCTGACGGAATTGGCGTCATGGCTCAACTCGAGACAGTAGATCACTTTTGCCAGTCTCATGCGGTCGGGGAAATTTGCTTGCTGAAAATCGACACCGAAGGTCACGACTTGGACGTGCTCAAGGGAGCGCAGCAAATGTTGTCTTCGGGATTGGTAAATATGGTGCTAGCTGAGTGTTCAATGAACCCAGCCAATGACTCCCACGTGCCCTTTTCAGAGATCTATGAACATCTGACGAAGTTTGGTTTTGCTCTTTTTGGTTTCTACGAACAAGTGCGAGAATGGCCAACGCGGGAACCGCATCTTCGCCGCTGCAATGTTTGTTTCATCTCCCAGAAAGTCATCATGCGCAATCGATACAACGTGCGCTGAATAGGGCCATCGGTTCTCACATGCATATCGGCTCGTACTTTCAAATCGTGAACTGAAGAATCGGGAAGACGAGGGATAGCCGTTCATAGTCTGTCCAAGCATGGTCGAAGGAACGCGCCTCGAGTGGAGATGTTATCATGCGCTGGAGGCGCAGTTTACTGTCAGACAGGTAA
>Ga0209382_10004492_pt1 | contig 18632 bp, 19 predicted proteins | sample SoiMetdeltSBSDD5_FD_187599 | JGI IMG/M metagenome (GOLD analysis project Ga0209382, IMG submission 187599) | Bulk soil microbial communities from a Populus tree surrounding site in Tennessee, USA - Soil MetaG P. deltoides SBSDD5 (SPAdes) (version 2) | ecosystem: Environmental > Terrestrial >...
CCGCCAGCGTCACCACCGCGCGCTCGGCGCGGCGGCAGACGGTACGGGCCACGTGGAGGGCGGCCCCCGCCCGTGATCCGCCGGGGAGGATGAAGGCGCGCAGCGGCGGCAGCCCGGACTCGGCGGCATCGATCGCGCGCTCCAGCTCCTCGATGCGCGCCGCCGGTACCGCCGCTTTCTCCGCGGGCGCGGCGGCGCCCCCGCCGCGAATGTCGGCGAGCTGGGCGCCCAGCGCGAACAGGTCGCGCTGGATTCCCTGCAGCAGGGACTGCAGCCCGGCGTCGTCGACGTCGACGCGGACGAGGCCGACGACGGCATTCAGCTCGTCGACCTCACCGTACGCCGCCACGCGCGGGTCGTCCTTCCGCGTGCGCCCGCCGAGCAGCCCGGTCGTCCCGTCGTCGCCCGTCTTCGTGTAGATCTTCATTTGCGTTCGGGGGTCAGGTCTGTCGTATGGCTTATAGCGGGTGTCTATAAGCCATACGACAGACCTGACCCCAAGAGTATCAGGCCATCGGCAGCGCCGTGACCTCGGCCCGGGCGCCGTCCGCGTCGAGGACGGTGCCCGGCTCGGCGTGTGCGCGCTGGACGTAGCCCATCGCGATCGGTCCCAGGCGCGGCGACACCGCGGCGGTGGTGAGCACACCCGCGTCCTTGCCGTCGGCGTGCAACACAGTGCCCGCCGGGCGCGGGTCGGCGAGCTTCAAGCCGCGCAGCTTCTGGTTCACGTTGGCGCCGCGCGCCTCGAGGCGGGCGATGACCTCCTGGCCCACGTAGCAGCCCTTCGAGGGCGAATGGTACTCGCCGACGAGGCCGGTCTCGTGCAGCAGGTTGCGCATCGAGACGTCGGGGCCATACCAGGCGCGGCCTTCCTCGATGCGCAGCGCGTCGAGGGCTTCCGGTGAGAGGCGCAGGAAGCCCGCCGCCTCCAGCTCGTTCGTGACCGTGGCCACCGACGCTGCCGGCACGTGAAGCACCTGGCCGCTCCGTGGAAGATCACCCGCCCGCACCAGGCGCACGCTCGCGCCGCCGAGAGTGATGGTCGCGTGCGACTCGGGAGCGAGGTCGGCGGCGTCCGCTCCGTGCGCGCGCAGCCGTGTGGTCACCTGCGGCCCGACGAGGCCGATCACGACGTCGGTCGAAGGCGCGAAACGCACGGGCGCCGCCACGCGATAGTGGTCGAGCAGGCGGTGTATCTCGTCACGGCGATCCAGGGGCAGCTCGAGGACGATCTCGCCCTCGGTCACGAGCGCGCGCAGGAACGTGAGCAGGTGGCCGCGGGCGTCCATGAGGGCGGCGCGTGTCCCCTGGCCCGGCGTCCGCGACTGCAGGTCGTTGCTCAGCAGGCCGTGCAGGAATTTCTGACGCTGCGGGCCGGTGGCCACGAGCAGGGCGCGGGCCTCGAGCGGGAGGAACGACGCATCGTCTTCGGCCGCCTTCATCGTTCCGAGTGTACAGTATGGGTTTCAAGCCAAGGAGGCAGGCGTGGCAGACAGCAAGATCACCGTGCGCAACAGCGGCCCGCTGAAGATCGAGGGCGACAACATCACGATCTGCGACCAGGACGGGAAGGTCTTCGGCCTCGCCGGCCGGACGATCGTCTCCTTGTGCCGCTGCGGCCAGTCGGCGAACAAGCCGTTCTGCGACGGCTCGCACGCGCGCGTCGGCTTCCAGTCGGACGTGGTGGCGACGGAGCTGCCGCCGCCGAAGCCGAAGGTCTAGAGCCGGCCGAGGCTACTTTCGAACGTCGGACAGCACGAGCTTGACGCCGCTGGTGCCGACGGCCACGCCCTTCACCAGGCCTTCGATGTCGCCCGCCGCGGGCATGGCGTCGCCGTGCTGCGACCAGCGCGCGGTGATCTCGAGCGGCCCTTCGAAGGGCGTGCCCGGCGTCATCGCGTCGGCGGCGGACAGCTGGAACTTCTGAGGCAGATCCACGCCGTCGGCCTTGCGAACGGCGACGATCTGACGCGCCGGGTTCCGCGCGATCAGGAACAGCGCGCCTCCGGTGATGCGGCTCTTGAGGGCCGCGGCGGCGTCCACCGTGCCGCTCACGGAAGCGCCGGGATCGGCCTTCACCGCGCCTGGTGGAATCGGGCCGTCGGACGCGATCGGCGGATGCCCGGGCGGCAGACTGCCCGCCGGAGCCTCCGCCGGTGCGGACGACGCTCCGTCCCGGGACGTCAGGGGACGTAGTCCCGCATCTTCGGTCGGTCGCGGGATCGGCGGCGGCGCTGATTCTTGACGGCAGGCGGCACCGATGGCCAGTGCCGCCAGGATGGCGAGGACGACAGGCATGCGCATGGCCGCTAGTTTAGTCCGACGTCGGACCTTCGGCGGCACGCGTCGCGCCCAGTCCCGCTTCGGTGCGTCCGGCCACCGCAGGCGGCTGCAGGATGAGCGTGCGCATCTCGTTGACGAAGGCGCCGCGCGTCAGCACCCGCGTGCAGCCCGCGGCTTCCGCCGCCTTCGCCTGCTCCACCTGCGTGTGTCCGACGAACCCGACGACGGGGATCGAGGCCAGCTCGGGGTTGGCGCGGAGGGCCCGCACGCCGTCGAGGACGGGCAGCCGCTGGCTGTCGAGGTCCACGAAGACGAGCGCGGGCCGCTTGGCGCGGCAGGCCTCGACGAGGCCCGCCGGCTCACGCACGGCACGCACGTCCATGCCACACGCCGCCGCCGCTTCCTTGATGCGGCTCAAGAACATGAGGTCGTCCATGAAGGCGATGAGGAGGGTCATGAGACCCCCTGGAGGGACGATCCCTGGGTGATGCACGAGGCTATGAACACGTATGACCTCCCGCTGAGCGGCAAAGGTTGAACGTCTTATAAGAAAGGAAGAGTATACGGCGGTTCGCGTCCCGGAATCCAGCACGAAATCCAACGGGCTCCGGGACTTGACTTGTTTCCACTATCAATAATAATTCCTGCCATGCGTCATCGGCAGACGCGGCAGCGTGAGCTCATCCTCGACATCGTCCGCTCCACCATGGACCACCCGACGGCCGAGTGGGTGTATCGACAGGCGCGCCGGCGCCTGCCACGCATCAGCCTGGCCACCGTGTACCGCAACCTCAAGGAGCTGGCGGGCGAGGGCGCCATCCGCGAAATGTATTCCGGGGGCGAGCCCGCGCGGTTCGACGCGAACACCGGCCGCCACTATCACATCCGCTGCGTAACGTGCGGGCGCGTGAACGACCTGCCGATCTCGGTCGACAGGCGCCTCGAGGAAGAGGCGGGCCGCGCCATGAACTACCGCATCCTCGGCCACGAGGTCGAGGTGCTGGGCGTCTGTCCGGGCTGCCAGTCGGCTAGAACAAGCGAGAATCATTCTCAAAGGGAGAGAGGGAACTGATGGCCAATCTGAAGGGCACCAAGACTCACGAGAACCTGAAGCACGCGTTCGCCGGCGAGAGCCAGGCGAACCGGCGCTATCTGTACTTCGCCCGCGTGGCGGACATCGAGGGCTACCCCGACGTGGGCGGATTGTTCCGTGACACCTCCGAGGCGGAGACCGGCCACGCCTTCGGCCACCTCGATTTCCTGAAGCCGGTGGGCGACCCGGCGACGGGTGTTCCCTTCGGAAGCACGCGCCAGAACCTCCAGTCCGCCGTCGAGGGCGAGACGTACGAATACACACAGATGTACCCGGGCATGGCCAAGACCGCCCGCGACGAGGGCTTCCCCGAGGTCGCCGAGTGGTTCGAGACGCTGGCCAAGGCCGAGCGCAGCCACGCCGGCCGATTCACGAAGGGCCTCGAGAACCTGAAGGAGCTCTAAGCCCCTTTGGTTTTCGACCCGCGGGACAAGACGTTCTGGGACGCGGCGGCGCTCGACACGGAGCTCCGCCGCGTCACCGAGATCTGTGACGGCTGCCGGCGCTGCCATCGGCTCTGCCCGTCGTTCGACCACATGCTCGATCGTGTGGACGCCAACGAGGGTGACCTCGCCAAGATGGTGCCGGCGGACTTCCGCCGGATCGTCGATCTCTGCTGGCAGTGCAAGCTCTGCTTCAATCACTGTCCGTACACGCCGCCGCATCGCTGGGACCTCGACTTCCCGCGGCTCATGTTGCGGGCCAAGGCCGTGCGGGCGAAGGACGAGGGTGTCAGCCGTCAGGACCGATGGCTGGGGGCGATCGATACCGTCGGTCCGCTGGCTTCGGCCACCGCGCCGCTCACCAATTTCGCGAACACACTGAAGCCGGCGCGGCTCCTGCTGGAAGCGGTGGTCGGCGTGCATCGCGACCGCAACCTGCCGAAGTTCCATCACAAGACGTTCGCGCGCTGGTGGCGCCAGCGTCCCGCGCGCCCGGCCGCCGGCCGCGGCGCGGGTGGAGACAAGAAGGTCGCGCTCTTCTTCTCGTGTTCGGTGAACTACAACGAGCCGGAGGTCGGCCGCGACACCGTGTCTGTGCTCGAGAAGAACGGCTGCGCGGTGTCGTGCCCGGAGCAGGTGTGCTGCGGGATGCCGTACCTCGACGGCGGGGACATCGCCGCCGCCACGCGCAACGCGCAGAAGAACATCGATGCGTTCCTGCCGCTGGTGGAGCAGGGCGCGCCGGTGGTGGTGCCGCAGCCGACGTGTTCGTACGTCTTGAAGAAGGAGTACCCGGTGCTCGTGCCCGGCGCCGCCGCCGATAAGGTGGCCGCGGCGACGCAGGACATCTGCGAGTACCTCGTGAGCCGCCAGCGCGACGGCACCCTCTGCCGCGAGTTCACGGGCAAGGGTCCGGGGAAGGTGTCGTACCAGATGCCGTGCCACCTGCGCGCGCAGAACATGGGGTACAAGACGCGCGACGTGCTGCAGCTCATCCCCGGCACGACCGTCACCGTCGTCGAGCGATGCACGGCCATGGACGGCACCTGGGCGATGAAGAAGGAGTTCTATCCGATCAGCCTGGGCTTCGCCCGCAAGGCGGCGGCGGAGATGGAAGCGGCGTCGCCCGACTCGTACGTCACCGACTGCTCGCTGTCGGCCCTGCAGATCGAGGCCGTGCGCGGGCAGAAGCCGGCGCACCCGATGACCGTCCTGCGCGAGGCCTACGGTCTGCTTCCCGAGCACTAACGGCAACGACGCGGCGCCACAGAGGACCGCCTTGGGGACGCGATGAATCGAAACGGTGCTAAGGGCGCGTGAGGCGCCCGACGCAGGGCGTCGACGAGGTGCATATAGATCGCGAAACGAGGCGGTATGGAAAAGATCGACATTGCTGAAGTCAAGAACCTCGTGGAGTACGAGAAGGTCCGCGACGTGATGCGGCCGAAGGTGATCGCCCAGAAACAGCGGCGCCGCGTGATCCTCGGCGATCAAGTGAGCCTGCTCTTCGAGAACCGCGACACCGTCCTGCTGCAGATCCAGGAGATGATCCGCACCGAGCGCATCGTGGCCGACGCCAAGATCCAGGACGAGATCGACGCCTACAACGCGCTCATCCCCGCCGCCGGCGAGCTGTCGGCCACGCTCTTCATCGAGATCCCCGGCCTCGTCCACATGTCGCAGGAAGACGTGCGCCTGACCGTGAACCGCTTCCAGGGGATCGACCAGGCGGTGGCGCTGGTGGTGGGCGGGGAACGGGTGCCCGCGCTCTTCGAGCCGGGCCACTCGAAGGAAGAAAAGATGGCGGCGGTCCAGTACGTGCGCTTCGTAGTGCCCCCGGCGGTGCAGAAGGCCCTCGCGGACTCTTCGGTTCCCGCGCGTCTCGTCATCGACCATCCGAACTACAAGGCCGAGGCCGTTCTCGGCGCCGACACCCGCGCCGAGCTGCTGTCGGACCTCGCCTAGCGATCACAGTCGCGTCCTGGCGGGATTCTTGCTTCGCGTGCGCGTCATGAGGCTCGCGTGGTCTGCCGTCGTCGCAATGATTCTGGCCCTGTGCGGGTGCGGGGACGATGTGACGTGCACCGTCCCGTCGCCGCCGCACGTCGCGGCGCGTTACGACCACGCTTCGCAGGCCCTCGTGGTCGGCGCCGCGCCGAGCTACGAGGTCCGCGTCGCGGCCGTTGCGGGATGCCAGCAGATCGATCCCGCGCGCTTCTTCCTGCCCGTGGCGGGCGACGCGACCGTGATCGAGACCTCGCAGGCCCCGATCGACATGTCCCGCTTCGATCGCTGCGACACCTGTTACTACTACACGGTGTACGCCGTGCACGGAAAGCCCGTGGTCCTGGACAGCGGCTGTGTCATGCCGGGGCGCAGCGTCGGTGTCAGCGGCGGGTTCATCCCGAGCCCGTGCCGCCGCTGACGCCAACGCCGGGACCAACGTCAGTCGGCTTTCTTCCGGTCCTTCTTCAGTTCCGCGAGGAGGAACACTGCGGCCAGCACGCCGATCGCCGCGTACTTCCACCACGGGGTGGCCGCGGCCCGCTGCCACCAGCCTCGCAGGACTCCGCTCCAGCCATCGGGGTCGGCCACATCGGCCAGCCACGCGGCGGCGACGATCACGACCAGGACGGGAAAGAGAAACTTGGCCCAGCGCCCTGTGCGCTCCCATTGACGCCTTCCCTCCTCGCCATCGTCGACGAGTCCCAGGGCAGTGCCCAGCTTGAAGAACAGATCCACGGTGCCTCCTGAAAGGCGGACGTTAGACGCAGGCGGCTGTCGATTTCAAGTCGCCGTCCCGGCTGTCGAAGGAGGTCGCGGCAGAGCGCGCAGGGTACGAAGAGCTGATCGTCGAGCCTCCTCTTGACCCGACTACGGCCCCGACATAGTTTTCCGCGCACGGAGGAAAGTCGATGGGTCAAGCAGGGATCCGAGGCTGCGTCCTGGGTGCGGTGCTGGTGGCGGCGGTGCCCGCGGCGGCCGGCCAGGAGCGCTCTCCACTCCTCGAGCTCGGAGTGAAGCAGGTCCGAGAGGGCTCGTGGACGGCGGCCGTCATTACGCTCGATGGGGCGATCCACGATCTCGCCCCGCAGGTCGAGACACGCCGGGCCGAGCTCGTCGCCGCCTGGGTCCACAAAGGCTGGGCGCTGGTGGAGCTGCAGCAGATCGAGTCGGCGCGCGTTTGTTTCCGCGCCGCGCTGCAGCAGGACCCCGACCTGCGGTTGTCGGCCGATGTCTATCCGGGACCGGTCCTCGACGTGTTCGATTCCGTGCGGCCGAGCGGCGCCCCGTCGGATCGCGGAAACGGGTGGGACCCGGTGAAGATCGGGATCACGGCGGGGCTCCTCGGCCTGGGGGCCGCGATCGGGGTGAAGGCGGCCAACCCGCCGCCGGACCCGAGCCCGTTCTTCGACTTCTACGGCGGCTACGTGGTGCGGTTCGCCTTCCGCGATCCGCAGGCCTGCACCGGTGTCCTGCTGCCGGGCCTGACCACGATCGTGCTGAGCGGCAACCTCGACGGCTCGAACTTCACCGTCGGTTTTCAGCCGAGCCTTGTGGTCGCGGTCGGGGTGCCCAGCGTTGCCAGCGCCCCGGGGACGATGGAGCGCAGCGGCGCCTTCACGGCGAGCGCGCCGGCGGCGGAGGTGAGCCTGATCGGGTATCCGCAGCGTCCGGGAACGAATACGCCCCGGCGCCTGACCGGCACCATGACCGCTCGAGGCTGCGCCTACACGTTCCAGTGAGTTGGGGTCAGCTCTGTTGATTGCTGTTGTCTGCTGCGCTCAATTCAGCTTGCGCTTCAGTCCTTCGACGGCCTTGCGCGCGACATCGTAGTCCGGCCGCAGCCCGAGCGCGTTCGTGAACTCCTCGATCGCGCGGTTGTACATCTCCTTCGCGACGTAGACACGGCCGAGGTTGAAGTGCGGGTAGTGGGGCGCTTCGTAGCGCGGCGCACGGCTGGCCTTCTCGAGCCAGGGGATGGCGTCGTCGAGCTGGCCGAGCTCGATGAGGTAGGCGCCGATGTCGTTGTACGGGTTCCCGAAGTCGGGGTCGACCTCGATCGCCTTCTTGCACTCGGCGATGGCGTCGGCGAGCGAGCCCTGGAACGAATACGTCCAGCCGAGGAAGGTGTGGGCCTCGGCGGTGGGGAAGGCCTCGATCGATTTCTTGTAGAGCGCGACGGCGGTGTCGAGCTCGCCGCTCATCTGTGCCTGGAAGGCACTCTGGAACAGCTCGGCGGCCTTTTCGAGGCGTTCCTCGGCGGACATCTCATTTCTATTATGATGCAGACCACCATGGCGGTCGGCACCGGAGTTCTCCTCGCCAGCGCGGGCAGGCGCGTCTCACGGCAGATCAAAGGCGGGCTCTTCGCCGTCCAGGAGTGGGGCTCCCTCGCCTGGCGCGCGCTGCGCGCGATCGTGACGCCGCCGCGGCCCATCGCCGACATGCTGCGGCAGATGGACAGCCTCGGCGTGGGGTCGCTGTCGATCGTCATCCTCACCGGCGTCTTCACGGGTATGGTGCTGGCGCTGCAATCGTCGGCGACACTCGACGCCTTCGGCGCACGTCCCTACGTCGGCCGCCTCGTCTGCATCTCGATGGTCCGCGAGCTGGGGCCGGTGCTCACGGCGCTGATGGTGACCGGCCGCGTGGGCTCGGCGATGGCGGCCGAGCTGGGGTCGATGGTGGTGACGCAGCAGATCGACGCGCTGCGCGTGCTCGGCAGCGATCCCATCCGCAAGCTGGTGGCCCCGCGGGTGGCGGCGGCGATGATCATGGTGCCGACGCTCACCATCCTCGCCGACACCGTCGGGATCTTCGGCGGCGCCCTCATCAGCATCTTCAGTCTCAAGCTCTCCTGGGAGTTCTACTGGCGGTCGGTGGGGTCCACGCTGGTCGTCAACGACCTCGTGATGGGGCTCAGCAAGCCGATCGCGTTCGGCTTCATCCTCTCGACGGTGGGCTGCTACATGGGCCTGTCGACGACGGGCGGCAGCCTCGGCGTCGGCACCGCCACCACGCGGTCCGTCGTCGTGGCTTCCGTGCTCATCCTGTCGTCGGACTTCTTCATCACGAAGGTCTTGCTGATTCTGTTCCCCGTCGTCTGATTTACGGATGTCGTAATCGACACACGCGTCCTGTAAGAGCACGCGGCAAGCAGGGAACTCTGCGACGCGCGTGAAAGTGACTCTCGACACGGGCGCGCGATCCTGTGGATCGGACCGGACCTGATCGAATCAGGGGCGGATGGTGCTTTGCCTCCGGACCCGCGCGTGGCATCGCGGTTGCAGCCGCAGCGGTGACTCGGGTTGGCAAGGAGACCACATGTATCGATCGATCTTGGCTGGTTCGTTCTGCCTGCTGCTCGCGCTGGGGTTGGCCGCTTGCAACGATGACGATCAGGAGCGGTTCGAAGCGACGCTGGCCGCCTCGAACGAGGTTCCGCCGAACCCTTCCGCCGCGACCGGAAGCGCCACCTTCACTGTCGAGGGAACGACAATCACCTTCGAGCTGCGCGTGAACGGGATGAACGCCGTCACCATGGCCCACATCCACTCGGCAGCGGCGGGCGCGAACGGGCCGATCCGAGTTCCGCTGTTCACCGGCCCCACCACCGCCGCCGTGAACGGCACCCTGGCCACGGGCACGATCACCCCGGCCGACGTTCAGGGCATCACGTTCGACGTCCTGCTGACGGAGATGCGCACGGGTACGGCCTACGTGAACGTCCATACGACGGCCCTGCCGCCGGGCGAGATCCGCGGGCAGGTCCAGCTGCGTTAGTGGCCGAAAGCGGCGCCGCCGATTCGGTGGCTTGTCCTTGGCGGCGCCGCCCGTTCCTTCGCGCAAGTAACGTCGACGGGGACGTTTTTCTCGTGAATTCACTCTCCCTGCCCGGCCCGGCGCGCCCAGACTCTTGCCCATCGACCCACAGGAGATGGAAATGAAACCGAGCGCCCGCCTTCGTGTATTCCTGGCCGTCGCCGCCGCTTCCGCGGCGAGCGTGGCCTCCGCCCAGATCGCCGTCGACAGCCTCACCGGTCCGGTGACTGCCAACGAGGTCGCCACCTTCAAGAGCTACATGGCCGGCCGGACGATGTCGAACGACAACATCGGCAACGACTGGGTGTACGGGAACCCTGGCAAGGACACGGAGGCGCTGGGGATGATGTACGAGATCACCGGCGACGGCGCGATCCTGGATCGGATGATCCAGTTCGCCGACCATGCGCTTTCCATCCGCAACCACCCGACGACGGGCCGGATCATCTGGACCGGCCAGCGGGAGCTGTGCTGGCCGAACAAGGACACGACAGCCGAGGACGCCAAGTACTGTGGCAGCGAAAACGGCGACGTGGCCGGCCATATCGCGTATGCGGCGCTCCTGATCCTGAAGACACCCGCGATCTGGAACCAGACCGTGCCGGTGGGTGACCCCCACGGCTACGGTGCCACCTACCGGGCGCGCGCCGTCAAGTACGTGACGGAGATGGATCGCACCCTGGACACGTTCATGACGCCGAGCTTCATCAAGGCGTCGGACGCGAGCCACTATCGGTGGCCGGACACCGCCTCTTATGGTGCTCTCGGGTCCCGCTACGAAAGTGCCCGCGGTGACGCGATCCCGTGGAATCAGCAGACGATGATCAGCAACGCCTACATCCAGCTCGCGCAGTGTCACGAGATCCTCGGCGACGCCCCGGCGCGCGTGACCGACTACTACAGCTACGTTCGGTCGAACATCCAATGGTTCCTGAGCGACCTGCACCCGTACACGCGCGACGGATTCGCCGTCTACGACTGGGGGTACTCGCTCGGGCGCACGTCGGAAGACACCGGCCACGGCGGCTACGACATCTGGGGACTGTGCCGCACCTACGATCGCGGCAACATGAACGTCAGCGCCACCACCATGGCCAACTTCGCGAACACGCTCGCTTTCGTGATCTACGACGATGCGACCAACAGCTATTTCCAGCGGGTGAACGGGATCACGGGGGGCGACCCGAACCGCTCGTACGTCGGCGCCTCCTGGACGTGCCTGGCGCCCTATCGCACGAGCCCGCTCGATCTGCACCTCGTGACGGGGGCTTCGAACCGCAGCCGCGCCGCCACCAACCCGCTGGACGCGGCCTTCATCTTCTATAACAAGCACCGGCGCGCAGGGACGCCGCCGCGGTCCACGCCGACGCCGACACCGACCGCGACCTCGCCCGCCCCGACACCGACACCGACACCTACGACGACGCCGGGCGGCGCGTTCACGGAGATCACGCCGGCCGCCTCCGCAGTCACGGCCAGCACGAACGATGGCAACGTTCCCGGCAATACAGTCGACAACGACCTGGGCACCCGCTGGTCCGCCAGCGGCGATCCACAGTGGATCCAGTACGACCTCGGCTCGTCGCGGACGATCGCGTTCGTCACGATCGCGTTCTACTCCGGCAACACGCGCCAGAGCCGGTTCGACCTGCAGACGTCCGCCGACGGCACCACGTGGTCGAATGCGCTGACCGGCGCGCTCAGCAGCGGCACGTCCCTGGCCGAGGAGACGTTCGGCTTCACCGATCGGGCCGCGCGGTTCGTCCGGTACCTGGGCCATGGCAACACCGTCAACGCGTGGAACAGCGTCACGGAGCTGAGCGTGTTCGAGCCGAATACGACCGAGCCCACGCCGACACCGACGCCGACGGCCACGCCGACGCCCACCGCCACGCCGTGCACCGGCTGTGGCTTCACCGGCTACTACCGGATCACGGCACGGCACAGCGGCAAGGCCGTGATCGTGCAAGGCGCGTCGACGGCCAACGGCGGCGACGTCGTTCAGTGGACCTACGGCGGAGCCACTGCCAACGACGAGTGGGAGCTCGTGGACCTCGGCACCGGCTACCACCGCGTGGTCAACCGCCACAGCGGCAAGGTCCTGAACGTCGCTGGGGCCTCCACCGCCAACGCGGCCAACGTGGACCAGTACGCGTGGACCAACGCCAACCAGCAGCAGTGGCAGGTCGTCGACCTCGGCAACGGCTACCACCGCTTCACGGCGCGCCACAGCGGCAAGGTGCTGAACGTGGCTGGCGTGAGCACGGCCGACGGCGCCAACGTCGATCAGTGGAGCTGGGCCAACGTCAATCAGCAACAGTTTCAGCTGGTTGCTGTGCCATGATCCCCGCACCCGTCGGCGGTGCGGGGATCCGTGAACGACGTCAGTGCGCGGACAGGAATCGCGCCTTCCTCTCCTGATCGCGCTCGGCGATCCGATCGGCGAGCGAGCGTCCCGCGGCGGGACGGGCCGCCTTCGCCGCCACACGCTCGCGGCAGGTCGAGGCCGCCGACATCTCGGCCATCACTGCGTTCGACGAGCGAGAATCGAGGGGGGCGCTCGTCAGCGGCGACGCGAAACGCTCGTCGACCTGCCGGAAGCAGTCCGGAGTGCTGCAGGCACAGGTCGCGGCCGCATAGTCCTTCGCCACGCTCGCCGCGGACGTCGGCGAGGACGCGGCGGAGGCGCTCATGCGGGCCGAGTTGGCCGGGGCGAACGCGTTGTTGCAGCCGCGCGTCTCGGGGAACCGGTTGAGCAGCTGTGATCGCCCGTGGCCGCTCCAGAACACCTTGAGCGCCTGCTCGGCGTTCGGCATGCTCTGGTTCACGCAGACGTCCGCCCAGACGAAGAGCTGCTGGGCCTTGAACCCGTCGAACGTGCCGAACGTGAGGTTTCCTCCCGCCCACGGATACGGGTCGCCGGCAGAGTCGGTGTCGAAGTGGCTGATGTGGCAGGTCCGGCACGACTTGGCCACCACCTTCAGGTAGAGCTGCTTCCGGTTCGCGTCCTCCGCCGTGCTTCCGGTGTTCTTCCAGCCGAAGGGGACGAAGTTGTTGTCGAATGTCGTCCGCGTCCCGGAGCCGTACCAGCCGTTGATGACCTCGCGCGCGTCGCTGTTGAACCAGAGGTCGGTGAAGTAGACGAGATTGTTCATCTCCTTGAACTTCCCTTCTTGCTTGGCGCGGGACAGCGAATTGGCCGAATCGGAGCTGAAGTACTCGAACGCCGTGAGGTCGAAGGGGAGAAACTGCGCGCCCTTGACCTGCGAGTTGTAGGGGAACGTGAACGCGGTGTTCTTCACGTACTTGGCGTTGGTGCCGTGGCAGACGAGGCAGTTCGTCGGGATGGACTTGTTGTAGCCCTTGTTGTCGAGCTTCGCCTCGTAGGCGATCGTGGCCGTGTTCTCGTCGGCGGGGTCCCACTGCGCGTTGTGGTCGTAGACGACGAAGAAGACCTTGTTCGGCGCACCCACCGGCATCTGGTAACGCTCCACCATCGCCACCGTGGCGAACGGTTCGTGGGCGTCCAGGGCCTTCTTCGCCTCCGTGCGGTTGTCGAAGACGTTGCCGTTGCGGCCCGGACCGCCGTAGTTCTTCACGTAACAGGCCGTCTCCTGCGTGCACGCATTCCAGATGCAGTGCATCTCGCGTCCCAGGCCGAGGTCGCCCTTGTTGAAATACTTCGTCACGTATTCGGGTGTGCTCCCCGCGCAGCTCGACGCGAACGTGAAGTAGCGGTCCTTGAAGTCACCCAACGTGAAGAGAGCGGAGAGGATCTTCAGGCCGCCGCCATACTCGTCGGTGCCCACCGAGAGGTAGTACTTCCCCGTCTCGTCGTTCACGAGGAGGTCGTTGGGCTGCTTGTTCAGATAACGCGGCGTGTTGTCGAGGCCGCCGTCCACCGGCGAGGGCGTGCTGTCCGAGAGGACGAGGTCCACGAGCTTGCCGGCGACGCCGTCCTTGTCGCGCACCGGCAGATAGGCAAAGCCGGCGCCGTTGCGGACGGCGCGGAAACGTACACGGGCGATGCCGCCCCGCGGCCAACGGTTGAAGCCGAAGATCGTGCTCGTGGTCAACGTCGCTTGCCAGCGGTAGCGGTTCGTGGTGCCGCTGATCGGCGTGGTGGCGCTGCGGATCTGCGCGACCTCCGTCCACAGGAAGGGGTCGGCCGAATCCTGCGTGGCGTCCGTCTGGACGATCATCCGGACCGTGCCCGCGGACTGAGGAAAGTCGACCCAACCCTTGAAGGTAATGCTGTTGAGCTTGTCCGCCGGGATGTCGAACGACTGGAGCCGCGGCTCCTCGACCATCCCCTTGGGTGTCTGGGCCTCGGCCCGCGCCCCGAAAGACGCGACGGCCAGCAGCAGAGCACACGTACACGTCGACACACGTCGCATGGCGCTTCTCCTTCTCTCGGCCTCGCGCGGCCGACGAACGGGGATGATGAAGACAGCGGCGACATAAGCAATCTCGATGCCGTTCGCCGTGTTCGTGGCTTTGCGAGCGTCTACGGCGTGTTTACTGCGTTGTTCGCCGTCCGGATGTCGGGAGGAGGCAGGAGTAGAGTTCTTTCGCGTGCCTCAGGGCGAGACACACGGCGCAGTCTGCGACAGCGACGCCCGGTGAGTGCCCGCTGCCGACTGTGGACTTGTCAACTGTCGACTCACTACCGAACCGAGGGCCGGCCGTCCGCGTGGTCGGCAGCGAGCAGCGACTGCCGCTGTCCGGTGCCGCCGGGGGGGAGCGGTTGTGAGGTCGGCGTCGCGGCCGGGATCCCTGGAGCCTCCTCACGCGCGCCTTCCGGCCTCGAAGTATATAGTTCCAGACTGCCCGTGGATCCCATCATCTCGTTTCGCGACGTGCATCTCTCGTTCGACCGGCCGATCCTCGAGGGCGTGAGCTTCGACGTTCATCCGGGAACGACGAAGATCATCCTCGGCGGCTCCGGCTCGGGGAAGACGACCATCCTGCGACTCATCCTCGGCCTGCTGAAGCCGGATTCGGGCTCGATCGTCGTGAACGGTACGCCGGTGGTCGGGCTCAGCGAGCAAGCGTTCCGGCCCATCCGTCTCGACATCGGCATGGTCTTCCAGGAAGGCGCGCTCTTCGATTCCATGACGGTGGGCGACAACGTCGGCTATCGCCTGCGGGAGGACGGTCGCCCGGAGGCGGAGATCGACGCGCGCGTGGAGGAGATGCTGGGCTACGTCGGCCTGGAATCTCTGGCGCGCCGCATGCCGTCCGAGCTGTCGGGCGGACAGCGCCGCCGTGTCGCCCTCGCGCGTGCGCTGGCGGCGAAGCCGCGCACGATGCTCTACGACGAGCCGACGACCGGTCTCGATCCCATCACCGCCACCACCATCACCGACCTCATCGTGAAGGTGCGCGACCTTGACAAGGTCTCGTCCATCCTCGTCACCCACCAGCTCCGCGACGCCTTCAACGTCGCCCGCAGCCGCGTGCGGCCCAACGGCGGCGGCTTCGAGTACGAGCGGGAGAGCGACCTCTCGCGGCTCACGGGCACCGAGTTCCTGATGCTGCGCGACGGGCACGTCGTGTTCGAAGGCTCTCCGCACGAGCTGCGCACGTCGCGAGATCTGTACCTGACCGAGTTCTTGTCGTGATTTAGGGGGAAACCGCTGCGTCGCGGTTCCCCCTCGCCCCCTCCCGCCGCTCCGCGCGAGTGAATCGCGCTCCGCGGCGGTTCCTGTACCAAGGGGGAATCCCTAGTCACGGGCGTACACTGTCCGCGACCCATGCCTTCGAGCGACGGCGCGGGCGGGCGCTTCGCGACGACGCAGTGGAGCCTCGTCCTGGCCGCGGGGCAGCGCGGCGGAGCGGCGGCGGAAGAGGCGCTCGCGCGGTTGTGCGCGCTCTACTGGTATCCGGTCTTCGCGTTCGTGCGTCGCCGCGGCCATTCGACCGACGACGCGCAAGACCTGACGCAGGGCTTCTTCGCCCGGCTCATCGAGAAGGGTGATATCGGCGACGCCGATCGGAGCCGCGGGCGGTTTCGTTCCTTCCTGCTGACGGCCTGCCAGCACTTCCTCGCCAACGAGCACGACCACAGGGTCGCGCAGAAGCGCGGCGGCGGGCAGGTGCCGCTGTCGATCGACGTCGCCGCCGCCGAGGGCCGCTACGAGCGGGCTCTGGCCCATGCGGAGACACCCGAGCGGCTGTACGACAGGCAGTGGTGTCTCACGCTCCTGGAGGGAGTGCTCGAGGCCCTGCGCGTGGAGTACGCCGCCGCCGGCAAGGCGCACGTGTTCGATCGGCTCAAGGAGCTTCTGACCGCCGGTGCGGACGCCGGGAGCCACGCGGAGGTGGCCCGCGACCTGGCGATGACGGCGGGTGCGGTGAAGGTGGCGGTGCATCGACTGCGCCGGCGGTATCGCGACGAGCTGCGCCGGCGCGTGGCCGACACCGTCGGGTCGGACGAGGAGGTGGAGGACGAGATCCGATATCTCCTCACGACCCTGGGCCCCTCGCGCGAGGGGCTGTAACCTTCCGGGGGGTTCTCTTAATAGGTAGGCAGGAGGGAGATCCAATGGAACGGAAGACCTGCCCGAGCTGCGGTGCCGGCATCGAGGCGGACCACCCGGGCGAACTGTGTGCCGCCTGCCTGCTGAACGAGGGGCTGCGGACCGAGGCCACGATGAACGGGCCGCGCCTGCGCTGCCCGGCTTGCCAGAGCGCGCTGGGTCAGGATGCGCGCTTCTGCGCGCGCTGCGGTGCGCCCGCACCGGCGGAGCCCGCGGCCACGGGCGACGTCGTGCGGACCGCGCTCGAGGCGAAGCTGCAGGCGCAGTACCGTGTGGTCCGCCTGTTGGGCCGCGGCGGCATGGGCTCGGTCTACCTGGCCCGCGACCTGACCCTCGACCGCGAGGTGGCCATCAAGGTCGTGAGGACGGACTCTGACGCCGGTGAGATCCACGATCGGCTGCGCCGTGAGGCAAGGACGGCGGCCCGGCTCTCCCACCCGAACATCGTCCCGCTCCACGCGTTCGGCGAGGTGGAAGGGATGCCGTACTTCGTGATGGGCTACGTGCGCGGAGAGTCGCTGGCCACCCGCTTGCGCCGCGACGGCAGGCTGCCCGAAGACGAGGCGCGCCGTATCCTGGCCGACGTCGCCGAGGCCTTGGATCACGCGCACCGGCAAGGCGTGGTGCATCGCGACGTCAAACCGGACAACGTCCTGCTCGACGACGAGTCCGGCCGGGCGCTGCTCACCGACTTCGGGGTGGCCAAGGCGCTCGGTGGGCGGGAGACGCTGACCGCGCACGGCAGCGTCGTGGGGACGCCTCAGTACATGTCCCCCGAGCAGGCGGCGGGCCGCGGCGACATCGACGGACGCAGCGATATCTACTCGCTGGGGGTGATGGCCTACGCGATGCTGACCGGGCGTGTTCCCTTCGACGGCAAGACGCCGGCGGACGTGCTCGCGAAACATCTGACGCAGGAGCCGGCGCCGTTGCGGTCGCTCGCGCCGTCGCTCTCCGACTCGACGGTGCAGGCGCTGGAGCGCTGCCTGGCGAAGGACCCGGCACGACGCTGGCCGGACGCACGTTCGCTCAAGTTGACCCTGGGCGTGGTCGAGGAGCCCCAACTCCCCGACACGCACCGCGCCGTCGAGGGCCAGGGGCTCCTGGCCGGGTATTTCCTCCTGTCGACGCTGGGAATGGTGGTGGCGACGCGCGCTCCCATGGGTGTGGTTCAGGTCCTCGCCGGTACGTACGCGCTCCTCTACGGGATCATGACCGCCCTCCTGTGGCGGGAGGGACTGTCCATCGGGCAGTCGCAGCGCGTCATCTGGATGGAACCCTCCTGGTGGCCCTTCTGGTATCCGCGGGGCTTGCGCCGCCGCGGCAATGTCTGGGACCGCTTGCCGGCCGCCGTGCGGCGGGTGCGGGCGCTGCTCGTGCCCATCCTCGTCCTCGGTGTCGCGGGTCAGTCGGATGGGCTCTTTCACTTCCTCGACTGGGGCGGCATGCCGCTTTGGATTCCCCTCGGGCTCACGGCCGCCCTGACGGCGGTCTTCGTGCTCTGGTCCGTGCTGGTGCTTCTCGCGCGGCGTGCGATGGAACGCCAGGGGCTGGACCCGATCGATGCGCGCCGAGTGGTGGTTTCGGTGCCCGTCTCCCGCGCAAGCTTCTGGGCGCGGCCGCACATCGCCGCCATCCTCGCGCCCGCGCCGCAGGCGGAGAGCACGCGCCGGGCCGGCTCGCCCCACGACCAGCTCCAATCGATCCTGCGCAACGCCGACGAGTTGTCCGGCGCCTTGCGCCCGCTGGGATCGCAGGCGGCGGTGGCGGGCCGGCAGCTTCTCGTGGCCATCGAGCACGCCGACCGCGCGATCGCCGAGCTGGCGCGGACCGTCGACGCCGGCGAGGAAGAGCGGCTGGTCCAGAAGCTCGCCGCCCTCGGCGAGGGTTCCGCGCCCATGCGCCAGCTCCTCTCGAAGCAGCTCGATCTCGTCCGCGAGCTCTCGGCCCGGCTCCAGGAGGCCCGCGAGGAGCGCAGCCGCAAGGTCGAGCTGCTCAAGACGCTGGCTCTGCACGTCGCCTCGCTGCGTGCGCGCTCAGCGGAGGCGCCGGGCGAGGTCCCATCGCTCAGCGAGCGCGTGCGGGCGCTCTGCGACGAGATCGGCGGCCAGGTCCTGGCGCTCGGCGAGGTCAAGGCCACCGAGGGGACGTCCACGTTCGCACCCGCCCCGCGAGGAGAACGGGCGGATTCCTAGGGTTCCTGTACTATCTCAACCATGGACCGCTCGAAGACGCTCACGTGGACGGAGCTCCGAGTCGGCCTCGTCATGGTGCTGAGCGTCACCATCCTGGCCTTCACCATCCTCTACATTGGAGGTGGGGGCGGCTCGCCGTTCGCGCGCAAGTACGACCTCAAGGCGCTGATGATCGACGTCAACGGCTTGAAGCCGGGTGCGCCGGTGCGCGTCGGCGGCGTGGAGGTCGGCACCGTCACGAACGTGCAGT
>Ga0209382_10004495_pt1 | contig 18618 bp, 8 predicted proteins | sample SoiMetdeltSBSDD5_FD_187599 | JGI IMG/M metagenome (GOLD analysis project Ga0209382, IMG submission 187599) | Bulk soil microbial communities from a Populus tree surrounding site in Tennessee, USA - Soil MetaG P. deltoides SBSDD5 (SPAdes) (version 2) | ecosystem: Environmental > Terrestrial >...
CTCTTGGAACTCTGTCCGCCGGATCTTTTATCGGGACGATTCGCTCGCCGTCTTCATCTATTTCTCTCTGGTCGTCGGGCTCCTCATCCTGGTCATCCTCTTCCGGCACGCTATCCCTCGCTACGCCTTCCTCGCCTGGCTGCTGGCCGGTGAATTTTAGGCGAGGTAGTATCTTTTTCTCCGGGACATTCAAATCTACGTCGTTCAGAGGCTTCATGGTGATGTCTCCCAGTTGGGAGCGAAGCATTTGTTTGGCCGTCGCAGGGGATCGGCTGCGGCACGTCATGTAGCAATTATCGGTACATATCTCAGCTCTCCGATAAAGTGTTTTCATATTGCCGTCGCGTCTCGATCATTAGTTTGTTCGCAGTGTAAGCAAAACCCCTCTGCAGTGCTCAGCCACTTTTGGAAGAGACTGCATTCGATTTGATATAATGCACCAGCCTTTAGGCGACACCATGAAGCGCCGCGATTTTTGGCGTAATTTTGGTTTGCTTTATGGTGGGCTGCCGGATATTGCGACATCAAGTGGCGTGATAAATTGGCAACGGTGACGGCAGCTTTCAAAGCCTTATCCGCTTTTTGGAGAAGTCTACAGCGAAAGCGCCTTACCCGCACCTATCGCGGCGCTCGACGTAAATGAGGAGGATCACCTGGATTTGATAATTGGCTACTATTCTCGTAATTTTGAATTTGTTTCTGTGCTGCCAGGTATTGGCGACGGAACAATGTTACCTTCGGTAGAATACCCGGTCGGAGCGTCTACAACCTCCAGTGCCAGTGCCGATCTTGATGGAGACGGCTGGCCCGACTTGGTCACCGCGAATTATGGTTCTAACAACTTTTCTGTGCTGCTGAACCGATCTATCAGAGCCCTGAATTGACTGGTGCCGTATCGTCCCCTCGGCGGCCCGACGGCTGTTTTAGTCCCCGGAGATCATCGTATAGAATGTTGTAGCGGGAGCATGTTAAATGAAGGTCCTGATGCACAGAATCATGATTGTCGCGATGCTGGCGTGTTCGGTTTCTGCGGCGGACAAGGTAAAGGCTCCCGAACTGATCCGGTTGAGCAAAGCCGCGCCGGCCGTGTTTCGCGAGGCGCTGGTCGCTACTTTGGGGCAGGCCGAAATTCAAAAAGGCATCGCTGTCATCGGTGAAAACGGCGACTTCTTGTGGGCGGTCGAGAATGGCAAGCAGCCCGAACTCTACATCGACGACGCGGCCGTGGTGAAACTGACCCGGCTCGATGGCGACCTGTGGTTTCACGCCGGCAAGGTGGTGACAGGGCGGTCGTTCAATTTTCACTACATTGTGGACGGCGCCAAATTCGGAGGCCGCACCGACATTCCGGCGTTCGGGCCGGATTCCTACGACCAACCGGGCGTGCCGAAGGGCACCCTGTCGGAGAAACTCACGCACACAAGCCAGATGTATGAGGGCATGACGAGCGACTACTGGATTTACGTGCCGGCGCAGTACGATCCGAACGTTCCGGCGGCGTTAATGGTGTGGCACGACGGGCAGCGGCTGGTTCCGCGCGAGGAGCCGGCTCGATTGCAGATCGCAATCGACAACCTGATTCACCAGAAGAAGATTCCGGTGATGATCCAAGTGTTCACGGCGCCGGGGAGGGTGGGGACGCGGGCGATGCGGGCGACGCAGTACGACACTATGAGCGATAAGTTCGCGCGCTATCTGCGCGACGAGCTGCTGCCGGAGGTCTATAAGAAGTACAACATCCGCAAGGATGGATACAGCCGCGGGATCGCGGGTTATTCGTCGGGCGGAATTTCGTCCTTCACGGTCGCCTGGTTTCAACCGGATCAGTTCACCCGCGTGCTGGCGCAAATCCCGAGCTTAGTCAGCATCGGATGGACGCCGGGAGGGACGAACGAGGGCGGGAACATGTATCCGTTCAAGGTCCGGAGAGAACCGAAGCGGAACATTAGGGTGTACGTGCAGGACGGGATCAACGACGGCGAGCAACAATGGGGCAGCTGGCCGCTCCAGGCGATCCAGTTTGCGAATGGTCTGAAGCTTCGAGGTTACGACTTCAAGCTCAGCTACGGTACCGGCACGCACAACGACAATGACGGGCGGGCAAAAGTACCCGAGCAGTTGACGTGGCTCTGGCGCGGTTACGATCCTGCCAAGACGGAACAGGTCTACGAGATGGATGCGGAAGAGAAGGCCAAGCCGCTGTTCCGCGTGAAGATATTTAACCGGGATTTCTAGTTGCCGCGACTTTCGGGAATCGCCTCATAACCGACATTGTCGTTAGCCAACCACCCCCCGGAGTCGCATGATCGCCCAAAACTTCCACGGAGAGTTGCCGGGGCAAAAGAAACTGTTATCGACGGTGCTAGTAACGCGAGGCGACTTATGAGGACTAACCAGACTCGCTAGTGGTAGCATCGGTGGTCATGCGATCACCACGGGGTTTGGGGGCTGCTCTTGTCTTGTTGTTGGCCGTTCCTGTAACAGCTCTGTACCAGATGGTCTTTGCCGATGGGGCAAGTATCGTCATCCATGTGGCGCTCGCCGTAGGTTTTGTCCTCATTTCATCCTCTGTTTTTGATTTTGGGACCATGGGATGGCTGAACTGGATAGGATGTGTAGCGACAGGCGCTTTGGCGGCTATCTTCTTTTTGCAGGCAGCAAGCGAACTGATAGAAGAGGATTCACTAACGTATCTTGTCTATCAAGTATTAGGACAGCGGCTGGAAACCTGGTTGGTTTACGTATTTGGGCTATGGTGCGTGGCGATGTTGGTGACTGCCAGCCAGGGAAAGACGAGGATTCTGGGCTGGTTTGCGCTTTCAGTAGCAATCTGCCTGCCGGCCTATAGTCATATATTGTCCTATCTTGGAACCTCATTGGATGTGCAATCGCAAAGCCTGAAGGTGTTTTACCTTCTGCCATTTGTTTGGATTCTTTTTGAAAGCAAGAAGGCACGGCCTGCTTAAAGTGGCACCAAGGCGTCGAACATGTCGCGGATTGGCCCGCGAGTAACGCCGTAGTAGCTACCGATTCGCTTGACCCAGCTAACAGAACATCCTTAGGATACGGCGACTTCGCGCGCTGTGCAACGCGCCCTAGCCTATTGCCGATATGCTCCAACAGACAGGCGCTGTTCGGGCAAAGTCAGTGTCAAGGCCATGGATGCCCACGAAGAACAGAAGAAATTTGATCTGGCGAAAGCAGGCGCGGGCGTGAGGGCGGCCGTCCTGAAAATGCTGGCCATGCTGATGCAGGAGTTTATTTGCGAGCACGCTGAGAAAAAGTTAGCGCCCAAAACCGTCGAACGCTATCGCGAACAGGTGCTGTACCTCGATCCGGCGTTGCTGAGCATGCCGTTAGCGGAGATTGGACCGCTGCATCTCAGTCGTGAATGGAACCGCCTGCTGGAGAGCGGTGGCCATCACCGGCGCACTAAAGAGTCGCGTCCCCTGTCCGCCAAGTCGGTCCGCAACACATTGCCGGCGTGGTGTCCAGCGCCTTCCTGCGCGCGATCAAGTGGGGACTAGCTTCCACCAGTCCCGTCATGAACAGCGAGCCACCGATTCCCAAAAAGCATGAGGGTATGGCGTTGATACCTTCGGAGCAGATGCGTCTAATCAGGTCGGCAACCGGCCCCTGATGTCTTCCAATGGCGCTAGAGATGTCGGCGCCACCGGCGCGCGCCGAGGCGAGGTACTTGCGCTGCGTTGGTCCGATATCCAGCAGGGCCGCGAGGTGCTGTTAACGCGATCACTGACCCAAACCAGGCAGGTCTTGAAGTTCAAGGGCACCAAGACGGAGAGGCCACGACGAGTGGAGTTGCCCGCGTCGGTGTTGGCGCCTCTCGAAGCCCACCGCCAGCAACAGCAGAAAATTCCGCCGGCAGTTCGGTCCAGACTACCGCGCCTATCTTGATTTGATCTTCGCGAATCCCGACGGCACTCCACTGAAGCCCGATTCGGTTTCCTCCGCAGTATCCCTCCTTTGCCGACGGCTCGGCCTGCCTAAAGGCGCCAGCCTCCACACACTGCGTCATACGCAGGGATCGTTCCTACTGGCCGATGGCGTAGATCTGGCGACCGTGTCGGAACGGTTAGGTCACTCCTCCGTCCGTGTGACCGCGGATGTCTACTCGCACGCGCTGCGAGGTCGGGACCAGGACGCTGCTCGACGATGGGACGAGTTTATGCGGCAGCACGGACGGACTCCCGAGGAGCCGGTCAGGCTCGCATAAATCTCGGGGGAAGTTTGAATCTGCGTGCAAATGGGGGGTTGAGTCGCCTCCAGATACATTGGACCCGCATTGCGGCTCTAGCGCGTGGCGCGAATTCTCGTATCGAGTCCTGAGCCACTAGGACATCGGTGAAAGCGTGGCAAGAGCCGTCGCCTGAGTCTATAATGACGTACGTCTCCTCAACGCCATGCCGCAGTCTTCCGGAGCGGGAATCATTATTCGGTTCGATGAATTCGAGGTTGACCTCACCGCCGGCCAGCTCGCGCGCAACGGAAAGCGTGTGAAGGTGCAGAACCTGCCTTACCGGCTTCTTGTCATACTTCTCGAAAGGCCGGGCGAAATCGTCGCTTATGACGAGTTGCAGACCGGACTTTGGGGCGAGGCGGCCGTCGATGTCGAGGAGGGTCTTCACACCGCCGTCCGAAAGCTGCGCGCCGTACTGGGGGACTCGGCCACCAACCCTCGTTTCATCGAGACCGTTCCGCGGCGGGGTTACTGCTTCGTGGCGCCGGTCGTAAAGGATGCCATCGCGAAAACTGTCGCATCCTCACGCGAGACTGAAGGGATCTCCGGGCGCGCCTGGACCTACATCTCGATCGCCGGGGCAGTCCTTCTCATTCTGGCGTCGTCCGCGGCGCTCATTTACCGGAGTCGCGGCTCGCGAGGCGCCTCTCCCGAGGCCCGACCCATCACGGCGTATCGCGGAGTTCAACGAAGTCCCGCCCTTTCGCCTGATGGCACTCAGATAGCGTTCAGTTGGGTGGGCGAGCCCGGCGACAATCTGGACATTTACAAGCAACGCATCGACGGCAGCGACCGAGTGAGGCTGACCAGCGATCCGGCGGCCGACCAACAGCCCGCGTGGTCGCGCGACGGAAAGACCATCGCCTTTGTCCGAAATGAGGCGCTGTTCGCCGTGCCGGCGATCGGTGGGCGGGAGCGCCGGATCACGTCATCGGCGGGATCGGGAGTCTCGTGGAGTCCTGATTCACAGACGATCGCCTTTTCCGACCGGGTGTCCGCCGACGGGTCGCTCGCGATCTTTCTCATCGCGGTTGATTCCGGACAACGGCGTCAGCTCACCTCGCCGCCGAGTTCCGGGCAGGATGACCTGTGGCCGACCTTCTCGCCCGACGGGCGTGCAGTGGCGTTCATTCGCAGGTCAACGCCAGCCACCGATGTTTACCGGGTTCCTATCGCTGGCGGAAATCCGACTAGAGTAGCCCTTGCCGGACGGCCCAGCGGAGGACTCGTCTGGAGTCCTGACGGAAGGTATCTGCTTTTTGCCACAGGGCGGCACGCGCCGGGCATCCTGGTGATTTCAGCCGACGCCGTGGACGCGCAAGATTTCCGGCGACTGGATGTGGCCGGCTTCAACGCGCACGAACCGTCGATTATTGCCCGGAGTGGCGGTCAAGAGGTCGATCTGGCCTACGGGCAGGAGACGACGGACTGGGACATAGTTGGTATGGCGATCGGGACGCCCGAGGGTGGCGACCCCAAGCCTCTCGCCGCGTCGATTCGGGCAGACCAGGCTCCCAGTTTCTCGCCTGACGGGCAGCGACTCGCCTTCTGTTCCTCCCGAACGGGTTACGAGGAGATATGGGCGTCGATGGCGGACGGATCGCAGCCGAAGCGGCTGACAAACTTTAACGCGGGGGTCGCCAACGGACCACGCTGGTCGCCAGACGGCCGATGGATCGCGTTCGGCGCCACAATTGACAAGAATCCAGACATTTATGTTGTGAGCGCCGATGGCGGCCCCCCGCAGCCTATGACGCGAGAGAGTTCGGCCGAAACCCAGCCTAGCTGGTCGCGGGACGGCCGCTGGATCTATTTCATGTCCAACCGTTCGGGCGAGAAGCAGATCTGGAAAATTCCAACTAGAGGCGGCGAGGCCTCACAAGTTACTAGAAATGGAGGATTTCAAGCGCTCGAATCGGCTGACGGCTATCTCTATTACGCCAAGCGTCAATCCGGCCGGGGCCTGTGGCGGGTTCCGGTGAACGGTGGGGCGGAGACCCCGGTCTCCGATGTCGTCTGGCATAACTTGTGGGCCATCAGCGATGAATCCATTTACTACCTTGACGTTACTAATGAGGTTCCACAAGTGTTTGCGATCAGCCGCCCGATCGCCGTCCGGAGGATCGATCTCAAGACCCAGAAAGTAACCACAATTACCACCATCGACGCCCAGTTTCCCGACCGGTGCCCCGGTGGTAGAAGTCAGTCGCGACGGCAAGCAGATGGCCTGGGTGAGATGGCGGGAACACCATTCCGAGATCATGTTGATCCGAAATCTCCGTTTGGATTAAGCCTTGTTGTTGCAGGCGTTCAGATCCGGTTCAGATTCAGTTCATCCCCAGTCTATTGACATTGGCCGCCACGGCAGGCCATCTTTAGTAAATCCGTGTTGCCGCGGCGCAACTTTTGCGCAAAGCGGAACACCCAGTTAAACTAGACAGCTTGGAGGCAAGAATGCCCCGCGGTAGCGTCCTCATCGTCTTACTCGTGACCAGCGCAGTCGGATTGGCGCAACAAGCCCAGGAAAAGATTGAGTTCTTCGAGAGCCGGATCCGGCCGGTTCTGGCGAACAAGTGCTATGCGTGCCACACCGAGAACAAGCTCGGCGGACTGCGGATGGATTCCCGGGTGGCGTTGCTGCAGGGTGGCCAGTCAGGTCCGGCGATCGTCCCGGGCCGTCCTGACGAGAGCCTGCTGATCAAGGCCATCCAGCAAGGCGATCCAAAGCTGAAGATGCCGATGGGAGGCTCCAAACTCACCGACAAAGAGATCGCGGACTTAAGGTATTGGATCCATACCATGGCCGCGTTCTGGCCGACCGAGGACGCAAAACCCGCGGCCCCGGCATCAACCGAGACGGTAAAGTTTACGATCCGCCCGGAGCAGCGAAATTTCTGGTCTTTCCGGCCGCTCCAAAAGGCGGCTCCGCCCGCCGTGAAGGACGCAGGTTGGGCGAAGACGGTGGTTGACCGTTTTATACTGGCCAAGCTCGAGGAGAAAAGTCTCAAGCCTGTCCAGCCGGCGGACAAGCGTTCGCTGATTCGACGTGCGTACTTTGATCTAGCCGGCATTCCTCCAACGCCGGAGCAGGTAGACGCGTTCCTCAGCGATAATTCCCCGGACGCCTTTGCTAAGGTCGTGGACCGCCTCCTTGCGTCGCCGCAGTACGGAGAACGGTGGGCGCGGCACTGGCTGGACGTGGCGCGGTACGCCGACGGCACCGGCCAGCCGGACACGCGGCCGGTGTTCCTGGGCTACGGTATGGCGCGCGATGGATACGCTAACACGTGGCGGTATCGTGACTGGGTGATCCAGGCTCTAAATGAAGACATGCCGTACGATCGGTTCGTCAAGGCGCAGATCGCGGCGGACCTGATGCCGGAGAACGAGAAGGCCAAGATGCTTCCGGCGTTAGGATTCTTCGGAATCGGTCCCTGGTTCACGGGCGACGACGTGGTATTCGTGGAAGCCCGGGCCAACGAGCGGGACGACAAGATCGACGCGCTCACCAAAGGCTTCCTGGGACTGACCGTCACCTGCGCGCGTTGCCACAACCACAAATACGATCCGATCTCGCAGAAGGACTACTACGCGCTGGCCGGAGTCTTCGCCAATTCGAGTTACTGGGAGTACGGTCTGGCTCCAGAGAAAAGCGTACAGGAATACCAAGATCAGCGTAAGAAGGTCAAAGCAGCGGAAAGCGCCCTCCAGGAGTACGCCGACGCGTGTTCCATCCGCGTAGCCCAAACGCTGGGGCAGCAGATCCCCGAGTACATGCTGGCGGTGCGGAAGACCGTGCTGAGCAGCCCGAAGGCGGACTTGGCCAAAGCGGCGGAAGCCGAGAAGCTCGACGCCGAGACCTTCCAACGCTGGCACAAGTACTTGACGGGCGCCGAAAAGCTACATCCGTTTCTAAAGGCCTGGGACACGTTGATGGCGAAGGGCGAGGGCACTGAGGCCGAAGCCCGCAAGATCGCTGAGGAGTTCCGCGATCTCGTGCTTCACAAGGTCATTCCCGAAAAGCTCGCAGTACTTAAAGCCAACCGGGAGATCGCGCAGGACTACAAGCCCGACGCTAACGAAGCCACTGCGCTGCTTCCCGGCGATCTGATGCAGTTCGAGTTGTTCCAGTTCAAGCAGCTCCTGGTCCAGAAGGTGATGGACACTAACCGTTTCTACGTCTGGATCGACGTAGTGCAGAGCGAGGAGGACCAGTCCTACGTTCGGAAGGACGCGATCTTCGAACGCAAGGGCCAGAGTCTTGTGCCCTTCCTGACCGCGGAAGAGAAGGCGAAGCTCGATGCCATGCAGGCGGAAGTGACAGCTCTGACGAAGGCGATGCCGCCCGAGTATCCGTACTTGATGGCGCTCAAGGACGAGCCGAACATCAAGAACATCAAGCTCAACATACGTGGGAACGCTCACGCGCTGGGCGAAGAGGTTCCGCGAGGCTTCCCCGCAGTTCTGGGCAAGACGGACGGCGATCCGCTGGAGTTTACGAAGGGCAGCGGACGGCTGGAGCTTGCCGATGAGATCGTGAAGCATCCGCTCGCGGCGAGGGTAATGGTAAACCGGATCTGGCGGCATCATTTCGGTCGCGGTATCGTGGACACGCCGAGTAACTTCGGCATGATGGGCGAGCGCCCATCGCATCCGGAGCTTCTCGATTACCTGGCGACGCGGCTCATCGAGAGTGGCTGGTCGATGAAGGCGATGCATCGGGAGATCATGCTAACGGCCGCTTATCAGCTTGAATATCAGCCGTCCGCTGCGAATGCAGCGGTCGACCCTGAGAATCGGCTGGTCTGGAGGGCGAACTTCCGCCGGTTGGAAGTCGAGGCGTTGCGCGACTCGATGCTCTTTGTTACCGGCATCCTCGACGAAAGGCTGGGCGGTCCGCCGCAGGAGTTGCAGCGGGCGGACAACAAGAAGCGAACCATCTACGGACGGGCGGCGCGGACGCCATACAGCCTGCTGACGCTGTTCGACTATCCTGACCCGAACATCACTTCCGAGCAGAGGGAGGTCACCAATGTTCCTCTGCAGAACCTGTTCTTCATGAACAGCGACCTGGTGCAGCGGCAGGCTGACGCGCTGCTGGCGAAGCTCGGACCGGAGGGATCGACCGAGGCCGATTCCGCGGCGCGGATCCGGGGGGCGTACCGGATTCTGTATCAGCGTGAGCCCACGCAGCGCGAAGTGGAGCGTGGGTTGCACTTCCTGACCAAAGCGAAAGCGCTGTCCGAAGCGGCGGGCGCCGAACCACAAACCGAGCAGGCGTCCGATTCGGGTCAACCGGCCCAACGGCGCCGGCGGCGGGCAGCCGTTACGGCGGCGACGCCGCAAGAGGAACCCGACGCGCCAGCGCTTCCTGCCGGAAGAATGACGCCCTGGCAGCAGTACGCGCAGGCGCTGTTGAGCGCGGGCGAGTTTCGTTACGTGAATTGATAATCCGAGGGAAAGGAGACCAGCTATGATACATCGAGCCTGCCTGCCACCGTTTACGAGACGCGACGCTTTGAAGAAGTTCGCCACCGGCATTGGCATGACCGCATTCGCCAGCATGGCGCATCCCATAGCCGCAGCCGCAGAAGCCTCCGGCAATCCCTGGATGCCGAAAGCCCCACACTTCGCTCCGAAGGCGAAGAACGTCATCGTGGTGTTCCTGCAGGGCGGACTGTCGCAGATTGATTCGTTCGACTACAAGCCCATGCTCGATAAGTACGACGGGAAGCCTCTGCCGTACGAAACGCCGCGTACCGAGTTCGCCACCGGCAATTTGATGAAGTCCCCCTTCAGTTTCAAGAAGTATGGAAGCCTCGGTATAGAGGTCAGCGAGCTGTTTCCGTACACGGCCAAGGTGATCGACGAGTTCAGCATCGTGCGCTCGATGATCTCGGATATTCCGAATCATGGGCCGTCGGTCCTGATGATGAATACGGGCAACGTTCGCGCCGGCCGCCCCTCTATGGGATCGTGGGTGGTCTATGGGCTGGGGACGGAGAACCAGAATCTGCCCGGCTTCATCGTGTTGTCCGCGGGCGCTGGCGGCGGAGGGAACAATTTCGGCTCGGCGTTCCTGCCGGCCGTCTACCAGGGAACTCTGGTTCCGTACAACGTCTCGGATCCGAATAAGCAGATTCAGTACCTGACGAACACGCGACAGAACCTTACGCAGCAGCGCGAGCAACTCGACCTATTGCGGGACATGGACAAGATGTATGTCGAGAAGGTGAACGGAGCGCCCGAGCTTGAGGCGACTATCCAGTCGATGGAGGTCGCTTTCCGGATGCAGACGGAAGCTCCCGAGGTGTTCGACCTCCGCAAGGAGAGCCCGGCCATGCTGGCCAAGTACGGTGACGGTGGAATCGGAAGAGGCTGTCTCACGGCGCGGCGGCTGGTCGAGAAAGGTGTCCGTTTCGTGCAGGTTGTCCACGGCGGATGGGATCACCACGCCGACATCATGGGCCACAAGCACACATCGAAAGATGTGGATCAGCCGGTCGCTGCGCTGGTCGAGGACCTCAGGGATCGCGGCCTGCTCGACGAGACGCTCGTGCTGGTCACCAGCGAGTTCGGCCGCACCCCAGTGATCAATCTCGGCGGATTCCGCTCCGTTCACAACGGCCGTGACCACAACATTTACGGCTTCACTATTCTGATGGCGGGCGGCGGCTCCAAGCGCGCGAACATCTATGGCTCGACCGACGACTTCGGATTCAAAGTAACCGAGAATCCGGTCCACGTTCACGACCTGCATGCCACCGTGCTCCACATGCTGGGACTGAATCATGAAAGGCTGACGTACCGCTACGCCGGCCGAAATTTCCGACTGACCGACGTGGAAGGCCGAGTCGTCAAAGACATCCTAGCCTGACCGGGGTCAGTGGCAAGTGCTTTCACGTTGAAATAACAAGGCTTGGACTTGCCGCGCTTTCAATGCTGTGACATACTGAACTCCACATTCAGTCTCGAGGGGTAATTAAACATGCTTCGTCGCATCCGTTTTATTCTCTGCAGCGCACTGTGTATAGCTATCAGCGCTATTCCCGCTCTGGGTCAACTCGGCACCGCCACAATTTCCGGCAACGTGACTGACTCATCGGGAGCAATTGTCGTCGGCGCCAGCGTGACGGCGGTGAACAACGCCACCAACTTTCGGCGGCAGACAACTTCCAATGAACAAGGCCAGTACAATTTACCCGGGTTAACTCCGGGTTCCTACAACGTGAGCGTGGAATTCCAGGGGTTCCGGCGATCGGAGCTCGGCAACATCACTTTGCAGGTTGACCAGAATGTCCGCGTCAACGTAGCCCTCGAAGTAGGCCAGGTCACCGAAACGGTCGCAATCACGGCCGAGGCTCCTCTGATCGAGAGTCAAAGCGCCACGTTGGGCGCAGTTGTGGACACGCAAAAGATTCTGGCGCTGCCGCTGAACGGCCGGAACTTCGCGCAGCTCGCGCTGCTGGTGCCGGGCGTGACCACGGGCACGGAGGGCGGCGGGGCTGGAGCCGACGGCTTCTCGGCGAACGGTCTGCGGGCCGATCAGAATGCTTTCCAGATCGACGGCACGTCGAACTCCGATCCCCGCAACAACCGGATCAGCGTGCGCCCCAGTATCGATTCGCTGCAAGAGTTCAAGATCCAGACCAACAACTATTCGGCGGAATTCGGGAAGGGCGCCGGGGCCCAGGTCAACATCGTCACCAAGTCGGGCACCAAGGAGTTCCACGGGACCCTGTGGGAGTTTCTGCGGAACGATAATTTCCAGGCGCGGAATCTGTTCGACATTAACTCGCGTTCGTTCCCGTGCGACCCGAGCGATTCGAACATCACCGGGCGCAAGGCCTGCGCGCCGCAGTATAACCAGAACCAGTTCGGCGGAAACCTCGGCGGGCCGATCGCTTCGCGGACTTTCTTCTTCGCCAATCTTGAAGGATTCCGGCAGCGTCGTGGCGGCGCCACCGTCACTCAGGTACCGACGGCGGCCCAGCGCAGGGGCGACTTCAGCTCCACCCTTTTGACGACCATTGCCGGTACCGACGCGTTGGGCCGATCAGTGCGTAGAGGGCAGCTTTTCGATCCCAGAACTTCGAGACAGGTGACCGATTCGACGGGCCGCGTCAGGTTTGTCCGCGACCCCTATGCCAACAACCAGATCCCGCTGACCCACTTCGATCCCGTCGCGGCCAGAATCGTCGCCAACAATGAATTCATGCCGCTGCCGAACGCTCCCGGCCAAGTGAATGCGAACGGCGATGTCCTCCAGAATTGGCTCGACAGCCGGTCCAGCAAGACAGACAATGAGCAGTACAGCGGGCGGATCGATCACCAATTTAACGAGAACAACACGATCTACGGCCGGTTCACCTTTCAGGATGCTCGCGATTACTCCCCGCGCACGTTCCCGGGATTCGGGGCCGAGGACAATCTTCGCAATCTAAACACGACGATCGCCTACACCAGGGTATTCAGCCCGAGAGTGATTGGCGAGTTCCGGTTTGGCCATCAGGGATGGTTCCAGAGCAGCGGCTCGGAGGATGGCTTGGCGGGCAAGGATTGGTTGGGGATTTTGCAAATGCCCGGAATGGATTTCGTTAGACAGAACGGCATTCTTGGGTCCCCAGGGATCGATATTGCAGGCTTTGCCTCTTTGGGCAATGGCTCCGGCCCGTTTTCCTACCGCAATTACACCTACCAGCCAATCGGCATCATCTCCTTCAGCAAAGGAAACCACTTTATGAAGGCGGGCGGCGAGTTGCGTCGTGTGACCATGAATTCGCTCGGGCCCCTGGGAGGCGACGGGGGAACTCGCGGCAGTTTCAACTACGCCAACGTCGCGTGGACCGGTGTCGAGGGCGTCGCCAATACGGGCCATGCGATCGCGACGTTCCTGCAAGGCCTAGCCACCCAGAAAACCCGGCTGGTGGGCGACTTCAAGCTGAACTACGCGCTGCGGGAGTGGGGCGTCTTCTTCCAGGACGACTGGAAAGTATCGCGCAACCTGACCATCAACATCGGCGTGCGCTACATGTATTACACGCCACCCTACGATGCACGCAACGCGCTTTCCACGTGGGCCCAGCCACAGCAGTGCCCGAATTATTCCGTCTGCGGTCCGAATTATCTGAATCTTCCGGCGAACAGCCCTTATCAAGCAGCCTACAAACTAGCGGGAGTGGATGTACCTCGCTCGATTACTCGCACGGACAAGAAGAATATCGGGCCGCGGTTCGGCTTCGCTTACCAGCCGTTTGGCAACGCCAAGACGGTGCTCCGCGGCGGATACGGCATTTTCTATGACACACCGCCAGTAACGGTGAACGGCGACACACTGATCAACTACCCGCAAGTCGTCGAAGACCAGGAGAATGTCTCGTTGGGCCAGAATGGACTGCCGATTCCGAATGCGATCATCGGCTTTCGGATCAGCAGGCCGGGGCTGGGGACGGGCGGTCCCGGATCGGTGGCGCAGTTCGCGCCCGGGCCAAACAACTTCAATCCCGACTTCCATAACGCCTACATACAGTCCTGGAATTTTAGCGTCCAGCGGCAGTTGCCCGGGCAGATGGTGGTGGAAGTCGCCTACGCAGGCACGAAAGGCACGCGACTGAATAGACAGATTGTGCTAAATCTCGCCGAGCCGCTCGGCCCGTTTGCGGTGGTTCCCGATCTAACGAACAATACCAGCATCCGCAACGACATTGGAGACTCGCGCAATCAGTTGCGTCGGCTCGTGCCGGTGACGATCGAGAAGGGGGTCATCATACCGCTGGCCAATGTCTTCGAAACACAATCCACGGCTTTTTCGAACTACCACGGAGGCACGCTGCGGGTTGAAAAGCGTTTCAACCGCGGGTTGACATTCCTGACCACGTATACGTTTTCGAAAGCCATATCCGATAACCCCGGTTTCCAGGGTGGCGGGCAGGGTCTTTCGTCCGCCGGAGCGCAGAACGTGCTCAACCGTACGGCGGAGAAGGGCCTCGCGGATCTGGATCACCGTCAGCGTTTTACAGCGGCTTCAGTGTACGAGTTGCCGTTCGGCCGGAATAGCCGTGGAGCGCTTAAGCACTTCATAGCCGGCTGGGCCACCGATGGCATCGTGCAGTTGCAATCGGGGCTTCCGATGACGCCACAGCACACGGGAGACGTGGGGTCCATGGGAACCAATCAGGCATTGCGGCCGGACCTCATTTGCAATCCGAACATTGCCCGTGGTGAGCAGACCATTGAGAAGTTCTTCAAGACGGAATGTCTTGCGCTCCAAACACCCATGCGGTACGGAACGGCCGGGCGATCGGTGATCACCGGACCCGGCAGGATTGGGATCGATCTCTCCATTCGGAAGGCCTTCAATTTCGGCGAGAAAGCGAACCTGCAGTTCCGCACGGAGTTTTTTAATGCGTTCAACCATCCCAACTTCAATCCTCCGAACAAACTGTTGGGTAACGCAAACTTCGGGCGCGTCACCGGCGCAAGAGACCCGAGGATCATTCAGTTCGGATTGAAGCTCGCGTTCTGATCGCCGCCGGCGCTCCCGCATGGTCAAATATTCATGCGGCGCGACAATAGTGGTGCGGCCGAGCCGTTTCCGCGTGCGGTCAAAATATCCAAGCCGAGTGGATTGAGCTTATGATGGATCTTCCTCATGCCAGAAAACAAGTGGGCTCGGCTCTTGGCGTATGTCACGGGGCTGGTCAACCGGAAACTCGCCCCAGAACCAGTATCTGGTCGCGGAAAATCGCATCCTCCGAACGCACCTTCCGACCCGTATGCGACTTTTCCGAACCCGAGCGATCTACCCTTGCTGAGATCGGCAAGCGGGCTCGGTCGCGCTTGGGCAGGGTAGCCTGCGTGGCCAAACCCGATACTATCCTCGCCCGGTACCGTCGGCTCATTGCCCGCAAATTCGACGGCTCGAAATATCGCGCTTCATCAGGGTGGCCCCCAAGTTCGCCCGAAGTTGAGGCGCTTATTGCCCCCTTGTCCGGAGAGAACTCCGGTTAGGGATACGACCGTATCGTCGGAGCTCTATAATCTGGGCCATTCCGTCTCCGATCAGACTGTGGGAAACATCCTTCGTGGATACCGGATCGCTCCAGCACCCAAGCAGAGTCAGAATACCACCTGCTAAGATTTCATCGACTCCAACATGGCCGTCCTTGCGGGCACCGACTTTTTCACAGTGGAGGTGCTCACGTGGCGCGGTCTGGCCACTTACTTCGTCTTTTTTTCCAACATCTGGAAACTCGGCGCGTGAGCTTAGCCGGCATCACCCGACATCCGACGGAGAGTTGGATGGAGCAAATGGCGCGCAATGCGATCGACGAAGCGTCGGGACATCTACGCCAACACCGATTTCTTTTGCGCGATCGGGATACGAAGTTCTGCGCTTCGTTCCGTGCGATGCTCGCAACCGGAAACGTGAAGTGTGTTGCCCTCCCGCCGCGAGACCCAATCTGACCGCATTCGTCGGACGCTGGATACGATCGGTCAAGCAGGAATGCCTCTCAAGACTAATTCTGTTCGGAGAGGGCTCACTGCGGCGAGCACTGACTGAGTTCCTTGAGCATTACCACGCGGAACGCAATCACCAGGGCAAAGACCTGCTCCTGTTTCCTTCGACGACACGGCAGGACCGCCGGATGCGGCGGTGCGACACCAACAACGACTCGGAGGGCTTTTGAACTACTATTGCCGCGCCGCGTGGAATATTTTTACTTACGGGACTTATTCGGGATCGGCAATGCGCCGATCGCAGCGATCGAGCGATGGTGATCCAGCGCCCCCAGCGCGCCCCGGCACCGTCATATCGAAGGTATTGAAATGCGGCTCCGACCTGCACTGGACAAACCCTGACGACACTCCACTGAAACCTGATTCGGTTTCCGCGACGGCATCCCTGCTCTGCCGGCGGCTTGGTCTGCCCAAGGTGCCGCCTCCACACTCTGCGTCACACTCACGGATCGTTCCTGCTAGCCGATGGCGTGGACCTGGCGACTGTTATCAGAACGACTGGGACACTCCTCCGTCCGAGTAACCGCGGACGTATGGGACAACTTCATGCTTCTACATGGCGGATCACGCGAGGAGATCAACGGGCACCGCCGGGCGGCTTCCTGATCGCATCCACGTAGCGCGTGCGAGTAGGAGTAAACTGATTTCATGAACAGTCGGTCGCACTCGAAAGGCGACCAGGGATCTCATACCTAGTGTTGCAGTGCACGTGCCAAACACTGATTCAGAATAAATCGCCTGTCATTCTGATGACCAGTAACAGCTGATTTTCGAAACACATCGGAGTGCGCCTCTCGGTCCTTGAGGCATCAACTGAAAAGCAGAGCCCGGCGATGAAACCGCAGAGATTCTGCCGGCGACGTGCCGACGAGACGGGCAGGCCTTGTGAGGAACTGCTCCGCGAGAGTGAGGCGAAGGCCAAAGCCTTCTTTGAAAGTTATACAGGCGGCCGTATCTGGACGGATCTGGCAGATCCTAATAACCCGCGCACTAGGGGACCGGTCGCATGCTGGTATTCTGCGGAGCCGCTACCAACGTCGGCTGGAAAGACTTGAAGACCTGCTGATACCCGACGAAGAGCCTACCGCGATAGGGGTAGTGTTTATCGATGCAGCAACCAAACTGCCGACTGGAGGATTCCAAGTGAATCTCGGCTACACGAGGCCATCCGAGCAGTCACGAAGGCTGGCCCGAACACACTAGCGATAATGTCCCTTATCAGCGGAATCGGCAGTCACGTGATGGGTCGGTCACGTCACTTAGTCGGGTCAAAAGCTGCCTTAAAATTCGCAAACGGCGTAGTAGGAGCGGCTCGAAGGCGCGGGGTCGCCTTGACTGTGCGCTGTTGCCGAGCGATGAATGCGTCACGCGCATGCGCCTCGAAAACGAAATTCCTGCACTTAAAAGACACCAGTCACGACCGGCTCGCGCTTCGGTGAGTGGAGTGTCTGCTGGCTGGGCGGATGGACCAGGGATCGGCTTTCCTACGTCGTGATGCTGCTGGGCGTCACTAATCCTGACTCCTAATCGCTTAGGAGCTCCTTTTCATAACCCGACATAATCACGCCGCGCGCCATTGACAGCGTCCTCGCTGTTACATAGACTACTGCAGAGCTTCCATGCGAAAGGGTGTGCTATTCCTTCTGGCGGCCTTATTAGCCGCCTGCCGAAATTCCGGTCCGCCTTATAGTCCGCAAGAAGCGCTGAAGACCTTCCAAATCGAGCCCGGCTACCGCATCGAGCTCTTCGCGTCGGAACCCGAAGTCGATTCTCCCGTCTCGATGGATATCGACGAAAACGGCAATATCTACGTCGTCGAAGACCGCGGATACCCGATCAACATCGAAGGCAAGCTGGGCCGTGTCAAGCTGCTTCGCGACACTAATGGCGACGGCATGCCCGACAGAACCACGATCTTCGCTGACCATCTCGTCATGCCTACCGGCGTGATGCGCTGGAAGAAGGGCATTCTCGTGACCGACGCGCCCGACGTCTGGTATCTCGAAGACACCAATGGTGACGGCGTCAGCGATATCAAACGCCGCGTGCTCACCGGATTCCCCTTCACCAATCCCCAGCACACCGTCAACGGCCTGATTTACGGTCCTGACAACTGGATCTACCTCGCGCACGAAGGCCCTGCGACCGCCGTGATCTTCCAGCAGGAGTTCGGAGATCGCGGCTCCGATATTCGCTACACCGACCGCGAAGACGTGCCGCCGGTCCGTGAGCACCGGAATATCCGGTTTCGCCCGGATACGAACCAATTGGAAGCATTGTCCAGTAGTTCCCAGTTCGGCCACAGTTTCGACGACTGGGGCCGCCACTTCACCGTCAGCAACTCCAATCACGCCCGTATGGAGGCCGTTGCAGCGCGATATCTGAACCGGAATCGTGATCTTCCGGTCGGTAACGCCGTAGAGGAAATCTCCGACCATGGCGCGGCTTCCAAAGTCTTCCCGATCACAACGCATCCGCGTTTCGAGTTGCTTACCGGTGTCGGCGAGTTCAGCTCCGCCTGCTCGATCACCTTCTTTCGTGGTTCCACTTTCGTCGCTGAGCCGGCGCACGGAATCGTTCACCGCGACGTTCTATCGGACTCTGGCGCTCTTTATGTCGCTCGCCGCGCGCGTCCGAATATCGAGTTTCTGGCGTCGACCGACGCCTGGTTCCGCCCTGTCAATTTCTATCCCGGACCGGACGGTGCGCTGTACCTGCTCGATTACTACCGCATGATCATCGAACATCCCGAGTGGATGTCGACAAAGCATCACCATTCTCCCGACCTCTTCAAAGGAATCGACCGGGGCCGGATCTATCGGATCGCGCCGGAAGGAGTC
>Ga0209382_10004496_pt1 | contig 18616 bp, 18 predicted proteins | sample SoiMetdeltSBSDD5_FD_187599 | JGI IMG/M metagenome (GOLD analysis project Ga0209382, IMG submission 187599) | Bulk soil microbial communities from a Populus tree surrounding site in Tennessee, USA - Soil MetaG P. deltoides SBSDD5 (SPAdes) (version 2) | ecosystem: Environmental > Terrestrial >...
CCAGCCGACTCCCCCCCTGCTCGGCCGGGCGTAGTCGAACCTCGGAGACTCCTGCACCGTCGCTGCGGGCTTCGAGTCGTAGCGGCCAACAGCGCGATCCGAACGGGCCGGTGGGGCGACCTCCCGGCCCGTCAATCGTGTGGATCGAAGTCACCTGTTCTTGCCCGCTTTGATAATGATCCATTCGCCGTCGGTGCCGCACTTGTCTTTCCGCCCGTTGCCGTGCGTCAGCACGGCCCCTGGCATATAGAAGGTATAGTCGCCACCCCAACCGCCATACGCCCAACAGCGGACACCGTCATCTTCCCGCCTCTTCCTGGCTTCCACCTCACCGGTCGAGAGGCTCAAGAGGGCACCCCCGATCACGAGAGCCGCCGCCAGGCTGAGAGTGTGCTTGCCGATCTTCATGGTTTCCCCCGTCTCGAACGCCGTCAGGACTGTGTACCCTGCGGCCGTGTCTGCGTCGAAGTCCGGGTGCCCGCCACGGACTCTACGACAGAGCGTATCGTCTGCCGGGTGCCGGGTCATGTCCAAAATTGGACGAGTGCGATGGACATCTTTTGGCCGCGGCCTCGCGATCGGCGCTGCGTCCAGGCGGAGCGGTCCGCCGATGCCAGCCTCGTCAGGAGGGGGAAGGTAGATGGAGGCCGTGCTCGATCGCCCAGGTCGCGACCTGGGCCCGCGAGTCGAGCCCGAGCCTGGCCAGGATGTGCTTGACGTGGTTGGCAGCCGTGCCCTCGGCGATCACCAGCGCGGCTGCGATCTGGCGGTTCGACAGCCCACGAGCGAGGAGCGCCGCCACCTCGCGCTCGCGCCGGGTCAGGCGACTCGCCGCCCGCGGCGATGGCGCAGCGTACGGAGCCGGCTCATCGGCGGCCGGGGCGTCAGAGCCCAGCGCGTACTCGATGGCCTGCGCCGCTGACAGCGATCGACCGGCGGCCCAGGCCGCCGCGAAGGCCGCCTCACCCAGCGCGGCACGCGCGGCGGCCACACCCCGATCGAAGTCGACGCGCAGCCAGGCCCGACGGCCTACGCCCATTGCTGCCCGCAGTCCCTCGGACGCGCCGAACAGGCGTGCAGCCCGCTCCGGCTGTCGTTGCCCGCAGGCCACGAGGGCCAGGGAGTCGAGGCACACCGCGATCGCTCGTCGGTCTTCGAGCTCTCCGGAGAGGGCAAGGCCCTCCCTGAGCAGGGCCGTCGCTCGGGCCTGGTTGCCCCGAACCAAGGCAAGGTGTCCCAGGGAATGCAGGACGTAGGCCGCCTGCCAGGTGTTCCCCTGCTCCCGCGCGAGCGCCAGGCTCTCCTCGAAGAGCGCGGCCGCCTGGGTGACGTCTCCCCGGGCGTGCGCCAGGTCCCCCAGGTTGCCCAGGCAGGCGGCGATGCCCAAACTGTCCTCCAGCGCGCGGAACCGGTCCAGGCTCGCCAGGAGCGGCGCTTCGGCCCGGTCAAGCTCGCCCCGACCGAGGGCCGTCATTCCCAGCCCTCGCAGTGTGTCGGCGATGCCGCGCTCCTCCCCGAGTTGCTGCCAGAGCGCCAGGCTCTCGGCAAGATAGGCGTGGGCCGCCTCGTCGTCACCTTGGAAATACGCCAGGAAGGCGGCCGCCTGGAGGCCTGGAGCGCGCACCGCGGCCGATCCTACGTCTCCGTGTTCAAGGCCACGTAGCAGCCATTCCAGGTCCTTGCTCACGTACGCGCGCCGCTGCCAGAACTCCGCGGGCGCCGCCGCCAACCGCGGGCCGATCTCGCTCTCGCCCCGCCCGATGGACCACACCAGCGCGGCCCGGAAGTTGTCCTGCTCATGCGCCAGCAGGGCGAGCCAACTGCGCTGCTCCGATCCGCGGAGCTCCCGAGCGGCCCGCTCCGCGAGGGCCAGGAAGAAGACGGCGTGCCGGCGGCGGGTCTCTTCGACATCGTCGCGGTCGCCGAGCCGCTCCTGGCCGTACTGGCGCAACGTCTCCAGCAGCCGGTAGCGAATCGCGCCGGCCGGACCTGGCTCCGCCAGCACGAGCGATTTGTCTACGAGCTGGGTAAGCACATCCAGCACCGCGCCCGGCTCGACGGCCTCGCCCGCGCAGACCGCCTCGGCCGACTCGAGCGTCCAGCCACCCGCGAACACCGAGAGGCGGTCGAAGAGGAGCCGCTCCGCGTCAGAGAGCAGGTCGTAGCTCCACTCGAGGGTGGCCCGGAGCGTCTGCTGGCGGAGCGGCGCCGTCCTGCTCCCGCCGGTCAGGAGACGGAAGCGGTCGTCGAGCCGCTCCGCGATCTGCTCCGGGCCGAGCACGCGCACCCGCGCGGCCGCCAGCTCGATGGCCAGTGGCAGGCCGTCGAGGCGTCGGCAGACCTCGCTCACCGCCCTGGCGTTCTGCTGGGTGAGGGTGAAGCCGGGCAGCACCGAGGACGTTCGCTCGAGGAACAGCCGTACCGCGTCGCGCCCCGCCATGCACTCGATTGAGGCATCTTCGGTCGGATCCGGGACCGCCAGCGTCGGGACGCGCCAGGCGACCTCCCCCGCGATGCCCAGCGGCTCGCGGCTGGTGGCCAGGGTCGTCAGGCGGGCGCACGTCCCTAAAAGGTGGTCGGCCAGCTCCGCGCATGCCCCGAGCAGGTGCTCGCAGTTGTCCAGCACCAGCAGCGCCTGCTCGGCCGGAGATCGTCCACCGGCGTGTCCAGGAGCAGCCGGCCCGCGTGCCCTGGCAGGCCGATGGTTGCGGCCAGCGCCTGGGGCACCAGGGCCGGGTCTCCCAGTGGGGCCAAGTCCACGAACACCATCCCGTCCGCGAATGCCGGCCGAGCAGCGCCGGCGACTTGGAGCGCGAGCCGAGTCTTGCCGATGCCACCGGTCCCGGTCAGCGTCAGAAGGCGAGCACCGCCCAGCAGCCGCTGTACCTCGCCCAGTTCGTGCTCACGCCCGACGAAGTTGGCCAGCGGCGCGAGCATGGCAGCGACCGACCGCGCGCGCCGTTCGCCGCTGGCGCCCTCCGCGGCATGCCGTGTCCGGACCGCCTGCAGGCCCGCTCGGTCGGTATCAGACAGGTTGAGCACCTGCACGAGCCGCCGGACGGTGTCCGGATGGGGGGCCCGTCGTGCCCCCCGCTCCAGGTCCGAGAGGCCCCGTACGCTGAGACCCGTCCGCTCCGCCAGCGCCTCCTGCGTCAGCCCGGCGGCCAGCCTGTGCTGCCGCAACAGCTCGCCAAAGGTCGGCCGCTCCTCGGTCGCCATGATCCCATTCCCGCTGCTGTCGATCTTAGCATCCGCGGCGAACGGTCAACCGCGTGGGGATCGCGTGGGCGTTTGCGTGGGTTGCGCGTGGCGAGGATGCCCGATTGCGTCGAGAATCGGACGATCCCGACAAGGAGGATCGCCGGATGTCTCGCGTGCTGCTCCTGCCGCTCGTGTTTGCCACCCTCCACATCCTGGCGCCCCCGGCCACAGGCGCCGCTGAGGCCGTGGACCGGGCCCTGGCGCCCGACGAGGTACGGGCGGCCTTCCTGCGCGCGGGCTATCTGGTCGGCGAGCCGTCCCCCTGGTCCGACGGGGCGAGCATGCTCGCCGTCTGGAGCCCCGAAGCCACGCAGGCTGATCGGCCGTTCCTACGGGTCTTCATCTTCGCGGATGCCGCCACGGCCGCCTCGGAACATCGCCGGGCGCACGCCCGCGACGAGGCCTATCGCGACCGTCTGATCGCGGCCAGCGACGACCGAGGCCCCCAGCTCCTGACTGGCTACGGGGCGAGCGCGTGGCGGCACAACGTCGCCGTGGTTCAGGCCAGCCCGATCGACGACGTGGGCGCCTATCCCGTCGAGCCTGACTGCGCGCCGGCGCCCCTCATCACGGACCTGACGGGGACCGAGCTTGCCTCGCGCCATCTCGCGCTGCCGGCGACCGCCGTCGATCCTCGACTCGTCGAGCTCTTGGAGGACATCCCGCTCAGGAACGTACCCTAGTCTTGCATTTCGCACATGCGCGTTCTATTCAGAACGGGCAGTCGAATCTGGTGCTCAGCGAACTTCTCCGCACCATATTCGCTCCCTTATGTCGCCCAAAGGCGACGATATCCCACGTTGGTTCGCCCAAAACCCCGATCAAATTCCTCATGTGCGAAATACAAGCCTAGTCCGGCTGGCGCGAGGCGGCTGTCTGGGCCGGCGATTGGAGCCGCGACCCGCCGGAGTCCGGCACCACGGACTCCTAACCGGCGGTGACCACGATGTACACCGATAACACCGCCACGCGGCGAGCCGTCCCGGTTGTACGACCATTGAGTGAACTGGATGCCGGGAGCGGTGCTCGTGAACAATTCCTCTTGACGCCATTCGCCGCTCCAACAGGGGATCGCCGTGCCCCCACACGGCGTGCGCGCTGCGCCTCGACTGTCGGGCACGCCGACGGGCATGTTCAACATAGTGGTACGCCCCGCCCGCGCCGGACGCCTCATCTACGTGAGGTGCACTCGGGCCACGAACGGCGCGAGCTCGGCGATGCGAGGGTGGTCGTCGACGGGCTCGAAATCTCCGCCCTGCTGGCCCTGACCGTCGGCCAGATGGACCGGGCCGCTCGGCTGCTGGGCGCGGCCGATGCGCTCCGCGAGACAATCGGTCAGCCATTGAGCCCGAGCGAGCGGGCCGGCGTCGACGTCGACGTGGCGACCGTGCGCACTGCGCTGGGAGACGACGCGTTCACCGCGGCCTGGGCAGTCGGGCGTGCGATGTCGCTAGAGGAGGTGATCGCCTACGCGCTCGAAGACCCGTCATCTTCGTGAGCACGACCTGTCGGCGGGCGGTCTCTTGGAGACGTTACATCGGGTTGCCGCTCGGTACACCGCCGGCGACAGAGCACGGCGGGCCGTGCTCTGCTTCCATGACGCCCTAAAGTGGGCTCCGCACTCGGCATGGGGTCAATGCAAGGCGCACGCGGGCCACGAACGCGACCCCCGCCGGCGCTATCCCGCTATTGGCCGGGCGACGTGCATCGGGGACAGGATGCGTGTGCGCGACTCATGGGGCTCGGACCTGAGGGGAACCGAACCCCTGACCTCCTCCATGCCAAGGAAGTGGACTGCTACTGTCAAGGCAGGCACCAACAGCATTGTCTGGGGTGAGAGGTCCAGACCAGGATCTCTCACCCCAGCTTGCCCACTACGCGAGACGCACGACGATCTTGAAGGGCACACCGACGCCGGCGGGTTTATCACCGGGCGACGTGCATCGGCATGCACGTTCGCTTCTGCAAAACCGTACGGCGCCGCGAACCTGCCATTCGCTCGCTCGATACTGCTAGACAGGTCGCTCCGTGCATGACACCATACGATCCAGGCCGCAAGAGCCTGCTTCCCAACCGGCGTGAGCGGTCGGGCAGGCCCCACGCCGGCTCACGCATCACGGATCTAGTGAGAGTTGAAGATCGCCTGGTACTGGTCCAACTTTGCCTTGATCGCCACCAGCTCGTCAGGTGTCGGCTTGCATGGGTCGGCGGCCGGCGGTGGCGCTCCCAGCTTCATCATCGTGGCCATCAAGAGCAGGCGGGCTTTGTTCGCCGTCAGGTTGCTGCCAGAGATGTAGAGGTACGGCGGGTTGCGCGGAACCATCCCTTCGGCATTGCCGCGCCCAACCTTCACCAGCGGCATCCCGGAGCAGAGCCCACGCAGCAGCGCCGCCTCGATCGCGTTGGTCAGGCTACCGAACGGCGCCGACCCCTCGGCGATGAAACCGGCCAGGGGCGCTGTGCGCAAGTTCTGCTCGATCCGCGCCAGGATGTCGGCCTCGGACTCGGCGCTGGGCGCCCCCTCAACCGGCTGATACCGACCGGACTTCAGGAACGTCACGCTCGGGATCGCGCTACCGAGCAGGTAGCCGCTGGAGTCCTTGACCTGGACCGGCACAACCTCGATCCTGCCGCCGGCGCCGTGGACGCCGTCCACCGTGGCTGGGAGCTGCGACATCCTCACCTTCGAGCGGAACGTGTGCAACCGGGCCGGGCGATAGGTCAGGACCGGCGGCCCCGGCTGCCCAATCGAGCCGCAGATGCCACCGTGCCCGCCCGTCATCGTGTAGCCGCCAGGCCGAGCATCCGCCTTGTGCACGTCTCTGGAGGCGAAAATCAGCTCGTCGACGATCAGGACGCCGCCGACGGTGTCACGGCCGTCCTCGTCCTTCCAGATTCCGGACAGGATGTAATCTACCGAGTCGACGATGTTGCGGTCGCCGTCGTTGGAGAGGGCGCCGTGCGGGCGCTGCGAGGAGTTGCCGCAGATCGGGACCGTTGTGTCGATCAGCAGGTTGAGCCAGTACGTCGTCTCATCAACCGAGGGGCTGCCTTCCAGCCAGATCGCGCCGTCGTACTCGCCGGTCGCCAGCGCCTTCTGCACCACATTCGCGAGGCGGGCGGCGGCGGCCATCGGCGGCTCCGCCCGGAGGTGGTACGGCCGGTACCCCCAGAAGTGCTGGTTGATCGTCTCCGGCGCGATGTCTCTCTCGCCCACGTCGGTGCGCTTCGCGGCTGGCATCCCCTGCTTGTACCCCGCCGAGGGCGCGGCCCGGAAGAACGCGAACTCGGCCTTCGAGGAGAGAATACTGGCGTGGCCAGCCTCGTCCAGGCCAATCCGGTCGATCTCCTCCACGATCCGCGAGGCGTCAGGGAAGAAGGTCTGACGGCACAGCTCGGCCGGAGCGAGCGGATACGAACACTCGGACTCCCAGGCGCTGCCGTCGCGCTGCCGCGCCATGTACGGCAGCCAGTAGAGCCCGTCCGATGGTTCCAGGACGACCTCGTAGACCGGGCGGTCGGCGTCGCTCGTGCGCTCCTTGTGGAACGCGCCGCTCGCGTCCAGGTAGCCGTCCGCCGGGGCGTACAGTTCGGCCGCGTCTGCCTCCAGCGGGTGCGCCGAGAACTGCTCCACGTAGACTGCGACGGGCGCCGCTAGCCGCTGCGGACGGATCGCGTCGAATCGGATCGGGCTGCCGTCCGGATCGGTCATCAGCGGCAGGCCGTGCTTCCGGCGCGCCTTGTTGGACGTGACGAGCGCTTCGGAGTTCTGAATGGTGGCGGTCGGACCGGAGAAGACCGCGATCTTGGGCTTGCTCATGGTGCTCCACCTGGCGCTTCCTCGACGTTGTCCTGACCGTGAGCGTCCTGGGCGGCCAGTGCATGGACTTATAGAGATGTGCCGGAGAAGCGGCCCCTGGTCGCCCGCACAGATTCGGCGGCGGGGGCATTGGCAACACCGCACAAGCGGTCAATGCCAGCCGCTGCCGCTCGCCTCGCCTGACCACCTACGCATTTCCCTCTTATGACTGGCGGAGGCCACGCGCCACTTGCCGATGGTCTCGCCCTCTCCCGCGCGAGAGAGTGGCGGACGAGGGAGAGGGATTTTCCCCGTTTGTGCCGGTCTGCCAAATCCGGTGGTGCAACGCTGTGCCGCGCGCCGAGTGAAACGCCACAAGCCTCCGCCTACAGTGCCTTCTTACCGCGCCCACCGACACAGGGGGACACAGCAGAGGGGAGACGCACACGCTGCGAGGTCGCACCGATCGCCGGTGACGGTGACCAGACCCTCATCAATCGACTGATCGTCTGGATTTCGGTACGGAGGAACGTTGAACGTGCTCGCTCGATCGCGCTGGCTCACGAGAGCAGTATTCGTCCTGAGCATCCTCGCCGTGGCGTGTGCGCCGCAGGCGCCCGCCCCCAAGCCGGCCGAGAAGGCCGCCGCCACCAGCGCACCAGCCCAGCCGGCCGCCGGCACCAAGCCAGCCGAGGCCGCCAAGCCGGCCGCCAGCGGCAAGCCGGCCACCAGCAACGTCGCCATGGGACCGGCCATCGCCGGCGACGAGACGATCGCCAAAGACCGCTCCGGCTCCGGTGGCACCCTGACCATCGCCATGTCGGCCGGCAACATCCCGTACCCGAACACCCCGCCGAACGAGGGTTTCGAGGGACGGCGCTTCGTCGGCTACCAGATCTACGACGGCCTGCTGAACTGGCAGCTCGACCAGGCCGAGTCCGTCCCACAGCCGGGGCCGGGACTCGCCGAAAGCTGGAAGGTCGAGGACGACAAGCTCACCTGGACCTTCAAGCTGCGCCAGGGCGTCAAGTTCCACGACGGCTCGGCGCTTGACGTCGACGCGATCATCTTCAACCTGGACCGGATGCTCAACAAGGAGTTTGAGCACTACGACCCGGACGTCTCGCTCCTGAACCGGTCCAACCTGATCGCCGTCGACTCGTATAAGAAGGTCGACGAGACGACCTTCCAGATAAAGACCAAGTACCCGTTCTCGATCATGCCGTATGAGATGTGCTTCATCACCATCGCCAGCCCGACCACGATCAAGAAGGTTGGCAACAAGGAGTACATCAAAACGCCCGTTGGCACCGGGCCGTTCAAGGTCACCAAGTACGTGGACGGCCAGGTCCTGGAGCTTGAGCCGAACCCGGACTACTGGGGTGGCAAGCCGAAGCTCGACAAGCTGATCCTCCGCCCGATGCCGGACCCGGCCACCCGCCTGGCCGCGCTCCAGTCCGGCGAGGTCCAGTGGGCGGAAGTCCCGCCGCCGGACTCCGTCGCGCAGCTCCGGTCCAGCGGCTTCAACGTCCTGCTGAAGCAGTACCCGCACACCATCCTGATCTTCCTCAACCTGAACGATCCGCCGTTCAACAACCCGAAGGTCCGGCAGGCGCTCCAGTACGCCATCGACCGCGACAAGATGTGCAACGACCTGCTGAACGGCCTCTGCGTGCCGTCCTACCAGTACTGGTACGAAGGGCACCAGTGGTTCAACACCGGGGTCGGGAAGAAGTACGGCTACGACCCGGCGAAGGCGAAGACGCTGCTGGCCGAGGCCGGCTTCCCGAACGGCGTCTCCATCAACGTGACCTATCCAACCGGCGGCTCCGGCAACATGTGGCCCCAGCCGATGATGGAGCTGCTCCAGGCCAACTTCAAGGCCGTGGGCGTGGACATGCAGATCACGCCGCTGGAGTGGAACAACATCCTGACCCTCTACCGGGCCAGCTTCGACAGCCCGGACACGCGGAAGTACCACGGGATGTTCTTCTCGGTCGCGTCGCTCGCGCCGACCTCGATCACGAACTTCACGCAGTCCCGGATCCCGCCGGCCGGCTGCTGCAACGCCGCCGCGTACAAGTCGGACGCCTTCGAGAAGCTGGCTCAGCAGGGCGTCGAGGAGTTCGACAAGGCGAAGCAGGACGCCTTCTTCAACCAGGCGATGGGCGTCGAGGCTGAGGACTCGCCGACACTGTTCGTGGTCCACGACCTGAACCTGCGCGTCCTCTCGCCGAAGGTGCGCGGCTTCGTCATGGCGCAGTCCTGGTTCGCCGACCTCAAGAACGTCTGGATTCAGAAGTAACGTCATGCTGGCCTTTGTCGCCCGACGTCTCGCGATGGTCCCGCCGGCCTTGATCGGCGTGTCGGTGATGATCTTCATCCTGCTCCAGGTGCTGCCGGGAGACCCGCTCGCGGGTCTCCTGGCCCCTGACGCCACCGAAGCCGACCGCCAGGAGCTGGCGGTTCGGATGGGCCTCGCGGACCCGCTCCCGGTCCAGTACGTCCTCTGGCTCGGCAACGTGCTCCAGGGCGATCTCGGCTGGTCGTTCTCGCGGCGTCGCCCGATCGTGGAGCTGATTGGCACGGCGTTCGGCAACACCGTGATCCTTGCCGCCGCGTCGGCAATCATCGGGTTGACGGTTGGGATCACGCTCGGCCTGGTCTCCGCGCTCGTGCGGGGCAGCTTTGCCGACAAGGTGATCTCGATGATCGCAATGTTCGGCCTGAGCGTCCCGAACTACTGGGTCGCGATCCTCCTGATCATCGTCTTCTCTGCCACGTTGCAATGGCTCCCCGCCGCCGGCATGTACGGCCCGGACGGCGACTTCCCGGACCTGCTCAAGCACCTCGTCATGCCGGCCCTGGCGACCTCCGCCGTCACGATCGGCCTGACGGCCCGGACCACCCGCGCCAGCATCATCGAGACACACGGCGAGGACTTCGTGCTGCTGCTCCAGGCGAAGGGGCTGACGGGCCTCCAGATCCTGTGCCACGTCCTCAAGAACGCCGCCCCGCCGATCATGACCGTGGCGGGCCTCCAGATCGGATTCCTGCTCGGTGGCACGGTGCTGGTCGAGACGATCTTCTCCTGGCCGGGCCTCGGCCAGCTGATTTTCCAGGCCATCGCCTCGCGAGATCTGAGATTGATCCAGGCCGCCGTGCTCGTGATCGCGGTCACGTTCGTCACCGTCAACCTGCTGATCGACATCCTCCAGACACTGGTCAACCCGCGTCTCCGCCACGCCGTCTAGATTCCCTACCCCCGACCCCCTTCCCCCGCGCACGGGGGGCAGCTCGGTACTGGCAAGAGTCGTCCCCCTCTCCCTCGGAAGGGGGTCGGGGGGTGGGGGACGCTATCCGCTGCCGCTACTCAGGGAGGAAGACATCATGAGCGTCAGCGCAATCTCTCACGAGCGCTCACGCGCAGCAACCATCGTTGACGAGGCCAAGGCGATCCCAGATGCCGTTCGGCGCTGGCGCGACAGCGAAAACGCTGTCACGCCGCGCTCCTACTACGGCGAGGTCGGTCGGCGGCTGCTCCGAGACCGGACGGCCCTGTTCGCCTTCGGGGTGCTGCTATTCATCAGCGGCACGAGCATCCTGGCACCAGTCTTCACGGCCTACGATCCCATCGTCGGCGACGTCGCGGCGCGCCTCCGTCCGATCGGCACCCCAGATCACGTCCTGGGCACCGACGAGCAGGGCCGCGACATGCTGGCCCGGCTCCTGTATGGCGGCCGGCTCTCGCTGATGGCCGGTCTGGTGCCGGTCGTGATCGCTACGATCATCGGGACGCTGGTCGGCGCTATCGCCTCCTACATGGGACGTGCGGTCGGCGCCGTCCTGATGCGGGCGATGGACGTCTCGTACGCCTTCCCTGCGATCCTGCTGGCCATCGCCATCGCGTCCTCGCTTGGCGCCGGTGTCAGCAGCTCGATTGTCGCCCTGAGTATCGTGTTCATCCCGCCGATCTCGCGCGTCGCCGAGGCGGCCACCCGCCAGGTGATGGTCCAGGAGTACATCGAGGCGGCGCGGATCAGCGGCGCCAGCACCCTCTGGGTGATCGGCGACCAGGTACTGCCGAACATCTTCAGCCCGATCTTCGTCTACGCCTCCAGTCTGGTCGGCCTGAGCATCCTGATCGCGTCGGCGTTGAGCTTCATCGGCCTTGGCTCGGCCCCACCAACTCCTGAGTGGGGCGCGATGCTGAACCAGCTTCGACCGTCGATCTACACGCAGCCGGCCGTAGCGATCCTGCCGGGCCTGCTGATCTTCCTGACGTCGGTCGGCTTCAACATGCTGAGCACGAGCCTGCGCGACGCGCTGGACGTGAAGCACTCATGAGTGAGAAGGCCCCTAACCTCCGACCCCTTTCCCCATGCGTGGGGGAAGGGGAGACCTGGTCAGTCGGATCTCCTCCCCTGCGCGCGGGGGACTCGCCGTGGCCGGGGGTGGGGGAACTCTTCCTCTGCTCCCAGGACGACATCGCCATTCTGGATGCCTACGAGTCTGTGAGGAGTAAACCATCGTGGTAGTTGCTCCTGAGCGGCCGGCCGCGCCGATCCTGCGGGTCTCCGGCCTGCACAAGACGTTCCCGGTCAAGCTCGGCTTCTTCAAGCGCGGCGCCGTCTCGGCCGTCGACGGCGTCACCTTCGACGTCTACCCCGGCGAGACCCTCGGCATCGTCGGCGAGAGCGGCTGCGGAAAGTCGACGACCGCCCGGCTGATCCTGCGCCTGATCGATCCGACCTCCGGCGAGATCATGTTCGACGGCCAGGACGCCCGCGCGATCAACCGGCTGGTGATGTATCGCGGCATCCAAATGGTGTTCCAGGACCCATACTCCTCCGTGAACCCTCGGATGTCAATCGGCGAGAACATCGCCTTCCCGATGAAGGTCCACGGCTTCGACTCTGACAAGATGCAGGAGCGCGTGGCTACCCTGTTGCGGCGGGTGGGGCTCCACCCGAACCACGCTTCCTACTTCCCGCACCAGATGAGCGGCGGCCAGCTCCAGCGCGTCAACATCGCCCGGGCGCTGGCGCTGGAGCCGAAGGTCGTCATCTGCGACGAGCCGGTCTCCGCCCTCGACAAGTCGATCCAGGCCCAGGTGCTCAACCTGCTGAAAGACCTCCAGCAGCAGCTAAACCTGACCTACGTCTTCATCAGCCACGACCTCAACGTGGTTGAGTACATGAGCGACCGCGTGCTCGTCATGTATCTCGGTCAGGTCGTCGAATCGTGCGGCTCGGACGAGCTGTACCAGCAGCCGCTGCACCCGTACACGCGCGTCCTCCTCTCCTCGATCCCGAACACCGATCCGGACGAGCGTGCCTCGCTCGATCAGTCCCTCGGGGACCGCACGGGCGAGATCCCGAGCCCGCTCAACCCGCCGAGCGGCTGTCGGTTCCGGACCCGCTGTCCCTCGGCGATGGACGTGTGCGCGCAGGAGCGCCCGGCGATGCGCCAGCCGACCCCCGCGCACGACGTCGCATGCTTCCTGTACGAAAGCGAGGTGCCCGTCCATGCCTGAGCTGCCGCTGACCATCGCCGAGGCCGCTGAGTGGCTCCGGAGCGGCAAGATCACCTCGGTGGCCCTCACCGAGGCCCAGCTTGCCCGCGCCCACGCTACCCAGGACACCCTGGCCGCCTTCATCCTGATCATGGACGAGGTGGCGCTGGCCGGCGCGAAGCAGGCCGACGCCGACTTCGCGGCCGGCATCGACAAAGGCCCCCTCCAGGGCATCCCCATCGGCGTCAAGGACATCATCGCCACGAAGGACGCGCCAAGTACGGCGAACAGCCGCGTGCTCGATCCAGCCTGGGGCCAGCGCGACGATGCCAGCGTCGTCAAGAAGCTCCGCGAGGCCGGCACTGTCATCTTCGGAAAGCTCGGCCTCCACGAGTTCGCGCTCGGCTGGCCGGATCCGGACACCGGCTTCCGCATCCCGAAGAATCCGTGGGAGCTGACCCGGACGCCCGGCGGCTCAAGCTCCGGGACCGGCGCGGCTGTCGGCGGCGGCGTCATCCTGGGCGGCCTCGGGACCTGCACCGGCGGCTCGGTGCGCGGCCCGGCATCGTACTGCGGGATCAGTGGGATCAAGCAGACGTTCGGGCGGGTCAGCAAGGAGGGGTGCGTGCCCCTCGGCTACAGCCTGGACCACATCGGCCCGATGGCCCGGACCGCCCGTGACTGCGCGATAATGCTCCAGGTCATGGCCGGCTATGACCCGCTCGATCTCTGCTCGGTCGATACGCCGGTCCCGGACATGCTCGGACTGATGGACGGCTCGCTGGCGGGCGTCCGAATCGGCGTCCCGCGCGACTACTTCTTCACCGTCCCGAACCTCGACGACGACGTGAAGGCGACGGTCGAGGCGGCGCTTGACGCGATGGCCGCCGCAGGTGCGACGCTGGTGGAGGTGGCGATTCCGCACGCCGACGCCGCCCGCCACGCCCAGCGCGTCACGATGGTCTCCGAGGCGTACGCCTACCACGAGCCTGACCTGACGTCAGAGAAGTCGGCACTCTACGGCAAGTACACCCGCCAGGCGTTCCAGCTTGGCGCTTTCTACAGCGCCGCCGATTACGTCAATGCCCAGCGCCTCCGCCCGCTGATCCGCCAGGAGTGCGCTGACGCCTTCGGCACGAAGGGCCAGGGCGGCGTGGACGTGCTGATCGTCCCGACGATGGCGAGCGTCGCCCCGACCTTCGCGGGGTACGACCCCGACGCCATGATGCGGAGCTACGGCTTCACCCCGATCTGGAACCTGACCGGCCTGCCAGCGATCTCCATCCCGGCCGGCTTCTCGGATGGCGGCATGCCGATCGGCATGCAAGTGGTCGGCCGGCCGATGGACGAGCCCACGGTCTTCAAGGTTGCGGACGCCTACCAGCAGATCACTGACTGGCACTTGGCGATCCCGCCGCTTGCCCAGGAGCTTGCGAAGGAGGCGCTGCCCGCATGAGCGACACCACCGACGCCGCCGCGCAGATTGACCTCGTGCTGGCGAAGACCGGCATGCCGGTCACCCCCGAGGAGCGCGAGCGCCTGATCCGGGTCTACCCGATGATCGCCGAGTGGACGGGCGCCCTGCGCCTGCCCGAGACCCGCTACGCCGAGCCAGCCCTGATCTACCCGGCTACCTTCGACCGCTGACACGCAGACCTCACCCCAGCCCTCTCCCAGAGGGAGAGGGAGCCGGTAGGGGCGTCGCTTGCGGCGCCCTACTCCCCCTCCCCCGTGCGCGGGGGAGGGGGCTGGGGGGTAGGGGCCTCCCCGGGAGGACCATGAGCATTCAGAGCACCGCCCTCGCGCCCGCCCCGTCGTCGCTCGCGTCCGTGGGTGAGAGCCTGCTCGCCGTCCGCGACCTGACCGTCGAGTTCCAGACGCGCGGCGGCCCGCTCCGGGCCGTCAACAACGTCAGCTTCACGGTCGGCAAGGGCAACATCCTGGCGATCCTCGGTGAGAGCGGCTCCGGCAAGAGCATTCTCTTGAAGACAATCCTCGGGATCCAGTCGCGTGCCGGCAAGGTCAGCGGCGAGGTCGTGATGCGGGACACCAACCTGCTCGCCCTCTCCCCGAAGGCCCGCCAGGAAACCAGAGGCTCCTGGGTCTCGATGATCTTCCAGAACCCGATGACCGCCCTCGACCCCGTCTTCACCGTCGAGCAACAGATCGTCGAGACGCTGCGCCGCCACACCAGCATGACCAGATCCCAGGCGCACGACCGAGCGCTGGAGCTGCTGGAGTTGGTCCAGATCCCCTCGCCGGAGCAGCGGCTCAAGTCGTATCCCTTCGAGTGCAGCGGCGGCATGCGCCAGCGCATCGTGATCGCCCTGGCGCTCGCCTGCAACCCGAGCCTGCTCCTCGCCGACGAGCCGACCACCGCCCTGGACGTGACGGTTCAGGCGCGCGTGCTGGACCTGATCCGCGACGTTCAGCAGAAGCTGCAGATGGGCGTCATCCTGGTCACCCACGATATCGCCGTGGCCGCCGAGATCGCCGACGAGGTGATCGTGATGTACGCTGGGCGGATCGTGGAGCAGGGGCCGATCCGCGAGATCCTGCGCGATCCGCAGCACCCGTACACGCGCGGGCTACTCGGCGCGAACGTCAAGCCCGGCCAGCACGAGCGCCCGCTGGCGATCCCCGGCGCACCGCCGAACCTGGCCGGCATCCCGAACTGCTGCGCATTCGGGCCGCGCTGCTCGCTGGTGCGTCAGGAGTGCTGGCAGGACGTGCCGGTCCTGACCCCCGTTGGGGAGGGCCACGTCGCGCGCTGCGTGCTCGCGCGTGGGCAGTAGAAGCGGGCTTCCAACTGACGATGCACGCAACGAACGCCGCTAATCCCCCGTGATTCAGGAGTGCCACCGTGGAGCGTGAGCCGCTGACGCCGTACTTCGTGCAGGAGTACCTCAAACGCATGGTCGACATCGACATTTCGCTGGAGGAGGCCGCCGCGATCATCCCAAACATCGAGGGAAACCGCGCCATCCTGGCATCGCTCGACAAGTTCGACGTCCAGGAAGGCCGCCCGGCCAGCCTCTACAACCCGGCCTGAGCACTACGGAGGGGCGCCCGTGACTACCGATCCATTAGACCTGACCGCCCTGGAGCTTGCCGGCCTGATCGAGCGCCGCGCCGCCTCGCCCTTCGAGGTGATGCGCGCGGTCCAGCGACGCCTGGACGAGACCGAGCCGTTCCTCAACGCTTTCATCTCAAGGCGCGACGACGAGGCGCTGGAGGAGGCGCGCGCCGCCGAGGCCGAGATCACGGCCGGGCGATATCGTGGACCGCTCCACGGCATGCCCGTGGCGATCAAGGACAACATCGCCGTGGCCGGCACGATCACCACGGCCGGCGCGAAGTTCCTGAACGAGAACCTGACCCCCGAGGACGCCGAGGCCATCCTGCGGCTCAAGACGGCCGGCGCCATTGTCGTCGGCAAGACCAACATGTTCGAGCTTGCCGTCGGCAACCGCTCGATCAACCCCCACTACGGCGACGCCCACAACCCGTGGGGGGCCAACCACGACGCCGGTGGCTCCAGCGGCGGCTCGGCCATCGCGGTCGCCGCGCGCCAGGTGCCGCTCGCGCTCGGGACGGACGCGGCCGGCTCGGTGCGGATGCCGGCATCGGTCTCCGGGATCGTCGGGCTGAAGCAGACGCAGGGTCGGGTAAGTGTCCGGGGGATCGTCGCGAGCCAGAACGTCACGGTGGACCACATCGGCCCGATGGCGCGGACCGTCGCCGACGCCGCCCTGCTGCTGGAGACGATCGCTGGCCACGACCCCTCCTGCCCCACCTCCGCCGACTGCCCGGTCCCGACCTACCGCGCCGCCCTCCGCGAGGACCTGTCCGGCCTCCGCGTCGGCGTGCCGGCCAACTACTTCTTCGACCTGCTCGATCCGGAGGTCGAGAGCGGCGTTCGGGCCGCGATCCGCGTGCTGGAGGAGCTGGGCGCCGCAACCCAGTTGGTCCACATCCCGGATCTGGAAGATCTGATGGCGGCCCGCACCGCCCTGAGCGCCGAGGGGCTGGCACTTCATGACCCGTGGCTGCGTGCCCACCCGGAGCTGTACGGCAACGAGTTGCGCCGCCGTCTGCTCGCCAACTACTTCATCCCATCTCGTGACCTCGCCCGCGCCAACCGAGTGCGACGGATCCTCAAGGAGCGATTCGCCGCCGTCTTCGAGAAGGTTGACCTGATCGCCGCGCCGACGACGCCAATCGTCTCGTTCCCGCTGGACGCCACGACGGCCGCCGTCCGCGTGAGCAAGACCGGCGAGATCGTGGAGCGGCCGACCTCGGTGCTGATGATGCGGCTGACCTCGCCGGGCAACGTCAGCGGCCTGCCGGCGATCACCGTGCCGGGTGGCTTCACCCCGGCTGGCCTCCCCATCGGCTTCCAGTTGTTCGCCCGTCCGTTCGAGGAGGAGCTAATGCTCGGGGCGGCCCACGCCTACGAGCAGGCGACCCGCTGGTACACTCGCGTCCCGCCCCACGTCACGCCCGCCGCCGTCACCGCCTGAACGAAGGTGCTGGGTGATGGTGATAGGTCATGGGAGAAACGGCCCCGCATCTATCACCCATGATCCAACATCCAGAAGGAGCCCCCGCATGACCGATACCGGCTTCCTCGCCGAGAGGATCGACCCGAAGACCACCGCCTTGATCGTCGTGGACGTCCAGAACGACTTCTGCCACAGCGACAGCCCACTGGCGAAGGCCGGCAATGACATGTCGGCGGCGCAGGAGATGGTGCCGCGCCTGCTCACCCTCGTCGACGCGGCGCGCGGGGCCGGCGCCACCATCATCTGGGTCAAGATGCTCCACGCCGAGTGGAGCACGTCGCCGTCCAACACCGAGCACCGGCTGCGAACCCGGCCGAACACCGCCCTGATCTGCCAGGAGGGTACCTTTGGCGTCGAGTTTTACCGCGTTGAGCCGGAGGCCGGTGAGCCGATCGTGGTGAAGCACCGCTACAGTGCCTTCGTGGACACGGATCTCCAGTTGATCCTCCGCTCGAAGGGGATCAGCAGCGTGATCCTGACCGGCGTCGCCACAAACGTCTGCGTCGAATCGACCGCCCGCGACGCCTACATGCGCGATTACTACGTAACGTTCGTGGAGGACTGCTCGGCCACCTACGACCAGGCGAAGCACGACGCGACGCTCCGGAACATGGCAGATCACTTCGGCGTGGTCGTCACTGCCGACGACGTGATGGAGGCCTGGCAGCGCGTCCCGGCGCTGGCCGGCTGAGCCGCGATGCGTCTCACACCCACCGAGCTTGACCGCCTGACCATCTTCACCGCCGCCGAGCTAGCTCGGCGGCGCCGCGCGAAGGGGTGGAAGCTGAACCACCCCGAGGCGCTGGCGATCATCTGCGACGAGATGCACGAGGCCGCTCGAGGCGGCGCCACCTACGAGGAGGTGATGGCGGCCGGTGCGAACGCCCTGACCGCCGAGGATGTCCTCGACGGCGTTCCCGATCTCGTGCCGATTGTCCGGATCGAGTGCCTGTTCGACGACGGCGCCCGGGTGGTCGCCGTCGAGCACCCGATCCGGATCGTCAGCGCCGCCACCAACGGTCGCGTCTCATGAAGCCCGGCGAGATCATCCTCGGCGACGGTCCGATCACGCTCAACCCCGGCCGCCCGACCATTGAGCTCGTCGTCGAGAACACCTCGGATCACACCATCTGGATCGGCTCGCACTACCCATTCTTCGAGGCGAACCGTCGGCTAGTGGACCGTCCCGCTGAGTTTCGACCGTAAGCGCATCATCGTTGCAGACTTCTTGGGAGGCCCGTGATCGGGTCGAGCAAGGAGTAACAGGATGAGTCGGCGTGCGACGCCGATCGTGTTGACGATCGAAGAACGACGGGAGTTGCAGCGACGGGTTCGGGCGCGGACGAGCAGCCAGCAAGCGGCGCAACGCGCCCGGATCGTGTTGCGGGCAGCGGCGGGAGCGCGGAACATCGACATCGCCGCGGAGCTGGGGATCGCCCGGCCTACCGCCCAGCAGTGGCGAGACCGCTTTGCCAC
>Ga0209382_10004497_pt1 | contig 18611 bp, 17 predicted proteins | sample SoiMetdeltSBSDD5_FD_187599 | JGI IMG/M metagenome (GOLD analysis project Ga0209382, IMG submission 187599) | Bulk soil microbial communities from a Populus tree surrounding site in Tennessee, USA - Soil MetaG P. deltoides SBSDD5 (SPAdes) (version 2) | ecosystem: Environmental > Terrestrial >...
GCGCAGACGCCGCGGATGCGACGATCGCGATCATCGGGATTCTTTGGACTCCGCCTCCGGTTCGTAGATCTGCGTCATGCTCGTCGTCTGCACGATCCGGCTGTGCTGCGGCAGTGTCCAGGCGCGCGGGAAATTTGGTGGCATGCAGTAGCTATGCGGATCTTCCCGGCCACCATTGGCGCGCCGTGTTTTCATCTGCTCCTTGGACCACTCGGTGTACGGCAGGCCGTCCTTCAGTTTGATACCAAGGTTGATCTGCTCGCGCGCCATGCGCTCTTCCTGGATGCAATCCTTCTCTTTGCAGAAGTCCCTGGACGGAACGTTGGCGAACCACATGCCGGAAAAATCCGGCTTGCCATCGTGCGTGCGCGGAGCCGGCGCCTTCAGGTCCGGAGCGCCGTTGGCAAGGCGCGGAATCCCCGGAGTGGGATAGTTCAGCCACTGGGCCCGGGCGACAGCGGGACCTGTGGCCCACACGAACAGCAACATCACCGGCCACAGCGCTCTCACGAGCGAATTGCCATCGAATCGCGATGGGCGTCTCCTGGTTCGCATCTGACCCGTTTGATGAGCACGAGGATTCTAGCAGGCCCGTCGACTTTGACGGCCGACGAGTGGTTTCAGGAATTAGATCACTTTGACGAACCGCGCACACACAATGCCCGATAAACGAGACCGGCCTTGTCCTTGAACCGGCTCCCATCGCTGAAATCAAATCCCCAAGCATCCTCGACGGAACTTTCGCTATCGTTTGCGCGAGTGTTGCTCCATTGCTTGCCCGTGAGGAATAAGTTCCCCTTCACATGGAAGGCCACCGGTTCGGGCTCGCGCCAGCGGGATCGCGGGTTCGCTCCGGGAGATTCGGCGTTCGAGTCGTAGATACCCTGCAACTCCTCGATTGTCGCCAGTCTCCAGTCGGAGTATCGGGCCAGCCGCAGACGGCGGCAATACTGAGTCGCCTCCCAATGGTCGAGGCGTCCGAGGTTGTCTCTTCCTGCCCACATCAGGCCAGTGGACGGATCGAGCCAGTAGAGGGTGTTGGCGCCCGAGGCACCAGATGGCGAAGCGTGCTGAACGATGGAGTCGCGGACGCAGAACGCACGCTTGGCGCGGCCGTAGTTCGGTTCGTCGAAAGCGCGCGTACCGTGATCCACGTTGAGATACCACACCAATCGTGGCGGGAACCCCCGATCGTCGGTCACAGGGCTGCCGCTCCATTGGTCACCTGTAAGAAAACGCTCTACCGTTCTGCGGCCGTCAACGATTGAATCGTGAACCCGCTCCAACTCATCGATCGTTGCCAGTCTCCAGTCGGAGTACCGTGCCAGATGTAGATCGCGGCAGTAGTTCACTGCCTCGCCCAAGTCCACGTCCTTGCCGTTATCCTTTGCACTCCACATGAGCCCCGTGGAACTATCCACCCAATAACCAGGTTCAGACGGGGAGGGATCGGCTTCTCTTGCGGCACCGTTCGAAGGGGGCGACGGCGTAGCCCGGGAGTCTCGCGCACACAGCGCGTTGCGACGAGGGCGGACACCTAGGTCTTCGTTATTCCGCAGCACGTTCACGAAATCGAAGAACAACGCAAATCCGGTGGGCTTCCCGGTCACATCCAGCCTCCGACTGCCGCTCCATTGGTCCGCCGCTGTCAGCACGAGGCCTCCATTGACCTTCAAGCCCTTGTTGAAATGCAGATAGGTGACATTGGCTACCCGCTGCGGAGCGTAGGCGTTCTTGTCAATCAGACCTTCCAGCTCATCGATCGTCGCCAGCCTCCAGTCCGAATATCCGGCGAGTCGCAGATCGCGGCAGTACTTCACGGCCTGTCCCCACGTCACGGCCTTGCCGTTGTCCCTCCCGGCCCACATGAGCCCCGTCGATGGATCAACCCAGTACCCGCGCACCCGTGTCTCCTGCGCCTGCTGGTGGTCGTCCGTCCAGGATTGTGCCTGGACGCCCACGATCGCAGTGCATGCAATGAATAGAGCCACCAGGACAACCCTCGGCATAGAAGACCTCAAGGGGATCCTAGGCTGCGTCTCAGCGAGATGTCCTGACAGTTATCTGAAAAGTCCTGAATGGCCGCGACTGCATGAAGCCGAAATTGTGGCGCGTGAGATGGGCTATATTCGTCCCTGGCTTATGTGAGGCATTTGCGCCATGGCGACAAGACGTAGCTCGATTCTGACGTTGATCGGCATCGCGTGTCTGGGCCTCGTGTCGAGCGCACAGGGACCTCAACACAAGGCGTCTGCATCCCACCCGTACACCGCTCCGAGAAACGCGTTTGGGCAACCCGATCTCGAAGGCAGGTGGGAGAACAACAGCATCACGCCGCTGCAACGGCCTGCGGAGTGGGCGGGTAAAACCACGCTGACCGAGGCCGAGGTCAGACAGTTGCAAGCAGCCAGCCGACGCCTCGAAGAGAGCGGCGACGCCCTGTTCGGAGACGAGCTCGTTCTCGACGTGATCAAGGGGCAGAAGGAGTCGGCGTCCCACGACACCGAGACCGGCAACTACAACGCCTTCTGGCTGCCGAGCCGAGACATCGACAACCGGACGTCGCTCATCATCGATCCGGCGGACGGACGGATTCCACCGCTGACGCCGCAGGCGCAGGCACGGCGCGCCGCCGTGGCCGAACAGCGTCGCCTTCACCCGGCAGATGGACCGGAGAGCCGAGGCCTGAGCGAACGGTGCATTACCTTCGGCGTGCCGCGGTTCGGCGCCGCGTACAGCAGCGTCTACGAGATCGTGCAAGCGCCAGATGCCGCGGTCTTCAGGATGGAGACGATCCACGACGCACGCGTGATCCCGCTGGACGCACGTCCCCACTTGCCAGGTGCGATGCAGCAGTGGATGGGCAACTCTCGCGGGCACTGGGAAGGTGAGACGCTGGTCGTCGAAACGAAAGGCTTCACGGACAAGGGCGGCTTCATCGGCTCCTCCACGGGCCATCTGGTCGAGCGTTTCACGCGCGTTGCTGAAAACGTGTTGCAGTACGACGCCACGATGACCGATCCGGGGACCTGGACCCGCCCGTGGACGGTCCGGATCCTGTTCAAGAAGATCGATGGGCCGTTGCTCGAATACGCCTGCCACGAAGGGAATACCGGGATGTCCGGGATTCTCTCCGGCGCGCGCCACCAGGAAGCCGCGGAGATCGCCAAGCGCTAGCACGAGCCTGAATAGAATCATCCCCGCGGTCTCTGTCTATGCGCTGCGTATTCGGGCTGGTCGTCCTGCTCGCTCCAGGGGCTGCTCTGGCACAGAGCGCTCCACAAACTCCGTCGTCCTGTGAACGGTTGGCCTCGCTGTCACTGCCGAACACCACGATCACCGTCGCCGAAGTGGTGCCGGCTGGCGCCTTCACGGTGCCGGGCAACGCGCCGCGCGATGGAGGCGGATCGTCCGCGCTGGCCGGAACGATCGGACCCCTTCCGGACGTGCCCGGGAGAGTGACGGCGAACACCGCGGGGCTCGGTCTCGGCTACAACGGTGGACGCGGAATTCCGCCGTTCAGCACGTTGCCGGCGTTCTGCCGTGTCGCAGCGACGCTCAAGCCGTCGCCGGCTTCGGACGTTCGCATGGAGATGTGGCTGCCCATCGCCGGCTGGAACGGCAACTTCCGTGGCACGAGCCCGAATGGTCTCGGCGGCGTCCTCAACTACAACGCCATGGGCGTGGGGCTCACCGATGGCTTCGCGATCGCCAGCACCGACACGGGCCATCGAGGCGGCGAGACCGCCTGGATGCGTGATCCCGAGAGAATCACTGACTTTGCTGGCCGCGCGATGCACGAGACGACGGTCGTCGGGAAGGCGCTGGCCACAGCGTACTACGGCACGCCACCGAAGTACTCGTACATGATCGAGTGCGGCGGCGGCTCCGCTGCAGCGCTGCACGAAGTTCAGAAGTATCCGGCCGACTACAACGGCATCGTCGTTGGCGGCCACGCCGCGCATCTCACACGACAGATCTTCGGACAACTATGGCCGTGGCTGGTGACGCATCCAAACGGGGTTCCGATCCTTCCGTCAGCGAAGTTGGCGATCGTTCACGATGCCGTCCTGAACGCCTGCGACCTGCTGGACGGAGTAAAGGACCGCCTGCTCGAAGACCCGCTGAAGTGCACCTTCGACCCGAAGCAGATCGCGTGCAAGGCGGGGGACACCGCGAACTGCCTGACGGCGACCGAGGTCGAGGCGGTGCAGAAGATCTACGAGGGGCCCACCAATCCGCGGACGCGCGAGAAGATCTGGTCGCCACTCTTTCGCGGGAGCGAACTGGACTGGAGTTTCTTTACCGAGTCCGCGGCGCCTATCGGGATCGCCACCAGCGCATTGCGCATGATTCTCGACGATCCGGCTTGGGACTATCGGACGGTCGATTTCGATCGTCACGTCGCGGCGGCCGACCGGTCTGACATTGCGCGCGTCAACGCCTCGAATCCAGACATCTCCGCATACGTGCGCGGCGGCGGCAAGCTGATTCTCTCCGGCGGCTGGAACAACGCGCTCGTGCCGGCGGGAGCGGTCCTCGACTACTACACGAGCATCGAGACGACGATCGGCCTGCAGGACACGCGATACGGGGTGCGCCTCTATATGGTGCCGGGGATGATCGAATGCAATGGTGGACCGGGCACCGATACGTTCGACATGCTCGGCGTGATGCGACGATGGGTTGAACGCGGTGAGGCGCCGAGCGCCGTACCTGCGTCACGCGTCGAGCATGGCAAGGTCGTGCGGACACGACCGCTGTGCCCGTACCCGCAGGTGGCGACGTATCGCGGCAGCGGCAGCACAGACGATGCAAAGAGCTTCGTCTGTAGGTAGTATCGAAGGGGACGAGCTCTGTCTCGCCGCCAAGACCCAACACGACCACCCGCAAACCCGATGTCATCAGAGGGCTCGGGCAGATCGAGCGAGCGCTCGAGCTCGATCCACACTTCGCTCTTGCCTGGACCCAGAAATCGCGCCTCTTGAATCAGAAGCATGCGCTTCGCTCAGCGGCCGCCTTCGGCGGGCTGTCGCGCCGGTTATTGAGACTGTACTCGGAGCGGTGCGGGGGCGATGTTCTCTGAATCGCTCGGACCGGTCTTCACCGGCGGTTTCGTCCAACGGATGGTGCCTCGCAGGTTGTTCGTGGCCGTTCCAGCCTGTGACAGGGTGAGTGTGTACGTCTGATGATCTCGGGGCGCCATGCGCGCGGCTCTCCAGATGGCCACGTCGGCTTTGGCCTGCTCATCGCGGCGGACGCCTTGATATCCTGCGCCGGTCGCCGCCACCACGATCGCCCCGGCCGGCACGGCGAGCGTCACGGTGACATCCTCGGCCGTCAGCCCTGTGCCTGCGACACCCGTGTTTTCCACGTCCAATCTGTACGCCACGCCATTGGTCGACGGTACTCCAGCGCTTAGCTGCCCGCGCATCCGGGCGCGAAATCCCAGGTCGACAATGTACGTCCACACGTCCTGCAGCATCGATTCCGGCAGGCGGGAGGGAGAGAAACTACCCATCGCCAGGCGCTCGTACGGCGGCTCGCCAAGGCGAGCTTGCGTCGGCGGATAGGCGGCCGGATGCGCGTAGACAATCGTCTTGAACCACTCGAAATCCGCATTGATCGCGCCCATGACGCCGCGTCCGTTGTTGAACGAGGGATTGTGGCATTGCGTACACCCGGCGGTCGTCGCGACCGCCAGCCCGCGCGGGGCCCCGGCCGGCACCTGACGTCTCCAGGGTCCCGGCTGGGCGACGCCCGGCAGGCTGTCGAAGTACGCCATCAGATCAAACAATTCCCGGTCGCTGATCTGCGACTCGGCGAAGGCGGGCATGATGCCCCACGGTTTCCGAACGGCGTGCACGAACTGCTCGCGGGTCAGCCTGCGGCCTGCCAGGTCTGGTCCGAAGCCGCCTTCACCGTTGTCGCCGTGACATTCCCGGCACTCGATGTGCTCGGTCTTCAGCCACAGAACCTTCCCCTTCTCGGCATCGCCAGCGGGCGCCGGAGGCGCTTGTTGTGGGAGCGGCAGCAGAAACAGGGCCACGAGAAGGGAGCCAATCTTCATGGCGGAAGAACCTCTCCTGTCGCCGACTTGCAGAGCGCGGATACCTTACATCAGTTTCGATCGCCGGCAAAAATCTGACCGGCAGCGCTGCGCAGGTTTTGCTTCAGGATCAAGCCGATGTGTCACAGCAGGTGATGGCCGCGCACCAGGACGCGGCGCTGCTTGCACTCATCCTGTTGGAGATCACGGGCCTCGTGGCCTGGATCGCACTGTGGCGGTTTCGACGGTGGCGGTGTCCTGGTGCTCGCGATCGTCACGTTCGGGCTGATGGCACGTGCCGCCAATATCGGTGGTCACATCCGGCACCCCGAAATACTGGCTGAAGGAACCTCCGCGCCTGTGCCGGGGTGGCCGCGGACCGCAGCGGCCGGCGCGGCATTGGTACTCGACAACCCGTGGGTGTGGCCGATCATTGCCGCGGGGTCAATCTGCCTCTGGATCGGCGTCATCTTCCTCGGGCGCCTTCTCCCCTATCTCGGAAGCGAATAGCAGTATGCTCGTCCCCTTCAAGCAGAGCAGGAGGCCACATGTCACTCCGTAATGGCGCCTCTATGAGGCGGACGTGCCTCGTAGCCGTGGGCGTGCTGATCAGCACCTCCGCGCTCGCGCAACGTGGCGGTCGTCAGGAAGCTCCGCCGCCCGCCAGTTTCACTGCCACGTCCATCCCTGGCGTCGTCGCCGCCGGAACGACAATCGAGCTCGTCAAGGCCGGACTGCAACGTACCGAAGGCCCTGTGACGATGCAGGACGGAAGCATGCTGGTTAGCAGCACGGGCATCCTCAAAGTTGACGTGTCCAATAACGTCTCGACGTTCATCGAGAATTCGAACCAAACCAACGCCATGGGATGGGACCGGCAAGGCCGCCTGATCTCGGTGCAGCGCGCACGAGGAAATGAAAAGGTCGGCGTGCTGTATCCCCCCGACAAGGTGACAACGCTCGCGGACAACTACCAGGGCAAGCCGTTCGATTCGCTGAATGACTTGGCACTCGACAAGCGCGGAGGCGTTTACTTCACGGATACTCAGGGGATTTACTATCTGGCTCCGGGCGGACGCGTCACGAGGATCATCGACGAAGTCCCCAGACCGAACGGGCTCGTCTTGAGTCCCGACGAAAGAACCCTCTTCGTCCACAATAAGGACGGTGTGTACATGCTGGCGTTCGATGTGGCGTCGGACGGGACGATATCCAACCGCCGCAACTTCGCCAGGTATAAGAGCGTCCGAATGCCGGGACACAAGGACCCATCATGGGATGAAGACAACGGCGCCGACGGTATGGCGGTCGATAGCGAGGGACGCGTGTATGCGGCGACCAACGTCGGAGTGGAAGTCTTCAGTCCGCGCGGGGAGCTGCTCGGCGTGATGCCGGTCCAGTGGGGCGCCGAAAACGGCAATATCCGAAAACCGCAAAACCTCGCCTTTGGCGGACCGGATCGAAGGACCCTCTACATCGTCGGCGCCGGCACGATCTACAAGGTGCGGACGCTCGCGCAGGGCCCGCAGCGCCCGACGAAGTAGGTTGATGTGGAGATTGACACATGAGATTCGTACTCGTCGCGGTTGGGCTCGCTGGCGTGTTCGCGTCGGCGGAATCGCTGGTGGCTCATCATTCATTCACAGCCGAGTTTGACGCGAGCAAGCCCGTGAAACTGCGCGGCACTCTGACGAAAATGGAGTGGGTGAATCCCCATGGATGGATCTACATTGACGTCAAGGGCGATGATGGGAAGGTTGTGAATTGGGGCATCGAGGCCGGCGCTCCGAACACGCTGTTGCGTCGAGGACTGCGAAGGACCGACTTCCCGCTCGGGACCGAGGTCGTGATTGAGGGGTACCGGTCCAAGGACGGCACCGCGAAGGCCAATGGCCACAAAGTCACGTTCGCGGACGGCCGCAATTTCTTCCTGGGTTCGTCCCTCGCCGCAAACTAACCGCGATGCATCATTGCTGGCGCGCGTATCTGTAGGGGCCGGAAATGTGGATCACGACGAGGGCCGTGGCTGGGCCCGTCTCGACGATCTCAAACTGATACGCGAGTCCGTCGCCTTCGAATACCGTCTGAGTGAGCGGCACCAGCGGCCGCGGCGCGCCCTCTTCGAGGCCGGCGGCGGCGAGGCCGCCTTCGATCGCAGGGCCGGCGATCTTGGCGATCAATTGATCGCCAGAGAGCGACACCTCGTACGTCCGCTCGGCGCTTCCGTAAATACCCTTGTAAACGCCGACGTACCGCGCGAGCACGTCGCGCGGAATCTTCACCGCCGTGCTCGCGGCATCCGGACGCTTGGCCCAGTGATCGCTACTGCGCTCGCAGACGGCCTCGAGCATTTCAGTATCAGCGGTCAGGCTCATCGTCGCCGTAAAGCCCCATGGCTTCAGGTACGCGCCCGGATCGTCATAAGTCACCTCCAACTGCAGGCTTCCGAAGTTGGTGCGCCGGTATCGTTCGATGACTCGCAACTTGTCCGAATGTGACACCCCGTACCGGCTGGTCCACGTCTTCTCGTTGTATCCGTTGCTCTCCACGACGAGCGTATCGCCCTCCCACCGGCCGACCGAGTATCCCATCCAGCTCGGAGCGGGGTCGGCTTCCAACTGGCGGCCGTCCATGTGGATCACGCGATACGTCAGGTCTTCATTGAGGAGCGCGATCGTCGTCGGTGTCTGAAGGATGCGCTTCGAGCTCCCTCCGCCATACCGCTCCGCCTCGGGCCCGCTTGGCAGGCACTGGTAATAGGGACGCTGGCGGTGAAGTTCCTGCTGATGCGTGCGGGCGAGGTCAAGGACCCACGGCTGCAGGTCCTCGGGCTTTGGGCGGCCGACAATTGGCCCGGCGTCCCAGACGCCCGTGAGGTCCGGCTTGCCGTCGGGCCCGCGGGGCGCGGGTGCACTAAGGTTCGGTTTCCCGTCGGCCGTGCGGGGGATACCAGGCCAGGGGCGGTCCAGCCACTGGGCCGCCGCTGTCGTCGAGCCCGCGACAAGAGCGAGCGCCGCAAGGAATACTCTCATGTGCCGCTCCTCCGCGGGCCGGAAACACGCGATTTCCGGCCTGTTCTGGCACGTTCAGGCGTGCGGTCTTTCCACTCTAGAAGTCGTACTTCACGCCAAATTGCATGATGCGAGGACTGCCGGCCTGCGTGGTGATGCGCCCAAAATTCGCCGCGTTTAGGTTGGTGGCCGGATTCCCCCAGTTGAAGGTGTTGAACACGTTGAACACCTCTAACCGCAGCTCCAGCCGCTGAGTCCCGATGGGAGAAACGAGCTTCGAAACCGCCAGGTCGACCTGCCAGAACTTCGGTCCCACCGCGACGTTGCGGATCGCGTTGCCCAGGGCGCCCGGCGCCGGCTGCGCAAAGGCGTCTCGGTTGAAGTAGTTGTTGATCTGCTCCCCAGGTTCCAAGTCGGAGGCGTCTTTGCCTGGACCATAGATGTCATCGCTGACCTGGTCGGGCCGCTGAGCCGCGATACCACTGAACGCGTTGTCGCGGCCACTGGTGATGTTGAGCCGGCTCCCCGAGCGCGCGTTGAGGATGCCCGACAGCCGCCAGTTCGATGCGACAGCGCGCACAACCCCGTCACCAACCTCCGGCGTCTGGTACCCCACGCTGAGCGTCGCCAGGTGCCTGCGGTCCTGATCGCAGTAGCCGGCGTCGACTTCCGGGTCGTCCGGATTCGTGTAGCCGGCGCTCGTCTGATTGAAGTCGTTGGTGGTCGGCGTGCCCTTGCACCTCGACACCGTGTAGGTGCCGTTGAGGCTGACGCCGTTCGCGCTCCGATGCCGCGCTGCCAGCTTCAGGCCATGATACTTCTGCCAGCCGACGTCCGAGTTCAGGTCCAGCGCGCCGATACTGGCGGACCTCACCGGATTCTCCAGAGACAGCCTGCGTCGCTGGTTCAGGGTCCCATTGGTCGTGCACACCGGGAAAGACCTCGGACCGTCGGCTGTATTGAGCGTGCACGGGCCCAGGCCGAGGAACACACCCGGGTTGAGCGCCGTCTGGGCCCAGAGCCGGTCGGCGTAGCTGCCCAGATAGCTCGCGGACACGCCCCAACTGGCCCCCAGCTGCCGCTCGAGCGTTACGTTCCACTGCTGCGCCCGTGGTGAATTGATGCCGGGATCCATCGAGCCAAAGGCGCCGAAGGGGATGTAGTTCACGTTGGGGTCGGTGACGATGGGGTGGGGATCGCCACCGAGGTGCCCCCACGGGTCGTCCATGCGGCCCGGCGGATCGGTGATGATCGAGCGGTTGCCGAACGGCGGGGCCCCCGCGTTGATGTTGTGGTACTCGCCGGCCATGAAGTCATACCCCATCGAGTACGACGTCCGCACAGCAAGGCGGCCATCCCCGTGGACGTCCCACGCCAAGCCTGCGCGCGGCGCCAGGTTCCACCACTGAGTGTTCAACCCGGTCTGCCCGTCCGGGAACCCCTCGTCCCCCGGATAGATGAGTCCCGGCGGCGCGTTGAGGAACACCTGGCTCCTGATGTTCTGGTCGAAGTTCTCCCTCCGGAAGATCACGACCGCGTTGTTCTCGACCTGCTGGCCGAAGTACGGTTCCCACCGCACGCCCACATTGACCGTCACGCGGTTCGACACGCGCCACGCGTCCTGCGCGTACGCTCCGGCGTACCAGTTGTGGATATCCAGGACGTTGGGGCCGCCGATCTCCAGCCTCGAGACGCGTCCCGTCAAGAAATCCGCAAGCGCGTGCCCGGTCGCGCTGCCGTCAACGGTCCAGCTGCCGCCGGTGCGGGAGGTCGAAATCGTGTCAAATTTCCAGCGTCGCACGTTGGCGCCGAAGCCGAGCTGATGGCTCCCCCGGACCAATGTCACGTCGTCGGCAATCGCGAAGGTCTTGTGGTGCGACGTCCGCTTCGTCGCTCCTCCGGCGTTGATGTTGAAATTGTCGGTGACGGTCAGCGGGAACTGGTCGCCGGGCGGATAGCTGTACATCTTCACGCCGACATCGGCGGGGCTGAAAAACCCCGGGGGTTGGCCCCGCTCAGAATCCGTGGAGTTGTACGTAAACCGTACCGCGTTGACGACCGATGCGCTCACAACCTGGGTGTGACCCAGCACCACCGCGTGGAGCTGGTCGGTGGTACCGGCAGTCGACGTCTTGAGGATGTTGTCGCCGGGGCCCTCCCACGGTGCGGGTATCGTGACCTTGGTTCCCAGATACCGGCCAAAGAGCAACTGGTTGCTGGTGACCTGGTAGTCGATCCTGGCGATCGGCTGATGCTCGTCAAGGTTTTCGGCGAGCTCGTACTGGATTTGGCCACATGGATCCATGGTCTGGGGCAGCTTCGCGGCGAGGTTCACCGCCGCCCGGCTGAAGAGGGCCGGATCGATGCGGTTGCCGACGAAGGGGGCGCTCAGGTTGATCGGCCTCCCGGCGCACGCCGGCGACGTGATCATCGTGAAGTCGCCCGCGAGCATCTGGGCCGTCGGCACGTACGCGATGTTGCTCGACGGCACTTGACGCCGGATAGTGCCCTGGTAGCCGCCAAAAAAGAAGAGCTTGTTTTGGATGATGGGGCCGCCCAGCGTGCCGCCGAACTGGTTGCGCCTGAGGCCGTCATCCTTCTGCTCCCCGTCGGGGCCGAGCGCGGCAAAATGCTCCGGCGCGTTGAAACGGCGATCGCGCAGGAACTCGAAGAAGTTCCCGGCGAGACGATTCGTGCCCGACTTGGTCACCGCGTTGACCGACGCGCCTGACTTGACGCCGTTCTCGGCGGAGAGGCCGCTGGTCGCCACCTGGAATTCCTGGAGCGCATCGGGGAACGGCAGCGGCAGATTGGCGTTGCTCTGCGGGTTGTTGTGCTCCGCTTCGTCCAGCGTGTAGGCCACGCCGAACGGCAAGCCGCCGCCGACAGAGATGCGCACGCCGCCAGGCATGCCACGGGCCGGCGGGTCGCTCTGCACGGCGGCGCCGGCGAGCACGATCAGGTCGGTGACCTGGCGTCCCTGCAGCGGTAACTCCAAGATGGCCTCGTTGCTCACGACCGTGCTGATGCCCGCGCTGCGGACGTCAACGAGCGGCGTTGCGGCCTCGACGGTGACCGACTCCTCCAGCGAGCCAACGCCGAGCACCGCGTTGATCGTCGGCGTCTCGCCCACCTGCAGCACGATGCCCGTCTGCCTGTAAGTCCTAAATCCCTGAAGCGACACCTCGAGCTGGTACGGCCCAATCGGAAGGTTCGTCAGCTGGTAGCTGCCGTTCTCATCGGTGACGGCGGTGCGAACCAGGCCCGTGTCGGTTTGCCTCACGGTGACGGTCACGCCGGGCAGCACGCCGCCGCTTTCATCGCGAACGGTGCCGCTCAATTGCGCTGTCGCCTGCGCCCAAGCGGTGCCGGCCGTCAGCAGGGTCAGTAGAAGGATCAACGCGCCGCGCGAACAACCGGTCACACATCTCTGCATGATGTGAACTCCTTGTGTCCCTTGGAAGGCATATAAGGACGGGATCCCGGAGTCTCAGGCGTTGCGGAAGGCCTTATACCACTTACGTCCTGAACCGCAAAGCTGCCGCCCACGTTTTCCGACCGGCTGGCTTGAATGAAACTGCGCCGGATGTATACTCCGGCGCGCGCACGCACGACAGTCATCTACTCGGACTACCGCGCACCGCCGCCGTGAATCTGGCCGCGCAACGGAGGTATGACATGAAAAGCTGTCTGGTCGTGACAGGCGTGTTGAGCCTTGGGTTGCTGACAACGCTGAGCGCGCCGGCGTTCGCGCATCATGGCAATGCGGCGTATGCCGACGAGATCACGGAGTTCAAGCAGGCTACGGTAACGAAATTCGCATGGGCCAATCCTCACGCGCTGATCAATTTCGACGCAACGGATGCGAAGGGCAACGTCGTCCATATGGTCGTCGAGACCGCGGCCCCTCAGGCGCTCCGGCTGATTGGTTGGGCCAAGACGTCGATCGCGGTCGGCGATGTCATTACCGTTCGGATGTACGTCGCCAAGAACGGCAACCCGGCCGGCCGGCTGCAGAAGATCATCCTTGCCGATGGCTCCGAGCTGCGTGACACGCAGCTTGGCGGAGATGCGCCAAAGACTCGGTTCGATCCCGAGGCCGGGAAGTAGTACCACATGAGCGGGAGGTAGTACCACATGAGAACGTCCATCGTCGTCTCGATCGTGGTGCTGGCGTGCCTGACCAGTGTGGCGGGTCGCCTTCAGCGCCCAGGCCCCGAAGGGTTCATTCGCGAGGGCGTGCCCAGGATGCCGAATCCTCCCGGACCGGCCCCCAAACGGGATCTCTCAGGAGTGTGGGTTGGACCGCAAGACAACAAGCCCGATCCGGTGCCGCCGATGACGCCGGCCGGCGCGGCGCTGTTCAAGGAGCGGAAACCCTACGGGGACGCCAGCAGGAACACGAACCTGGGAGCCTCGAACGATCCGTTCATCACCTGCGATCCCCTCGGATTTCCTCGCAATCTGCTGGCCCATGCCGTCAGCAGTCGCGGACGCTTCGTTTTCGGATCCGCGCCGGATCGCATGCTCATCACGTACGAGCAGCAGCGCGTCTGGCGTGAGATCTGGATGGACGGACGAGCGCTGCCGAAAGCCGTGGATGTGAAGGGGGCGCCCGAGTCGAGATATTACGGCTATTCCGTTGGTCGCTGGGAAGACGACCATACGCTGGTCATCGATACGACGGGCGTTGATGAACGGCCCTGGCTGGATGAAGCCGGTCGTCCGCGCAGTTCCTCGGCGCGCATCCAGGAGCGGTACACGCGTCGCGACCAGTACAACCTGCAGCTGACGGTCACGGTCGACGATCCGAAGTTCTACACGAAGCCGTGGACGTGGATGCGGGCGAACTTCTACTGGGTGCTGGGCCAGGAGTTTGCCGAGACGTTCTGCATCCCGTCGGAGGGGATCGAGTACCGCGACTCGCTCGCCAAGCCGTCGGGGATCGTGATCCCCTAGGAGCAGACCATGCGAAAGACGTGCACGGGCATCATCGTGGGCGTAGTGAGCGTGGTGTTCCTGTCGGCGCTGGCGGCTGATCAAGGTAGCGATCAAAGCAATGCGGCACGTTCGCCGTGGAAGTACTATCCGGAGGATGCCAGGGCCAACAAGGGAGACGGCGGGCCCGCGCCGAGGCGCGATCTGACCGGGACTTGGGCGGGAGAGTCATCTGGCGCGGGTGTCGAGAGGCTCGTTCCTCCCGAGAGTCCGCCACCGCTGACGGCGTTGGGCAAGCAGTTGTTCGATCGAAACCGGGCGGAAGGCGGCCGCGGCGGGATCACGATTGCCGAGTCGAACGATCCGCATGTCCGATACTGCGATCCGTTTGGTTTTCCGCGGAACATGAACGACCAGATTCGTTCGATGACGATCACGTCGCTGTCGAACCGGACCTTTGTCCTGCTCAAGTTCATGAATATCTGGCGTGAGATCTGGACGGACGGGCGGGCCCTTCCTACCAATTTCGGCAGGGGTAGCGACGCCCACGATCCGACATACAACGGCTACTCGGTCGGTCGCTGGGAAGACGACTACACCTTCGTGGTCGAGACGACCGGGATGGCCCCGGAGACCTGGGCCACCGAGAGTGGCTATCCCCATAGTGTCGATGCACGCGTGACGGAACGCTTTCAGCGGAAGAGCAAGAACGATCTGACGCTGACGATGACCATGGATGACTCGAAGCTCTACACCAGACCTGTCAGTCTCGGAGCGGTGCATTTCCGGTGGATCCCGAGCCAGACATTTTTTGACTTTTCCTGCGTCCCGTCGTCGGTGCAGCGGTACTTGAAGGAGATGGCCGATCCGGCTGCCAAGAAGTGATTTCTGGAGGTGCACGGTGAAAACGAAAGTCATGATGATGGTGATCCTGTTCGCCGCGCTCGGCGCGACTGACACCACGTCGTCCGCGCATCACGGCGCTGCGGCGTTCGACATGAACGCACCGGTCGTGTTGAAGAATGCCGTGATTACGGAGTTCCTCTGGATCAATCCCCACCCGCTCATCAAGGCGGACTACACAGACCCAAAGGGCAACGTCGAGCACTGGACGATGGAACTGGGAAGCACAGTGTCGGCTCAGCTGATCGGCTGGACTAGAAACACGCTCCAGCCAGGAGACAAGGTCACGCTGTACGTCTGGCGGGCCAAAACGGGCGCAACGGTTGGACGCTTCAACAAGGTCGACTTCCCGGACGGCACGACCATGCGTGATACTCAGCGCGGCGGCGACGACGGAGGGCGAGCCGACACGGGCCAGCGCAACTAGCCAAGGGCGGCTTCGCGCCGCCCAGCGTCTGTCAACCTCAGTTCCGCCCTTGACGTGCCGGCGTGGGTCTGCCGAATCTGGCTGCGTCGATCGCGACGTTCGGCTGCAGGGATGTGATGTTGTACGTGCCCCGCCCGTTGGTCCAGGTAACCTCCCACTTATTTGGCATCTTCACGCCCAGGCCAGGGACGTCGCGGTAATCGGAATACACTACCGTAATCGGCACCGTGCCGACGGCCGTTCTGGAATAACGCACGGATCGCACCAGCAAGCCCGTCTTCTTGTCGAAATACAGTTTGACGCGGCCCCGCGCCGGTGTCCTTCCCTCGATCACATCCACCGGGCTGTCGTCGATAGTCAGCGGCGGGAAGCCGGTTCGCCAGTCCGTCAGGGCCTGCTTGACCTGGGCGGGGAAAGCCAATTGCGCGTCCAGACGGGCTCCGTCGAGGCTCGCCCCCACGAGCGGAAACAGCGTCACGGGCGTCAAGTCGGGCGGACCTGCCGCCCAGGCCTCGCGCCCATCATAGGTGGCGATGTTCTCGCCCACACGCATGTGAATGACAGTGGCACGCATGTCCGGGGCCTTGGCGTACACGTCCACCGGCCTCTGCTCGAAATCGGAATCAAACCCCTCGTACGTGCCCTTGGCGGTATAGCTCGTGAGCCTGGCTGCCGCCGCCGCTCCGCCGATCGCAAGGATGAACCGGTCCAGAATCTGCTCGGCCGTCATCGTCACGCGCACGGCCGGATTCGGCTCGATCTCATCGGGATCCTCGTCCGGCGGCGCGGAGTACTGCTGCGCCAGGCTCGGGATCACCTTCGGCCTCTGGCTGCCGCGATGGCAGGTGTAGCACGTCACGTTGGGCGCGCCACCGAAGTTGGTCTTGTTGATCGCGTTCATCATCCGGATCATCGCGCGGCTTTTCTGCTTGAGCGGGGTATCGAGGGCGTAGTTCGCCCAGCTGCTGCCGCTGGCCTCACCGTGACAGTCCGAACAGTTCAGAGCCAGTGAGGCTGAAAAGAACCCCATCGTCTCCATGAATTCCTTGACGGGGATCCCACGCAATTCCCGGACGTCCCTGAAGGCCTGCTCCGACAGCATCGGTCGCTGCGCGGGTGGAGCGGCAGCGCCAGTCTGGCCGCGAGCCAGCGTCGCTCCCAGCAGGCAGACTGTCAGCACTCCGGCCAACCACAAGCCCCAACCCTTCACCACAGCCATCAGGTCCTCCCCATTGAGCCGAAAATCCTGGAGCAGGGACCAAGCCTCGTCCTGAATAGGCAGGGCAATATATCTGCTTCCCGCCAGCCCCGCAACGCGCGGAAGCCGCGCGACTGGCGGCGCAAGACAGCGACACACTCGTCACGATCTGGGATGCGGTGTTTCACGGCCCCACAGGGATACACATGTTTGCGCGAACCGGTGAGTTTGTAGTCCCCACGTCAGCGAAAGGAGTTCGATGCGTCTAGCATCCTTGTTAGTGGCCGTCGTGACAGTCGTCGTACCAACCTTGGCGACCGCAGCACCGATCACGTACACGCTGCAAGGACCATTTGACGCTCAAGGCTTTGACCCTCTCGGACTGGATGGTCAACTCTTTACGATAGTGCGGCGTTGGGTAGTGCTGCGGCTCCGAACTCGTGTTCCGCCCCCTCATGCCTGTATTCAGCCGCCGTCACGTTCACATCGAGTCCCTTCTCGATGTTCGACGCGACCGGCATCATCAGGTTTGCGAGCGGCTCGAGCGATGCACTCGAGATGCGTTTGACCAATCTCAATTTCGTCGGAGTGTCGAAACACATTGGCGATCAATTTCGTCTATCCGAACTCGCTTTTGTTGGAGCGCAGGCGCTGCCCTCATCAGTGCCTGCATCTCCGACGTTGGCAACATTCGCCTACGCCTTCCACCTGACGTAAGGCAACACCACTCAAGTCGCGGGTGGCGTCATTGTCTCACCCAGTGCTGCGGTCGTGGTGCCGGAGCCGCTGTCGCTGTGGCTCGTTGGGACCGCAAGCATTGGATTCTTCGTCCGTACCCGATGCCGATCGCACGATCGCTAAGCCGCTTTCTCCCTCGTGGATCTACTGGCGGGTTCTTGCCTCGCCTTCAGGTCCTCGCGGGTGTACGCATCTTTAATACGTACTTGATCGATCCGGTGGGGACGCCAGCAGCCGCGGCTTCGGACTTGTCGCAAGCGCTCGAAAGCTTAAGGAGAGATGTTCGGCAGACGCGAATCCGCTAAAGCGGACGTGTGATACGCTGCGGGCAGTTCCGGAAGTAAGGCTAAGGCAGGGCACTTCGACGGTGCATAGGACGCTTCCAACCTGTCTCGCGTCGGTTGCGCTCGCCGCAACGATGGTCGCATCGGTGCTAGAGGCGCAAGACGGCGACACTCTGGTCACGATCTGGGATGGGGTGTACACGTCTGCGCAGGCCGAGCGCGGCAAAGCGACCTTCGATGTCAGTTGCTCACGCTGTCACAACTCGGATCTGAGCGGGTCGGACCGCGGGCCGACGTTGGTGAGCGACAAGTTCCTGGCGACCTGGTTGGACGGCAGCCTCGAGCCGCTCTTCAGTTTCATCAGGGACATGATGCCGCAGGGCAGCGCGAACATCGTGAGCGACGACAGCAAGGCCGACATTCTTGCCTACATCCTGCAGCGCAACAGCTTCCCGCCGGGTAAGACCGAGCTGACCGCCAACGGGGACAAGCTCGACACGATACAGATTCTGCGGAAAGGCGCGGCGCCGGGGCTGCAGAACCTGTCGTTCGTGCAAGTGATCGGTTGTCTGGAATCTGGCCCCGGCAATCGATGGGTGCTGACTCACTCGAGCGCCCGTCCCGGTAACCGCGAGCGCGCCGTCTCTGGTCAGGAACTCGAACGTGCAAGGGCCCGTGCGCTTGGCGAGGAAACGTACACGCTCGTAAGCGCATCGCCCTTCGCACCGGCCACGCGACAGGGCCACAAGGTGGCAGCCAAGGGACTGGTGTACCGGCAGCCGGGCGACTACCGACTGAACGTCACCGCGTTAGAGACATTGGCAGACACGTGCTCGGGACGTTAGTCCCTTCTCGCCACGGGCGACGTGCTGGCCAAGATCCCGCGCGGGTGACGGGTCGCCTCCGCGACGAGCTACCATAGCTCGTCTGTCTCTCGCTCGATGGCGATCTCGAACTCGACGGGCCTCGCCGCGCCCTTCATCGTTCAACGAGGCATGGAGCCTGCCTCGTTCCAAGAATAAGGCCCTGAGTGCTCATCCGGACGCCAAGTATCATTTCGCGA
>Ga0209382_10004499_pt1 | contig 18609 bp, 14 predicted proteins | sample SoiMetdeltSBSDD5_FD_187599 | JGI IMG/M metagenome (GOLD analysis project Ga0209382, IMG submission 187599) | Bulk soil microbial communities from a Populus tree surrounding site in Tennessee, USA - Soil MetaG P. deltoides SBSDD5 (SPAdes) (version 2) | ecosystem: Environmental > Terrestrial >...
GCCGTGCTCGTCGAGCGTAGCGTCGATGGCGGCGGTCCAGATGCGCACGTCGGGATGCAGGCCGCGCAGGCGCTCGAGGCCCTGCGGGGCGCCCAGCAGCGTGACAAGGCGGATGTCGGCCGCGCCCGATTCCTTCAGCCGGTCGATGGCCGCCACCGCCGTGTTGCCGGTGGCGATCACCGGAGCGACGACGATCACGAGCCGCTCGGCAAGATCGGCGGGCGCCTTGAAGAAGTACTCCACCGCCACGAACGTCTCGGGTTCGCGGTAGAGACCGGCATGGGCGACTCGCGCGCTCGGCACGAGATCGAGCATGCCCTCCACGAACGTCATGCCGGCGCGCAGGACGGGGGCGAACACCAGCTTCTTGCCGGCGATGCGGCGCGCCGTCGCGCGAGTGAGCGGCGTCTCGATCTCCACATCGGCGAGCGGCAGGTCGCGCGTCACCTCGTAGCAGAGCAGCATGCCGATCTCTTTCAGCAGCTCGCGGAACGACTTGGTGGAGCGCGCCTTGTCGCGGATCAGGGTCAGCTTGTGCTGGACCAGGGGGTGCTCGACAACAGTGACGCCGTCCATGGCTTGGCTCCCAGGGCTGGGCTTCAGAAAACCGTGCCGTCGCTGACCACGGCGAGAGGCGGGCTGCCGTCGGGCCGGAGCCTGCGGGCGATGTGCCGGCCGGCGGCCCAGGTGCCGCCCTGCAGCACCTTGGCGAGCGGCAGCGCCTCGGCATTCATGCTCAATCTCTGGCGCACGATGTCGGCGATGCGGTCGAGCAGCGCCACCGTGAGGGCGCGCCACTCCACCACCAGAGTCGAGCCGACCTCGTGCGCGCGCCGCGCATCGGCCGGATCGCGAAAGGCCAGCACGCCGGTGTCGATGAGGAGCCCGCCGTTGCGGTACTCGGCGAGCCCGGTAAGGCCGTCGACATCGGTTACGGCAAGCCCCGCCGTCTGCAGCGGCTCCAGGAGCGAGTAGGTGAGCCATTGCGAGAGCTTGTGCAGGGGCATCAGCCCGGAGGTGGCGTCGTCCGTCGTCAGCGCCGGATGGCGCCAGCAGTCGCCGAGCGGCACGCCTGCCAGCTCCAGGCGCGAGGGCCACACGGGCCCCAGATGCCGGAGGACCTCGGAGAGCACCGCCGGCGCCGCAATGGACCGGTTGCCGGCGCTCGCGGTCAGGCGGTCGAGGAGACCACCCGGACGCGGCGTGTCGGTCCCGGCGAAGATACCCGGTGCCGCGGCCACCGTCGCGCCGAGCCGGCGCAGCAGAGCGACGCGCCCTTCGACGCCGAGCAGCGGGTTGCCCGCATCGACCTGGAAATGGCGGCACAGGCTCTCGCTGCTCATTTGCTGGAGCGCGGCAGCATCGGCGCGCAGCGGGCGGCGCGGCTCCGACGAGAAGGCCCCCGCCGTGAACATGTCGAGGCTGGCGAGCGCCAGGCCCTCCGAGCGGCCCACGCGGGCGCCGCTGGTCGGATCGAGATAGGACCAATCCGGTCCGGCGCCTGCGTCGAGCAGGACGCTGACGATGGCGAGGTCGAACTCGGCTCTGGCCCTGTCGCTGGCATCGCGCCAGTCGTGTGCGCGCTGGATGCGGTCCCAGCGATCCTCGCCGCCCGCCACGAAATGGCGCCAGCGCGAATGAAAGGGCACATCGAGGGCCGGATATGCCGCACGGGTGATCGCGATCGTCAGGTCGGCAGCGTCATCGAGTTTGCCCGGATCGACACGGAAATGATCGAGCCCGCCATCCAGCCCGCGCGCCAGCAGCCGGTGGGCACGCTCGCGCACGGCTGCGGCGCTCAAAAGGGAAAGGACTGCTGCCGGCTCCGGCCGCATGGTTTTCAATCCGGCTTGCGTTCTCTCTCAGCTCTTGTCGAGGTCGCGGCCGATGGTGCCGGTCGGGTCCTGCGCCTCGGCCGCGGGCGCGCTGTAGTAGCCCGCCGCCTTCTTGGCCACGATCTCCACCTGGGCGTCGGCGGGCACCAGCTCCTCGGGGATGGGAATGCGCTCGACGATCTCGACGCCCTGGCTCACCAGTGCGTCATATTTCATGTCGCTCATCGAAACGAAGCGGTCGATGCGCTTCAGCCCGAGCCAGTGGATGACGTCGGGCATCAGCTGCTGGAAGCGGGCATCCTGCACCCCGGCCACGCACTCGGTGCGCTCGAAGTAGGCGCTGGCCGCGTCTCCGCCGCGCTTCCTGGCATTGTAGACGAGGAACTTGGTCACCTCGCCGAGCGCGCGCCCTTCCTTGCGGTTGTAGACGATGACGCCGAGCCCGCCTTGCTGCGCCTCGCGGATGCACTCCTCGATGCCGTGCACCAGATAGGGCCGGCAGGTGCAGATGTCGGAGCCGAACACGTCGGAGCCATTGCACTCGTCGTGCACGCGGCAGGTGATGCGCGTGGCCGGGTCGGCGAGCTTCTCGACGTCGCCGAACAGGTAGACGGTGGTGCCGCCGATGGGCGGCAGGAATACGGCGAGGTCGGGCCGGGTGACGAGCTCGGGGAACATGCCCGCGGTCTGCTCGAACAATGTGCGGCGCAGATTGGTCTCGGTGGTGCCGAAGCGCTCGGCGATGCCCGGCAGATACCAGACCGGGTCGATGGCGGCCTTGACCACCGATACGGCCCCGCTCTGGTGCACGATACCACCGTCATTGGCGAGGCGCCCTGCGCCCACCGCCTGCCGGATCTCGGAGATGTCGAGCCGCGCCCGGGTGACGGCGATGCTGGGGCGGATATCGGTGCCTTCGGCGATCTCGGGCGCGAAGGCTTCCGCTGCCACATGGCCCCACGGATCCAGTGACACGATGGTGCGCGCGCCAGTCCACTGCCCGAAGGGGCCGATCGTCACGGCCGGCTGCGTGTTGGCGAGATCGGGGCGGCGCAGCGGGTTCAGCGCCCCAGACGAGACCGCCAGCGCCCGGTAGAGCGCATACGAGCCGCCGTGCGTGCCAACGGCGTTGCGGTCTTGCGGGCGCGATACGGTGCCGATGATGGGACCACGCTCGCGCGCCGTGCCGGCGCCCCACGCCACCGGAAAGCGCGGTTTGGCGCCGGGCGCGGGATGCGACGTGAGGCGAATGTGGTCGATGCGGTTCATCTGGGTCATAGCCGACCCCCAAAACAGCGATGGCCCGCCGCGAGGACGGGCCTTCAGTTCAGACACTGCTAGCTGGAACGCCACTGCGCCGCGTCTCGGCGCCAGCGTGCTAGGCGATAAACATAGGCTTTCCCCCCGCCCCTGCAAAGCCATCGCATCACATGTCGGTAACTTTGTGTCTCCACTGCAACGGGCTCCCCGCCCGCAGGTCTGGGTAGGGCATGGGAGTGCACGCCGGCCTTGATCCTCCGTCCGGCGCCGCGCCAAGATGCCGGCGCTCCAGATGGCTCCGATGGTCCGCTGCCCCTGATGGAAGATCCCGATTTCCTGATCGTCGGCGGCGGCACGGCGGGGGCTGTCCTTGCGGCGCGGCTGTCGGAGGACCCGGCAGCGCGCGTGCTTCTCGTCGAGGCCGGCGATGACACGCCGCCCGACGCCCTTCCTGCCGACATCGCCGATACCTTTCCGAGATCGTCGCTCAATCCGGCCTATCTGTGGCCGGCGCTGGCCGCGACGCGCCGGAAGGGCGAGCACCCGCGGCCGTTCACGCAGGCTCGCGTCATGGGCGGCGGCTCCAGCATCATGGGTCTGTGGACCCTGCGCGGCCTCCCCGGCGATTACGATGGCTGGGCCGCGGCCGGAGCGCGTGGCTGGAGCTGGAGCGATGTGGTCGGCTATTTCCGCCGCGTCGAGAACGACCCGGCCGAGCCGCGTTTCGCAAACGAGCCTGGAATGGTGCCGGTCCGCAGGGTGCCGCGACCCGAATGGCCGGCGTACGTTCGCGCGCTCGAGGCCATTGTAATTCAACGCGGCCTCCCGAGTGTTGCGCACGTCAACGAGACGCCCGGCGACGGGTTCTTTGCGATGCCGCTGTGCCAGGACGAGACCGGCCGGGCGTCTAGCGCACGCTGCTACCTCACACGCGAGGTGCGGCGGCGCGGCAATCTGGCGATCCTGGCCAAAGCCCAGGTCACTGACCTCGGCCTTTCATCGGGCCGGGTGGAGTATGCGAGTGTGGCGACGCGAGCTGGCGTGAGGAGGGTGGCGGCGCGCGAGGTCATTCTGTGTGCCGGAGCCATCCACTCGCCTGCCATGCTGCTGCGCGCCGGCATCGGGCCCGCTGCGGACTTGAAGCTGCTGGGCATCGCGCCCGTCGCCGATCGGCCCGGCGTCGGGCGCAATCTGCAGAACCATCTCTACCTGCATTTCGCCTTGACCATCCCGCCCGGCCTGAGGCTGGCCGCGGCGCGGCGGGGGTTCGCCATCGCCGGCCTGCGCCTCTCGTCCGGCGTGCCCGAGTGTCCCAACGGCGATCTGCTGCTGTTCGCCCTCGGGCGCGCCAGCCCGCAGGCCTACGGGACGGCGCTCGCCATGCTCGGCGCTGCGCTCTATGCGCCGTTCTCGCGCGGCGAAGTCACGCTCCAGAGTCCGGATATCCGCGTCGCGCCACGCGTCGACTTTCACATGCTGGACGATCCGCGCGACCTGCCGCGCCTGATCATGGCGGCGCGCCATGCGGAAGCGCTCCTGTTCGATCCGGCGCTCGTCCCGACCTACGATGATGCGTTCCTGCTGCCGCCGCTGCTGGCGCTCAACCAGTTCAACCGGCCGGGGCTGATCGGTGCCGCGCACGCCCTCGCCGCCAGGACGGTGCTGGCCGCCCCGCCGGCGATCCGGCGGCGACTGATGGATCGGGCGCTGCGGCCGGGCCGCTGGTTCGCGAGCCGGCACCGTCGCTTGCCCCTGTCCGACGCCGAGCTGGCAGACGCGGCGGCGCCGATGGCGCACCCGGTCGGCACATGCGCTATCGGCCGCGCCGATGATCCCATGGCCGTGGTCGATCCCGGATGCCGCGTCTACGGCGTCGCCAACCTGCGCGTCGTCGACGCCTCGATCATGCCGCGTATCCCGAGCGCCAACACCAACCTGCCGACCCTGATGCTCGCCGAGCGCGCCGCCGACCTGATCCGCGCGCCGTAGGTTGGGTCAAGCGAAGCGCAGACCCAACACTTGTCGATGGCAACGTCAGCCGCGAATGGCCCGGAGTCATTTACTCTTCACGTGTTGGGTCTGCGGCTTCGCCTTGACCCAACCTACGTGCGCTTCGTCTCCGTCAGCGAATAGCGCGGGTCGGCCGCCAGACACTCCGCCTCCGGCAGGCCTAGCTCCTTCCTCACGATGTTGGTGCCGAGCACCATGGAGACCATCTTGTAGGCGGCGTGCCGGCGGCCCATGCCCTCGCGGCCCATGCCGCAGTCCGACGAGATCACCAGGCGCTCGGCCGGGATGTGCTTCAGCGCCTCGCGGATCAGCGCGGCCACCTCGTCCGGCCGCTCCACCTGCAGCGAGTGGTGGTTGACGACGCCGATCACGATCTTCTTGTCCTTGATGCGCTCGCCGATGGCCTTGAGGTCGCCTGGACCGGAAGAGCAGGTCTCGAAGGTGAGGGCGTCGGCGTCGACCTCATTGAGCGCGTCGAGCGTGGGCTGGTAGCTCTGCACCTCCTTGAAGATGCGTTGCTGGCACGGATTGCCCCAGCAGGTATGGCACCACACCTCGGTCTTGCCGCGCAGGCCTTTCACGGTGTTGTTGAACACCTTGACGAGGTCGCCCGTGTCCAGCTTGCCGAATGCCTTGCCGCGCACCGGCACCATATGGATCTGCGGCTCCTCCATCTGGATCACCGGGCAGCCGGCATCGGCCAGATCGTTGAGCTCGGCGTTGAGCGCCTCGCTGAGCGCCATGGTGCGCTCCAACGGGTCCTTGTAGTAGCTGTCGGCCACGGAGGCGGCGAGCAGCTCAGGGAGAATGGTGCCGAACTTGACGGGGCGCCTGGTCATGCGCTGCGCCACCTTCCACATGGCGGTATACTGCAGGTTGCCGCGCCCCACAGGCCCGACGATCTTGGGCAGCACGCGCGCCTCCAGGAAATCGTGCAGGATGTGCCCGCGCGGGTAGGCGACGGCGCCAACGTCGTAGATGGTCGGCTGCGCCTCCTTGTCGAAGCCCGACATGTGCGCCGGCGCGTAGCTCTGCCAGCTCATGCCGGCGATCTCCTCGTCGTAGTGCGCGTCGCCGTCGGTGCAGATGTCGATGCCGGCGGTCTCCTGGGCGCGCAGGAAGGAGGACACGGCATCCTCGTACTGCTCGCGGTAGCGTGCATGCACCATGGCCTCGAGGAAGCTGCGCGAGCCCAGCACCGCGTTGTACCAGGACGGCCGCGGCAGCGACCCGATGATCGACGTCGGCAAGATGACGTTGGCGGATCCCTTGAACATGATGCTCTCCCCTGATGCGCACGTTTGCGCAAATCGATCTCGTGTTACGCGCCGTACAATCAGCGCATGAGGCTCAACTGAGACTTAGCACCTTGGCAAACGATTGCCAGCGCGTGAAGGTGTCGTGATATCGGCGGGGGGCCGCCGCGCCCGGGAGGAGAGGGAGCCACAATCATGAACATCGGATTTGTCGGGCTCGGCGCCATGGGCGCACTGATCGTGCCCCGGTTGATGGAGGCGGGACATACGGTAACCGGCTGGAACCGCTCGCGCACCAAGGCGGAGCCGCTGATCGCCGCGGGCATGAAATTCGCCGAGAGCCCGCGCGCCGCGGCGGAGCAGGCGGAGATGGTGTTCTCCTGCATCACCGACGCGACCGGCGTGAAGGCTGTGGCGCTTGGGCCGGAGGGTATCGTCTCAGGCCTGAAGAAGGGCGGCATCTACATCGACATGAGTACCATCGACCCGGACTCCAGCCGGACGGTGGCTGCGGAGTTCGCGAAAGCCGGCTTGTTCATGCTCGATGGCCCCATCTCCGGCAGCCCCGTCACTGTGAAGGCCGGTCAGGCATCGGTGATGGTGGGCGGCGACGAGACGGCGTTCGAGCGGGCGAAGCCGGTGCTGCTGGCCATCGGCCCCAAGGTAACGCGCATCGGCGGCAACGGGCTCGCCTGCCAGATGAAGATCGCCGTGAACCTGCTCCTGATGGTCGAGGTGATCTGCTTCGGCGAGGCGGTGGCGCTGGCCGAGAAGGGGGGCGTGGCGCGCGAGGTGGCGGTGGATGCTATCCTCAAGAGCGTCGCGGCCTCCCCTGTGCTGGGCTACCGCGGTCCGTTCATCCTGGAGGGCAAGATGCCGGCGGTGCCGCTGGCCGACGTCACCCTGCAGCAGAAGGACATGCTGCTGGCGCTCGATCTCGGCCGCAGGCTCGGTAGCCCCGTGCCGCTGGCTGCGGCCGCCAACGAGATGATGAACGCGTGCCGCGGTCTCGGCATCGACCACAACGATTTCGTCACCGCGCATCAAGTCTACCGCCGCCTGGGAGGTCAATCGAAATGAGCAGGATGTATCGCACCAGTCTCAAGAGCGTGCCGAAGGTGGAAGGCCTGAAGCGCGAGGACGGCTGGATCGACATGCACGTGCAGTTTCTGATCGACAAGAAATCGGCCGGCGCCGACCATGTGGTGGGCTGGACCGTGCTGAAGCCCGGCGCCAGCCACGAGCGGCACTTGCACAAGAACTGCGACGAGTTCTTCATCGTGCTGAAGGGCAATGGCCACATCATCACGGGGGAGGGCCTGGAGCCGGCTGGCGAGGGCGATGTGGTCTATTCCCCGCGTGGCTGTTGGCACGGCTTCAACAACACCTCCGACGACGACGTGGTGCTGGTGTGGGGCTGGATGGGCGCGGGCTCCATCGAGGCGTCCGGCTACGAGGTGCCGGAGTAGGGAATAGGGAGTAGGGGGAGTCGGGGGTTGGAGTGGGCCTGTGAGAGTGACCGGCCCCCACTCCCTATTCCCTACTCCCTATTCCCTATTCCCTCTATTCAGCGAGGCTTTGAGATGTCCAACGCATGGGATGATCCGCGCATCCAGCGCGGCATGACGGAGCAGCTGGCGAAACGGCGCGCGCGCATCGCAGCCGGCGAGAAGCCGCTCGGCTGGAAGGTCGGGTTCGGCGCGCCTGCCATGATGGAGAAATTCAGGATCACGGCGCCGCTGGTGGGCTTCCTGATGCAGCGGGCGCTCATTCCGTCCGGGGGCAGCGCCTCGCTCGCTGGATGGGCCAAGCCGGTGGCGGAGCCGGAGATCGCGGTGCACATTGGCCGCGACCTGCCCGGCGGCGGCGGCTGCGACGCCGCGGCGGCGGCCATCGCTGCCCTCGGACCTGCCATCGAGCTCGCCGACGCCGACCTGCCGTTCGAGGATCCGGAGGCGATCCTGAAGGGCAACATCTTCCAGCGCCACGTGATCCTGGGCGAGCGGGACGCTTCACGCGCGGGTGGCAGTGCCGCCGGACTCACGGCACGCGTCTTCCGCCGCGAGACGGAAGTGGCGCTAACGAACGATCCGGAGGCCGCCACCGGCAAGATCGTCGACACCGTGCGCCATGTTGCCGACCTGCTCGCGGCGTTCGGCGAGAAGCTCTCGGCCGGCGACGTGATCATCGCTGGATCGGTGGTGCCGCCGCTGCTGGTCGAGGCGGACGAGACGGGCGTGGCTTATGCCCTCGACCCGATCGGCAGAGTTTCGGTGGCGTTCACGCGCTGACGGTGTAGGCTGGTGCGGCTCAATCAATAAAATCAGCTCAAGGCCGGTCACAGGCCGAGCAAAAAGGGGAGGTAAACCATGCGACTTGCGACAATCCTGGGGCTGGGGACCGCGGCGCTGATGGCGCTCACCCCCGGAGCGCGCGCCCAGAGCTATCCGAGCGAGCAGGTCAAGATCATCGTTCCGTTCGGTGCCGGCAGCGTCACCGATACGCTGGCACGGGTCCTGGCCGACAAGCTGGGGCCGATGTGGAAGCAGAACGTCATCGTCGAGAACCGCCCCGGGCTTCCAGGGACGACCTCGGCGGCGAAGTCGCCGGCCGACGGCTACACGCTGATGGTGACCGCGAACGGGCATGTCATAGCCAAGAGCATCAACAAGAATGTCCAGTTCGACCCGGTCGAGGATTTCGTCGGCATCACGCGTCTGGTCGAGGTGCCGTTCGTCATGATCGTGCCGCCGAGCCTTCCGGCCAAGACGCTCAAGGAGTTCGTCGATCTCGCGAAGGCCGAGCCCAAGAAGTACAACTTCTCCTCGGCCGGCGTGGCGAGCACCACCTTCCTGGCGGGCGAGACGCTGCGCCAAGCGGCGGGGCTGGAGCTCGTGCATCTCCCCACCAAGGGTGTCCCCGACGCGGTGACGGCAGTTCTGCGCGGCGATGTGGCGTTCTATTTCGCGCCGATCCCCAATGCAGCCGAGCAGAGCAAGGCCGGCAACGTGCGCATGCTCGCGATCACCTCGCCCACACGCCACAAGGACCTGCCGGACGTTCCGACCGTCGCGGAGGCCGGCGTTCCAACCTTCAAGTATTCGTCGTGGTTCGGCTTGATGGCGCCGAAGGGTACTCCGAAGGCGGTTGTCGACAAGGTCAACGCCGACGTGCACGCCGTTCTGAGGATGCCGGACGTGCTGGAGCGCCTGAGCACAATCGGGTCCCTCCCCTCGCCCAACGCCCCGGCCGAGTTCGACGCCATCATCAAGTCGGACGAGAAGGTCTACGCTGCGTTGCTTGAGAAGGCGGGCGTGCAGGCTAAGTAGGGGACGTAGTAGGGGACGTAGGTTGGGTCGAGCGGAAGCGAAGACCCAACACCATTTCATTCAGACAGCGTTGGGTCTGCGCTTCGCTTGACCCAACCTACGCCTGGGTCAGACACCGAGCCGATCCGCCATCCAATCCGCTGTCTGCAGGCGCCACTTGTAGCCGCGGTTGTTGGCGACGTGGTTGCCGTCCTCGATGAGGGAGAGAACCACGGGCCCTCTCGCCTCGCGCGCGAGGCGCTCGGCATCCTGCCAGGGGATCACGCGGTCGAGCTTGCCGGCGACAACGTAGAGCGGGCATGCGATGCGCTCCGCCACGCCGGCCAGAGACAGGGTCAGGGCGTTGGCCCGGCCGTCCTCGGAGGTGCGGGCGTGGCTGCGCACGCGGAGCGCCTCGCGGGTCAGATCCGGCATGCTGTCCCAGTGGGCACCCATGTCGTAGGGCCCAGAGAGCGCGATGCAGGCCTTGATGCGGGGCTCGAAGGCCGCCGAGCGCGGCGCGTAGTAGCCGCCGAGGCTGACGCCCCACAGACCGATGCGCCGGGCGTCGAGATCGGTGCGCGTCTCGACGTAGTCGCACACGGCCGTCACCGCGGTCTCGTAGTGGCCGCGGATGGGCCAGTCGTACTCGGCCTCGCCCTGGCCGGGGCCGTCGAACACCAGGATGGCGATGCCGCGGGCCAGGAACGGCGCCTCGTAGGCCTCGGTCTCCTCCTTGGCGGAGTCGAGCCCGCAGCACATGATCATGACCGGCGGGCGGACGATGCCGGCGGGCTTGCGGAGGATGCCGTAGAGGTGCCGGCCTTCGAACGGAATGGCCACCCGCTCGCCCGGCGGGCTCAGATGCGGCAGGGCCAGCCGCCGGCATTCCACGGCCTTCATGTGGGCGGCCTTCATCTGCTCGAGGTCGTGCACGAACAGGAACTTGCCGAAGTGGTAGTAGACCCCGGCCCGCTGCAGGTGCTCGCCGGCCGAGAGGAGCTTGCCGGCCGCCAGCGCCTCCCGCCCCAGCGCCTCGTGCACGGCGGCCCTGTCGGACCAGGCCCGGCACCAGCCGTCCCAGCTTGGGAGCGAGCCCATCACCTCCTCGAAGTCGGTCAGCGCCACGCCGTTGGCGACGAAGCGCGGGCCCCAGTGGGCAAGGGCGGAGGCGACGCGGGCGTCGTGGGTCGTGGCGGGGGGCATCGTGAGGCCTTCCAGAGGTTGTGTGAGCCGGGGAGCCTAGCCTGGGATGCGGGCGGCGAGCAGCGCAATGGCGGTCGCTCGACCTCACCTTCCGTGATAGCCATTGATCAGCCTACCGCGGGGCATTGGCCTATTTGCTGGCTTGAAGGTGCCGTCGCCGGACTGGTAGTGTCCTGCAAAAACAAAGAACGATATTTTTCGTGCCAAGGGAGGAAAGTCTTCTATGACCATCCGAATGTCATGGTTTGCCGCCGCAGCCTTGCTCGGCGGGGCGCTCGCGAGCGCTCCGGCGTCGGCCCAGGAGTTGGTGTACGGCAGCTGGACGGCGCCGCGCGAGTATCAGAACGTGCACGTAATGCCGGAGATCTTCAAGAACATCGAGAAGGAGACCAACGGGGCCGTCAAGTGGAAGCTGATCCCCGGCGGCGCCATCGCCGACGGCAAGGGCACCTTCGCGGCGGTGAAGGATGGCCTGATGCAGGGCGGTCTCGGCATCGTCACCTATGCGCCGAACACCATACCGTCGGTGTACGCGATCTATTCCACGGTGGTCCTCGGTCACAACGACGTGGTGGCCGCATCGGCTGCGGCGCTCGAGGTGCTCTATCTGCGCTGCCCGTCGTGCCTTGAGGAGTTCCGCCGGAACAACTCCGTCCCGCTCGGCGGCTGGACCAGCTCCGCCTACCTGCTCGCCTGCACCTCGCCCGTGAAGTCGCCGTCCGATCTCAAGGGCAAGCGCGTGCGCGCCACGGCCGGTAATGCCGAGTTGATGCGGGCGGCCGGCGGCGTGCCGGTCAACGCCACCCTGGTCGAGGCCGTGGGCCTGCTGCAGCGCGGCGGCATCGACTGCCAGCACGGCGTCGCCGATTGGCTGAAGACGTTTGGCTATGCCGACTTCGCCAAGTACGTTGCCGACCAGCCGCTCGGCCTGACCGGACCGGCCATCGGCTGGGTGCTCAACCGCGACACGTGGAACAAGTTCACGCCCGAGCAGAAGAAGATCCACGTCAAGTACGCGGCGTGGATGAGCGCCAAGCAGGCGATCGGCAACTTCATCGTCTCCAATGAGGAGACGCTCGATGTCCTGACCAAGGAGAAGGGTGTCACGCTGCTGAAGGGCGACCCGAAGGAATGGGAGGCCGTGTTCGCCGAGTTCCGCAAGGGCGATCGCGACCGCAACGTCGCCACCGCCAAGGGCTTCGGCGTGCCGAATGCGGGCAGCATCATCGACGACTACGAGAAGTCGATCGAGAAGTGGCGCGGGCGGTCCAAGGAGATCGGGCGCGACATCGACAAGTTCACCGAGGTGCTCAACCGCGAGATCTTCTCCAAGATCGACCTGGACAAGCTCTAGCTGTTGCACCCGTCATCCCGGAAGCCGAGCCGAAGGCGAGGCTATCCGGGAGCTCGTGTGGCGAGTCGCGGACCTCGCCAGATCCCCGGTTGGAGCGCCGCTCGCCTGCGGCTCGCATCGCTCCGACCGGGATGATGGGTAGGCGGTTTAACCCTGAGGATTGACATGCCGGCGAGCGCCGATCGCATACTCACGACGCACGTGGGCAGCCTCGTCCGCCCCGCGCGGCTCGTTCAATACATCGAGGCGATGGAGAGCGGCCTTGCCGTTGATCGGGAGGCCTTCGATGCGCTGCTGCGCCAGAGCGTGAGCGAGGTGGTGCGGCGGCAGCGGCAGGCCGGCATCGACATCGTCAGCGACGGCGAGTACGGCAAATTCCGCTCCTGGAATTTCTATGTCCTGGACCGCATCGCCGGCATCGAGGAGCGCGATCTGGCAGCCCCGGTGGGCGGCGGGCGCGATCGCGGCCTGTTCCCCGAGTTCTACGCGGAGTATTTCCCAACCCAGAGGCTGCCCAAGCGCGGCACCGTCGTTGCCGTCGGCCCCATCGCCTATAAGGGACAGGCCGCCGTCGCCCACGACATCGAGGTCTTCAAGGCGGCGCTGGCAGGCGTGGACGTCCAGGGCTTCATGCCGGTGGTGGCGCCGGCCAGCGCCGTGCCGATGTTCCAGAACGAGCACTACAAGAGCGAGGAGGAGGCGCTGTTCGGCCTCGCCGCCGCCTTGCGCGAGGAATACGCGGCCATCGTCGATGCCGGGCTCTACGTCCAGGTGGACGACGCCTTCCTGCCCTACATGTACGACCTTGCCTTCGCCGGCAGGGACCTCGCCGACTACCGCAGGTGGGCCGCGGTGCGGGTCGACGCCCTCAATCACGCGCTGGAGGGCCTGCCGCCGGAGAAGGTGCGCTATCACATCTGCTGGGGCAGCTTTAACACCCCGCACGTCAGCGACGTGCCACTGAAGGACATCGTCGATCTCGTCCTGAGGGTGAAGGCCGGAGCCTACTGCATCGAGATGGGCAACCCGCGCCACGAGCACGAATGGCGGGTGTGGGAGCAGGCCAGGCTGCCGGAGGGTCGCAAGCTGGTGCCGGGCGTCATCAGCCATTCCACCAACGTGGTGGAGCATCCCGAGCTGGTGGCCGAGCGGATCGTGCGGGTCGCCCGCCTGGTGGGGCGCGAGAACGTGATGGCCGGTACCGACTGCGGCTTCGCCCAGGCACCGCACGTCAAGCGGGTGCACGAGTCGATCATGTGGGCGAAGCTGGAGGCGCTCGCAGAAGGTGCCCGCATCGCCACGCGGGAGCTGTGGGGCCGCAAGGCCGAATGATGAGATAGTGGGGGCAGCCCCCCTCGGGCAGCCGGCTATGCGAGGCTCTGAGCGGCGGCGGGCGAGCAACGGGAGGGATCGCCCGGTCGAGCCGGCGACCTATGTCGCATGGCAGGGGCAGACGGCAACAGCTAGCGTCGTGGAAAAAAGGCGCCGAGAGGCAGGGGGAAACAATGGCCGCAATCAGAGCACTGCTGAGGTGGCTCGAGGTCCCGATCAGCGTCATGCTGTGGCTGGGGCTGATCGCGGGCTTTCTGATGATGGTGCACGTTGGCGTCGATGTCACCGGGCGCACCGTGTTCAATCACCCCCTGCAAGGCACCACCGAGATCGTCGCCGGCTGGTACATGGTCGCCATCGCCTTCATGCCCTGGGCGTGGCTCGAGACTCGCAACAGCCACATCGTGGCCGGCATGTTCGAGCAGTTCGGTGGGCCACGCTTCAGCTTCTGGGTCAACGTCTTCGTCAAGATCACGACGTTCGTCTTCATCTCCGTCTTCACCTGGCAGACCTGCCTGCAGGCCATGCGCCAGACGCGCGCCGGCGAGGTCTGGGAGGCCGCCGGCGGCTTCATTCCGATGTGGCCGAGCCGATGGTCGCTCCCGGTCGCAGGGGCGTTGATGGCCGCGTACATGGCCCTGCGCCTGATCGCGGACTTCGCCGACAAGCGGCCGCGCTGACGCCGGGGGAAAGAAGATGGATGCGCTGACGCTTGCACTGGGCAGCCTCGGTCTGATGCTGGTGCTGCTTGCTCTCAGGCTGCCGATCGGGGTGGCGATGGGCGCCGTTGCCTTCCTGGGCTTCTGGTATGTCCGCAGCTTCGACATCGCGCTCAGCGTCCTGCGTGACACGCCGTTCGTTTTCGCCGCCAGCTGGGATCTCTCGGCCATTCCGATGTTTCTGCTGATGGGCGCTGTCGCTGGCAACTCCGGCATCGGCACGGCGCTGTTCCGCGCGGCCCTCGCGTGGTTCGGCTGGATGCCGGGCGGCCTTGCGGTGGCTACCAACTGGGCGTGCGCCGGCTTCGGTGCGGCATCCGGGTCCAGCGTCGCGGCGGCGGCTGTGATGGCGCGCCTGGCTGTGCCGGAGATGCTGAAGAACAAGTACGACAAGGCACTCGCCACGGGCGTGTGCGCCAGCGGCGGCACGCTCGACGCCCTCATTCCGCCCAGCATCAGCTTCGTCATCTACGGCATCTTCGCCGAGGTCTCGATCACCAAGCTGCTGATCGCCGGGATCCTGCCGGGCATCCTGACGGCGGCGGTCTACATGGCGATGATCATCATCCGCTGCTGGTACAATCCCTCCCTGGCACCACCGATCGTCTACGAGGACCGCGCCGCACTATGGCGCGAGCGCTGGGCCTCGCTGGCGGAGGTCTGGCCGATCGTGGTGCTCGTCATGGGCGTCGTCGGCGGCCTCTATGCCGGCGTGGTGACCCCGACCGAAGGTGGTGCTGCCGGCGCGCTCCTCGCCATCGTCATCGGATTGCTGCAGCGGAAGCTGAGCTGGGGTGGCCTCGTGGACAGCTTCAAGGACGCTGTCACAACCACCTCCCAGCTGTTCTTCGTCGGCATGGGGGCGATCGTCTACACCAAGTTCCTGGCGCTCATCGGCGCCGCGGAGATGTTCACCAATCTGATCGGATCGTGGGCCGTCGATCCGCTGCTCCTGGTGATCGCCATCTCGCTGATCTATGTGGTGCTCGGCACCTTCATGGACCCGCTGGGCATGATCCTTCTTACCATTCCGGTGTTCGTGCCCATGATGGTGGCGCTGAAGCTCGATCTCGTGTGGTTCGGCGTGCTGGTGGTGAAGTACATCGGCATCAGCCTCCTGACGCCGCCGGTGGGCTTCAATATCTACGTGGTGGCCACCGCCACCAACAACGAGATCCCGCTCAGGACGATCTACCGAGGCTGCTACTGGTTCCTGGCCTGCGAGATCTTCATCATGGCCTTGCTGATCGCCTTCCCGCAGATCTCGCTGTGGCTGCCGAACTCGATGTAGAGACGCGGATACGATATCTGAGACAGCAGCAGCGACGGTGGGGAGCCGTCCCAACGGGCTCCTGCACGCTGAGCGGAGCTGATGCGCTGCCGGCCCCTGGACGAGGGATTGAACGGCGTGCCAACCTGCCCGGCGTCGACAATCCCGCGTCCACCGCCTTAGCCAAAGAGACGCCTGTACCTGGGGGAACAAGAGAATGATCCGTCACGCTCGCCGCCACTTGCGCCGCGCGCTGCTCGCTGCCGCCGTCGCACTCGCAGCGCTGACGGCGCCTCGCGCCGAGGCGGAGGACCTGGTCTATGGCTCGTGCGTTCCGGCCAGCGACTACCTCACCACCAACGCCCTGCCGGCCGGCTTCAAGGTGATCGAGGAGGAGACCAAGGGCGCCATCAAGTGGAAGGCCATCGCGGGGGCGCAGATCGCCGACTGCAAGGCCACCTTCTCGGCGGTGAAGGACGACCTGATGCAGGGCGGCCTCGCCATCCCCACCTACGTGCCCAACCTGCTGCCGTCCAACGCCATGCTCTACAGCACGGTGATCCCCGGCGACGATGTGGTGGCCGCGGCCGGCGCCGGCAGCGAGAGCCTGCTGCTCAACTGCCCGTCCTGCCTGGAGGAATACAAGGCCCTCAATGCCCTTCCGCTGAGCCCCTATCCCGGCGCCGCGTCCATCTTCATGTGCACCAAGCCGGTCAAGTCGGTGGAGGACTTGAAGGGCAAGCGCATCCGCGCGACCGGCGCGGCGGTGGATCTGGTCAAGCTCGCCGGCGGCATTCCCGTCAGCGTGACGCTGCCTGACACGGTCGGCATCCTGCAGCGCGGCGGCATCGACTGCACCTACGGCGTGCCGGAGTGGCTCAAGACCTACAGCTTCGGCGAGTTCGCCAAGTACGCGGTGGACTATCCGCTCGGCGTGCTGTCGCCGGTCGTCGCCTTCCTGATGCGCCGCGACACCTTCCTCAAGCTGACGCGCGAGCAGAAGGTGGCGCACCTGAAGGCGGCGGCGCGCATTGCCGCCGTGCACTCGATCGGCAACTTCGTCGTCAGGAACGAGGAGTCCTACAAGTACGCCGTGGAGAAGATGGGCGTGCAGAAGATGGCGGTCGGCAAGGACTTCGACGAGCTGATGGCCAGGTACAAGGCTGGCGAGCGCGAGCGCAACGTGAGCGTCGCCAAGGGCTTTGGCGTGAAGGACCCGGAGGCCATCCTGGACGCCCACGCCCGCAACGTTGCGAAGTGGCAGAAGCTGTCGAAGGACATCGGCCGCGATCCCGACAAGCTTACCGAGGCACTGTGGCGGGAGGTGTACTCCAAGCTCGACCCGGACAAGCTGTGATGAGAGAGGGAGTGGGGAGTAGGGAATAGGGAGTCGCTACCAGCGAAGCGCGCGACATCTCCCTACTCCCCACTCCCTTACTCCCTACTCCCCTTTTCCGCCGCAGCGCTCCCCGAGTGGGATGATGTCAACGGACGATCACACATACGACTACATCATCGTCGGCGCGGGCTCCGCCGGCTGCCTGCTCGCCAACCGTCTCACGGCGGATCGGCGTACGCGTGTGCTGCTGCTTGAGGCCGGCGGGCACGACGACTGGATCTGGCTCCACATCCCCATCGGCTACGTCTTCTCGATTCTCAACCCGCGGGCGGACTGGTGCTATCGCACCGAGGCCGAGCCGGCACTGGCAGGGCGCAGCATCCCCTATCCGCGCGGCAAGGTGGTGGGCGGCTCATCGGCCATCAACGGCATGATCTACATGCGCGGCGATGCAGCCGACTTCGACCAGTGGCGCCAGCTCGGCCTCGCAGGCTGGGGCTGGAATGACGTGCTGCCCTACTTCAAGGTGCACGAGGACTTCTTCGCCGGCGCCGACGAGGTGCACGGCGCCGGCGGGGAGCTGCGCGTTGATCCGCCCAGGGTCGGCTGGCCGGTGCTCGACGCGGTGAAGCGGGCGGCCGTGGAGGCGGGCATCCGGCCGACGGCGGACTTCAACCGCGGCGAGGTCGAAGGCGTCGGGCCGCTGCACGTCAATCAGCGGCGCGGGGTGCGCTTCCAGTCGGCCAAGGCGTTCCTGCGCTCCGCGCTCGCCCGCCCCAACCTGACGCTGGAGACCGGCATGCTGGCGGAGCGCGTGCGGCTGGAGGGCAGCCGTGCCGTGGGCGTCGACTATCGGGTGAACGGCACGCGCTATACGGCTGACGCGCGTCGCGAGGTGATCCTGGCGGCCGGCTCGATCGGCTCGCCGCAGCTCCTGATGCTGTCGGGGATCGGCCCCGGGGCTCATCTCGCCGAGCACGGCATCGAGGTGAAGCTCGACCGGCCGGGTGTCGGTGCCAACCTGCACGATCATCTGCAGGTGCCGCTGCGCTTCACGGTGGAGGGCATCACCACGCTCAACGAGCGTTACCACTCGCCGCTGCACCGGGCGCTGATGGCCGTGGAGTACGCGCTGCTGCGGCGCGGGGCGCTCACCATGGCGCCCTCGCAGCTCGGCATCTTCACCCGCTCCTCGCCGGACGCCGAGCGCGCCGACATCGCCTACGTGGTGGTGCCCTACACCCGCACCAACACCGCCACCCAGATCCCCGACAAGACGCCTGGCGTGACCTTGAGCTTCTACGACTGCCGCCCTACCAGCCGCGGCGACGTCCGGCTCAAGTCGCCCGACCCGGCGGCGGCGCCCGCCATCCGGCCCAACTACCTGGCCACGGGGCGCGACCAGAGCGTCGCCGTTAACGGCATCCGGGTGACGCGCGGCATCATGCGACAGCCGTCGATGCGGCGCTACAACCCGCAGGAGTTCTCGCCCGGCGATAACGGCGCGGACGACGACGCGAGCCTGCTGGCGGCAGCGGCGAAGGTGGGCAATACGGTGTTCCACCCCGTAGGCACCTGCAAGATGGGCCGCCATACTGATCCCACGGCCGTGGTGGACGAGCGCCTGCGCCTCATCGCAGTGGGTGGATTGCGGGTGATCGACGCCTCGGTGATGCCGGAGATCACATCCGGCAACACCAACGCGCCCACCATGATGATC
>Ga0209382_10004500_pt1 | contig 18609 bp, 17 predicted proteins | sample SoiMetdeltSBSDD5_FD_187599 | JGI IMG/M metagenome (GOLD analysis project Ga0209382, IMG submission 187599) | Bulk soil microbial communities from a Populus tree surrounding site in Tennessee, USA - Soil MetaG P. deltoides SBSDD5 (SPAdes) (version 2) | ecosystem: Environmental > Terrestrial >...
GGCGGTCGAACACCAGTCGCACCAGCGGCGCCATGAAGCCGCCGATCAGTAGATAGGCGGAATACACGCTCGTCAGCTGCGAGCGCGCCCAGCCGAACTCGCGCTCGAGCGGCAGCAGGAATACCGCGTAGGTTTCGCCGGCGCCGCGGCCGAGCAGGTTGAGCGTGAAGACCGCCGCCAGCACGGCGGCCGCAGTGCGGCCGCCCCGCATCAAAGCGGGGTCGACTCGAGGCCGTACACCTGGCGCAGGTAGGCGAGGTAGCGCTCGTCCTTGCTGACGGTCTTGCCGGGCGCGTCGGATACCTTGGCCACCGGCTGCCCGTTGCACTCGGTCATCTTGATGACGATGTTGATCGGCACGTATCCGAGGTCGTTGGTGAGGTTCGTGCCGATGCCGAACGAGGTCTTCGCGCGGCCGCGAAAGCGCCGCGAGATCTCGATCGCCAGCGGGAACGTCAGCTGGTCCGAGAAAATCAGCGTCTTGGTGCGCGGGTCGACGCGGTTCTTCTGATAGTGCGCGATCAGCTTTTCGCCCCATTCGAACGGGTCGCCCGAGTCGTGGCGCGCGCCGTCGAACAGCTTGCAGAAATACATGTCGAAGTCGCGCAGGAACGCGTTCATCCCGTAGGTGTCGGAGAGCGCGATGCCGAGGTCGCCGCGATACTCCTGCGCCCACTTGTCGAACGCGAAGACCTGCGCGTCGCGCAGCCTCGGACCGAGCGCCTGGCACGCCTGCATGTACTCGTGCGCCATGGTGCCGAGCGGCGTGACACCGTGCTTCATCGCCAGCAGCACGTTCGACGTTCCGGCGAAGTACTGCGGCACCTCGCGCTTCAGCGTGGCGATGATCTCGTCCTGCCAGCCGAGCGAGAAGCGGCGCCGCGTGCCGAAATCGGAGATCTTCAGCTCCTCAGCGGATTCGACGGTCCGAATAAGCTCCATCTTGACCTGCAGCCGGCGCCGCCCCTCCGCCAGGTCGGGATTGGGCTGCGTGCGCCGGAAGTACACCTCGGATACGATCGCCAGCACCGGGATCTCGTACAGGATCGTGTGCAGCCACGGGCCCCGGATCGTAATGTCGATGCCCTTGTCCGCCTTGCGCTCGATATGGATGTACTTCTCGTTGAACTGGAACAGCGCGAGGAAGTCCACGAAGTCCGACTTCATGAAACGCAATCCGCGCAGGTACGCGAGCTCTGACTCGTCGAACCGCAGCTTGCAAAGATCCGCGACCTCGGTGCGAATCGCGTCGATGTGGCTCGCGAGGTCCACCCCTTGAGTGCGACACTTGAACTGGTATTCCACCTGAGCGCCCGGAAAATGATGCAGCACTACCTGCATCATCGTGAACTTGTACAGGTCCGTGTCGAGCAACGAGCGAATCAGCATCGCCCGATTCTACCCGCCTGCGATAATCGCCCCATGAGGCGGATGGATTGGCCTTCGCGGTTCAGGGCATTCAAGGCACTCGCGGCGCTGATGGCCGCGATGATCGCAGTGCACATCTTCAACGCCTTTGTGCTCGGTCACGCATGGGATCGCTACGGAATCCAGCCTCGCGGCGAGGACGGGTTCTGGCCGGGAGTAGTAACCGCACCTTTTCTGCACGTCAGCAACGTACACCTCGTCAACAACCTGGTCGTCCTGTCGGTGCTCGGCGGCATGGTGGCGCTGATGGCCGGCAACGCGCGATTCCTCGCTGCCACCGCGTTCATCGTCGTCGCCGGCGGAGCGCTCACGTGGCTCATCGCGCGCAGCGGCACGCATATCGGCGCAAGCGGACTCGTGTTCGGCTACTTCGGCTTCATCGTCGGGCAGGGCGTGTTCCGGCAATCGATCGGTTCGCTGCTCATTGCCTGCCTGGTGACGTTCTTCTACGGCACGAGCATCTTCCTCGGCATCGTCTTTCCGAAGGGCAGCGTCTCGTGGGAAGCGCACCTCGCCGGCGCGCTCGCCGGACTGGCTTATGCGCGGCTGGAACTGCTTGCCGGCCGCCGCTGAAGTCAGGTCAGCCGGAAACCGATTTCGCGTCGCCCGCCGGCTTGCATCCTGTGAACGCAACGGTCGGGCCATCGCGCAGGCTGACGTCGTCGCCGTCCTTCTCGAGCATCGCGATGCCGTTGCTGTAGCGCGTGCCGGAGGCCGAGGCGACCTTGTCGAGGCGAAACTCGCGTTCCGGAAAGATCACCCACGCCGACGCGCCGTTGTCGAGGTAACGCACATACAGGCGCCGGTCGTTATTGCACAGGTACTCGGTCGCGTTTACCGGCTTGCGCGACACCTCCGGGGATTTGGCGCTGCCGAACGGCCAGAGGTCGATGCTGCCGCAGCCCGCGAGCGCAAGAGACGCTGTCGCAAGCCCAAGCATTGCGGTACGACTGAACGGATTGCTCTCTACAGGTTTCATCGCGAACGAAGTGTAGCAAGCCTCGGCCGCGCGAGCTTCCAACCCGACCGCTCTCAGTCCGTGATCAGTCTTCCCGCAGCCAACAGATTCGCGATGATCTGGCTGTCGCTCGAAGTACCAGCAGCCAAATCGACCCCGTTCAGAACGATCACCTGATCCGCAGCTCCCGAGCCGCTCGATTTCACGCTAACCGTCGTAGCACCCGAGCCGTAGCTGAAGTCGAGGTAGCCGTCGAGGTTTCCGGTATCGGTTCCGTTGTGCGACTCGCCAACCAAGAGATCGCTCAGCCGTAGCACGTCGCCTGCGTCGACGAAGTCGGTAATCGTGTCCACTGCGGGAGATCCCGGTGCGCCCTGATCGCCACTGGCCCATTGGAAGACGTCGTTTCCGGAGCCACCGGTCATTAGATCGTCACCGGGTCCGCCGGCTATCCAGTTGTTGCCTGACACGCCAACGAGAGTGTCATTGCCCCCCTCGCCTGGGATGATCGTAAGGACTCCCCCACTGATTCCGCCAACTGGAACAGGCAGAGGGGGAAAGCCACCGGCGACGGTAACGAAGAGGACGTCCACGCTGGTTCGAGCTCCGTCGCTTACACTGATCGTCAGCAGCGCCTGGTTGAAGATGCTGGCCGGATGCAGGAAGCTCATGCCATCCAAGGCGCCGTTAATGTCGGCGACTGAGCCGCTGAACGCCATCGAGTGATCCGTCGTCCCGTCGCCTTGCGTGAAGGCAAGTCCGTCGGTCCTGCTCAGAGTAAGAAAATCCGATCCTCCGACGTTCAGCGTAACACTCAGAATCCCGTTCTCCTGGTCCGCGACACTGATCGGATTGCCGCTCGCGCCGCTAAAGACGAGCGGAACCTCTGCTAGCGCGTGCTGCGAAGCCGGAGCGGTTACTTCCGGCGCATCGTTTTGACCGATGACGGTGACCGAAACCACCTGCGGCGTGCCGTCCGCCGCATACACCGTGAACGTGTCGATGGGAAAATCTCCCGCGGTCAGCGCCTGTACAGCCGCATTCGCGTTGTCCAGCGTGTACGTCCACTCGCCGCTCGACGTTACACCGTAGGTGCCGAAGCCCAAATCGCTCGCCGCGACTGCGACTGGTTGAAACGCGTCGGCGACGCCGTCCGCGTCTTCCGAGTGCAGATCTCCGGTTGCCGGAACTCCGTATCGCACGAAACCCAACGCGTGGGTGAGATTCTCCGAAGTGAGGCCAGTAGTGCTGCCCGTGATTACCGCCGCATCGTTCGAGCCTGTAACGGTAATGACAATGTTGATGGGATTGCTGACAAATAGACCATCCGTGAGCGCGTAGTCGAAGACGTCGGTAACGGACTGCCCCTCGGCCAGTTCTTCGGTGGCTTGCCTCGAGTTGTCGAGCGTGTATTCCCAGATTCCATCAGGCGAAAGAAAGAGCGTCCCGTACACGCCGTCCTGGATCCCATGGTTGGCAACAAGCACGGCGTCTCCGTCGCCATCCTCACCCAGAAGTCCCACTCCAGAGGCGGTGCTGTCACCGGCAGAAGCGGCTCCTTCCTCGGTCACGGGATCGCCGTCATTCGTGATTTCACCAATCGGGGAAATATCGCTGTTGATCACGCCGAGAATGTCACTGTGTCTCAGTGATGACACGCCCTGCACCAACACCTGAAAATCGGCCGCCCCATCGCCGTTCACGTCGGCAAGCAGCGTCACCCCTCCGGCAACCGCCTGATACCACGCGGTAGCGATGCCGGACGGTGATGGGACGATGTTGCTCGTCCACTTGAGATCGCTGCCCGGTCCCCCCAAGGCAGTGATATCGATCTTGTCGCCGCTGGCATAGTTGAACCCGGACGCGAATCCGCTGACAGTGTCGTACTTGTTCCCCGCCGAGTCCGAGGCAGCGTTGTAGACGAAGCGGTCGTCTCCGATACCGCCATCGATCACATCGGCGGCCCCGCCACCGGTCAACGTATCGTTGCCCTCTCCGCCCGAGAGGGTGTCCTTGCCGTCTCCGCCTGAAAGAAAATCACTGCCGCCTTCGCCGGAAACGAAATCGTTACCGCCTTCGCCGTAGACGAGATCGGCGCTGCTTCCCGCGAGGATCGTGTCGTGGCCTTCGGCGTTGCTGCCGTCGCCGTTGTCGCCGTAAATCGTGTCGGCGTCAGCGGTGCCGTAGATGACGTCGTCGCCGCGTTGGGTCTCGCCTACGGGGTCCTGTCCGACGACGCTGCCGCCTACGAGAGTGAAGTTGTTGAACCCGTCGCCGTAGAGGACGTCGCCGGCTCCACCGCCAGGACTCGCGTTGCGCGAGCTGTCGCTCAGCCCGATCAGATCGTTGCCGGCGCCGCCGTGAATCAGATCGGCACCGAGACCGCCAAGGATCGTGTCGTTGCCCGTTCCGCCGAAAAGCGAGTCGTTCCCGTTGCCGCCGTCGATCGAATCGTTGCCTCCGAGGCCGGCGACGATATCGTCATCATCCAGGGCGACGATGGTGTCCTTGCTGTTCGTGCCGATCAGCGTGTTCTTGCCATTGTTGCCGGTGATAGTCGCCATTTCCGCCCCTCCGCAGGACGCTTTTATACGATGCGTCGGAAATCGCGTCTACGGCCCAAAGGTCGTAGTACCCGGCACCAAGGTACCGGTGCCCCCGTTATATAACCTGCGGCTGCCGGAGCCCGTTTTGCGGCAAACCCGATACTGGATATAATCCCACCCATGGACGAAGCTACAGTACCGGGGGTGCGATGGACCCGCTGACCGACCGGCAGGCCGAGATCCTGCGCCTGATCCGCGAGCTGACCGAGGTGTCCGGGTTCCCGCCGACGCGTGCCGAGATCGCGCGCTCGATGGGCTTTCGCTCGGTGAATGCCGCCGAGCAGCACCTGCGGGCGCTGGAGAAGAAAGGCGTCATCGAGATCATGGCCGGCGCGTCCCGCGGGATTCGCGTGCTCGATTCGCGCCCGAGTGCACGCCACGGCCGGCTGATGGAGCTGCCGGTCATCGGCCGCGTCGCCGCGGGCAGTCCGATGCTCGCGGAAGCGCACCTGACCGGCCGCTACCAGCTCGATCCCAACCTCTTTACGCCGCGTGCCGACTATCTGCTGCGCGTGCGCGGCATGTCGATGCGGGACGCCGGGATTCTCGAAGGCGACCTGCTCGCAGTACACCGCACGCATGAAGCGCGCTCCGGGCAGATCGTCGTCGCGCGGCTCGCGGACGAAGTGACAGTCAAGCGCTACCGGCGCCGCGGCAACAGCGTGCAGCTGCTTCCCGAGAATCCGGACTTCGAGCCGATCGAGGTCGACCTGCGGCGCGATGCGCTCGCGATCGAAGGGATCGGCGTCGGCGTGATCCGCAGCCCCAAATCGCTCTGAGACCCGGGCGCAGGGGCCCGTAGCTATAATCCGGCAGGAAGCCTTCCTGCCAGCGATGAACCACTCCGCGGATTCCGAGCAGGCCCCGCCCGCCACGATCGACGCGAACGCGGTGCTCGCCGAGCGAGTTTCGCACCTCTACAGCCAGCTTCCGATCGGGATCGCGCTGACGTTCGTCATCGGCGCTCTCGCCACGTACGAGCTTTGGGAGCTCGAGCTCAGCCAGACGGTCATCCTCTGGTGGGGACTCGTGCTGGTCGTAACGGTCGCGAGCGCCGGGCTGTATTTCGCATACCGGCACGCAGGCGACGGTATGCACGCCAAGCGCTGGCTGAGCTGGCTCGCGATCTGCGCGCTCGCGATCGGCGCCTGCTGGGGTCTCGCCGCGGGCGTCCTGTTTCCTCTGAACTCGAACGAAGAGCGTGTGTTCCTGACGATCCTGCTCGTCGGCGCAACCTCAGCCGGAATCGCGCTGTTCGCTGCCTCCTGGCCCCTCTTCGCCACGTACGCCGCGTGCATCGTCGGTCCGTTCACCTATGTGCTGGCGACCTCCGGCAGCCGGCTCTTCACGGAAATCGCGCTGGTGCTGCCGCTGTTCTACATCGTCAGCGTCGGCGTTACCTACCGGCTGCATCACGTGCTCGAGTCGGGCTACCGGCTGCGCCAGTCCTATCGCAGGCTCACCGAAGAGCATCACACGCTCAACCTGCGCATCGAAGACCAGATCCAGGAGCTGCTCGACGCGCAGCGCGAGATCCAGGCTTCCGGCCGCAAGCTCGCGCTTTTTTCCGAGCGCGCCCCGATCGCGGTCTTCGAGATGGATGCCAACGGCACGATCCTCGACATGAATCCCGCCGCGGAGACCGTGTTCGGCCACGCCGCTTCGGAGCTCGTCGGACGCAATCTGGTGCGCACGCTGATTCCGCAGGGCGAGACCGCGCTCGATCTCGCCTGGTGGGCCGAGTTCGCCGCCCGCAGGAACCCGGAGGCCGGAATCCGCGCGCGCTGCGTGCGGCGCGACGGCCTGGAAATCGTCTGCGAGTTCTCGCTCACGCCGCTGATCGAGGCGCAGGAGCTCGTGTCGGTGATCGCGCAATGCCGCGACATCACGCAGCAGCTCGAGGCAGAGCGCGTGAAGAAGGAGTTCACCTCCACGCTCTCGCATGAGCTGCGGACCCCGCTGACCTCGATCATCGGCTCGCTGCAGCTGATCAACACCGGGATGTTCGGCACGCTCGACCAGGACGCCGCCGAGCTCGCGCTGGTCGCGGAACGCAATGCGCAACGGCTGCTCGACCTGATCAACGACATCCTCGATCTGGAGCGGATCGACTCGGGGCGGCTTTCGCTACACGCCGAGGACGTCGCGCTCGACGAGCTGTTGCAGGAGTCGGTCGTGCTGAACCGTGCCTACGCCGAGCGCTTCGGGGTCCGTCTCAGGCTGCAAGCCGAGCCACCGAAGGTGCTGGTGCACGCCGACCGCAGGCGCCTGCTGCAGGTGATGACCAACCTGATTTCGAACGCGGCGAAGTTCTCGCCGGAAGGCGGGCACGTCGAGCTGAGCGCGTCGTGCGCGGACTCGCGCGTCCAGGTGACGGTCGAGGATCGCGGCCCGGGCATCCCGCAGGAATTCCGCAGCCGCATCTTCGGACGCTTCGCCCAGGCCGATTCGGCGCTCACGCGCAAGAAGGGAGGCACCGGCCTCGGCCTGGCGATCTGCAAGCGCCTGATCGAGCTGATGGGCGGCGAGATCTGGTACGCCGACCGCGAGGGCGGCGGCACTTCGTTCCATTTCAGGCTGCCGGCGCACGGCGCAGTCGGCACCGGACCGCACTGAGATCCGCATGCCCACCCAACCGCTGCGCCGCATCTGCTGTGTCGAGGACGACGACGATATCCGCCGCATCATGCGGCTGTCGCTCGAAAGAATCGGCAAGATGACGGTCGACCTGGTCGCCGACCCGGCGCTGGCGATCGATTCGATGATCGCGTTCCGGCCGGATCTGGTCGTGCTCGACTGGATGATGCCGGGGATGGACGGCCCGGCGCTACTGCGCAAGATGCGCGAACTGCCCGAAACCCGCGCGCTGCCGGTCGTCTTCGTTACTGCAAAAGCGTCGCAGCGCGAGCTCGCCGAGCTGCGTGCGCTCGGCGCCGCCGGCACGATCTCCAAGCCCTTCGCGCCGAAGGATCTTCCCGAGCAGCTGCGGGCGATCTGGAACGCGCTGCCGGAAGAAAAATAGGGACGTACCCCATTTTTCGCTCCGCAGAGAAAAATGGGGTACGTCCCTATTTTTCCTCTACAGAAAGAGGTCCTGCGCGCTGACCCCGGAGCGGCCGTACTCGAGCGTGCGGCGGATGCGATAGGGCTCTTCGGGCGTCGCCCTGGGTGACTTCGACAGGTCGAGCAGCTTGTGCGGGTGCACGGGATTGCCGTTGCTGTCGCGCACCACGAGCACGCGCGGTTGCAGCCGCCGCACCGTGTTCTGCGAGATGACGATGCCGACCTCGCCGCTGTTCAGTTCGATCACGCTGCCGACCGGGAACACGCCGATGCAGCGGATGAATTCCTCGATCAGCCAGCCGTTGAAGATCTTGTCCTTCCATTTGTGCATGATGCCGAGCACGTTGGACGGCGAGATCGCGTCGGCGTACGGCCGCTTGGTGGTCATCGCGCCGAACGTGTCGACGATCCCCGCGCAGGCGCCGATGACCTTCATCTCGGAGCCCTTGAGGCCGTGCAGGTATCCGCTGCCATCCTCGCGCTCGTGATGCTGTCCCGCGATCTCCGCGACATCGGGGGAGAGCCCGGACTCCTGGATCTTCTCCGCGCCGAGATCGACGTGCTTGCGCACCTGCAGGATCTCTTCGGGCGTCAGCGGCCCGGGCTTTTGCAGCAGCGCCTCGGGCAGCTTCAGCATGCCGACGTCCTGGCTCATCCCGACCATGCCCGCCCGCTCGATGTCGGCCTGCTCCATGCCGAGAAAGCGGGTGAACGTGATCAGGTAGATCGAGCAGTTCATTGCCCGGTCGAGAAAATAGCCGCCGCGCTGCTTGAGCGCCGAGAACAGCATCAGCGCGTCCGGGTTGCGCATGATGCTCTCCGACATCCGGGTGACCGCGGTCTTCACGGCACCTGCGTCGAGCGCACCGCCCGCCTTGATCGTGTTGAACACTTCCGAGATTCGCTCTTCGGCGTGGACCCGCGCGTCGCGCGCCGGCGCCAGCTCTTTTTCCACCTCGACCCGCTCGACGTGCGCGATGCGGCGCGTACCCGGCAGCGGCCCGGCGGGAAGTTGCGTACCCGCTGCCGGCACGACGGGCGCCAGCTGCGGCTTGAGAACCGTATCGCTGCGCTCCTGGTCGACATGAACGAACTCGCAATACTTTCTGAGGACGTCGAGCTGCTGCTCGGTGCGCAGCGTGAAGCCCTGGAACATGAACGGCGTCTCGGTCCACGGCCGGTCCAGCTCGAAGACGTACATCCCGAAGTGCAGGTCCTTGACCGCGACCTTCTTCCTCGGGCCGACGACATCACTCATAGACGACCTTCACGCGCTCCAGGTATTCGGCGTACTCGGCGATGCGCGCCGCGAGACCGTCGCGGTCTGCGATGCGCGCCTGGTCCTCGATCTCTCCGCCGAGAATCGAGACGCGGTCGAAGCCATACGATGTGCCGATCCCTCTCATGCGATGTCCGAGTTCGCTCAACTGGTCGTAGCGGCCCGCGGCGAGCGCAGCGCGCAGCGCCTGCAGCTCCCTGCGGCGGTTCTCGATGAACTCCGGAATGAGGTCCTGGAAATCTCTCGCCAGGGTCACCGTGTAGGCTTTTTCAGCCATTCCAAGAGGTCCGCAGCACGGGTCAGCGGCATTATAAGGAGGGCCGGCGGAAAATAATCATCGAAAATCGCGCGTTCGCGCCAAATCGCGCGAACGCGCCGCCAGAGGCCCGGCGAGCCGCGCGAGCAGCCGGCTGTGATCGCTCAACCGGCGCGCCACCAGGTGAACGACTTCGCCGTCGCGCTCGATCCGCCCCTCGACGCCGAGCAGTTGCGCAGTGAGCAATTCCGTGCGTTGCCGCTCCGCGACGTTCGTCCAGACGACGACGTTGACCGTTCCCGTTTCGTCTTCGAGCGTGACAAAAATTACGCCGCTCGCGGTGTCCGGGCGCTGCCGGCAGGTCACCAGCCCTGCTGCACGGGCGATGCTGCCATGCGATCGGGTGCGCAGGCTCTCCGCGGAGGCGAGGCCCAGGCCGTCGAGGCGCTTGCGCAACAGCTCAAGCGGATGCCGGCCGAGCGTCAGCCCCAGGCTTGCATAGTCGGCGACGATTTCCTCGCCCTCCGTAGGCGCGGCAAGCTCGGGGATGGCGCCTTCGACGGGCACGTTCAGCGCAGGGCGGCTTTCCGCGCCGGAGGCGAGCCAGTGCGCCAGGCGGCGGTGGCCGGCGAGCTGCGCCAGCGCGCCTGCGGCCGCAAGGCAGCGCAGGTCCTTGCGGTTGAGCATCGCGCGCCGCGCAAGCTCGGCCACCGAGTGGAACGGCCGCGCCGCGACGATGCGCTGCCCGGCGGCCTCCGACAATCCGCCGACCATGCGCAGGCCGAGGCGCACGGCGCGATTCTCCAGCGTGCAGTCCCAGCCGCTGATGCAGACATCGGCCGACCGCACCTCGACCTCGTGGCGCCTCGCGTCCTGCACCAGCTGCGCCGGCGCGTAGAAACCCATCGGCTGGCTGTTGAGCAACGCGGCGAGAAACGCATCCGGCCGGTGGCGCTTGATCCAGGCGGAGATGTATACGAGCAGCGCGAAGCTCGCCGAGTGCGATTCGGGAAACCCGTACTCGCCGAAGCCGAGAATCTGCCGGTAGATGCTTTCGGCGAATTCGCGCCGGTAGCCGCGCTCCAGCATGCCGCGGATCAGGCGCTCTTCGAACGGCTCGAGCCCGCCCTTCTTTTTCCATGCGGCCATCGAGCGGCGCAGCGCGTCGGCTTCGCCAGCCGAAAAACCGGCTGCGACGATCGCGAGCTGCATGACCTGCTCCTGGAAGATCGGCACGCCGAGCGTGCGCTTGAGCACCCGCTCCACTTCTGCGCTCGGATAGGTGACCGGCTCGATTCCCTGGCGGCGCCGCAGGTACGGATGCACCATGCCGCCCTGGATCGGCCCCGGGCGCACGATCGCCACCTCGATCACCAGGTCGTAGTAGTTTGCCGGCCGCAGCCGCGGCAGCATCGACATCTGCGCGCGCGACTCGATCTGGAACACGCCCACCGTGTCGGCGTGCTGGATCATCTCGTACACCGCCGGGTCTTCGACCGGCACCTCGTCCATGGCCTTCATGCCGCAGAAGTGCAGCGCGCGACGGATCGCCGAGAGCATGCCGAGCGCAAGCACGTCCACTTTCAGCAGCCCGAGCGCCTCCAGGTCATCCTTGTCCCACTGGATCACGGTGCGCCCGGGCATCGCCGCGTTCTCGATCGGCACCAGCTCGGCGACCGGCCCGCGCGAGATCACGAAGCCGCCGACGTGCTGCGAGAGGTGGCGCGGGAATCCGACCAGCATCCGGGCGAGCGCAAGCAGCTGCTGCACCTGCAGGCTCTGCGGATCGAGCCCTGCCTCGCGGGCGCGCTCCTGCAGCGCGGATTTCTGGTCCCACCAGGAAAGCAGCTTCGAAACGCGGTCGACCTGCTCGAGCGACAGGCCGAGCGCCTTGCCGAGATCGCGCACTGCGCTTCGCGGGCGGTAGCAGATCACCGTTGCCGCGAGCGCTGCGCGGTCGCGCCCGTACTTCTCGTAGACGTACTGGATCACCTCTTCGCGCCGCTGGTGCTCGAAATCGACGTCGATGTCGGGCGGCTCGTCGCGCTCCTTGGAAACGAAGCGCTCGAACAGCATCGACATGCGGCCCGGATCCACCTCGGTGATCCCGAGCGCATAGCAGACCGCGGAATTCGCCGCCGAACCCCTGCCCTGGCACAGGATGTCGCGCGAGCGCGCGAAGCTCACCACGTCGTGCACGGTGAGGAAGAACGCTTCGTAGCGCAGCTCGGCGATCAGCCGCAGCTCGTGCTCCACGAGATCGCGCACGGCAGGCGGCGTACCGCCGCTAAAGCGCCGGCACAGACCCGCTTCGGTGAGCTTGCGCAGCCACGAGGACGGGGTTTCCCCCGTCGGAACCAGCTCCTGCGGATACTCGTAGCGCAGCTCGTCGAGCGAGAAATTGCACCGCTCGGCGATCGCGACCGTCTCGGCGAGCAACGCGGGCGGATAGAGTTGCGCCAGCCGCGCGCGCAATCTGAGATGCCGTTCGCCGTTCGGATACAGCGCGCGACCGCACTCGGCGACCGGCTTGCCGAGGCGGATCGCAGTGAGCGCATCCTGCAGCCGGCGCCGCGAGCGCACATGCATGTGCACATCGCCCGCCGCGACGAGCGGCAGGCCGCACAGCGCCGCGAGCTCGCGCAATTCATTCAGCCGTGCGTGATCATTCGGGCCGCTGTGCAGCTCCGCCGCGATCCAGGTGCGGCCGGCGAAACTGGGGTCCGTCCCTATTTTTTGGAGAAAAATGGGGACGGACCCTTTTTTCTCCCCCGGCACTGCGAGCAGCAAAGCCTCGCTCTCGCGAAACACATCCAAGTCCCCAGGCGACAGCACATACGTTCCTTTCTTGCTGCGCCTGCGCGCCGCGGTAACGAGAGCAGAGATCGCACCGTAGGAATGCCGGTCGGTTGCGAGCAGCACCACTTTCATTCCGTCGTCGAGCCGCAGCTCGGTGCCGTGGATCAGCTTCAGCCCGCGCGCCTTCGCCTCGACGTGCGCACGCACGCTGCCGGCGAACGAGCATTCGTCGGTCAGCGCGAGCGCCGAATAACCGAGCGTCGAGGCCCGCGCGACCAGCTCCTCCGGGTGCGAAGCGCCGCGCAGGAACGTGAAGTTCGAGAGGCAGTGCAGCTCCGCGTATTGCGGCAAGCCCTTACGCAAAGATGCCATGCTGGTACCAGCCGTCTGCGGCGCGATAAACCCAGGCAAGCGATCCGTCGCCACTGCGCGCGATGTAGTAGTCGCGTCGCGCCTCGCTTCCGTCCCACCAGCCCGACTCGATCCGCTCGGGACCCGCGAGCAGCGCGAAATCCCCTTCCCCGAGACGGCGCGGCGTCTCGAGCAGCCACAGCGGTCGTGGTCCCGGAGGCGCGAGCGCCGCGGGCGCTTTCACGCCGGGCGCGGTAGGACGCCAGGCAAGCTCCGGTCGGTGCTCGGAGTGCACCGCCAGGCCGTGCACCGCACCGCCGCCCAGGCGGGCGGCGAGACGCTCGACGAGCCGCGTCCAGTCTTCGCCTGCGGCGCGCGCGTCGCGGAACAATGGCGCCGTCGCTCCCGGCAGCGGCTCGAGGTCATCCGCCTCGAGCCGGATCGCCTCGATCGGCGCGGCGAACGTGATTCTCTGCAATCGCTCGCGCGCGAGCAGGAGGAAATGCGCCGCCGCGCGAGCCGGTGCGGCGAGGCTCACCGTCACGGGCGTGGGCGGCGCGCGATCATGCAGCATCGCGAGCGTGAAGCCGCGTATGCCCGCCTGGCGTGCGGCGAGGAAACCTTCGAGCTGCACGAGCAGTCGCCGCGCCGCGAACAGCGCACCATCGGCTTGCGTGACCGGCGCCGGCAGCTCGAGCCGCGCGGCAAAGCGCGCCGGCGGCACGAAGAACAGGCGCGGCTCGGGAATTTTTCCGAGCGCGCGGTCGAGCTCGGCGAGCAACCCGCGGCCGAACCTCAGCGTCACGCCGTCGCGCGGCAAGCGCATCAATTCACCCACGGTGCGAATGCCGAGGCCGCGCAAAAGCTCAAGCGCGTCCGGCTCCAGCCCCGTGATCCCGACCGGCAACGCTTCGAGCGGATCTCCGCCGCCGGCTGCGCGCCAGAGCGCAGCGCGAGCGGTCGCGGCGAAAGCGAGCGACGCTTCGAAGCCGAGCTCCGCCAGGCCGGTGCGAAGACGCGCCTTGAGTCGCCCGATCCCGCCGAACAGGCGCAGGCTGCCTTGCACTTCCGCCGCCATGCCGTCCGGCGGCTCGAGCGTCACCCGGGGAGTAAATTGCCCCAGCCAGGTGGCCACCGCCGCGAGCGCCTGCCGCCCGGCTTCAGGCGGCGCATGCCCGCGCAATAGCGCTTGGGACTGAAGGCTGGGAAAGTGAAGCGCCGCCCAGAGCATGGACAGGCCTCCTCATCTCAATGCGCAGCGGCGCGGCAAGCGGCATCCCCCGGCGCTTGAGAATTCTTGCCGCCAGGCGCCCTTCGCTCCAGTCGAGCGCGAGCCGCAGAACGGCGGGGGACGATTCGCGCGCCGCTGCGGGCGGGCAAAACAGCAGAGCGAGCCCCGGGCTGGCTGCGGCAGCGACCGCGAGCCGGCGCAGATCGACATAGCGGGCGCGCGGCAGCCACGCGAGCAGCGCATGGCAGGCACCCGCGCGCAGCACCTGCTCGGCCGCCCACAACGCATCGCGCCTGCCCGGCGCCCTCACCACGGTCAGGTATTCGAGCCGCACGCCAGCGGCGGCCAGCGCCGGTGCATACGGCAAGTGCGGCGGCGCAAGCCAGGCGATCTGCTTGCCCTCTGCGGTCAGCGCAGCAAGCGCGGGAAGGACGAGCTGCAATTCGCCCATGCCTTCGCGCGCCGCGAGAATCTCGGTCAGCGCGCCTGCCGGCCAGCCGCCGCCGGGCAGCTCGGCATCGAGCGCCGCGAAACCGCTCGGCACCGCGGGCGCCGCCACTGAGGCGAGTGCGCCGCCGCGCCAGACGGAAGGCCGGCGAAGGATGTCCTGCAGGGTAGCCACGGATACTGTATTTTTATGCACGTTATGGAGTTGAAAAACCCCAAAACGTGCATGAATTACAGGAGGTTACATGCATGTCGAGGGACCGGTAGAGAACTACTGTACGGATGTACAGTACACCAGCCACGGTGCTACGCGCAAGCCCCCGGAAATAATCGAGGTCTTGGCCGAGGTCCTCTACAAGACGCTAGGCGAAGCTGACCCGACTGCATTTATGCAGGACTACACGCTGGAACATCCGCTAACGATTGATGGAAATTTTCACTTCCGAGCGCTGGCCGCGCTTCTGCTCGTCAATCTGAACGCCCAATTTGGTCGAATGCCTTCGCTACTGGATCAAATTCAGCCCAAAAAGACATAAGCACTTCAGTTAGCTTCTGGGTGGTTTCGTCGGTCATAGTGAAACGATATTTCTGGCCTTTGTTTGTGAGTTCAAAGGTATCGGCGTCGATTAGTCGTGGGCCAGAGTAGCCCTTCTCAAGCGGGATCTTGAGATTGGCGTAGGCCACCGTTGGAGCATGGGCTATGCCATCGCGCATTTTCTTGAGTTCTGGAAAGAGCGCGTCGAACTTGTCCACCGCTCTCTGCACTGCTGCATCCGGGTCCATGTGGCGCTTCACTGTGATGCACGGACCGAATTCGTAAGCAATAAGTGCGATAGCTTCGCGTAGGAAATACGTCTGCATTGCGCCCTGGTTTATGGCGATCCACTGCCATTTCCATGCAGTGCGGTGATGCACGTTGTGCGGCTTTGATCTGCTGAATTTGTAGAGTTCGAGCGCGGCGGCGAAGGATTCGACAAAGTACCGCAGCGAAAACACGACCACTCCTAGTTTTTGCGTTGCCTCATTTTCCGCCTTCGATACGCCAACTGGTGGCCACAGGTCTGGCCCTTTGATGGGGAGTTCTAACAAGTGAGCCACCCTGTAGGATTAGAATGTTCTGGCGACATGGCTAAGCCGACGAAAAGAAAAAAGCGATCGCGCGCCTCGTTAGAGGTGCCTCAAATGCCGTTTGACGACGCCCTGCGGAGAATTCTAAGCGCCCCGCCGCAGCACAAGAAAACGAGCCCTTCAAAAAAGAAGTGAGAAGGTGTACCGTGCCCCCGCTAGGGGGTACCACCGATGGCCCAGCACTGGATAGAGAAGGTCGCTCCTGTTGCTGTTTGGAGCGTGCGGCTTATCGGCTGGCTGGTTGCTTTGGCAATGATGGTCACGCCGATGATTAAAGGCGCGGCCATCGAGTGGGTTTTGTTCTTTATGTTGAACGCAATGGCGCTCGGGCTGATGGTTTCTTACTACGGTCTGCTACTCGGCGACTACATTCAAGGACGCAGCGAGTGGGGGCTGATGGGTCGCTCTTTCGCTTCAGAGTTGGAAGACAGACTCAGCGTAGGCGACGAGCAGATGACCACTGCCAAGGCAGCAGAAATTTGGAATGGCACTGTCGCTGGCCCGCAAACACATGAGAGGCACAACACGCGATTCCGTTGGATCAAGAATTCGATCGACAACGGACATGTGGCTGGTGCGCCGCTTAACGCAGATGGGCGCGCAAACAAAGACACCGTGGTGCGGGTTGCAGACCTCGCCGCCTTTTTTCGGCGGCGAGAGTGGCGACAACTAGTTGATCGCAATCTGGGCTAGTTAGCCGACCTTAAGGAAAAGCAAACGCGCCTTGAGCAAGCGCGCGATATAGCGGATCGCGTTAAGCCGCCTGTTGTTCACAAGTCCGCCGATAGGTCAGGCGCTTGCCCTTGATCCCTACCAGCGCTTTGACGGTGCGCTCAACATCACTCACGCCCGTCGCCGTGCGATTACTAAAGCGAAAGTCAAACTCGTTCAGATAGCGTTGCAAGTGCGCTTCGCTGATGTGGTGGTACGTGCCAAACACGCCGCGCTTAAAAATGCCGAAGTAGGCTTCGACCGTGTTGCTATGAATACCACCAGGGCGCGCGTATTCGCCAATCGAGTGATTGGTGGTCTCATGCGCGGCAAACTCTTTATCGAGACCCATGCGCTTGTAGTGGCCAGCGTTGTCCGTGTACACCTTTGCTTGCTTCGCAATGTGCTTCATCAGAATCGGGCGAAGGTTCACCGCGTCAATGTTGGCAATGTGGAAACTGCGCGTCTCGCCTTTGCTGCGATCCGTGAGGGAGACCACCTTGCGAAGGTGTACGCCACCAGTGCCCTGCACTTTCGGGCCGTCGCGGAAACGACGAGCGCGGCCACCCTTCGACTTGCCGATGTAGGTCTCGTCCACTTCGACCGGCCCGCCGTCGCCACCCATCGGCGCAAGGTTCGTATCGCGGAACGCTTCGCGGATGCGATGCGCCATGAACCATGCAGTCTTGTAGGTGACGCCGAGCGTGCGGTGCAGCTGGTGCGCGCTCATGCCCTTTTTGGACGAGCAAAGAAGCAGCACGGCTTGCAGCCAGATATTCAGCTTGATCTTGCTGCGCTCAAACACAGTGCCGACCGTTACTGTGAATTGCTCGCGGCAGTCTTGGCACTTCCACAGACCCGGACGATGGGCCTTACCCTCAAGGCGGTAGTGCTGGTCGCTTATGACGCCGCAGTGCGGACATACAGGGCCGTTCGGCCACTGGATGCGCTCAAGGTACTCGCGCGCCTTGTCGGGGTCTTGGAAGTGCGGAAGGTTCAAGTGGCTGGTCTTGCTCATGGCCGTCTCCTATGGACGCCATTAGGCCAGAATCACTTGGGTTTGTCAAGTATATAATATGGATTATTATACAGTATCGGGCGGGACGCAAGAGGAAGCTATCCCCTGGTCCGGCGCTTCACCGACTTGAGGATGCGCTCGTCGGCGAAGCCGAGCTGCGCAAGTACCGGGGCGCGATCGAAAATCTCGCTGTAATGGCGGATCAGGCCGTCGCCGAGCTCGCAGCAGCAGATGCCGGCGAACCCCGCTTTTTTGCCTTCGCTCCCCGCAAGCTTCGAAACATAGGAGAAGTCGTAGCGCGCATAGCCGGTCTTGCCGTCGCAGACCGCGCCGGACACCTTCCATTCGAAGTCGCGCGCGTCGCGGTAGAAAAATTCGCGCAGCATGCGTGCGATTTCCGCGCGTCCCTTGAACTCGCCGTAGAAACCGTCGTGGTAGATGCCATCCGGCGTAAAGCAAGTAGCGGCGCCTTCGGCGTCGCTGCGGCAGATCGCAGAGGTCATGCGCACAAGCAGCGCCTCGAAAGCTTTCCCCGTTGCGATCAGCTGCACGGCGGCGGCCTCCTGAGCAATTGCGTTTCTCCGGGCTCCGTCATCGGCGTCAGCAGTTCGAACATCGGCAGTGGCTCGATCGGTGGCGGCGGCGTTGGCAGCGTGGCCTGCACGATCGAGATCGGTGTGGTCCCCGAGATTACGGGCGCCGAAGTTCGCAGAGTAACCGTTGCCACGTCATAGACCGGCACCGGATTTACGGTCGGTAAAAGCGGCGGCACGTTGGCAAAGGTTCCACTGATCGTGCCGCTCGTCTGAACGAGGTTGAACGTGTCGGTCGGGCCAGGGACGAACCCGTTGATCAGCGTCGTCTGCAATGTTCCGCCGAGCGTCGCATTGCCGATCACATTGAGTTGATCGTACTCGGTGCCGACGGTCGTGCCGCCGATCTCCATCAACAGCAGGCCCGAAGATCCTTGCGAGTAGCTGCCGACGATCGTCAGGATTCCCGGCGAGGCACCGGGCGCTACAGTGCCGGCGCTGTTGTTCACGGCGCCGACGATCGTGCCGGTGCCCGCGAGCAAGCCGCCGGCAAGCACGTTCAGCGTGCCGACATTCACCGTCATGCCCCTGTCGCTGAACGTGCCCGACAGGTTCACGGTGCCGGCGTCGAACGTACCGCCCTGCGCGATCACGCTGGTGCCGCTCAGCACGTTCGTCGTTCCCGGCAGATGCAGCGTCCCGCCCTGCAGGGTGTACGGGCCGCCTGAAGTTTCCACGGTCCCACCGGCCAGCAGTCGCAGCAATCCGCCGGTAAGCGTCGTCGCGGGCAGCGAGACGCTC
>Ga0209382_10004501_pt1 | contig 18607 bp, 16 predicted proteins | sample SoiMetdeltSBSDD5_FD_187599 | JGI IMG/M metagenome (GOLD analysis project Ga0209382, IMG submission 187599) | Bulk soil microbial communities from a Populus tree surrounding site in Tennessee, USA - Soil MetaG P. deltoides SBSDD5 (SPAdes) (version 2) | ecosystem: Environmental > Terrestrial >...
GAACAGAACGCACAGGAGCGCGATGATCGCCCCGACCATGCGGTAGACGCCTCCCAGCCGATGGCTCAGGAGCGTCAGCCCTAAATCCTGAAAACCGGCCGTGCCCCCTCCGGCTCCGCCGAGCATGTTCGCAGCGCCTGCGGCTCTCAGCTCCCTATCTAGATCAATATCGCGGTGCAGAGCGAGCTCAAGCCCACTCGCATTCATTAATACTGCAAGCGTCGACAGCACCATGAGCGACAGGATGCTCAACCATTGTTGAGCAATAACGTCCCAGCGCACGATCTGCAGATCGGCAAAAGAGAGCGGCGGCCATAGGCTGGGCCTATCCAAGAGATCGATGATCCAACCGGCTTCGCGAAGCTCGGCGAAAGGGGTCTGCAGGAAGAATGCGACGAGGTGGAAGAGGATGGTGGCGGCGATGACCGTCATCGACAAAGCAAGACTCGAATGGGTGCGCTGGGAGAGAAACGAGATCAGCGCAATAAAGATGATCGCCAAGCTGAATTTCAGCAACACATGGCTTTCCACCAGCAGCGCAAAATTGGTGAGCACATCCGGGTTGCCGGCGATCACCCCGATCGAGCCTTTGGTGATCAGCCAGCCGGTTCCCGCAAGAAAACCCGCGATAACCGGAAAGGGTACAAAGCGAATGAGACGCCCCAGCCGAAAATAGCCGATGATATAGAATGCCGCGCCCGTGAGCACGCTGGCCAGGCCCATTGCGGCGACCACTGTCACAGCGATCTCCCGCTGGCTCGCTACTCCCACGAGAGAGGTCGCAAGCCATGATGCTATGAGGGCCAAAGAGGCAATCGGCACCTGTTGTGTGGTACCAATCATGCCCGGAACGCTGCTGCGCAGGGCGATCACCACCGCCAGGACCGTGCTGGCAAACAAGGTTATGCCGATGCCGCCCGGCAGAAACTCTTCGAGCGGGCCGGTAAAAATGAAGGCTGCCTGAGACACGCCGGCAACAATGATGACGATGCCGCAGAGCATGCCTGCGACGATGCTGGGAAGTAATTGACCCGGGGAATACTCCTTGTCCGCTGCCTGCACGGCGTCAGTCATCGGCGAGCTCCTGCGGCAAAAAGGCTAGCCGCTCGTTAACATCTTAGATTGGCACGACATTATTTGACCGTCCACCGCCGATTCGGGATAGGTTAGCTTCGGGGATTCGTTTGGATCGATGAGTGTCTGGTGGGCGAAGGCCGGGAAAAATTTAAGCTTAAGTTCTGGGGCGTTCGCGGCAGCATTCCCTCACCCGGACCGGAAACCGCCCGTTATGGCGGCAATACGGCCTGCGTCGAAATCACAGCCGGCACACGCACTCTCATCATCGATGCCGGTTCGGGAATCAGAGCGCTGGGCGATAAGCTGTGCAGCAGTTCGGCGCGGATCGACTTGTTCTTCAGCCATTGTCATTTCGACCATATCGAAGGTCTGCCCTTTTTTGCCCCTCTATACGCGCCCGAAAGGCCGGTGAAATTCTGGTCCGGACACATCGGTGGCCGCGATGCAACACGCAAAATGGTGGCAAGCCTCATTCGCCCGCCCTATTTCCCAATCGATCCTTCATGTTTCCGAGCAGCAATCACCTATCACGATTTCCAGGCCGGAGATACGCTTGAACCGGAGAGCGGAATCGAAGTGAAAACAATAGCGCTCGAACATCCCGGCGGCGCAACGGGCTTTAGGATCGGCTTCAAAGGGAAATCGATATGCTATATCAGCGATCTCGAGCACCGTCCGGGCTTCTTCCAACATCTGGTGAATTTCGTCTCCGGAACCGATTTCATGATTTACGATGCCATGTACAAGGACGAGGAATATCCGCGGTACGCAGGGTTCGGTCATTCGACATGGCAAGAGGGTGTAAAGCTCGCTGATGCGGCAAAGGTGGGAATGCTCGCTCTCTATCATCATTTTCCAGGACGCACCGACAAGGAGCTCGCCGAAATCGAGGCCTTGGCCAAAAGCAGGCGGCTGAAGACCCTGTTGGCCCGCGAAGGTATGGAATTCAGCCTGTGAAGAAGACGCAGTTAATGGCAGTCCTGCTGGGGACCGCCGTGGTGGCGGCGCTCACCGCGGTGCGCTGGGCCGATCCATACTTTATCAAGAGCGTGCGCGAGACGGCCTTCGACCAGTATCAGCGGCTTTCTCCCCGCGAACATCAAGCATTTCCTGTCCGTGTCGCCGATATCGATGAAGCCTCCATGGCGGCCTATGGGCAGTGGCCGTGGCCCAGAACCCGAATTGCCGAGCTCGTCGAAAAGCTGCAGCAGCTTGGCGCCAGTGCAATCGTCTTTGACATCCTCTTTTCGGAGCGCGACAGGCTGTCGCCATCCGCCCTCATGCAGGACGACACCTTTCGCTCCCTATTAACGAGCAGCGGAGCCTTGGGCACCGGGCAACAGTTGCCGGACAGCGACAAGATTTTTGCCGAGACCATTGCAGGCAAGCCGGTCGTGCTGGGCTTCGCCGTCACCAATTCCGGCACCCGGGAGAAGCCACCGGTAAAGGCGGGCTTCGCCTTCACCGGCGAAAGCCCGCTTGCGGCGCCGCCTTTGTTCGTTACGACTGCTCCCATTCTGCCGGAACTGCAAGAAGCGGCGGCCGGTATCGGCAACATCAGCTTCGATCCCACATCCACGACGGTCATCAGGCGAATCCCCATGCTGTTGAGCGACGGGCAACAGCTTTATCCGAGCCTGGCGTTGGAAGCGCTCCGCGTGGCGCAGGGCGCATCCACCTATCTCGTCGCGAATGCGCCGGAAGTGGAAAACTCCATCGCCTCCATCCGAGTGGGGGATTTCACCGTGGAAACGGCGGCGACAGGAGCGATGTGGCTCCACTACGCAAAGGATACGAAGGATCGCTATGTCTCGGTTAAACGAATCATCGAGGAGACGGAGGCGCCCGCCACCCGGGAGCTGATCAGCGGCAATATTGTGCTCATCGGCACGTCGGCGGCCGGTCTTCAGGACGTTCGCACCACATCTCTGGGAGAAGTGGTGCCAGGCGTTTCCATCCATGCGCAAGCTGTCGAACAAATACTGGCGGGGACGTTTCTGTCCAGGCCCGATTGGGCCGACGGCCTGGAAATATTGGGCATCGCGGGGCTCGGTCTGGCGGTCGTTCTGCTTGCCGGCTTTGTCAGTCCGATCATGGCGTTGTTCGTCGGAATCGTTGCCGCTGCCGGATCGGCGGGTGGCGCCTGGGCGGCATTTAACTACGAGCGCTTCCTTCTCGATCCCGTTTTCCCGGCCGCCAGCGGTCTTATCGCGCTTTTCACGATGATCGCCTTCCGCTTTCTCGTGACGGACCGCGAACGCCGCACGATCCGCCGCGCATTCTCCCAATATCTGGCACCCTCGGTGCTCCGGCGAATAGAGACTTCTCGCGACGCTCTGCGGCTCGGAGGGGATGAACGGCAACTAACCCTCCTCTTCATGGACATCCGCAATTTCACGCCCATCAGCGAGGGCCTGAGCCCGACGGAACTGGTCGATTTCCTGAACAAGCTCCTGAATGAGCTGAGCAAGCCCACGATCAACAATGAGGGAACGCTCGACAAGTTCATCGGCGATTCGATCATGGCTTTCTGGAATGCCCCGCTCGACGTAGACAATCACCCGGCGAAAGCCGCCATGGCGGCGCTCGGCATGCGGGTCGCCCTGAAGGAGCTGAACGACACTGATGCCTTCCGCCTGAAATGGCGATTCGGCGAGAATGCCAAGGTGCAGATCGGAGTCGGAATCAACACGGGCATCGCCTGTGTGGGAAACATGGGTGCCGAGAGCCGTTTCAACTATACGGCCGTAGGGGATGCGGTGAATATCGCCTCGCGCGTCGAAAGCGCCACCAAGCACGTCGGCTGCGACATACTCATCTCGGAAGCAACGGCGTCGGCCATGCCCGAAATGGCGCTTCTCGACGCCGGTTTGCTCGAGCTCAAGGGCAAGACCAGCCGCATGCGCGTCTATGCCCTGGTGGGAGACAGCGCAGTGGCAAAATCGCCCGTGTTCGAAGAGCTGGCCAAGGCTCATGAGCTTTTGCTGCGCAACATTGCCTCAGGCGAATTGGCAAGCGCCAAGAGAGCGCTCATCACTTGTCGCGAGCGAGTGAGCCAGGGCGGCTGGAGCGAAATCGCGGCGTTCTACGATCACATCATGGAACGCCGCGCAGACTATGTGAACTAGTCTACTTGGCCGCCGCCCTCATTTCCGCGATCCCTGCCGCTGTGCGAGGAATGGTCAGGCCGGCTGGGCGTATCAGCGTTCCGTTTCGTACGTAGCCGACCGCCCATTCCGCAATCGGCCTGAGCCGTGCGGAAGGCGGGATGGAGCCGCTCGTAATTCGTGAAGAAATAGAAGGCCGATGCGCCGCCAAGCTGGCTCAGGCCCGAGGTGCTCACCTGCTGGGGATCGCTGATGTTGCTTCCACCCTGCGCAATAATGAACTGGCAGGGTCGGTTCACCTCAACGCATCTTCCAGCATTGCACCACTGAGCACTGCCGTTCAGGAGGACCATGGCGGCAACCCCGTTGCGGAGGTAAATGTCCAATGCTGTGCCCCGCACGCCCAAGGTGCCAACGGGGGTGGCAATCTCGTAAGCGGAAGACGGGCTTTTGCCGCTGATCCATCTGAACGCTCCTTGCGTGGCGTTGAGGGCCAGTTTCTGAACTTGTCTGCCGCTCCCTAATACATATTCATCAATGACGATGCTCGAGTTGGGACCCACGGCGAGCTTCGCCCCGTCACCGAAAAGGAAGTGTCCCAGCCCGCTGGCATTGGTCGTAATCTTCTCGTTCCGGCTTACCGGATCAGCGCGTTTCAGGGTTCCTTTCTCGCCCGTGACGGTCGTCTTGACGGAGACCGCCTTTCCCACCACTTCAGCCAAAGGCTGCGTGGCGTTCGCAAAACAACCTCCAACCAGTACCGCGCTGGCCAGAAGAACCTTCGAAAGATGCATGGCCTCTCCTGTTCATTTTGCCGCTTCGCGGGCGCAAGGTACCCCAAGTCCATATGCCCGTCATCTGCCACGAGGCCGAATTCCCCGTTGACTGATTTCCCTTGGGGGCTCGCCAGTTATTGACACTTGGGCAAGGCCATGAACACCATGGCGGACCGCACTTCACGGACACAGACCGCGAGCTGCGGGCGGAGGATTTAAGCAGGACGTGCGCGGCCAGCCGGGTGGCTTCGCCGACCTGTTTAATTGTGTAGCAGGGAAGGAGTCTCTATTGATGAAGAAAACGTTCTCTTGGGCTATTTCCGCAGTTGTCGCTGCGGGAATGGTTTCGGGTTTGGCGCTCGCCGCCGAAACGAAAGGCCCGGTCACGGATGATCTCGGGGTTGTCGAAATCCCGAAAGACGCGCCGATCGTCATCGGCGGCTATTGGGTCATTTCGGGACCTGACACCGCGCTTGGCCTTGATTCTCAGCGTGGCGTCGAAATCGCATTCGATGAGCTTGGCAACACGATCGCGGGCCATCCCATTCAGCTCATCGTTGAAGATGATCAGTGCAACGCCGAAGGCGGTCAGACGGCTGGAACGAAGCTTGCATCGCTTCCAAACATCGTCGCCGTCCTAGGCCCCGCGTGCTCGAGTGCCGCCACCACCGCTGCTCCGATCCTGTGGAAGCAGGGCCTTACGGATATCGGCACGGCCACAACGGCACCTTCGCTCACCGCACCCGACCGCAAGCCCGATTATTTCGGCTATATGCGGACGATCTACAGCGATCTCGACCAGGGCTTCAACGATGCCGAATGGTTCTCCAAGGAGCTGAAGTGCACGACGCTCGCAACGATCCATGATGGCAGTCCCTATGCATCGCAGCTCGCCAAGGCGGCCGCGAATCACTTCAAGGAGCTCGGCGGCGAGGTCGTGGCTGAAGAAGCCATTACCCCAACCGACGTCGACATGCGCCCGGTGCTTACCGGAATCGCGACGAAGAAACCTTGCGTGTTGTACTTCCCGATCTTTGTGGCCGCAGCTGCGCAGATCGTGCGACAGGCGCCGGAAATTCCGGAGCTCAAGGACACGCACATCATTGGTGGCAGCTCGATGGCTGCTCCCGGATTGCTCGAGGCCGCAGGCGATGCCGCCAAGGGCTTCCGCATCACCAATGTGGACGTATCCCCGGAAGCAATGGGCAAGAAGTATCCCGACTTTGTGAAGGCCTATACCGAGAAATACGGCGAAGGCCCGATCAACTCGTTCCACGCTCAGGCCTATGATGCCGGCAAAATCCTAGCTGCGGCCATCGAAAAAGTGGCCAAGACGGACGACAACGGCACCACATACATCGGCAAGAAGGCTCTGCACGATGAACTGTTCTCAACAAAGGGGTATGATGGCATCTCCGGGCCGATCAACTGCAATGAACACGGCCAGTGCGGTGCCTTCAACTTTGCGGTTTACGAGTTCACGGACGGAGATCCTTCGACCTTCGCACTCGGCACCAACCCGAAGAAGATCTATCCCGCGAAGTAGATTCTCAATGTAACGCCATCGGCTGGCCGGTCCTCATCGGGCCGGCCAGTCTTAAGAATCACGCTGCGGTGGGAAAGATGACGGCGATTGAAAAAAGCGTGACCAAGGTTCGCTTTCCGAGCGTCCGAGGCAGCTGGCACAGCTTCACCTATGTCGACGCCGTCTTGTGGATGCTGCGGATCGGCGTTCTGGCCGTCGTCATCCTGGGCACGATCGGCACTTTGCTCAAAGGCACCTACGGCATAACCCAGTGGTTTGCCTTCTTTACCTTCGGTCTCACCATCGGTGGCGTCTATGCGCTGATCGCGCTCGGCTACACCATGGTTTACGGCATTCTTCGCCTGATCAATTTCGCCCATGGCGACATTACGATGACGGGTGCTTTTTCGGCCTTTTTCCTAGCCCGCAGCTTCGACCGCTCCGGCTTCCTCGACAGCCACCCTGCCCTGTCGATGGTCTGTCTCATGCTGCTTTCCATGGCGGTCTGCACGGCGACGGCGCTCATCGTGGAACGAATCTGCTATCGACCCTTTCGCCATGTCGCATCACTGGCTCCGCTCATCTGCGCAATCGGCGCCTCATTCGCGATCCAGCATACGTTCCGCGGGATGTTCGGAAACAACGTACGTTCCTATCCTGATCCCGAATGGATGAAGGGATTCATCGAATTTGCCGGTTTTTCCATAGCCGTGTCGCAGATCGTGGTCCTGGGGACGGCCCTGGCTGCAATGCTATTCCTCTATCTCATCGTTCAGAAAACCAAGATGGGCACGGCCATGCGAGCCGTGTCGGAGGACCGCGATGCAGCCGCCCTCATGGGCATCGATTCGAACAAGGTGATCATCTTCACTTTTGTACTTGGCGCCTGCATGGCAGGCATCGGCGGCGTGCTTTACTGCTTCGTCTACAAGCAGATTTATTTCTTTTCAGGCTTCCTGCCGGGCATCAAGGCATTCAGTGCAGCTGTCTTGGGGGGCATCGGCAATATTCCAGGGGCCATGGTGGGCGGTTTTTTTCTAGGCGTCGTCGAATCGATCGGCCCGCCTCTGTTTCTTGATGGCATCGGCATCCCAGCGCCCTATCAGTTGCGCGATCTCATCGCCTTCACGATGCTGGTTCTTGTTCTGGTGTTTCGCCCACAGGGACTTTTCGGCGAGGCCCTGTCAAGGAAACGAGCGTGAAGAGTCTGCGAGAAATTGACGCGCTCACCGCGATGAGAGACCGGAATGTCCTTTGACGTCGTAGCATCCAGCAGGATCGAAGAGCGCCGCGCAACCCCCTGGGGATTCGTCCTGCAGACCGGGGCGCAAATCGGCCTCCTCGGCGTGTTCCTTACGGTCGTTGGCATCCTCGGGATGTTCAACAAGCGCCCGGTGATCGTCGGATATCTTACGCTCGGCTATGCGGCTCTGGGGCTCACATTCCTGCTTGCCGGAATTCTCATCGCCCGACGGCGCCTATTTCCAACAACCGCTCAAACACTGCTCGCCGGCGCCGCCGCGGGAGCCTTGGGTGGTGCGATCACGTCCCTCCTGCCAACGGTGATGAGCTTCACCAGCCTGCGCTCCGTTTTCGTGTCGCTCGACAATCTGATTTACAAAATGCTGACCTTTGGTCTGTCGGCACCTGTTGGAATCGCGGCATTGATTGCGCTCGCGACGGCGCTTGGGTTCCTCGGCGCTTTGTTCATGGAGCTTCCGGACAGGATACGCCGCCCCTTGGCGGGCGGGCTGACCGCTGCGACCCTGGCGGGGCTATTCCAGGAGCTGATCAGGCCGATACTGGCCAATAGCAAGACCAGCAAGCCCATTCATGATCTGCTCTACACATGGACGGGGCTGACGCTGCGGGGTGCTATCATCATTTTCTTGTTGGCCGCGGCTGGCATGTTTCTATGGCTAGTCAATCGCGACAGGGTGACGGCCTATTCGAACCAAATACCGCCGCAGCGACGGCAGCGGATCCGCTGGACCTTCTTTGCGGCGGCTCTTTTGCTCGCGACCCTGTTTCCTCTCTATGCCGGCCATTTCATAGGACAGGTCCTATTGACCGTCGGCCTGTTCACGCTGATGGGCATGGGCCTCAACCTCGAGGTTGGCATCGCAGGGCTCCTCGATCTTGGATTCGTCGCTTTTTATGCCGTCGGCGCCTATGCCACCGGGCTACTCATGGCCGACAGCCCCTTCGCGCTGGCGCACCTTTCATTCTGGGAGGCGATGCCAATCGCGGTCTTTTGCTCGGTGATCATGGGGATCATCTTCGGTATCCCAGTGCTGAAGGTCAGGGGAGACTATCTGGCTGTTGCAACCATGGGTCTCGGCGAGATCGTGCGCGTTATCGTACTTTCGGACGCGGCAGCGCCGCTCCTCGGCGGAGCCAAGGGTGTCCTGCAGATTCCCAGGCCGGTCATCGGGGATTTACATTTGAACAACCCCGTGTCGCTCTTCTATCTGACGCTTCTGGCCTCCCTCATCGCAGCCTATGCGGCTTGGCGTCTGGAGGAGTCGCGGCTCGGGCGGGCCTGGAAGGCCATCCGGGATGATGAGGACGTGGCACAGGCACTCGGCATCAATCTGATCCGCGTGAAGCTGCTGGCCTATGGCTTGGGTGCGGCCTTTGCAGGGCTCGCGGGCTCGATCTTTGCTGTGATGCTGGGGACCATCTACCCCCACAGTTTCCAGCTGATCATTTCCATCAACATATTGGCCCTCATCATCGTCGGAGGCATGGGAAGCCTTCCGGGGGTAGCTCTCGGCGCCATCGTGCTCATTGGCCTGCCCGAGATGCTGCGCGAGTTTGGCGAGTTCCGCTATCTCTTCTATGGAGTTGCCATCGTTGCAGTCATGCGGCTGAAGCCCGAGGGTCTTTGGCCCTCGGCCGCGAAGCGGCGCGAAATGACAATTGATGCAGAAACCCTGGCCGTACAAAAGGGTGCAGAACTGACAGAAGAAAAGACGGCCTGAGGCATGCCGGCACTCCTGCAGACGAACCAGCTGACCAAGCGTTTCGGCGGTCTCGTCGCCGTCGATCGATTCGATCTCGACGTTGCCGAGGGCTCCATTCACAGCATCATCGGACCCAACGGCGCCGGCAAGACGACAGTTTTCAACTGCATCATGGAATTCTACAAACCCGACGGCGGGGAGATTTACTTTACGGGCGCACGGATCGACGGCGTGACGCCAGACCGCGTGGCGGCAGCCGGCATCAACCGGACTTATCAAAATATCCGTTTGTTTCGAAATCTCACGGCAATCGAAAATATCCTAGTTGGCATGCATCTGCACCTCAAGTCCAACTGGGTCGGCGCGTTGTTCAATACGTCGGCGACACGAGCGGACGAAGAACGCGCCCACAGGGAAGCTGTCCGCATCCTGGAGTTCGTTGGGCTGCGGGGGCGCGGCGACGTGGTGGCGAGAAATCTTTCGTATGGCGACCAGCGGCGGCTCGAGATTGGGCGGGCGCTTGCGAGCCGGCCTCGTCTTCTGATGCTGGATGAACCCATGGCCGGCATGAACCCGCGCGAAAGCCTCGAGATGATGAATTTCGTGCGCCGGGTCCGCGACGAGTGGTCGGTTACCATTCTGCTCATCGAACACTCGATGCGCGTCGTCATGGGAATCTCGGACCGGATCAGTGTGCTCGACCATGGTGTGAAAATTTCTGAAGGTACGCCGTACGAAGTCCAAAACGACGAAAAGGTGATCGAGGCCTATCTCGGCATTCAAAAGGACAGGGTGCTGAAATAGATGGCTCTGCTGGAAGTAACCGACCTGCACGTCTATTACGGCAAGATACATGCGCTGAAAGGTGTCTCGCTAGCGCTCGGGAAGGATCAGATCGTCACGCTCATCGGCGCCAATGGAGCGGGCAAGAGCACCACACTGAAAGCCATCTCCGGCATTCTTGCGGCGACCGAGGGGCAGATTGCCTATAATGGCCAATCCATCCGCGATGTGGCCGCCCATCAAATCGTGGGCCGCGGAATCGTTCAAGTGCCGGAAGGGCGGCGCATCTTCAGCCGATTGACAGTCGCGGAGAACCTGAGGATCGGCGCCTTTCTCGTCACTGACAAAAAATGGATCGTGGAAGCGGAAGAACGCGTGCTTGAAATGTTTCCGCGGATCAAGCAGCGTCTCAATCAAGTTGCTGGCACATTAAGCGGCGGCGAGCAGCAGATGCTCGCCATTGCGCGCGGTCTCATGTCCAATCCACGCGTGCTGCTGCTGGATGAGCCGAGCATGGGGCTCGCTCCCATATTGATCCAGCAGATTTTCGACACGATCGTGGAGATCAGAAAGAGCGGGGTCGCCATTCTGCTCGTTGAACAAAACGCTTTCCTTGCCTTGCAGATTGCTGATTTCGGCTACGTGATCGAGACGGGAGCTATCACGCTCAAGGGTACTGGCGCCGAACTTCTCGACAATCCGCTGGTGAAAGAAGCCTATCTTGGCTGAGCCCGTGAACCTCGACGGAAAGGGCATCATAGTGACGGGCGGAGCCAGTGGTCTGGGGCTGGCGACGGTCGAGGCGCTTGCTCAACACGGCGCTGAGGTAGTGATCCTCGACATCAATCAATCCGCCATCGTCGGTTCTCTAGAGCAGTTATCGGCGAAAGGCTTGAAGGCACAACACATGATAGGCGATATCGTGGCCAGGCAGAGCGCCCTGCATCTCGTGAAAGCTGCCGCCGGAATGCTCCCTCGGCTCGATGGCCTCGTCAATTGCGCGGGTGTATATCCCCGCCGGCCGATCCTTGAAATCACCGACGAGGATTGGGATTTCGACTGGAAGGTCAATGTGCGAGGAACTTATAACACGATGGCGGCGACCGTCGAGATCATGAAGCGCCAGTCCATCGTCGGGAAGGTTCGCGGACGCATTGTCAATATCTCTTCTGTCGACGCTTTCAAGGCGCATCCGCAGAATGCCCATTATGCCGCAACCAAAGCTGCCGTGGTCAGTCTGACACGTTCCTTCGCGCTGGAGTTTGCACCGGATCAAATTCTGGTCAATGGCGTCGCCCCTGCCGGGATCGCGACCGAGAAAGCCAAGGGAGCGGGCTTCCTGCCCGAACTCGCCGCGCACACGCCACTCGGGCGGAACGCCGAGCTCGAGGACATCGTCTCCTGGATTGCGTTCATGCTCGGAGAGGGCAACAATTACATGACGGGAGAAACGGTCATCGTAAGCGGGGGGTATATTTTTGCATGAGGAGAGTTGTGTGAAACTAGGTCTGTTCAATCTGATGACACAGCGCGATGCATCGACGACTCCCCGGCAGATCGTTGAAGATACGATTGGCATGGTGCGGCTCGCGGACGAAGCGGGTTTCGATGCGGCATGGTTTGCGGAGCATCATTTCTCCAACTATTCGATCTGTCCGACGCCGGCGATGATGGCCTCATATTGTGCCGGCGTGACCGAGCGCATACGACTGGGCGCTGCCGTTCACGTGCTGCCGCTCTACAATCCCGTGCGTCTGGTGCAGGAGATCGCGCTGCTCGATGTCCAATCCGGTGGGCGCGCGGTGATCGGTATCGGATCGGGATATCAAAAGTACGAGTTCGACCGCTACCACCAGAAGCTCAGCGAGAAATCGGAGGTTTCTTTCGAGATCTGGGACATCCTCGAAATGGGACTGAGGACCGGGCAGATCGCCTACAAGGGAAAGCACTTCGACATTCCTGAATCTCCCTTGTCGCTGCGACCCCTGCAGTCTCCAATGCCACAGATGTTTGTAACGGGACTCGAGCCTGCCGTTGTCCAGCGCACGGCGAGAAGCGGCCATATTCCCTTTATTACAGCAGGCTGGCGCGGCATGAGCCTGCTCAAGGAGATGCATCAGCATCTTTTGAAGCAGTATCAAAGCGCCGGCATTCCACCCGAAAGAATGGCTCTCGCCGTTCAGCAGTATGTGTATGTCACGAAGGACAAGAAGGAGGCCCTCGACATTGCCGATCGGGCCCGGACGATCGCCCGCATGGTGACCACAATGAGGGCGGGAGATCCGGTCCTTTCTGGACATTTCATCCAGGCACCGCCGCTGCCAGACGAGCCGCCGCTCGACACGTTCCTGGATAATTTGGTGATCGGCGACGCGCACTATGTGGCGGAAAAGCTGGTGAACGAGATTTCCGCCTTGGGTACCACGCATCTGTCCTGCTTCATGCAGATCGGCACTGTGGATGGTGTTCGGGCGATGCGCTCTCTCAACGGTTTCGTTGAGGACGCGATCCCGCTTATGGAGAAGGCCTTCGGCAAGCCGCTCGCGCAGGTGAATGCCGAGCGCAGTCCACCTCTGCCCCACCGCGAGGAGCCGTCTCCCGCTCAAGCCCATCCCGCCGTGAAACGCGCGCTTGCCTGACTATCAAGTCTTTCCGACATAGGCCACGGCTTCGATCTCGACGAGCATCTCGGGCTCGGCCAGCGCCGCCTGAACGGTGGTACGGGCCGGAGGCTCATCAGAAAAGGCCTTCCTGAACTCTTCGTTCATGAGCGCGAAATACCTGATATCGGCAAGATAGACATTGCACTTGAGTATGTCGTTGAGAGTCGCACCTGCCTCTGCGAGCACGGCCTGCATGTTGGCGAGAATCTGCCGCGTTTGCACGCGCACATCGCCGCGACCCACAAGCCTGCCCTGCGCATCCCAAGCTACCAGCCCCGCCGTATAGATCATACCATTGGCGGTCGTACCGGCCGAGTAGGGATAATCCGGAAGTGGCAGATAGGAAAGTGTGGCTGGTCGCAAAACTCGCTTGGGCATGATGTGAACCTTCCGATGGTCAGCGGATAGGGAATTGAGGGTACTGAACCATTGCATGGCTCGGAAGAGCGTGCATAGACTTTCTCGGAAAAGATCGGCTCGTAGAAGCCGGCGCAAAGTGGAGGACTCAGATGATCACGAGACGAACAATTATCGCGGCTGTCGGCTTGCTGGCGGCGCTTGCGTCGGAAGCGACGGCTGCCGAACAGCCTTCATGTCAGAAACCCCGTATTGCCGACGGCGGTTGGACAGACAACACTGCTCAGAACGGTTTTCTCACGATCGTACTCAGAGGCCTGGGCTATGAGCCGACGATCGACCTCCTGGGCGTGCCAGTTATTCTTACAAGTCTCAAGCAGGGCACCACCGATGTCTGGCTGGATAATTGGATGCCTAGTCAGACGACGGAGGTCGACCCGTATCTGAAAGATGGCTCGGTCGAAAGTCTCGGCATCAATCTCGAAGGTGCAGGCTACGGCCCCGTCGTGCCGAACTACGTCGCCAGTGCCGGGGTCAAGGATCTGAAGGACTTGGGCGGGCATGCCGACAAGTTCGGCAACAAGATTTACGGCATCGAACCCGGCAACGATGGCAACCGTATCTTGCAAGCCAAGATCGATGATCCTGCGAACCAACTTAGCGGGTGGCAGCTCGTCGAATCGAGCGAGCAGGGCATGCTGTCGCAGGCCCAAAAGGAGATGACAAAGAATAATTGGATCGTCTTTCTCGCCTGGACACCGCATCCAGTCATGGGACAGATGCCGATCACCTATCTAAGCGGGTTTGAAAAGGACGGATTCGGACCAGCCAAGATCCACACGCTCGTGCGCACGGGTCTTGCCAAGGAATGTCCCAACGTTGGCAAGCTTCTGAGCAACGTAGAGTTCACATTGGAGATGGAAAGTGCGGTGATGGAGCAGATCCTGGGCGGCAAGGACGCCGAACAAGCAGCCGCCACATGGTTCAAAAGCAATCCACAGGGGTTGAACGACTGGCTGGCCGGAGTTACGACATTCGATGGAGCCGAGGGCCTGCCAGCCGTCAAGAAACATCTCGGTCTTTAGCCAACCAATCTACGCAAGAGGAATCCATGCCAGGAATGAAACTCAACATTCTGAAGCCCAGCGTCAACAACATGACCGTGAGGGTATTCGCGCGCGCATCCGGTCTCGATTTCAGCGAGACCGATGTCTGGGGCAGCACAAGGTCGCCTGAATTCCTGGCGAAATGTCCGGCCCATCTGACGCCGATGCTCGAAGCTGAAGGTTTGCCGCGGGGGGCGATTTGGGAAAGCTGTGCCATCATGCAGTATCTTTGCAACAAGCATGACTTGGAGCATTTCTATCCCTCCGATCCGCATCGTCGGGCCATGGTCGACAGCGCCATGTTCTACCTGATCGGCACGCTTTATCCCCTCGTCGCGCGGGCAACCTACCCTGCCCTGGGCTTCCCGCAATATCCGGGCGAAGTCGGCGCCAGCGACGCCTCGGCGGCGGATAAGGAAAGGGCGCGCAAGGCTGCCGCCGATGCCATTGCAGAGCCTCTGGATGTGTTTCACGTGTTCTTCATGGGAGACAAGCCTTTCATCGGTGGCGAACGGCCTTCAATTGCCGATATCAGGCTTGCCTCAACGCTGGAGTTTCTGGGAGTCATCGATTACCCGCTGCCGCAGTGGGCGCGGGATTTTCTAAGAGCCATGGAAAGGTCGCTGGGCAAAGCCTATTCGGAGCCGGCTGCCGACGTGCGCGGCTATGTCAACCAGGTGAAAGCGCAGCGAAAGGCAGCCGGTTAACCCACGCCCTTGGCCATGAGGGCGGCACAAAGGAGGATGAGCACCACGCCCGCGAGTTCGAGGTGAATGATCCGCCGTATCGCACGGATCGAATGATTGTCGATCGCCGGCGCTTCGCCCCGTGCGATAGCGCTTTTCCAGGATAGAAAGTGCCGCGTCGGCATGATCGATATCATGCCCACGGCCACGAATAGCCCCATCTTGGCAAGAAAGGCATGATTGTGAAGGTAAAAGTCTAATCCCTTCTCGAAGAACAGGACCCTCAGCACGCCGGCCGTCAGCACGACTGCTGCAGCAACTCCAACGACCAGGTCGACGGTCAGGAGTCTTCGAGCATTTATGAGACCGATCTCTCCCTTGGTCAGCACGAATTCGGCGGCAATGGCGCTGACCAGGGCAAAGGCGCCCAGATGATGAACAAAGGCGACAAGAGCTGATAACATGTAAAGAGCCGCACAAGGAAAGAACATGCTGAAGAAAGCAGACTACCAGCCGGTCGACGCCAGTGTCACGCCTCGTTATTCCGACGTCGCGACCTTTCTCAGGGCGAGGCGGCATGACCTCTCGAGCGACATCGACATCGGCCTGTGCGGAGTGCCTTTCGATCTCGGCGTGAATTTCCGGTCAGGCCCTCGCGATGGACCCGCCGGGGTGCGCGAGGCCTCGCGACTTATTCGGCGCATTCATCCTGTCAGCGGTATAAAACCTTATGATCTGTGTAACGTCGCCGATATCGGTGATGCTCCCACCAATCCGCTCGACAAGGATGATTCCCTTTCGCGGATTCAGAGATTCTTTGAAGAAGTGCATCGGGCAGGCATCCGCCCCATCGCAATCGGCGGAGATCACACGATTCCACTGCCGATCCTCCGCGCCATCGCGGCCGACAGGCCGGTTGGCATTCTTCAATTCGATTCGCATGCCGACACACTCGACAGTATGTGTGGGACCAAGGTCAATCACGCGACCTTCATGAGGCGCAGCTATGAAGAGAGGCTGATCGATCCGAAGAGGGTGGTGCAGATCGGGCTTAGGGGGAGCCGCTTCGGCGACGATGATGTGAAGTTCGGCCATGATGTCGGCTACACGATCATCACTTATGACGAATATGAGGAAATGGGTCGCGCGGCCGCTATCAACGTCATTGACCAGGTGTTGGGCGATGGACCGGTCTATATCTCGCTCGACATCGACGGAATCGATCCTGCCTATGCTCCAGGGACTGCCGTTCCGGAGATCGGCGGTCTTCTTCCTCGCGACGTTCAAGTGATCATCAGGTCGCTCGCTGGAAAGGATGTGGTGGGAGCCGATATCTGCGAAGTAGCCCCCTGCTACGATCCAACGGGAATCACTTGCGTCACCGCGGCGAACTTCATGTTCGAGATGCTGTGCGTCATGGCACCTGCCGCCAAGAAGACAGCGGGCTCATAGGGAGATCATGCCAATGTCCAACGATCATAATCAACACGGCCCTCTTCCCGGAAGCGTCGACTGGAAGCAGCACGGAGTTAAGGTCATATCCGCAAATCAGCTCGATCCTAACACCCCTCAAACGCCAGGAATGAGCCGGGCAGCAGCCGTCAATTTCGCGCGGGTCGGGGCGCAAAAGATTTGGGCCGGGACCGTAAGCATCCACCCCAACGCCAAGACAGGGGCCCATCACCATGGTCACCTCGAGAGCGTAATCTATGTCATAAAAGGACGAGCCCGCATGCGCTGGGGGGAGCGGTTGGAGTATCTCGCCGAGGCTGGCCCTGGCGATTTCATTTTCGTGCCGCCCTTCGTCCCGCATCAGGAAATCAATGCCTCGAGGGATGAGCCTTTGGAATGCGTGGTTGTGCGCAGCGACAATGAAGCAGTCGTCGTCAACCTCGACATCGAGCCGGTGGAAAAACCGGAAACGGTCGCGTGGATCGATCCCATACACCGGCCGAGAAAGTAGTTCTACTCCGATTGGAACCTTTACCTGTGCCGTTGCGTTTGGGGTACTGCGCTTGAGATTCTTGTGAAATCACTGCTGCTGCGGTGACTGTCGGCAGCGGGTCTGGCGGGGCTGCCATCATCCTAAACACCTCTAGGCCGGCTCCCGCCTCTTGATCGAGGTGAATGGCGGCGCAGCGCCGCTTCATAGGAGGAGTTGACCGATGAACAAGTTGATCATTGCAGGTGCGGCTAGCGCCCTCATCATAGGCTCTTCCCCCGCCGCACTGGCTGCGACTTCTTCCGCCGACTGCCAGACATTGTTCGACAAGGCCGACGTAAATCGGGACGGCGCCCTGCAGTCAAATGAAGCAAGCATGTTTCTCAATGCAATGACGCAGGCGCAAGCGCAGCCGCAGGACGCTTCGAAAATCACTGCGGATGAGTTCATGGTGGCTTGCCAAAAGGACGCGTTCGCCACGATCGATCCCAGCCTCGGCACAGCACAATCGAGCGGAACGGCGGATCCTGCCGCAGGCAGCTCCGCAGCCAGTCAAACCACGAGCCAGTCTCAACAAGACCTGCAAGCCGATCAGTCGATCACCTCGCCTGCCGGTTTCATGGTTTCCAACCTCATCGGCGCGAACGTAACTTCGCAGTCGGGAGAGAAGATTGGTGACATCAAGGACGTCGTGCTTTCACCGCAAGGCGAGGCAACGAACGTCATCGTCGATGTCGGCGACAAGGACGTCGAAGTCGATAGATCAAAGCTCAAGATTTCCGCCACGGAAAACGGACTGACGGTGGTGCTCAACGCCACCCAGGCTGACCTTGCCCAGCTTCCGGCGGTGAATACAACTCCCAACCCTCCTGCGACCTCGCAGGAGGCCAGTGGCACGGGGGAAACCACGACCACGACCGAACAATCGTCAACCACTGAGCAGCCTGCGGCTTCAGAGCAGACGGAGGTATCAGACACCATTACCGCGCCAAGAGGATTCATGGCCTCGAATCTCATTGGTGCTGCGGTGAAGAATGCAAATGATGAAAAGCTTGGCGAGATCAAGGATATTGTGTTTTCGAACCAAGGCGAGCCAAGCCATGTCATCATCGACATTGGCGACAAGGATGTAGAAGTCGAAAAGTCGAAACTTGATATTTCAGCCTCCGAAGACGGCCTGAAGGTCGTCCTCAACGGCACGCAGGCAGAGCTGGCGCAGCTTCCCGGCGTAAATATCAAGGCTCCTGAGCAGCAGGCCGCCACCACCCAACCCGCGCAAGAAACGTCATCCGAACCTGCAACTACAGGCGAACAGATGATTGCGCCCGATGAAGCAAACCAACAGGCAACGACAACGGAGCAGCCAGCGGCTAGCGGAACCACTTCGACCGAAGCTCAGGCGCCAAGTGCCGAACAACCAGCGGCCAGCGGCACCCCTTCGACCGAAGCTCAAGCGCCAAGTGCCGAACAACCAGCGGCAAGCAGCGAAACAACTTCGACCGAACAAGCAACATCTTCGCAGCAGCCTGAGGCTCCAGCCGAGACGAGCACGGCCGCTGTCGAGCAACCGACGACTGGTGAAACTCCTCAAGCGCAGCCGGGAGAACAAGCGCTCGCGA
>Ga0209382_10004502_pt1 | contig 18607 bp, 13 predicted proteins | sample SoiMetdeltSBSDD5_FD_187599 | JGI IMG/M metagenome (GOLD analysis project Ga0209382, IMG submission 187599) | Bulk soil microbial communities from a Populus tree surrounding site in Tennessee, USA - Soil MetaG P. deltoides SBSDD5 (SPAdes) (version 2) | ecosystem: Environmental > Terrestrial >...
CCCGCGCCGCGCGCCTTTGTCGTAGTTCCGGTCGTCGGAGCTTTCCTGATCGACTTCACCAACGCCCTGATCATCACGACCATGGCCAATTTCTTCCGGTAGCGTTTCAAGCCCGGAAAGACAGGCCGGGAGACCCAACGTGGCGCACGCACTCATGCGCAATGCCACTTACTTTATTTCGCAAAGTAGGAGCCAAACATTCTAAAGGATTTATGTTTGATCTCGTGGTCGGCGATGTGAATTTGCGTCGAGCAGAGCCCGGCGCGGGTGAGGACCTAGCGCGGATCGACCGCCAGATCCCGGGCATGGGATCAAAGTCCGAGTTGCCCAATTTGTCAGAACAAAACATAAGTTCTTTAAAATGTTTGGGGTATAACTTTGCGAAATAAAGTAAGTGGCATTGCGCACTCATGCGTGCCGCCACGCTACGTTAGCGCTTTATGAGGCGTGACGCGAACCTCGCTGCCCATGCCGGGCGTTTCAGGCGCCAGCGCCTCTCCCTTCACGACGCGCTCGCTGCCGTCCGTTTCGATATAGATCGCATTAGGAATCGCGCAGAGCATATTCATCGCGACCGGCCCGCCGGCCCGGCTAGCCAGCTCCACTCCCGCGCCCTGCGAAGCGGCAATCTCCATCCAATCGGTAGGACCGCTGGCATGCGGGTTGTCTGGTTGGACGACGTCCACGCCAACGATTCGGATGTCGAGCGCATGCGCAAGCTCCGTATATCCCTCCAGATCCCATGGAGGAAGAGCTCCCTCGTACCAGAAGCAGCCCAGCTCCTGATAAACGCGTCCGCGCCGCAGGGCTTCGGCGCGATTGAACCCCAGGCCCGCATCGACCAGAATGCGAATATCCTTTCCGGCCACCTTGCGCGCGACCTCGATCCGCTCCACATCGTCTTCGAGCGAAAACTTACCCACTTTGATTTTGAACGCCCGATAGCCTTTCTCCAGCGTCTCATCAATGGCGCTCCTGTCGGCGCCATTCAAGCTGGCGTAAGCGGGCATCCGGTGGCGGACCGCGCCCAGCATCTTATAAACCGGCAGTCCCGCAGCTTTGCCCAGAATATCCCACACGGCGATGTCCACCACCGACATCGCGAACCGCGTGAGCCCCTCGAAGCCCCGATAATCTAGTGACCGACGCAGATCCGCGCGAATCTGGGCTGGAAACGCCGGATCCTGGCTGATGACAACCGCTTTGACGTCGCCCTCCAGGATGGTTTTGAGCGCTTCGGGTCCGCCTGCGATCACGCCGAAGCGGCTCCATCCCCAGCCTGTAATGCCCGCATCGGTCAGGAGTCGAAGCACGACGCGCCCACGCAGCAGATAAGCGTCGAGCCCGGTAATCCTGATCAGCTTTTTCGCTTCGGCGGCGATGCCTAAAGCGCCGCTAAACGGGACTGCGGCGAGGAAACTCCTTCTCGTCATGACGCTATTAAGAATATCAGCGCGGCCGCCGCACAACGATCTCCGACACGGAGCTGTCTTCGCGGCGATGCAGAATCTCCCAGCCGTCGAAATAGCGGTCAAGCTCACCGGGCGCCAGGCGCTTATAGGTCGCTTCTTCTCCGACCAGCGCGACCTGCAACAGCACGCCGCCGGCGGCGAGTCCAAGTTTCGCCGGTTCCAGCAAGTCGCGCTGCAAGTAGCAACAGATCACGATGAGGTCCCAGGCGGATGGCGCAATTACGTACTCATGCTTTTCAAGATCCGCGACTCGAGCTTCCACGCGAAGTGATCGCTGTTTCAGGATCTCGATTGCGGCAGCCGCCCCGTCGACGGCCGTTACGGTCCAGCCCTGTTCGGCTAGCCAGATTGCATTTCGACCCGCGCCACAGGCCAGGTCGAGGGCTCTGCCGGGTGGAAGCTGCTTCGCTGTCTCGATGACGAGGGGCGAGGGGTCCGATGCAGCCTCCTCTTGGGAGCGGTAGCGCGCGTCCCAAGTAGTGATGTCCATAGTTCAATGTAACGTGCGCTACCGAATCAGGAGCAGATCGAGCTACTGCGACCCGTCCGCATCCGCCCAGGCGACGAACTTCTGGGCGACCGATCTCCCGAGTTGAACGCCCGCCGTGTTGTCGATCTGGTAGTGAATCCCCGCCCAGATGCGCGAATCCCCTGCTTCTTTCCCCAGCGCCCGAGCTTGATCGGCCCGCGCCGGGAACAAAAACGCGAGCATTTCGGAATTGGTAGCTGAAAACGAAGAGTGGTTCGACGGGTACGACGGAAAGTTGGGGACCGGGAAGAGGGGGACAATCGCCGAGTCCAGTTGGTGGGGGCGCAGGTACCAATACGCGAACTTGCCGTCCTGGCTGGCGATGAATACATCAAAGAAGGCGATAGCCATCAGAGCATACACGCGCGCCGCACGCGGCGGGTTATCCTGTAGCTTGTCTTCCGCCATCCACTTATCGGCGTTCCGGTAGGCCCAGAGCACACGTCCGTCGACGCTTTGCCAGTAGAACGCCCGTTCGTTAGTGGCGAACGACGCGGACGAGCGCGGGAAGTTCCTCACCTCCGCAACCTGTGGGACCATTTCCGCCGAATCGCAGGCGGGCGGGGTTGGAGGCCGGAATTCACTGGCCGAGCTTAGCAGAAACGGCCTCCAGGCGGTCGCTGCGACGTTGCCCGGATTTGTGCCAACCCAGGAGCACCGTCCCGTTGGAACCGTACCCGTCCAAACCGCGTCGGAGCCGTCCGCCCGTGCCCGCGCGATGACTTCCGCCGCGACCCGGCGACCGAGCTCCAGCCCTGCTTCATAGTCGCTCGGAAATTCCAGTCCCGCGTACAGCCGCGATTTCCCGGCTTCCTCGGCCAGCTCCTTGAACGCGGTGGCCTCAGCCGGTAGCAAATAGCCAAGCACCGCAGCCGCTGCTGCTGCTGTGGCGGCATACTCGGACGGATAGGACGGACTTCGCGGCGTAGGTAACCGCGTCTTCAGCGTGGGATCGACAGCGCTCGGGCGCGGGCGATTGTACGCGTACTTGGAATTCCAGGCGGCGATAGTGGCATCGTACATCGCCATTGCAACATAGGTATAGAGACGATGAGGATAGGCGGTGACCGGGGCGCCGGACAGGTTGCGCTTCGTTATCAGATCCATCCATCGGTACGACGGAGCACCGGCGTCCCAATAATTCACCTGCTGCGCAATCCGGGGATCGCTTTCGGCGATTGCGCTCCGAACCCATTCCAGCTCCCGTCTTGTGGCGTCGGCGTCGGGGGGTGGAGGCAGTCGATAATCCCTGCCGGACGAGATCGCCCAGGTCTTCCAGGTTCCCGCTCCGGGCTCGATTTGGTCGGCCGTCTGTGCGAGCAAAGGGGCGACACACAAGAAGATCGCGCTGTGCACACAGGATACTCGTAGCTGAGTTCTTAGTTTTGTCATGACGTTTCTCTCCAATTGGCGCTGCGCCTATGAAAGCGTATGATGGAGGAATAGTCCGCCAAACCGGCGCAAGTTCGCCCACGGAGTCCGTCTCGGTCCGTGCGCCGGCGGCGCCGCGCTAAGTCTTGATAGCCGGAAGGTAGACCCGGAAAGTGGTCCCTTTTCCGACGACGCTGTGGATCTCGGTCCTGCCATGATGCACCCGCACGATGCCGGAAACCGCCGCCAGGCCGAGACCGCGTCCCAAAAATTTTGTCGTGAAAAAGGGGTCGCAGATTCGGGCGCATGTCGCCTCATCCATGCCGCAACCGGAGTCTTTGACTTCCAGATAAACGTCGGGAGCCGCCAGTCCCGTGGATACGCGCACGAAGCCGCCCGTTGGACCAATTGATTCGCTGGCATTAATCACCAGATTCATGACGACCTGCTGGAGCAGGCTGCTGTCGGCCTCGATCGAAGGCAAATCGGCCGCCAAAGTTGTTTCCAAACAAACCTGTTTCGGAACCAAGGTTTCCACCAGCCGCAGTATTTTCGCTACGAGCGCTGAGAAATCGACCTGCGCTGTCGTTGTAGGGAGCGCCTTACCGGAATATGTCAGCAGTTGATTGGTTAAACCGGCGGCCGTTTCTCCGGCTGCGATGATATCCTCGAGCCGCGGCCGATTTGGATCCTCGGGATCCAGATCCTCGAGGACGGAGCCCGCGTTGAACAAAACGCCGGCCAGCAGATTGTTGAAATCGTGCGCAATGCCACCGGCAAGAACGCCAATGCTCTCCAGCTTCTGGGCCTGAAACAGCGCCGCTTCCCGCTTCCGCTGTTCGGTGATGTCGTGGGTGATCCGTCCAAACTCGATATTGTTCCCGAAGGTGAGCTTTGCCAGCGTTCCGCTGGCCAGGAAACGGGTACCGTCTTTGCGGACTTGCCAGTGCTCCGTATGCGCCAGGCCTTCTTGCGTGGCCGTGCGCAATTCCTTTTCAGGAGCATCACTGAGAATTTCTTCGGGAGTGAAGAGGCGGGGTGATTCCTGGCCGATCATCTCCGCTTCGGTGAAACCGAACATTCGCTCCGCTCCGCTATTCCAGCTGGTCACCCGGCGGCCGCCATCTTCGGTGTAGATCGCATAGTCGCTTACGCTGTCCATCAGCAAACGGAAGCGCCGGTTAGTTTCAGCCAGCTTCCTTTCGACGATCGCGCCATAGAGCTGCCGCAGAAACGCCTGGCCAAACGCCAGCATCAGTTCGCCATGCATCAGAAGCGTGGCGCGGCTGACCGGACTCTGATGGATCGCTAGGTTCCAAAGCTGCGGCTCCGGAATTCCGAACGCGGCTGCTGCCCTTTGCAAACGAACGGCATCGGGAAAGCGATCGAAAACCTGTCCGGCAATCAGCGCGCCGAGAGGTTCATCGTCAAGCAAAAGAGGAACTGTCAGGTGCGCCATACCGGCTCGATCGTGCGCGACGATGATCCGGCCCGATGTCAGAACTTCCCGCGCCGCGCTGCAAGGAACCGCCGGCGCCAGGCAAAATGGACATCTCGCGGTCCAATCGGGCTTTGCCTTGCGAACCAGTTCCCAGACCGGTTGCGGGTTGTGACAAGCGCCCAAGACATTGCCTTCTGAGTCGAGCAACGCCACACTCAGCTTCGACGTCCACGCATATCTTTCCAAAACGTCGTGCCACGCTTGCGGATTCAGAAGCTCGGCGCGCATCTCGGGCGACAGCTCCAGGTGGGCGCTTTCTCCAGGCGGCCCCAGCAGCGATGAGCGGGGCGCACTCACGCTTAGTCCCCCGCCGGAGCGCCGTTGGTGCGTGCAGGCGTCTGGAATCGGGTGGGGGCGCGGCTCAGAATACTGGAGTAGCTCTGGAAAGGCAGCGGCTTGGGGCTCTTCTCATCCTTCGGGAGAAGCTTGATGCCACCCTGCCCGATGACAAACTCGCGCGTTTCGAACTCGTGTTTACTTCCCCGTGCTTTGACCACCGTGAGGCAGCGATGGATCGTGCTGTTGAGCTCCGCCATATTCAGCAGAATAATATTATCGACGATGGAGCTCACGGGAAAATCCGGCATATAAGTGGATACGCCGAGAAATTCCGGATTCTCATAATTGAAAAAGCTCGTCATCAACCGATTTTTGCTATAGGCCACCAGCGCATGAAAGAAATCCCGGTAAACACGTGGATTCTCGAGCGCGGTGCTATAGCTCGTCATGCCATCGATTACCATGCGCTGTATCCCATATTTTTCAATGGTTTCGACGATCTTGGCGAAATGCGAATCGACGTCGAGCTCTTGAGGACTCTCGAATATGATCTGAATCTCACCGGAGGCGACCTGGTCGCCGAGGTTGAGGCCTATGGTTTCAGCGTTGCGGATGATCTGCGCCGGATGCTCGTCGAGTGAAACCAACAGGCCGCGCTTGCCCTGCTTGAGCGCTCCCTCTCGAAGAAGCTGCGTGCCGAGCACGGTCTTGCCGACCCCGGAAACGCCGATAACCATGGTCGTCGACCCGTCGAAGATACCGCCGCCGATCAAGGTATCGAGAACCTCCACCCCAATCGCCGAGCGCTCGGCGGAGCTGGGCTGCGGAGCATTACGTCGGACGGGGGCCTGAACGCGCCGGAATACTTCCAGCCCCTTTTTACTGGTGATGCGCAGCGTGTGCTCGCCGCTTTCATAGTCCTGCCCGCGACTCTTGATGATCTCGATGCTTCGCAAGCTCCGCCGATCCTGCCGGTAGCGATTCAATTGAATGACTGTGTCCGCCAGAAAATCGGCAATCTCGGAAATGGCCAGCGAGTTGGGTAAGACACTCAGCTCATGCGAGAGCATGGTAGTAAGATTCTCGCGATTTAGCGCGTCCATCAATTCCCGCAGCAGTTCGCGGTAGGAGCCGGGCCCGCTCATCGAAACATTCTCAGGCGGGATCAGCAGACCGGCGCCGTCTATAAAGATGCGCTTGGCGCCCATCTCGAGCGCCGTTTCCAGAAGCAGGCTGTTGGGAGAACGCAGCTCCTGATCGAGCACCTGCGGCGTGGTGTAGATAATCTGCAGTTTTTTGGCCTCCTGCAGAGCCGCCAGATCCCAGCCGAAACTGGCCCCGTCGCGAAGAAGTTTATGCGGATGGGTCTCAAAAACAACCACCATGCCAGGTTCGTTAAACTCCGTGATGCCCCGATAGATGAACTCGAGGCCCATGATGGTCTTGCCACTTCCGGCGAAGCCCTGCACCAGGATCGTGTTGGTTCTCGGTATACCGCCCAGAAAGATCGCATCGAGACCGCTGATGCCCGTCTGAACCAAGTCTGTGTCCGGCATCTGCACGTCCTTTGGTTTGGATTGGAGACCGTGCTTATTTTCGACCGAATTTGTCGTTTTGGCCTGTCCCATTAGCACGCAATCGCCAGTGTTTGTCTAGCTAGGAGATTCCTAAGGGATATTACAACCGCGACAAGTTGGGATAGTGATCAACCCTTGCCTCGCCAATCTTTTGCGCTTATCCGGATGCGTGCGAGTTTCGTTTGTCGATAAGTTCCCATGAGAACAACCAAGTGTCACTATCACTTAGCTTTGTGCGGCGATTCGTCGAGCGGACGAAACCAAAATTCGGCGTCATTCTGCTGTTAACCACGACACTGGTCAGAGGCCAGGTATCAGGTCCGCGTCTTAAGAGCCTTAGTTTGGAACAACTTGGGGAGATCGAGGTAACCACTGTCTCCAAAGGGCCTGTGAAGCTCTTCCGAACACCAGGAGCGATCTTCGTGATCACCCAGGAGGACATCCGGCGGTCGGGAGCCACCAGTATCCCCGAGGCCCTGCGTCTTGCGCCTGGAGTAGAAGTCGCCCGTATCGACGCCGTCAAATGGTCGATCGGCATACGTGGATTCGGAAACCGGCTGAGCCGGTCGGTGCTGGTGGTCATCGATGGGCGCAACGTTTACTCGCCTTTGTACGCCGGCGTCTACTGGGAAGTGCAGGACACGCTGCTCGAGGATGTGGACCGCATCGAAATCATCCGCGGCCCCGGCGGAACCATCTGGGGACCAAACGCCGTCAACGGCGTCATCAACATCATCACCAAGAGTGCGAAAGACACCCACGGAGATCTAGTTTCCGCCGGCGGAGGCAACGAGCAGAGATTCGTCAATTTTCGGCATGGCGGCGGGAACGGCCGGAATCTTGACTACCGGATCTACGGTAAAGGCTTTTCACGAGGTCCCGAATTCCATTCCGATGGCAGGAATTTCGATGATTGGGATATGGGCCAGGCCGGTTTTCGCGCAGACTGGGAGCCGTCCAGCCGTGACTCGGTGACGATGCAAGGCGACGTCTACAAGGGCGCCGCCGGCGATAGCATTAACGTCGCGAGACTGGCCACGGCTCCTGGCGTGCTCGTGCAAGAGGATACCCAGCTCTCAGGAGGCAACCTGCTCGGCCGATGGAAGCGTGTGCTGGCTGACGGCTCCGACTTCCAGGTGCAGACCTACTACGATCGAACCAACCGGTATGTGTCCAACCTCACCGAGTTGCGCGATACCTTCGATATCGACTTCCTTCACCACGTGACTCCCGCGCGGCGGCACGAACTGCTGTGGGGCGCCGGGGGCCGTTTCAGCTTCGGCAGGGTTCCCCCGGTCGTTCCCACGATCGTATTCAAGCCGCAAAACCGGACCGATAAACTGTACAGCGCGTTCGTCCAGGATGAGATCCAGCTCGCCGAGAACCGGCTCTGGCTGGCGGTCGGCTCAAAGTTCCTGCACGGCTACTTTTCCGGGTTCGAGATTGAGCCATCGGCTCGATTGTTGTGGACGCCGGCGCGTCAGCACAGCTTCTGGGCAGCGGTCACACGTGCTGTACGCACGCCCTCCGACATCGAAGCGACCGTCGAAGTCAATGCATTCGTGCAGGCCAACCCATTGGCGGTCCTGCGCCTCACGGGGAATCGAAATTTTCGCCCGGAAACGGCGCTCAGCTACGAAAGTGGATACCGCAGCCTGCTCACCCCGAAGTTCTTTGTCGACGTTGCGGCTTTCAATAGCCGCTACGATGACTTGGTCAGCTCTGAGTTCGGGGCTCTTTTTCGCGAAGAAACTCCGCTGCCGGCCCGTTTTATACTCCCGCTTTCGATCGGCAACGGCTTGTATGGCGCGACCACCGGGTTCGAGATCGTCCCCGACTGGAGACCGATAAGCTGGTGGCGCCTGGACGGCTCGTACTCGTATCTCCACATGGATCTGAAAAAACGGCCGGACAGCGCGGATACATCGACGATCAATTCGATTGAAGGTTCCAATCCGCATCACAAGGTGGTGGTGAAGTCCTGGCTCAACTTGCCTGGACGTCTGGAGTTCAGCCAGACCTACCGCTATGTCAGCGCTCTACCGGCCCAGCGTGTTCGCAGCTACCACACAGTCGACACCCGGCTGAGCTGGCGTGTCGCCGGGCAAATCGAGCTCTCGGTCGTCGGGCAGAATCTATTGCAGCCGCATCATCCTGAGTTCGGCGGCAATCCGGGACCGTTGGTGGGCATTAAGCGCAACGTCTACGCGGCGGTTACATGGCGAAAATAATTCCGGCCTGCAGCGCGCTGGCGCAGTGTGTGGCGGGCATCGTGATTGCCTGCGAGCTTCTCGGTGGTACCACTCTGCAGGCGCAAGGCTCAAAACCCTCCGAATATCAGGTGAAAGCAGCCTATTTGTCCAACTTCGGGAAATTTGTCGAATGGCCTTCGCGCATCAGGCCCGCCAGGGACGAACCTTTCACGGTGTGTGTCATAGGTCAGGACCCGTTCGGAGATGCTATGGAGGCCGCCGTCGCCGGCGAGACCGTCGGCCGTGCGCGGCTAGTGGCCAAAAGAATTGAGCGGCTGGCGGATGCTGTGACTTGCCGCATCGCCTTCATCAGCTCCTCCGAGGATAGTCAATTAAAGGCGGTTCTGGCCGCCATTGAAAAGGCGAGTATCTTGACCGTCAGCGACATGCCACAGTTCGCCCGGCGTGGCGGCATGATTCAGTTTGTCCTGGACGGGAACAGGGTCCGGTTCGAGGTCAACCTGGACGCCGTGCGTCGCGTGGGATTGAACCTGAGCTCGGACCTGCTCAAATTAGCGCTCGCCGTAAGGAGTAACTGAAGGCCTTGCCCTTGATGTTTAAGATTGGCGCCCGCTCGATCAAGCAGAAGCTCACCTGGATGAACATGCTGGTCAGCAGTTGCGCCCTCATTGTGGCCTCTGCCGCCTTTGCCACCTACGAGCTGACCACTTTCCAGCAGACCATGTCGCGCAATTTGTCTATTCAGGCGCAAATTGTGGGTTCGAATTGCGCTTCCGCGCTGCTGTTCGGCGACCCGAATGCCGCCCAGCGGACCTTGTCGGCTTTGCAGGCGGCGCCCCACATTCTATCCGCCGCTATTTATACGCCGGCCGGCGCGCTCTTCGCCGTCTATTGGCGGGATCGCGCCGGTGAAGCCCTTCCCCTGCCGCCGATTCCTGCCGGCCAGAAAGAGATGTATTGGCGCACCGACCGGGAGATGGCGCTCGTCCGCTCGATCGAATTTCAGGACAAGCTGATCGGTACGGTCTACATCCGTTCTGACATGCACGAACTAAACTACCGTTTGACTCGATACGCGGGCGCGGTCACCGCTGTACTGCTGCTATCGCTGCTGGTGGCCTTCGTGTTCTCCTCGGTGATCCAGCGAACTACCGTCCGTCCGATCGTGGCGTTGGCGGAGACTGCCCGGATCGTCACTCGCGAGAAAAAATACTCAATCCGGGCGCCGGTGACGGCCGGGCGCGATGAAATCGCCGTGCTGATCGAAGCGTTCAACGAGATGCTGAGCCAGATACAGGAACGTGATACCGCTTTGCAGCAGGCGCACGAGCGGTTGAATCTGGCCCTGAAGTCTTCGGGGGTCGGGACCTGGAGCTGGGACATCGACGCCGGCGCGCTCACCTGGGACGATTATATGGCTCCCCTCTTCGGCCTGGAACCCGGCGCGTTCTCCGGTAAGTACGAGGATTTCCGTAAGCTATTGCAGCCCGCTGACCGTGACTGTCTGGGCCGTGCCGTCGCCGATGCGGATACCGTCAGCGGTTCCTACAATACCGAGTTTCGTATAAAGCACAAGGATGACAGCCTGCACGTCATCAGCGCCCGCGGCAAAGTTCATCGTGATGAGTCAGGGCGGCCCGTGCGCATGACGGGTGTCTGCTGGGATATAACAGAGCGTCAGCGGGCCGAGGAGCAGATTCGGGAGCTCAATCAAACTCTGGAACGCCGGGTCGCCGATCGCACTTCCGAGCTTGAAGCCGCCAACAAGGAGCTCGAAGCCTTCACCTACTCAGTCGCCCACGATCTGCGCGCTCCGCTGCGCCACATCCAGGGCTTTTCCGCGGCCCTCACCGAGGACTTCGGACCGCGGCTGGAGCCGGGCGCTATTGAACATCTGACGCGCATCGTCGAGAGCACCCGTCATATGGGCTGCTTGATCGATGACTTGCTTTCCCTCGCGCACGTCGGGCGGCAGGAATTGCGCCTCCAGGCCACTGGCCTCAATTCCATCGTGAAGGAAGTCCTCCGCGACGTGGCGAACGAAACCCAGGGCCGGAACATCGAATGGCGGATAGCTGATTTGCCGTTCGTCGATTGCGACCCTGGCCTGGTGAAGCAGGTATTCTACAACCTGTTCGCAAACGCCGCTAAATATACCCGGCCCCGCAATCCTGCCATCATCGAAGCCGCCCATACATCGCTGAATGGCCAGTCCGTTATTTTTGTGAAGGACAACGGCGTGGGTTTCAACATGAAGTACGCCTCGAAGCTGTTTGGCGTTTTTCAGCGGATGCATCGCCGGGAAGATTTTGAAGGCACGGGCGTCGGACTGGCCACCGCGCAACGGATTGTTCACAAGCACGGCGGCCGTATCTGGGCGGAAGCGGAGTTGGATAAGGGCGCCACGTTCTTTTTCAGTCTCGCTCCGCCCGAGGCGGCGGTAGAGGAAAAACAATGACGGATGACGCGATCGAGATTCTTCTGGTTGAGGATGATCCGCAAGATGTGCAACTGACGCTGCGTGCGCTCCAGGGCGAAAATCTGGGCAATCGCATCGAAATAGCCCGGGACGGAGAGGAGGCCCTGGACTTCCTGTTCCGCCGTGGACCTCACGCCAACCGCTCGAACGGGAATCATGTAAAGCTGGTTTTACTCGATCTGAAGTTGCCCAAAGTGGATGGGTTGCAGGTCCTTCGAGAGATCAAGTCCAGTCCGGAATGCCGATCGATTCCGGTAGTCGTGTTGACCTCCTCGGGCGAGCAGCGGGACATCGTCGAGAGCTACAAACTGGGAGTGAACAGCTACATCCAGAAGCCAGTCGATATTGCTCAGTTCCGCCAGACCATCAAATCCCTGGGACTCTACTGGATGGTAGTAAACCGCCAGCCGTGTTAAAGGCATCAGAAGAGAGTACAGCTAGTTCGTTGGCATGCCAGCCTTTGTGGCGCGGACCCTCGGTCTGCCGCGTCGAGACTCTTCTCGACGCTTGTCCATGAAGCTGAATCGGTTCCTCAGACAGCCGTCGAGAAGAGTCTCGACGCGGCAGGCCAAGGCTCACTAACACTTTCGCCAAGCCCGGAAGCAAATCTATGCCGACGCCATACCTTGAGCCCCGGCGACCCCTACCAACGTTGGCTCGGCGAGCTTGTAGGCCAAGTTGGTCAGGCTCGAGGCGACAAGACTGTCCGGCTCCAGAAGGACGATCGGCAGCCCCTTTTTGTTCGGCCAATACACCGACGCGCTGAAGACCTCGTCGGCCGGCGGAATTGCTCCCGCGATTCTGCAGCCCAGCTTGGATTCCAGGTCTTCGAGCGACATAAACGAGGCTAAGGCGTTCTTGATCACGATCGCGCCCGCAATCGAGCCCTGACGCGTGCCGGAACGTTCGAGAAGTTGTATCGCCAGCCGCCCCGCCGCCACTGAAGCCGGCTCCCGCTCGACGACCACCGTGACCAGATCGCAACAGCAGATGGCAGCCTGACTGTCGTGGGAGAACTGAGGCGGCAGATCGACGATCACGAAATCGGCCATCATGGCCGCGCAGCGAATAATTGCCTCGGCCTGCGAGGGAAGCATTTCCTTGTATTCGTCCGCCTGCCGCGGCGAGAAGATCCCCTTGGCGCCGGACGCCATCGTCACCAGGCACGACTTTATTTCCGTTTCGGTGATCTGTTGGATGTCCAGACCGAGCAGGTGCCCAAGATTCCGGCTTGGCTCCAAGTGCGTCTGCAGGGCAAACGAGCTCCCATAGGATCTCAGGTCGAGCGCAATAACGGATTTCTGTTGCTGCGCTAGAACCGCCGCCGTGTTCAGCACGACTGTGGTTGTGCCGACTCCACCCTTTGCGCCAAGAAATCCGATTATCCTTCCCCGCATCGTTCTTCGCGGCTCGCCAACCTCCTGGGTCAGCGTCTTTTGCCGCGCGACCGCGAAGCGAACGGCGCGCGCCAAAGATTGCGCGGTTACCGAGCCCTTCACCAGGTAATCCTGCGCCCCTTCACGGACCGCTCGAATCGCGAGCTCCTCGTCGTCGAGACCGGTGAGCAGAATCACGGGCAAGTCCTTCGCTTTCTCGCGGAGTTTTGTGTACGTGCTGAACCCCTTGCTGTCGGGAAGGGAAAGGTCGAGAAGGACGACGTCGACCCCACCTTCGGTGATCTGCTGCAGGCCACTCGAAAGCCGGTCGGCGCATAGAAGAGCAGTTGGCACGCCCTTCGCCTCAGCAAACAGCTCGCGAATCAGGCGAGTGTCGCCCGGATTGTCTTCGACCAAAAGTACGTGTATCAATTTTTTCTCCCTTGGTTTCCACCGTCCGGGAGTTTCGCCACTGTCACCCAGAATTCGGCGAGAATCCGCATCGTCCTGCTGAATTCATCAAGACCGGTTGGCTTGGTTATGTAGCAATTTGCGTGCAGTCCGTACGACCGATGGATATCGATCGGCGCCTCCGAGGAGGATTGGACCACAACCGGTATATTCAGAAACTTCGGATCCTGCTTGATCTCCGCCAGGACGTCAAAGCCGCTCTTCTTCGGCAGCCTTAAGTCCAGAAGAATAATATCCGGACGCGCCGCCTTTGCATACTTGCCTTCCCGCCGCAGAAACTGCATCGCCTCGACCCCATCCCCTACGACGCTCAACCTCGCGGCTGGTAGCGCTTCTTTCAATCCCAGCATGACGATACGAACGTCTCCTGGATTGTCATCGACCAGTAGTATTTCCATAGGAATATCAACAATTGGCTCTTCTTCGAGTTCCGCCATGGCTTCAAAATCGTACTCGCGGAGCAGTTCCAGGTCAGGGAGACTCAATGGAGGCTCACCTTCCCACACAGGAAACGTGCGGTCCACTTTGATTTCCGAGTCGGCTGGGCCGGCAGCCTGTCCAGCCGGCAAAATCCCCAAGGCTTCATCCGTCTGCATTCTTCATTCTCCGTTCGGGTTATCCCTGGGGATAGTAAAGTAGAACGTCGCACCCTCTCCCGGTTCGGACTCCACCCAGATCCGTCCTCTATGCCGCTCGACAATTTTTTTGCACATCGCCAGCCCAACACCTGAACCTTCATATCGGTCTCGGGCATGCAATTGCTGAAAAATAAGAAAAATGGTGTCGAAGTACTGCGCCTCGATGCCGATACCGTTGTCTTTTACGGAAAAAAGCCAATCCGCCTGCTTCTCCTCGGCTGACACGTGAATTTGCGGCGCCTTGCCGTTGCGGAATTTGAGAGCATTTCCGAGCAGGTTCTGGAGGACTTGGCCCAGTTGCAAGGGGTCGCAGTTAATGACCGGTAGCGGGTCGTGTGTGACGATCGCGCCGCTCTCTCCCACCGCGACCTGTAGATTTTCCAGTGATTCACGGAAGATGGCTTCGCAGTCGGTCGGTGCAAATTCAGCTTTCCGCGCTCCCACGCGCGAATATTCGAGCAGGTGCTTGATCAGCTCGCTCATCCGCGTGGAGCCTTCCAGGGCGTAGCCGATAAACTCGTCCGCATCCGCGTCGAGCTTTCCTTTGTACCGCTTCGCCAGCAACTGCGTATAAAATGAGACCATCCGCAGCGGTTCCTGAAGGTCGTGAGAGGCGGCGTAGGCGAATTGCTGCAGCTCCGCGTTCGAGGCGCTCAAAGCCTCGGCGTGGCGCGCCAGCGATCTCTGCACTCTCTTCAATTCGGTGATGTCGACCATCAGGCCGCGAGAGACTCTAGTCCGGTTACCGTTCGTCAAGGTCTTGACGACACACTGCAGGAAAATGGTGGGGCCCGAAGCAGAGCGCAAGCGGCATTCGAAATCATAATCGCGCGGAGAGGCGTCCAGACTTCCGCGCAAGCGAAGCAGCGCGTCTTTGTCCTCCGGGTGTACGTGCTCTTCCCAGAACCCTTCCCGGTACCATTCTTCAACCGGATAACCCGTCAGATTCATCGCTTGCGGGCCAACGTAAGTGAATCGCCAGGTTTCCAGGTCAAATTCCCAGGGAATTACTTTCGTGGTTTCGGCCAGACTTTGGAAGCGGTTGCTGCACTCCATGAACGCGGATTCCGTTAGTCGCTTCTGCTGGCGTAACTCTCTTTCCTGGAGCGCCCGCCCCACCGCCGGACGCAGTCTGACGAGCCGATCCTTGAGCAGGTAGTCGGCTGCGCCCCGCTTCATGCACTCCACTACCGTTTCTTCACTTACAACGCCGGTCAGCACGATGAAAGGTATATCCAGCCCGGTATCCTGCATCAGTTTCAACGCCCAGAGCGCATCAAATCCGGGCAGCGAGTAGTCCGCCAGGATGATGTCCGGATTTGCTTGCAATTGGGCGACGTATTCGGCTTCTGTTTCCACGCGCAGGCACCTGGAAATAAATCCCGAGCGACGTAGTTCCATCGCAATGAGATCGAAATCCTCTTGCCTGTCTTCCACCACCAATGCAAAAAGCGCGTCAGCCACAAGCAGCTCCATTTTCGGGTGTAGACCCGATTAATAAGGCTCTCATCGGCCGTCTATCAAGCTTTTCTATACGGAATACGAGTTCTTGAAAGTAAACCGAGAAATTGCCTACGCTGATTAGCCTGGCAAGGCCTATCCCTCCGAGGCCGGCGGCGGAGGCAGAAGGAATTTAGCTGGCTTTCCCATCTTGAAAGGACTAGGCTTGAAGTGTGCCCTTCGCCTGTCCGAATTGCCGCTCGAACCCGGGTTGTCGCCGCGCAAGGTCCCTTCGACTGGCTGCTGCGCCTGTTTGGACGTCACCCCTACTGCTGCCTGCTATGTAGCGCGCGCTTCTACTCCCCGCGCGTACAGCCCGCCTGAGAGAAACTAACTTCTGAAGCCCGAGCGAGCCACACGCACTCGTTGCTGATTACAAATGACTTGCCAAGATTCCGATTGTGGGGCAGGCGATTCGCCTCCCCCTGAGGCTTTTCAGTAACTTCGAATAGCCTGCCGTAATCAAGCGAGTCGTTTACCACTACCTAGGGTTCTACTGAGAATGGCCCCCCGCCTCTTACTCGCTTACTGCATCTGTACTTTTGCCGGAACGATTTGGGGGCAGCAGGCCCGCCTCTATGTCGACAACGTGGCGAATGTCATGCCATCGGAGGTCGATTCCAATAGTCCCGCTTTCTGGCGCGACGGTCAGCTCCACATCTTCAACTCGACCGGCCGCCCGATGCTGACCAAGGGCGCCGATCAGCTTCTGATGTATCTTGGATCGCCCAAGGCAGTTGGCGTCGACACTCACGATCACTTCCCGATGTGGATCGAAGCCGTCTGGCAGGACGAAGACGGGACGCTTTACGCCTGGTATCACCACGAGCCCGACGGCGTCTGTCCGGACTCCTCACTTTCCAAGCCGCAAATAGGCGCTCTCGTATCGAGCGACGGAGGCGCCACTTTCATCGATCTCGGCATCGTGCTTGCCTCCGGAGATCCAGCGGATTGTTCGGCGCAGAACGGTTTTTTTGCCGGCGGCCACGGCGATTTCAGCGTCATTCTCGATCGTGATCACCGCTATTTCTACTTTCTCTTCGGAAACTATGGCGGCGACCACGCGGGCCAGGGAGTAGCGATAGCTCGAATGGCTTTCGAGGATCGCGCAAGCCCCGCCGGCGCAGTCTGGAAGTATCACGAGGCAGTATGGGAGGAGCCGGGCCTCGAAGGCCGTGTCACGCCGATCTTCCCCGCGAGTGTGGCCTGGCAGGACGCGCACGCCGATTCCTTCTGGGGTCCCTCGGTCCACTGGAATACGTATCTACAAACGTACGTCGTTCTTCTCAATCGCGCCTGCTGCGCGCCGATGTGGCCGCAGGAAGGCATTTATGTGGTGTTCAATCCGGATCTCAGCAATCCTGAAACGTGGACAGCGCCTCGCCGCATCCTGCAAGCCAAAGATATCGGTTTCGCCCCCGGCTACTATCCACAGGCGCTCGGTCTGCGCCCAGGTGAGACGGATACATTAGCGGGGCAGACTGTCCGGCTCTACGTGAAGGGCCTCTCGCGTTGGAAACTTGAATTCACGCAATGAGCCTGTCGCACCGCTACTGATTCCCTCGCGGCTCGGTGCACAAATCGATCGACGCCGCGGCCGGGCCTTCCTTTCCGCTAAAAACCAGCGCCGGTCTGACATCCGCGGCGATCCGCAACCCAACCGCCAGCTGCGCAATCGATTCGTGGTACGGGAAGCATCGAATATAGACAGCGCCGCCGGTCTTGCCGGCGAACTGTATCAGCCGCTCGGTGGGCGCTGCTCTCACTACGAATTGTTGATGTTTCTTCGTCCAAAGATAGACGCAGTGCTGTGTAACCAGCATGAACGCCATGGTCCATACCGCCCAGGAGCGTTTCTGCCAGCGCTCCGCAAAGGCAAGAGCCGCCGCCCCGACTACCAGCGCAAGACCCACCGTAGCGAAATAGGTGTGCCGGCTGGGCACGTACGGCATGTAGGTAAGGAAGCTGTACGGAAGAAGCGTAATTCCGATCCAGGCGGCGGCGATCTGGAGAACGGTCTTCCATTTCCAGTCGCGCCAGAACAACAACGCCGCCAGGCCAAGCGCCGAAAAGACGCCAAATAGTCTCAACGAACTGCGGACGATCACCGTCAGGAAAGAGGCGCCGAGAGAAAACGTTCCATCGTTGAAATGCTGATGGCTCTCGCGCGCCACGAACGCCAACGCAAAGTAAACGCCGCTCAGCCCGACGAACGGACCGAGCCACATCAGCCCCTTCAAACGCCCTCGGTCGTGTATCAGAATCGCAACTCCCATCAACGCCACAACCGCCACCGCCGATTCCTTGGACAGCAGCGCCAGCAGAAAGCTGATCAACGCTCCCGCGTAGCATATCCATGCCCAGCGCGAACCCTGCAGCCATTGCACCCACAACAGAAAGGAAGTAATCGCGAAGAAAAACACCAGCAGCTCCGGTAGCGCGGCATACCAGATGACTGCCTCCTGATGCTGTTGGCAGACCGCGAAGTAGCAGGCCGCGATCGCCGAAACACGCCATCCGATCAGCCGCCACGCGCCGAGAGCGAACACCAGCCAGCTATTCAATATGTGCAGCGCCAGGCTGCTGATACTGAATGCGGACGATTCGAGACCAAACAGACGCTCGGTCCAATAGGTGAGTACGAGCGACGTCGCCCGGCAGCGATACAACGCATCCTTCGCCAGGTTGGACCAGCCGGAGACGGGCCCATAGTCACGAGCCAGGTGAATTTGCAGGTAGTCGTCGGCGATGAATGGCAGACTGAGCGACCGGCTGTAGGCGAGCAGGCCGAGAAGAGCCGCCAGCAGCATCACGGGCACGGCAGTAGCCGCAGGGTTCTGAAGCAAGACCATCCGGCCGAAGAGCCCGCACAGCTGCAGGAAAGTAGTGGCCAGCGATCGCACTCGAAAAAACTCGGAAGCGCCATGCAAGCGAGGATAGTGATGCACCGGAGCCTCGACCACCTCGGGAGTCAGCACCTCGATCTTCCTCACCAGCTCGACGCAGATCGTTCCGCTGGTTGAGCTGAGTTGGATTCGATCGAGAAGGCTTTTCCTGATCAGCCGGAAGTCGCAATCGATATCGCGGAGCTTCACGCGAAACAGAAAGCGGGCTAGGCGATTGTATACCCAGCCAATGGCGACCCTCCGCCATGGATCCTGCCGCGCGATCTTGTATCCATTTACAAGGCCCACGCCCGGA
>Ga0209382_10004503_pt1 | contig 18605 bp, 22 predicted proteins | sample SoiMetdeltSBSDD5_FD_187599 | JGI IMG/M metagenome (GOLD analysis project Ga0209382, IMG submission 187599) | Bulk soil microbial communities from a Populus tree surrounding site in Tennessee, USA - Soil MetaG P. deltoides SBSDD5 (SPAdes) (version 2) | ecosystem: Environmental > Terrestrial >...
TGGAGAGAGCAACGCGTCAGAGAGGTCCGCACCGGAGAGCAACGCGTCAGAGAGGTCCGCACCGGAGAGCAACGCGTCAGAGAGGTCCGCACCGGAGAGCAACGCGTCAGAGAGGTCCGCATCGGAGAGCAACGCGTCGGAGAGGTCGGCGTCGGAGAGGTCCGCGCCGGAGAGTTCAAGGCCGCTCAGGTTCTGACCCTGCAGATCCATATGGGCGAAGGGCCGCGCCAACGCCGACGCGGAGGAGCGCCCACGAACGAACCGCAGGTCCTCCAACCGTTCGGCACGCGTGGTGGCGTCGCGTTCTAGCTGCTGGGCTCGGTCTACGCGCTGGCTTTCCAACATCCACGCGGTCCCGAGGAGGGCGAGGCCGATCACGACCGCGAGGACTATCTCGCGGAACCACCACGGCGGGTCGGCCCAGAACTCGCGGTTCGGCTGCGCTTCAGCGTCCCGGGTCAGTTCGGCCCTACGCCACCCGGCGACACGCGCTGGCCTCCTGACCACACCAAGATCACCCAAATCACGTAGGCACGTTCTGAGATCAGGATGCCTGCAGAGCACACAAAGCGGGACCCTCCGAACGTCTCTACGTCGATGGGACCTTTGGCCCGAAACACAATGTTCGGAGGCCCGCATGAGGATGCCGGGGCCTCGGTTCTCGGCTCAGTCGGTCGCCGTGTCGCCCTCGTCGCTGTCGATAGCCAGGGTCAGCCAGACCGTCGCCTCGGCCAGCGCGGATCGCAGGTGCTCGTCGGCGTCGCGGGCTCGGGCCAGCGCCTCGCGGGCCGCCTGCACCTGCTCGGCGCCGGTCACGATGCGCCGCCGGTGGTGGGGTGGTCTGATGTGGTCACGGTCGGACCTCGCTTGTCCGGTCGAGGCCCGGTCGCTTGAGTGGGTAGCTCGCGGCTGGGCCGCTTTGGATGGCCTCGCGGAAACGCACACAGATTGCACGCGCTAGGCCGGACTACTCCCGAAACCCCTTCTGACCTGCACCGATGTGTGTGGGCGCAACAGGGATCGAACCTGTGACCCCCTGCTTGTAAGGCAGGTGCTCTACCGCTGAGCTATACGCCCGAGTCTCCCCGGATGCCGTACGCCACGACGCTCACTCCGCCGGACGCTCCATCGGCGCCACAGCGTAGTCCCCGACCGGCCTCGGCAACCAATCACACCCGGGTTCGCCACAGGAGCCAGACGAAGTAGGGGGCGCCGATCAGCGCCGTCATCAGGCCGGCCGGCAGCTGATCCGGCGCGATGATCGTACGGCCGATGGTGTCGGCGAGGCACACGAGCGAGGCGCCGAGCAGCGCCGCCAGCGGCAGCACCCGGATGTGCCGGCCGCCGACCAGGGCCCGCGCGGCATGCGGGGCGACGAGGCCGACGAAGCCGATCATGCCCACAGCCGCCACTGCGGTCGCGGTCAGGGCCGCCGCACCGGCCAGTGCGAGCAGCCGTACTCGCTCCAACGGCACGCCCAGCACCCGCGGCGTGTCGTCGTCCAGCGCGAGCAGGTCGAGCTCGCGGGTCGCGAGGGCGAGCACCGGCGCCAGGAGTACGAGGGCGATGGCGACCGGAATCGCTTCGCTCATCCCCCGCGCGTACGTCGAGCCTGACAGCCACGTCAGCGCCTGGGCGGACAGGATGGTGTCCTCGAGTACGAGCACCGCCGTGATCGACGCGCCGAGGAAGCCGACGCCGACGCCGACGAGCACCAGTCGGTCCGAGTCGAGGCCGCCGCGCCAGGCGAGCCCGTAGACGGCGCCGAAGGCGATGACGGCGCCGAGCCCGGCGGCGCCGGCCATCAGGCCCACGCTGGCACTCGGCACGAGCACGAGCAGGCCGACCGCGCCGACGGAGGCGCCGGCCGTGACGCCGATGATGCTGGGCTCCGCGAGCGGGTTGCGGCAGACCGCCTGCACGGTGGTGCCAGCGACCGCGAGGGCGACTCCGGCAAGGACGCCGAGGAGTACGCGAGGCAGCCGGCTGTCGAGCAGGAAGGTGATCGCCGGCCCGGACTGGCCGGTCAGCCAGTTCGTCAGGTCGCCCAGCAGCAGGTTCGTGTCGCCGAGCAGCAGGCCGGCGGCCATCGACGCGAGCACCACGACGCCGGCGATGGTCAGGATCACGGCGAAGCCGAGCCGCCCGCGCAGGGCGCCCTGCCGCGACGACGGCGAGCTACGGGTCGGCGACGAGCCGCGATGCCGGGCGGCGAGCCAGACCAGGAACGGCGCCCCGAAGATCGCCGTGACGACGCCGGTCGGCATCTCCGAGCCGTACGGGCCGGTGAGATAGGCCCGGACGATCAGGTCGGACGCCAAGACGACGACACACGCGACCGCCGCGCTCACCGGCAACAGCCACGCGTGCGCGCCGAGGCCTCGGACCCGGCGCGCGAGCAGCCGCACCATCGCTGGCGCGCACAACCCGACGAACGCCAGCGGCCCGGCCACGGTGACAGCGGCCGCGGCGAGGAGTACGGCGATCACGATGGCGGTGAATCGCGTGAGCCGCACATGGACGCCGAGCACCGCCGCTCCGTCGTCGCCTAGCGCGAGCAGATCGAGCCGACGCGCCATGAACATGGCAGCGACGACGCCGACGGCGATGATCGGACCGAGGTACACCACGCGCTCGAGGCCGGTCTGAGCGAGCGTCCCCCTCCCCCACGCGTACAGCCCGAGTGTCTCTTCCGGCTTCATCAGCAGCAGCGTGTTGGTCATCGCCAGCATCGCCAGGGCGGTCGCCGAGCCGGCGAGGATCAGCCGCGTCGGTCCGGACGCGCCTCCGGCCGACACCGCCATCGCGAGCCCGGCGGCCAGCAAGCCGCCGAGCATCGCCGCCCCGGCCGACTCCAATGGCGACAGGCCGCCGATGAACACGGCCGCGGCGACGACCGCCAGGTAGGCACCGTCATTGACTCCCAGGGTGTCCGGCGCCGACAGGCTGTTGCGGGTCATCGACTGCAGCAGGGTCCCGGCCACGCCGAGCGCGACCCCGACCGCGAGGCCGGCGAGCATCCGCGGCAGCCGCGACGCGACGAAGACCGCCTCGGTCTCGTCGTCGCTGCGGCCCACGAGGAGCCGGAGCAGATCCGACGCGTTGACCGACGAGGTGCCCTGCGTGACGTGGACGGCCGCGAGGAGGACGAGCAGAGCGAGCGCGCCGACCAGGACGGCGGCCGCGGTCCACCGCGTACCCTCCTGCGCCGCCTCGCGCGCCGTACGTTCGACGGTCGACGACTCGACCATCGTCACGACGTGACGGCTCCTACGATCTCGTCGACGAGCTGCTGGCACGACATCGGACCACCGAACGCCCAGGTGCCGCCGTCGAGCTCGTGGACGTTGCCGTTCTCGACGAACGGCAACCCCTGCCAGATCGGGTTGTCGGGCAGCTCTTGGGCGAAGACGTTGTCCTCCGGCGCGATATACATGAAGTGCGTGTCACCGAGCTGGGTCATCGCCTCGACGTCGGTCGTGGTCAGCCCCCACTCGTCGACCCTGCCGGTCCAGGCGTTCGACAGGCCGAGCTCCTCCGCGATGTCGGAGAACAGCGATCCCTCGCCGAACATGCGGATCGCCACCGAGCCGCCCTCACTCCAGCCGTGGGCCGCGGCGAACGTGGCGTCGTTCATCCCCGCCTCCTCGATCGCCTGCCGGCCCTCGTCGATGCTGGCCTCGAAGTCGGCGAGCAACTGATCGGCGACATCTTCGTTGCCGACCGCGGTGGCGATCATCTCGAGGTTGGTACGCATCTGGCCGATGTTGTCGGACTGGTCGGTCCCCTCGGTCACCAAGACGGGCGCGAACTCCTCGAGGTCCTCGATCTGGCTGCGCGACCGGTCGGCCTCGGTGATGATGAGGTCCGGCTGCAGCCCGGCGATCGCGTCGATGCTCGGCTCGGACCTCAAACCCACGTCGGTGACGCTCTCGTCGAGCTGCACGGTGTTGACCCAGGTCTTGAAGTCGTCGACCTGGGCGACTCCCACCGGCATCACGCCCAGCGCCGCGAGGTCCTCGGCCTCCGACCACTCCAGGACGACGACCTCGTCGGCCGGCTCGTCGAGCTGGATCTCCTCGCCACGCGAGTCGGTCACGGTCACCGGACCACCACCGGACCCGCTGTCGGACGACTCGGTGTCGTCCTCGCTGGATCCACAGGCGGTCAGGGCGAGCGCCAGGCTGGCCAGCGCGGCGGTAGCGGCACGCGTCATTCGCATGGGGAAGACCTTTCTCGTACGGAGCAGGGACGATGCTGTCGCGGGTTGTGAATTCAGGCCGATCGGCGCGGCCGGACGCTGTGGCGACCGATCGGCTGGGTCGTGAGCTGCTCGGTGGCAGGGTCGAATGAGACGTCGATGCGGATGCCATAGACCTCCGAGAGCAGCGCGGGCGTCAAGACGTCGGCTGCGGCACCGGTGGCGCGTACTCGGCCCTCGTCCAACAGCACGATCGTGTCGGCGACGGCGGCCTGGTCCAGGTCGTGGAGGACGACTCCGACGGCGACGTCGTGGTCGTCGGCCAGGTCGCGGATCAGGTCGAGGGTCTCGACCTGATAGCGCAGGTCGAGGAAGGTCGTCGGCTCGTCCAACAGCAGGGTGTAGGTGCGCTGGGCCAGTGCCGTCGCCAGCCACACGCGCTGCCGCTCGCCGCCGGACAGCTCGTCGACCGGGCGCTCGGCCATGTCGGTGACTCCGGTGACCTCCATCGCCCACGCGATCGCCTCGGCGCCACGCGGGTCGACGCCGCGCCACCGGGCCCGGTGCGGATGCCGGCCGTATCCGACCACCTCGCGGACACACACACGCCGGTCGGGGTCGGCCGGGTCTGTGCCAACAACGTCACCTGGCGGGCGAAGTCGCGCGGCGACAGGGTCAGTGCGGACGAGCCGTCGGCGAGGAGTACGTCACCGGCGTCGGGAGCGTGCAGCCTGGCCATCGCGCGCAGCAGGGTGGACTTGCCACTGCCGTTGGGGCCTACCAGGGCCGTCACCTGGCCCGCGGCCAGCGAGAGGCTGGCGTCGTGAACGACCCGTTCGCCCCGATAGCCGAGATCCAATTGGGGAGCACGCAGCGGAGTCTCGTGACCGGCCATGAATGTTAGGTTAGCCTAACCTAAGCAGATGTGCCTACCCGGGCGGAGGAGCCTCGCCAGAAGAGGTCGTGGCCGCCGGCGTCTCGGGTCACCGGCGGCCACGACAGTACGTATGGAACACCCAAAAGGGGTCCGAGCGCTACTGATTCTGCGAAATTTCTGTCACCGATTGGTCACAGAGCGCAGCGTGTGTCCCGATCCGGACAGATCAGACAAGACTCGGCGCAGGTCAGCGGGGTCACGGGCCTCAGAGATGGCGTTTCTGACCTGCCACGCCAGGATTCCGTCGGGTCGGACGACGAAGGTCGCGCGGACCGCGCACCCGAGTTGCTCGTCGAAACAGCCGTACGCCGTCGCGACCTCGCCGTGCGGCCAGAAGTCGCTCAACAACGGGTATGTGAGCCGCTCCTGCTCCGCGTAGACCCGCAGGGAGTACATCGGATCGCACGACACCGCGAGCAGCTGGACGTCGTCGTTGACGAAGCTCGGCAGGTCGTCGCGGATGGCGCCGAGCTCGTTGGTGCAGATGCCGCTGAAGGCGAACGGGTAGAACAGCACGACCGCGATCCTGTCGCCGCGAAACGCCGACAGCGTGACGTCTTGGCCGTGCTGGTCGCGGAGCGTGAAGTCCGGCGCGGGCTGGCCGACCTCGACCGTCATCGTGCCTCCTCGGAGCCGGGTGCTCGACCCTTCCATCCTGCCACCGGATCAGGTGGCCGCGACGGGCCTTAGCACCCTCGGTCGGCCCACGGCCTTACACTCACGCCGTGGATGTGGGCAGGCTTGGGCGCCGGGTACGAGTCGGATTCACCATCGCTCTCGCCGCGGCCGTCTTCTACGGGTCGCTTTGGGGCGACGACGACGATTTCCCCGTGGGCCCGTTCCGGATGTACTCGACGTCGCGCGAGCTCAACGAGCCCGTGGCCGACACCCAGCTCTACGCCGTCAACGCCGCCGGGCAGGAGTTTCGGTTCACCGAGGGCTACACCGGCGTCCGGCGCGCCGAGCTCGAAGGCCAGATGGAGCATTTCGAGGCGGACCCCTCCCGGCTCCGGTTCCTCGCGGAGGCCTACTCCAACCACTTCCCCGATCGGCCGCCAGTGACCGAGATCCGCCTCGTCATCGAATGGTTCGAGATCCGCAACGGACTTCCGACGGGTGAGAGCACGGTGGAGGAGGTCGTCTCGTGGCAGAAGTGACCGCCGACGTCAGGGACGAGCCGGCCGCCGAGCCGACGTCCAACCGGTTCATGCGGTGGCTGTTCGCACCGGTTCCGCTCGGCCGGGTGGCGGCCCTGCGGACGCTCGTCTATCTGTTCATCGTGTTCGACGTCCTCGTCTACACCGAGACGGCCACCAATCGGGTCTACGTGCCCACCGACCTCTACGTGCCGCTCAACGTCGACGAGTACCTCTTCCCGTTCATCCCCGACCCGAGCACGGCGGTCGTCCAGATCTGCACCTGGGGCCTGCTGATCCTGTCGCCGATCGCGGCGATCGGGATCTTTCCGCGGCTGCTCGGCTCGGCCATCTTCCTGCTCTACTTCGAGTGGATGCTGATCTTCAACAGCTACGGCAAGGTCGACCACGACCGCTTCGCCTTCCTCGTCGCGCTGGCCCTGCTGCCGACGATCGGCCGCGCCAGACATGGCGACTCCCGGCTGTCGGAGAAGGCCGGGTGGGCGTTCCGCGTCATCCAACTCTCGGTCATCGCGACATACTTCCTCGCCGCCTGGGCCAAGTTCCGCTTCGGCGGTCTCGAGTGGCTGTGGGGTACGAGCCTGACCTGGGCGATCCTCCGACGCGGAACGGAGTGGTCCAACTGGATGCTCGACCATGTCTGGATGATCAAGACGTCCCAGGTCGGCATCATCGCCTTCGAGCTGTTCAGTCCGATCATCTTCTTCGTCAACGAGCGGATCCGGCCCTACATCATCGGCTACTTCTATCTGTTCCATCTGTTCACCTGGCTCGCCATCACGATCTCGTTCGCGCCGCATCTGGTCGCGATGGCGAGCTTCCTGGCCCTCGAACGGTTCCGGCCACTGCATTGGGCCAAGCGTGGGCTCGACCGGGTGACCGGCCGGCTCCGGCGGGAGCCAGCGCCGGTCACTGATGCCGCTGGTTAGCGAAGAAGACGCCGCCGCGGAGATCGCTCACCCGGCTCTCGCAGTCGCCCCCCGGAAGTGAGCAGGTCACGATGTTCGCGTCGCCTTTCGACGGATGCTGCAGTGCGTAGGCCACCTCGCCGTCGTCGGTGAACGTCATCGCGAGCGCGAATCTCGGCCCCTGACCGGCCTCGTAGTCCGGCGTGATCCGCTCGCCCGTCATGGTGTCGTAGACCTCCATGCGGAGGTCCCGAAGGGTGCCGAGGTAGCGGCCGTCGTGGGAGAGGAAGCCGTCGTAGAGATCGCCCCGGATCACGGTCGCCGGTCGCATCGTCCCGACCGGCATGATCTCGGCCGACGGACGTCCGTCGCCATAGCGCAACACGACCTGTCGACCGGCGCGAACATCGAGCAGGTAGTCGTCCGAGGTCGTCGGGTCGCCCTCAACCGGCAGGATCCGCTCCGGATCGGCAGCGGTTTGTGCGGGTCGCCAGACGAAGTCGCCTTCGCCCGTGCAGTAGTAGACAGCTCCGTCATCAACAGCGAACGGGCCGTAGCTCGTGGTCCGCGCCGTGCCGCACTCTCGGTCGCCACTGAATCCGACGCGAAGTCGGTCGACCTCTTCGCCGTACGCTCCCTCGGTGGTGTCGTAGACGACCATGTCGCCGTAGTCCTGACCACCGGGCTCCTCCATCCACGCCACCCATCCGGTGTCCGGATCGGAGGCCACGTCCGGGAAACGCTCGGAAATCGGACCTTGATGGGTGTCGGCATGGTCGCCGATCTGCCGCTGTGTGCCGTCTTGGGTGAGCAGAACGATCTCGCCGGTCTCGGTGGCGTAGACGACACCGTCAGGCACCACCGCCATGCGGTCCGCGAGTCGCTTCTCGGTCACACTGACCCCGTCGCCGACGTAGATCGTGTCGCCCACCCGATAGGGACCCCACGACGGGGTCGGACGGTACGGAATCGGCCGGCCGGTCGACCGTCGATCCCTCGCCTATCCAGCCGATCGCCCATGGCCCAGCCACGGCCAGCACCGCGAGCGCCGCAGCCACAGCGGTGGCGCCCAACCGACGGTGACGAACCCGGGTCTGTACATCGGTCAGCATCGCGTCGATCGGTGGAGGCGACGGGTGCACCCGCTGGGCCTCCCGGCTCAGGAGCTCCTTGAGATCTGCGCTCATCGCGAATTCCCCTCGTCGTGACTGCTGTTGCCGCTCGCGATCGGCATGTCGTCGCCCATCACGTGGCGAAGCTTCTTCAGGGCCTCGTACGTCTGCCGCTTCACCGAGCCTGTCGAGCAGCCGAGCTGCTTGGCGACGTCCCGTACACCCAGGTCCTCGTAGAACCGCAGCACCACGACGGCTCGCTGCTTCGGCGGCAGCGTGGACAGTGCCTCCAAGACGACCGAGCGCTGCGCCAGTCCCTCGGTCGAGTCGTAGGCGTCGATCGTCGGTGGATCCTCGCTCGGCAACTCGTGCCACGAGCTCTTCCGCCGCCACGAGATGTACGTGTTGAGCAGCGCCTTGCGTACGTAGGCGTCGGCGGCCTCACGCGCCCGGAGCCGCGGCCACGCGACGAGGCACTTGGTGAGGGCGGACTGGGCCAGATCCTCGGCGTGACCGTGATCGCCGGTCAGCAAGAATGCCGTGCGCACCAACGACGGCCACCGCATCGCCACGAAGTCGCTGTAGTCGGCGACATCCCGCCTCATGAGCTCTCCCCACCGTCGTCGGTATAGCCAGGCTCTGAACGTCAGACGCTGCGACGAGGCGGAGCGGTTGTATGGCCGAAGCCGACGGGCTTTAGACCGCCCGGTCCCGCTCGGCCTGCGGCAGCGCGCAGGTGGCGGTTCCGCCGGGCATCTTGTCGCGGTTGCGCGCGACCCAGCGATAGACCGGCCACGCCGCCCACAGCACCGGCCGCAGGCTCAGCAGATGTCCGGCGACCCGCCACCAGGGCCGGCTGCTCTTGAGCAGGTCGGCGATGGCCTCCGGGCCGGAGCTGTGCTGCGTCGCCGAGGTGGACCACTGCACGGCCGCGTCACACTCCGCGACCGTCAGTCCCAGCGCCGCGATGTCGGTCAGCTGCCAAGCTTCGACCCGGGCCGGCGTCGGGATCCAGCGCTGAACGAACCGGGCACACGACGAGCAGAACGCGCAGTCGCCGTCGTAGACGAAGGTCGGAAAGGTCGGACTGGCCATGTCTCCAGTCTGTCACCGTCGTGGAACGTCGATCCGCAGAGCCTCGGCCAGCACCGTTGCGACACCGTCGTCGTCGTTGGAGGCGCACCGGTCGGTCGCCACCACGGCGACGTCGGGGTGAGCGTTCGCCACCGCGTACGACTGGCCCGCCCAGCTGAGCATCGGCACGTCGTTGGGCATGTCGCCGAATGCCCAGACGTCGGACGCGTCGACGCCGTGTTCGAGGCACCAGTCGGCCAGTGCCGCCGCCTTGGTGACGCCGAGTGCGCTGATCTCGGCCAGGCCGCCGAGTCCGGAGTAGACGACCACAGCGCGGTCGCCGACCACGCGGGTGACGGCGGCGACGAACTCCTCCGGGTCGAGCTCCTCGTGGCGCGCCAGAAGCTTGCCGGGCAGCGGGTCGATCAGCTGCTCGAGCACCGCGATCGGGCTGCCGGGCGGCACGGGATGAAGGTCGACGTAGTCCGGCTCGCGCCCGATACCCTCGCGGTGCTCGACGGCGAAGGCGATCCCGGGCAGGGCATGCCGCAGGTCGGCGGCGATCTCGGTGACGACGTCGCGGGTCAGCGTGTGCTCGCTCACCACCCGGCGGCCGACCACGTCGTAGACGAAGGCGCCGTTCGCGCAGATGGCCAGGCCGTGCTCGCCGATGACGTCGAGCAGGTCGTGCATCCACCGCGGCGGCCGCGCCGTCACGACGACCAAGCGCACGCCCTCCCGCTCGACCGCGCGCAGCACCTCCACCGTCCAGTTCGACACCGTGCCGTCGGTGCGCAGCAGGGTGCCGTCGAGATCGGTCGCGACTAGGCGGGGCCGGCCGGCGGCAGTCGGCCGGTTCACTGCTGCGCCGCGAGCTGGCCGCAGGCGCCGTCGATCTCGCGCCCCCGCGTGTCACGCACGGTGGTCGGGACGCCCTTCAGCCGCAGCCGCCGGACGAACTCCGCCTCGTCCTCCGGGCGCGAAGCGGTCCACTTCGACCCCGGCGTCGGATTGAGCGGGATCAGGTTGACGTGGACCCACCCCCAATCGCCGAACGACGTGAGGACGTCGCCGAGCAGATCCGCCCGCCAGTCCTGATCGTTGACGTCCTTGATCAGCGCGTACTCGATCGAGACCCTTCGCCTCGTCGCGTGCGCGTAGTCCCACGCGATCTCGACGACCTCGTGGACCTTCCAGCGCGTGTTGACCGGGACGAGCTCGTCGCGAAGCTCGTCGTCCGGCGCGTGCAACGACAGGGCCAGCGTGACCGGCAGTCCTTCGGAAGCGAGCTGCCGCATCCGCGGGACCAGCCCGACGGTCGAGACCGTGATGCCGCGCGCCGACATGCCGAGACCGTCCGGGGCCGGCGCGACCAGCCGGCGGACGGCGCCGATCATGGCGCGGTAGTTGGCCATCGGCTCTCCCATGCCCATGAAGACGACGTTGGAGACCCGCCCCGGACCGCCCGGCACCTCGTCACGGGCCAACGCGCGAGCACCGGCGACGACCTGCTCGACGATCTCGGCCGCCGACATGTTGCGCTGCAGCCCGGCCTGGCCGGTGGCGCAGAACGGGCACGCCATGCCGCAGCCGGCCTGGCTCGAGACGCACATCGTGACCCGGTCCGGGTAGCGCATCAGGACCGACTCGACCAGCGCGCCGTCGAACATCCGCCACAGCGTCTTGCGGGTCGTACCGCCATCGGCCTCGAGCGTCCGCAACGGCGTCAGCAACGGCGGCAGCAACTCGGCGACGAGCTTGTCGCGTACGTCGACCGGAAGGTCGGTCATCTCGGCCGGGTCGTCGACCAGCCGGACGAAGTAGTGCCGCGACAACTGCTTGGCCCGGTAGCGCGGCTCGCCCCACGCCTCGATGGCGTCGGCGCGCTCGTCGAGCGAGAGGTCGGCCAGGTGCCGCGGCGGCTTGCGCCGACCGACAGGCTCGTCGAAGACCAAGGGCAGGGTGCTGGACATCGCGACGAGTCTCGCATGCGACCCAAATCCACGCCGATGTGTACGCTAGGTGTATGACGCGCACCAACGTCGACCTTGACGACGAACTCGTCAGCAAGGTGATGGACAAGTATGGCCTCGACACCAAGAAGGCCGCCGTCGACTTCGCGTTGCGTCGGGCCGTGGGCCCGCCGCTCACCAAGGAGTTCCTGCGCGGCCTGGAAGGCATAGGCTGGGAGGGCGATCTCGACGAGATGCGCGACAGCCGCCGCGTCGAGGACCGTTGAGCCGTGCTGCTGGTCGACAGCTCCGTGTGGATCGACTACCTGCGCGGCTACAAGACCCGGGCGCGCGACGAGCTGCGTCGCACGCTTCGCACCGGTGATCTACCTGCGATCACCGAGCCCATCGCCATGGAGCTGCTTGCGGGCGCGAGCGGCGAAGATGCATGGACCCGGATCGATCGGCTCGTCACCGGGCTCCCGCTCCTGGCGATCGATCCGGCGCTCGACTACCACGATGCCGCGCTCATCTTCCGAGCCGCCCACCGGGCCGGACTCACCGTGCGCCGGCTCAACGACTGCCTCATCGCGACGATCGCCATTCGCCACGGCGCGGATCTGCTCCACAAGGACGCGGACTTCGAAGCGATCGGACGGGTCACGGTGCTCCGGGCGCGCTCACTCGCCTAGCCAAAACCCGTGGGCATCGCCGGCGCCGCGGGCGTAGCGTCCAGTACGCCGACTGTGTCGAGGAGGTGAGTCGATGCCTGCGCCCGGCGTACGACAGGCGCACGCGTACGTCCGGTAGGGGACGACGCCGACGCCGGTGCGAGCGGAGCCACACCTACTGGTGGCAGCTGGGGATGCCCGGCTGACAGTGGTCGGGACAGCGGTCGACAGCCGTAGCTGCCGGCCCAAACCCGATCGTGGTCCTGATCCACGTGCCAGACCGGCCGTGGTGACGTCGGAACCAGAACTAATCGCGGCCGCGGAAGCGGACCGCGGTGAATCGGTCCACTGGCCGCTCCAGCCCGGGAGCCGCGGCACTGCCGTGGCGAGAGCGAACGGAACCCTACGCCTTCGAGTCAGCTCGCGAATCCCAGCGACCGACTCCGGAGGCCGACGTGGCGCGTCGCCACGAGAACACGTCGTTCGTGTGCCTGCACTGCGCGGCACACGTCCCCGCCTGCGACAACGGCGGATATCGCAATCACTGTCCCCACTGCCTGTGGTCGTTGCACGTCGACGACCGGCCCGGCGACCGCGCCGCGACCTGCCAGGGTCCGATGCGGCCGGTGGGGCTGACTCGCCCGCGCGGCAAGGGGCTCGCCGTCGTGCATCGCTGCACGAGCTGCGGTGTTCGGCGGGTCAACTGCCTGGCCGTCGACACGGTCGCGCCGGACGACCTGGACGCGCTGCTGCGGCTCCCGCCGGCCTAGCCCGCCCAGTCGCGGGCAAGGATCGCCGGTGCGTCGGAGGTTGACACCTCCAGCACGGCGACGTCGGGCATGGCCATGCGCTGCCAGGCGGCCAGGTCCGGCGCCCGGCCCGTCAACTCGGCGACGAGCAGTGTCCACGCCGTGCCGTGTCCGACGAGGACGATGTCGGCGGGCCGATCCGGGTCGTCCACCAGCCCGCGTACGGCTCGGACCACCCGCCGCCGGGTCGCGGTCGCCGGCTCCCAGCCGGACACGGCCGGCTCGTCGGGCACGTTCAGCGCACGGCGTACGGTGGCCACGAACTCCGCCGCGTCGTCGAACCAGGTCGCCGGTCGCTCCGCCTCGCGCAGATCGTCGATCTCGATCACGGAGCGGCTGGTCAGCGCGGCGGCGGTCGCCACCGCCTTCGGCTCTGGCGAGCTGTACCACTGCGCTTTGCTCGGCAGCACGCCGCTGTCCCGCAGCGTGACCAGCCCGTCCGCGGCGTCGGCAGCCAGATCCCAATGGTGCGGCGCCGTCGTGGGATCCACGGCCGATCGCCCGTGGCGGACCAGGGTGAGCCGAGTCGTCGTCACGACGCCTCGACCAGCTGGTGCAGCAGGAACCAGCACACCGGTGCCACGATGAGCAGCGAGTCGAGCCGGTCCATGATGCCCCCGTGGCCGGGCAGCAGGCTGCCCATGTCCTTGATGCCGAGGTCGCGCTTGATGAGGGACTCGCTGAGGTCACCGACCGTCGCGGCCACGGCGACCACGGCCCCGAGCACCAAACCGACCCAGGCCTCGCCGTCGAGCAGGTAGACGACGGTCAGCCAGCCGCCGAGGCAGCAGGCGAGCACCGAGCCGACGAAGCCCTCCCACGACTTCTTCGGGCTGATCGTGGGCGCCATCGGATGCCGGCCCAGCTTGTATCCCGTGACATAGCCGCCGACGTCGGAGCACACCGTCACGAGCAGGAAGGTCAGGACCCGCCAGTCGCCGTCGTCCTCGGCCAGCATGAGGACGGCGAAGCCGGCGAGCAGCGGGACGTACGCCGTGACGAACACGCCGGCGGTCGCGTCCCGGACGAAGTCGTCGGGCCCCTCGGCCAGCCGCCACACCATCGTGCCGATGACCGTGAACGCCAGGGCGACCGACAAGACTTCAGCGCCGCCGAAGTAGGCACCGGCAAGCATCGCCATGCCGCCGACGGACACCGGCACGAGCGGCAGCCGGATGCCGCCCGTGGCCAGGGCGTTCGCCAGCTCCCACAGGGCGAGCAGGATGGCGAGCAGCACCACCCCGAGGAACACCTCTTTGACGACGAACAGCGACCCGATGATGACGACGCCGAGGAGGACGCCGACGCCGATCGCGGCCGGCACGTTGCGGCCGCCACCGCGGGACCGGCGTCCGGTCGGGGCCGATCCGGTGCCGCTCGCGTCGGGGCCGGCGCGGCCTGGCCCGGCCGCGCTATGAGATGCCATCAAAGGTCGCGCCGATCAGCGAGGTCTGAGACTCAGACCTCGATGAGCTCGGCCTCCTTGTGCTTGAGGAGTTCGTCGACGGCGTCGACATGCTTCTTGGTAAGGCCGTCGAGTCGCTTCTCGGCGCTCATGACCTCGTCCTGGCCGGCGTCGCCGTCCTTCTCCATCTTGTCCAGCGTCTGCTTCGCGTGCCGACGGATGTTGCGGATCGCGACCCGGCCGTCCTCGGCCTTCGACTTGGCGAGCTTGATGTACTCCTTGCGGCGCTCCTCGGTAAGCTCCGGCATCACCAGGCGCAAGACGGTGCCGTCGTTGGCCGGGTTGACACCCAGGTCAGAGTCGCGGATCGCCTTCTCGATCGCGCTCACGGCGTTCTTGTCGTACGCGGAAATGACGACCATGCGTGGCTCCGGGATGTGGAACGACGCGAGCTGCTGAATCGGCGTCGGGGACCCGTAGTAGTCCGCCGTGATCTTGGCGAACATCGCCGGATGGGCCCGGCCGGTACGAATCGCCGCGAACTCCTCCTTGGCGAACTCCACGGCCTTGTCCATGTTGGTGCCGGCCTCGCGCAGTGTCTGGTCGATCACGGCGTACCCACTCCTGGTCTTCTCGCAGTCGTACGCGGTCAGTCCGCGTGGACGAGCGTGCCAATCTTCTCACCGCGGAGGACTCTGGCGATGTTGCCCTCCTCAGTCATGCCGAAGACGATCATCGGCAGCTTGTTCTCCATGCACAGCGCGAACGCCGCGGCGTCGACCACACGCAGCCCGAGCCGGATCGCCTCGTCGAAGCTGAGCACGTCGAATCTGGTCGCGGCCGGATCGGTCCGCGGGTCGGCCGAGTAGACACCGTCGACCCCGCTCTTGGACATCAGCACGACGTCGGCCTTGACCTCCAGCGCCCGCTGGACGGCGACCGTGTCGGTCGAGAAGAACGGCATGCCGGCCCCGGCGCCGAAGATCACCACGCGGCCCTTCTCGAGGTGGCGGATCGCCCGGCGCGGGATGTACGGCTCGGCGACCTGTCCCATCGCGATCGCGGTCTGTACCCGGGTCTCGACGCCGTGGCCTTCGCAGAAGTCCTGCAGTGCGAGGCAGTTCATCACGGTGCCGAGCATCCCCATGTAGTCGGCCCGGCCGCGGTCCATGCCGTGCTGGGACAGCTCCGCGCCCCGGAAGAAGTTGCCGCCGCCGACCACGACGGCGACCTGGACGCCCTCCTTGGCGACTGCGGCGATCTGCCGCGCCACGGCGTTGACGACCTCGGGGTCGACTCCGACCTTGCCGCCGCCGAAGACCTCGCCGGACAGCTTCAACAGCACTCGACGATAGGAGTACGTGGGCTCGTCCGGCGAGGTCAGTGTCATGGGGCCGAGTCTGCCATCTCCCCGGCCTCCGGCGTCATTCGATCGGTGAGTTCTCTCCGCTCGGCCCCTGGATTGCGTGCGACGGACCGACCGACTCCACGACGACGCGGCACTCGCTGGTCGAGATCGTGCATCGCACAACATCGGCCGACTCGCCACCGCGCGGCGTACCGACGGCGTAGAAGACATCGTCCCCGACCCACTGCAAGGGTGCGAGGCCGCCGGCATCGGCGTACCCACTGTCGTCCGGCGTGACGTCCCGCTGCGACGGCATCTCCGTCACGGCGATCTGGGCGGTTCCCCAGGCGATGGTGACGACGTGTTTTCCGGTCGGCGACAGCTCGGCGCCCAGCGGATCCCAGCCGAGCCGTACGCGAGGTTGATCGGCCGCCGGGTCCTCGCTGACGACCACGTAGCGATGGCTCCCGTCCCCCTGTAGGTGCGCGATCTGACCGTCGGCGACCCCGAACAGCCAGCCCGTCCCCACGCCCGACGCGATCCGCTCGCTGGTCCCGTCGGTCAGATTCCATGCGGTGGCACCCTCGGCGTCGTGCACGTAGGCGATGTCGCCATCGATGTCCCACAGCCGGGCGGCCTTCGGACCGTCATAGCCGGGGATACCCGAGACGGTGCCCTCGGACGTTCTCAGCACGTCGGTGCGGGTCGATGTGTCGTAGACGACGAACTCCGGGCGCTCGCCGCCGTCGTCCTCCACCCAGCCGACGTACGAGCCGGTGTCGTCGGCCGCGAGCTTCCACCATCCGTTGCCGTCGCCGACCTTCTCGACCGTCGCGCCGTCGGCGAAGTAGACCTCGCTGTCCTGATTGACGAAGACGAAGCCGTCGTCGGTGCGGACGAACGACAGGACCTGATGCGGCGACACGTCGATCTCCCGGTCGCCGTAGTGGATCGTCGATCCGCTCGAGTACGTGGCCACAGTCCGGTCGACGTGAGTGATCGCCGGACCGGCGTCGTCACCGTTGCCGGGCCCGCCGACCAGCGGCGCCACCACGGCGACCGCGGCCAGGGCGCGAACGCCGCGGTTCCGCCGACGGCTCGATACCGCCACAGCCGACGCCGCCCGTCCCTGATCACCGCGTTCACCGGAACGGGCTCGCTGGGCAGGTTCTGCACTTCCTCGTTCAGCAGCTCTTTCATGCTCGGACTCATCGTCGACCCTTCCCCCCGACCAGAGACTCTTCGCCCACCGCGTCGGTGATCTCCCCCAGGGCGTGCCGGAGCTTGCTCAGAGCCACCGACGTCTGTCGTTTGACACTTCCCGCCGAGCAGCCCATCTGGTCGGCTACCTGGTCGACGCCGAGGTCGTCGAAGAAGCGCAGCACCACGACAGCGCGCTGCCGCGGCGGGAGCTCGGCCAGGGCTGCCATCACGTCCGAACGCTGCGCGAGACCCTCCGTCGAGTCGGCGCCTTCACGATCGGGTGGAGCGTCACTGGCGATCTCGTGCCACGACTTCTTCCGGCGCCACGACAGATAGGTGTTGAGCATGGTCTTGCGGACGTAGGCGTCCGCGGCCTTCCGCGCCCGCAGTCGCGGCCAGGCGACGAAGCACTTGGCGAGCGTGGTTTGGACCAGATCCTCGGCATGACCGTGGTAGCCGGTGAGTAGGTAGGCAGTGCGAAGCATCGCCCGCCAGCGCGCGACGACGAAATCGCTGAACTCCGAGACATCCCGACCCATCCGCCCACCCTCCCTGGCTACCCGCGGAAACCCGCGTACACCTCAATGGATGCGGTCAGACCCGTGGACGGTTGAACGACCGACGCCGCTGTCCCGGACAATCTCGTCGGGACAGCGGCGTCGCTGCTCGTGGGGCGTGGCCAGCGGCCACTCAGAGTCAGGCTGCGCCCACCTCGAAGCGAGCGAAACGCTTCACCGAGACGCCGGCCTCGTCCAGGACGCCGTTGACCGACTTCTTCTGGTCCGTCACGGCCGGCTGCTCGAGGAGCACGACCTCCTTGAAGAACGCGTTGACCCGGCCCTCGACGATCTTGGGCAGTGCCTGTTCCGGCTTGCCCTCCTCGCGAGCCTTGGCCTCGGCGATCTCGCGCTCCTTCGCCACGATGTCGTCCGGCACCTCGTCGCGGGTGACGTAGGCCGGCCGCATGGCGGCGATCTGCATGGCGGCGCCGCGAGCCGCGGCGAGGTCGTCGCCGTCGTACTCCACGATGACGCCGACCGCGGGCGGCAGGTCGCTGGCCCGGCGGTGCATGTAGCTCGCGACCTGGCCGTCGAAGACCGCGACCCGGCCGAGCTCGAGCTTCTCACCGATGACGGCCGCGAGACTCGCGATGTTCTCCTCGACCGTCTTGCCGTCGGCCAGCTTCTCGCCGAGCAGCGCCGCGATGTCGGCCGGCTTCGTCGCCGCTGCGTGGGCGACGATGTCGGCGGCGAGCTGCTGGAACTGCTCGTTCTTGGCGACGAAGTCGGTCTCGCTGTTGAGCTCGATCATCGCGCCCTCGGCGGCCGCGACCAGGCCCGACGACGCGGTGCGCTCGGCACCGCGCTTAGCTGCCTTCGCAGCGCCCTTGACCCGCAGGATCTCGACCGCCTTGTCCATGTCGCCGTCGGCCTCGGTCAGCGCCTTCTTGCTGTCCATCATTCCGGCACCGGTCATGTCCCGGAGCTTCTTGACGTCCGCGGCGGAAATGTTCGCCATTTGCCTCTTGTCGTCTTTCTCATCGCGCGACCCGGGGTCGCTGGGTGGAGTGTGTACGTGTGGGGTTTGTCAGCCGGCCGTCGTACCCGGCCGGCTGTTCGTCGGGGGTGCGCTCAGGCGCTCTGGGTGGCCTTGACGTCTTCGGGCTCGGAAGCGGCCTCGCCCGACGCCGGCTCGGTCGGCTCGGCGGCTTCGGTGGCCTCGGACGGCGCGGCGGCTTCGGTGGCCTCGGACGGCGCGGCGGCTTCGGTGGCCTCGGACGGCGCGGCGGCTTCGGTGGCCTCGGAGGTCGCGGCGGCTTCGGTGGCCT
>Ga0209382_10004504_pt1 | contig 18605 bp, 14 predicted proteins | sample SoiMetdeltSBSDD5_FD_187599 | JGI IMG/M metagenome (GOLD analysis project Ga0209382, IMG submission 187599) | Bulk soil microbial communities from a Populus tree surrounding site in Tennessee, USA - Soil MetaG P. deltoides SBSDD5 (SPAdes) (version 2) | ecosystem: Environmental > Terrestrial >...
AGCTGGTGGATGGTTTGCAGCTTGTCAGCCGTAACCACGGGGCCGCCCGCCGTCGCCTCGACCTCGCGCACCTCCTCGAGCCGGATGTGGTCCGAGCCGGCCAGGCAGTCGATCCCGACCACGTTCTGGTTCTCCGGGTGGTCACACCCGAGCCACTTGTAGTCGACCACCGAGAGGTTCCCGCGCTGCGTGATCATCCAGCAGAGCTGCCCGTTGTGGGTGTGCACCGCCGTCTTCTGCCCGGGCTCCCAGCAGATCGTCATGACCTCGAAAAGCGGGTCGCGGTAGATCAAATTCCGCGTGTAAAAATTCCCGTCGAAGAAAGTGTAGGGCGCGAGCGATGAGTCGCGGAGCTGCACCTCGGAGCAAAAGTCGAGGACTTCGTCGCGCGTGATCAGGCCCCCCTCGAACCGCCGCAGCCGGCCGATAAATTCGTCAATGCTCATGAGCCGCTTCTCCGCCATGGGGCCTCCTTTCACAAATTGAACATTATCACGGAACCGGGGGCGGCTGACAACGGGGGCCGCCCTCACCGGCCGGCGTTCTTCGTCACCGGCATCCGCGCCCCGTTAATCCACTCGAGCACGGTCTGGTAGGCGGGGTCGGTGGCGCCCTGCCAGCGGAGGCCGCCGCCGTGCGGGGTCTTCTTCACCCCGATGAGGCCCTCCTGCGAGGCGTCCCCGGTCGGCTTACGGAGAATCAGGCTCTGCTCCGGGTTCGCCAGGTCGACGACCTTGAGCGCCGAGCGATAGTTGTCGCGGAGCTGCTCCTCGGTGAAGACGCCCCGCGCGCCCGGCTCGCGCAGCCGGAAGATGGTGTGCGTCGCGTGGCAGTTGACGCAGGCGTTGCCGTCGGCCCCCCGGCGCGCGAGCAGCGGCATGACGCGCCCGACAAAGTACCCGTAGTCGAGCAGCCGCTCGGCGTCGCGCGCGAGGCCGGGCGCGGCCCCACGCTCCTCCCCTTGGGCGACGGCGAGCGCCAGCGCGCGCAGCCGCTGGCTCGGGTCCCGCTTGAGTCGCTCCACGCCCGCCTTCACCGCCGCGTCGTCCCGCAGCGTCTTGGCGCGGCGCACGGCGCCCAGCGCGGCCGCGCGCACGCCCTCGTCCCCGTCGCCGAGCGAGGCGACGACCATGCCGATCACCGGCGCGTCGCCCGCCGGCGTCTCCGGGCCGACGAGATCGAGGACCGCCTTGCGCCGCGTCGGGGCCGGGTCGGCGAGGAGGTCCGAGAAGGCCGCGCCCGCCTCGGGCAGGGTGCGCAGCTCGGGCCGGAGCAGCATGAGCTGCGCGCCGGCGCGCCGCAGGCCGTCGTCCGGGGACCGCAGAGCGTCGGCGACGCGACGCCGGACCTCGGCGTCATCGGCCAGGTCAGGGAAGTCGGCGAGCGAGCGCAGGGCCGCCGGGGCGACCTCGGGGCCGGCGCGCAGCACGAAGGCGCGGACCTCGCGGTCGAACTGCTCGCCGCGCGCGAACTCCGGCCCGAGCGCCTTGATGCGCTCGAGCGCGGCGACCTGCGCCGCCGCCTGCGGGCTCGCGAGCAGTTCCTTGAGCACCCGCACCGCCTCGCCCCGGTTCTCCGCGACGACCTTGAGCGGCAGCGCGCGGTAGAACTCGCCGGCAGCGGCGCGCACCTGCGCGTCGGGGTCGGTGAGCCGCCCCATGACCTGCAGCGGCAGACTCACGAGCGGGTTGTCGCGCACCATGTAGGCGGCGAGCACCGCCTGGCGCCGCCGCCCGGGATCGGGCGAGGCGAGCATCGGGAGCAGCGCGCGCTCGAGCGCCGGCGCCCCGTCGGGGTAGAAGACCACGGTCTCGATGTCGTTGCCGATGCGCGTGTAGCGCCCCGCGTTGGTGTAACCGCCGCTCCGCAGGTGGAACTCGGTCAGGCCGCGGAGCAGCCCCTCGCGCTGGAGCTCGTTGCCGGTCTCCAGGCCGCGGGCGATGCGCTCGGCCATCTCGCGGCTCGCCGCCCGGTGGCCGGCGACGGCGCGGTCGCGGTCCACCTTCTGCGCCAGATTCCCGATCCAGTTGTTGTACAGGTAGCGGACGTTCTCGTCCGCCATGCTGTAGAAGCCTTCGAGCAGATTGCGCCGCGCCCACGGGTGCTCGCGCTCCGCCATGCGCGCGACGAAGGCGTCGGCGATGCGGCCCTTGAGCGCCGCGTCCGGTGTCCAGTAGAACCACTGGACGAGCGACTTCGCCGCCTGCGCCCGCACGAGGACGTAGGGGTCGCCGAGCATCTCGATCAACTTCCCGGCCGCCGCGCCGTCGCCGATGAGGGCCGAGAAGTGCTGCGCGAAGACGCGCGTCGCCCCCCACCGCGCGCGCGGGTCGCGGGAAGCGAGCGCGGCAGTCACTCCCGCGCGGGCGCGCGGGTCGCGCGAGGCGATCCGCCGCAGGGCCTGGGCGGCCGCGATCTGGACCAGCTTGCTCCTGTCCCCGAGCCGGCGCGCAAGCGGCGCGACGGCCTCGCGCCCGCCGGCTCGGCCGAGCGCTGCTGCCGCCGCGGTCCGCAGGAGCGGCTCCGCAGCGTCGAGCTCGGCGATCAGCTCGCGCCCGAGCCCGGCCGCCGGCCGCCCCCAAACGCCGTCGATCTGCTCCAGGCGGCGCAACGCGCCCCCTGCCTCGAGCCGCGCGGGCTGAGGCCCGGCCGCGGCCCAGCCCCTGCCGTCCGCGCCCTTGAAGAATTCCGAGAGCGCCATGACCGCGAACTGGGATTCGCGGAACGGCGTGCGGAAGTTCTCATAGGATTGCTGCGGGTCGAACCAGCCGCCGAAGTCTTGCTGGCGCGCGAGCAGGAATTTGAGCGACCGGGCGACCCGCGGCTCGTCGGGCGCGTAGCCCGCGCGCGCGAGGGCGTAGAGGCAGTGGTAAGTCTGGAACTCGACCGCCGGGCTCTCCGGGTCGAAGAGCATGGCCCACTGGCCGTCCGGGCGCTGCAGCTCGAGGATGCGCTCGGCGTTGCGCCGGATGCGCCCGGCGTAGCCGCCGCGGTCGATCTCGGCGAAGGCGATGGTCTGGTAGCAGAGGTCGACCAGGTTCTTGACCCGGTCCTCCTCGAGCAGCGCGCGGACTTGGTCGCGGTAGGCGCGGGCCTCCGCGTCGCCCGCCGCGCGCGCGAGCTCGTCGAAGACGCGCCAGCTGTACCAGGCGACCTCGTAGGCACTCACCAGCGGCGTGTTGCCGTTCGTCTCGTCGGCGGGCAGCGCGTCGCGCCCGCGGTAGTAAAGCTTGAGGTAATTGCCGACGCCCCGGAGCAGCGCGACGCGCTTCTCGCCCGTGAACTCCCGGTCGTACTGGTCGACGAGCGCGGCGAGGCGGCTCATGACATTGCCCGAGGCGCTGATGACGCGCGTCCAGGAGGCCTCGGGGTAGCCGTAGAAGGGGAGCGGGTTGTTCGCCAGCCTCTCGGTGAGGAACTCGAGCGAGGCGCGCTTGTTGACCGCGTACCCGTTGGAGGCGGCGGTCAGCTCGGCGCGGGTCGTGAAGTGCGTCGCGTGGCAGGCGACGCAGAGCTGCGTCTCGAAGTGGTTGCTCGAGACGCGGCCGACCACCCCGCCGTGCCGCGGCGTGTTGGCGTGCCAGCTGTCGCCCGCGCTCACCAGGTAGTCCATCCCGGCGCGGACCGCCCGGCGCGGGTCCTCGTACGGCGGCACGTCGTAGACCGCCGTCCGCAGCCGGTAGCAGGCGTGGTTGGCGTCGACGCGGACGTAGTAGGTGCCCGGCGTGATGACGCGCGTCGTGAACTTGTTGCCGGGCAGCGCCTGGACTTCGTGCGGCGGGGTGACGGGGTCGGCGCCGCGCTCGTAGGGCCGCGTCTCGTCGCCCTCGGCCGTGAAGACCGAGACGTCGACGGGGACGTTGTCGCGCTCGAGCAGGTCGAGCTCGAAGTGCGCGAGCTTCGGCCCGCCGCCCCGGTAGGTGAAGGTGAACCAGTCGACGCCGCCCTCGGGCAGGCGGTCAGCGGCGAGCTCGGCCGGCTGCGCGTAGGGCAGCGCGCCCCGCTCCGGGGGCGGCTCGCCCGCCGGCAGGATGTAGGGTTTGTCGTCGGCCGAGGCCCAGACGGCCTGGCCGAGCCGGATCGGGTTCGCCTCGCGCCAGGAGTTGTTCGGCTCGGCCTCGGCCGCCGCCGCCTCATCCCCGCCCGCCGGCCACTCGAGCACCGACGCCGTGTAGACGATCGCCCGGTCCGCCGCCGAAGCCACTTCCAGACGCTGCCCCGAGCCGCTCGCGCGGACGAGCGTGTAGAGGTCGGGGTCGCCCGCGTGCAGCACCTTGCTCGCAACGACGCGCTCGCCGTCGCGGAAGGTGACGCGCACCCCGTCGCGCTCGCCGAGCGCGTCGGGCGCCGGCAGCGACACGGTGAGCGAACAAATCTTCCCCGCGGCAGCCCCGCCCACGCGCCGCTCCGCGGTCTCGCGCGCGGCCACTTCCCCGCGCGCCTCGAGCAGCTTGCGGAAGCCGTGGTCGCTCTGGGGCTCGGCGCCCGTTGAGGCCCCGGGGCGGAAAAATGCGGCCAGCGCCAGGGCGGCGAAGATGAGGAGCGAGATGAGTTGGATTCTTCTGGTCATTGGTGTCTCAGAGAACACGGATGAGACGGATGACCGCGGATCGATCCGTGTGAGTCCGTCGCATCACCCCCCGACGTGGACCGCGGGGCGGCGCTCGGGGTCGGGCTCGGCCTTGCGCAGAACCTCCCGCGTCACCGGCGCGGTGTCGCCCTCGCCGAAGAGCAGGTAGCGGAGCATATAAGAGAACGGGTTACCTTCGGTCCACCCGAAATAGACGTGCGGGATGCGCCCGGTCCGGTCGCGCAGGGCGAGCAGCAGCGCGGCGATCGCGTTCGGGACCGCCGGGCTCTGGGCGCGCAGGACGCGGAAGCCGTTGACCTCGACGCCCCGCACCTCGAGCTCGTCGGTGAAGTCCGAGGCATCACCGATCTCGACCTCGAAGAAAAGGATCGGGTCCGCGGCCGGGATGTGGTTGTCCTCGCGCTGCTCCTTCTCCTTCTCCTGATACTCGGGCGCGTCGCCCAGGTCGCGTCGGTTGGCGACGATCCGGATCGGGCCGCCCCCCGCCTCGCGAATAAATCGCTCGGCGGGCTCGTCGAACTCGACCCGCTCGACCCGCAGCTCCGTCGTCCGCAGCGCCCGCGAGATGAAACTCGTGAGGACGATCGCGCCGATGAAGAAGGAGGCGATCTTGACCCCGTCCGGCCGCTCGTAGATGTTGACCAGCGTCGTGAAGCCGAAGACGAGCGCGATCAGGAGGAAGCGCCACTTGGCCGCCTCGCCCCGGCGCCAGTAGGAGAGCGTCACGGCGATCGCCGCCGAACTCATGAGCACGAGTACGCCCGTCGCGTAGGCCCCGCCCTGCGCGTCGACGTCCGCCTCGAAGGTAATCGTCACGACGAAGGCGATCGCCATGTAGACGAGCACCAGCGGCCGCGTCGCCTGTGCCCAGTTCGGGGCCATCCCGTAGCGCGGCAGATAGCGCGGTACCAGGTTGAGCAGCCCCGCCATGGCCGACGCCCCCGCGAACCAAAGGATGAGGATCGTGCTCACGTCGTAGGCGGTGCCGAAGATCTCGCCGAGGTATTCGTGCGCGAGGTAGGCGAGCGCGCGGCCGTTGGCCTCGCCCGCGGGCTGCCCGCCCGCGGCCGGGCGGAACTCCTCGGGAGGGATGAGCGTGGTCGTGACGAAGCTGCTCGCGATCAGGAAGACGCTCATGATGAGCGCCGCCACCATGAGCAGCCGCTTGGTATTGCGGACGCGCCCCGCGGGCCGGTCGTGGGCGTCGCCCGGGTCGCCCTTGACCAGCGGCATGACGGCGACGCCCGTCTCGAAGCCCGAGAGCCCGAGCGCGAGCTTCGGGAAGAGCCAGAGCGAAACCGCGATGATCATCAGCGGGTTCCCGCCGACCCGCGGGTCCGCGAGCAGCGCCTGCTGCCACCCGGGCCAGGCCTCGGGGTGGAGCGCGAGGTGGTAGAAGCCCGCGCCGACGACCACCACGTTGAGCAGGAGGTAGACGGCGACCACCAGCACCGCGACCCCGATCGCCTCCTTGACGTCCTTGAGGAAGATCGCGCCGAGGAGCGCGAGGAGCACCAGCGTGACCGTGATCCGGTGGTGGAAGGCGAGCGGCGCGAACGGGTTCTCGATGATGTGCGCCGTCGCATCGGCCGCCGAGAGCGTGATCGTGATGATGAAGTCGGTGGCCGCGAAGCCAAGCAGGCAGAGGACGAAGAGCTTCCCCTTCCACCGCGGGAGGAGGTGCTCAAGCATGGCGATCGAGCCCTCGCCCCGCGGGCTCTGCTCGGCGACCCGGCTGTAGATCGGGAGTGCCCCGAAGAGCGTCAGCAGCACCAGGATCAGCGTCGCCACCGGCGAGAGCGCCCCGGCCGCCAGGAAGGCGATCCCCGGCTGGTAGCCGAGCGTCGAGAAGTAGTCGACGCCGGTGAGACACATGACCTGCCACCAGGGGTGCTCCGGGTGCCGCGTGTCGCGCACGTGCGGCCCTTCGATCGCCCGCCCCTGCCCCTTGAGCAGCCAGCGCTTGAAGCGGCTGCGGAACCAGCGCCGGTAGCGCGGACGGGTTCTCTTCTCCGGAATTGTCGTGTCGACCATGGGTTTAACCTGGAGAGGACCGGCAAATCTTAGCCCACACCGCGCCAGAGAATCAAACGTGTGAGCGGTCAGCCGGGAAGTCAGGTGATTGTCTAAATTACGGCTTAAGGGATTCGGATCCGGCGGGGAGGCGGTGTAAACGAGTGAGTCCCGTAGGGACGGCCAAGGCACACTCCGCCTCGGCCGTCCCTACGGGACTCGCCTCCCCCATACGGTCAGCCCAGCACTCAAAGTGCTGGGCTATTATCGATCGTCTAAGCTCGACTTTATCCATCTACGCGGCATAACAAACCGCGTCAGTTAAGCGCTCCAGTAACACGCGCGGCACTTTTACAACATCCCCATTCTGACCCGACGTTGAAAAATGGCAATTGCTCCACAGACATCGCCTTACCATCGCGATCGCATCCGCGAAGGTCGGCGTCTGTTTTTCGTACCAGGCGGCTGTGCGCACCGGCTTAACCTCGGCCTGGATCAGCTGATCGGCCATCAACGTAACCATCGAGAACAGTCCGAAAGTTGAAGATCAATTACCTCATTCGCGTCAAAGGCAATGTCAAAGTCTTTCGAGGCGGCCACCGGACTAAACTCAACCGACTGCGCTTCGTCGGCGATGCACGGCGACGCAATCTCGGCCGCCTCCCCTACTGCGAACGCTCGCCGCGCCGATTGTGGGTGACGATGAGCCGCGCTCGTGACAGGCGGGGCAATTGGAGCGTCTGGTATCTGGTCAGCAACCAACTGCTGCGGGCCGAGCAAGCGGCCGCGGAGCATAGTTTCCGGTTCAGTTGTGAAGAAGGTTTCAGAGACCTTGAATGGGCTCTCGGGTTCGCAGAGGCTCGAATCAAACAGATCGACGCCTGGTCACGGTCGTTCGCCTTATTCGCCGTCGCGTTAGTGGCGTTGACGGCGCTGGGCAGGCGGCTGTTGGTCTGAGGCGGCGCACAAGCGCAAGAACTACTGCGACGCGTTATTTCACCTCGCGGTGATCGCCGCGAGGTGAGTTTAATTGCGGCGATTATTGCTTTGGTCCAGAAGGATAAGACCCTGTTTGCCGCTTTGTCGGCTCAAACCAAACTCAAACTTGACTACGTTTATGAAATGTGTCCCGACATCAGGAGTCCGTCATGAAACAGGCGTCTTGTCTACACCGGCCGGCATCGACCTCAACCCGGTCAGGGAGCCGTGCCGAAGTTCAGGCACGCCGGGGCCTGACCGCTCCCCGGCGGCGCTATTTAGCCCCTCCTTCAACCCCCGACGTGGACGACGGGGCGTCGCTCGGGATCAGGCTCGGCTTGGCGGAGCACCTCTCGCGTGACCGGGGCGGTGTCGCCCTCGCCGAAGGCGATGTACTTGAGCAGGTAAGTGAGCGGGTTGCCCTCGCTCCAGCCGAAGTAGACGTGCGGTATCTTGCCGGTCGTATCCCGGAGGTGCAGCAGGAAAGCGGCGATGGCGTTCGGCACGGCAGGGCTCTCGGTCCGGAGCACGCGGTAACCGCCGACCTCGTCGCCCTTTATTTTAAGCACGCCGGAGAATTCCGAGGCGTCGCCGGGCTTGACCTCGAAGAAGAACACCGGCTCGGACGGCGGGATGTGGTTATCCTCGCGCTTCTCCAGTTCCTTGAATTGGTACTCGCTGGCGTCACCCCGGTCACACCGGTTGGTGACGATGCGGACCGTGCCGCGGCTCGCTTCCTCGATGAATGCCCGGGCGAGTTCATCCAGCTCTATCCTCTCCACGCGGAGCTCGGTCGTCCGCCATACCCTCGAGACGAACGACGTGAGGGTGATGAACCCGATGAAGAGCGCGGCTATCTTGATGCCCTCGGGCTGCTCGATGACGTTCACGGCCGTGGTGTATAGGAACACCAGCGTGATCAGCAGGAACGCCCACCGCACCCAACCCTCGCGCCACGCCGAGAGCGTCACGGCGATTGCCGCCGAACTCATCAGCGCCAGCACCCCGGTCGCGTACGCGCCGCCCTGCGCGTCAACGTCGGCCTTGAAAATAACCGTCACGGCAAAGCAGATCGCCGTGAAGACGAGTACCAGCGGCCGCGTCGCTTTGGCCCACTCCGGCGCCATGCCGTAGCGCGGCAGGTAGCGGGGCACGATGTTCAAGAGGCCGGCGAGCGCCGACGAGCCCGCAAACCACAGGATCAAGATCGTACTCACGTCGTAAGCGGTGCCAAATATATCGCCGAGATAGGTGTGTGCCAGGTAAGCCAGGGCACGGCCGCTCGCCTTCCCGGCTTCCTGGGTGTCCGTTTCGGGGCGGAATTCTTCGGCCGGGATGAGCGTGGCCGTCACGAGGCTGCTCGTAATCAACATCACGCTCATGATCAGGGCGGCGGTGGTGAGGAGCTTCCTCGTGTTGCGGACCCGGCCCGCGACACCCTTTGGGTCGTCCTCACTGCCGCGAACGAGGGGCATGATGACGACGCCAGTCTCAAATCCCGACAGCCCGAGCGCCAATTTCGGGAACAGAAACAGTGCCATCCCGGCCATCATAAGCGGGCTGCCGTAGTTGCTAGACAGCGCGCCCGACCAGTTAGACAGGGCGTGCGGGTGTGTCGCGATCTCGTACAACCCGGCCCCGATGACGACGAGATTTAGAAGTATGTAAGCTGCGACTATTAAAACCGCGATCCCGACCGCCTCCTTAAAGCCCTTCAAAAATACTGCCCCGAGTGCGGCGATCAAGAGTATCGTCACCAAGACGCGGTGGTGTAGGAAATGTGGGGTGAATGGATTCTCAACGATGTGGGCCGTCGCGTCGGCCGCCGAGAGCGTGATTGTAATGATGAAGCTCGTCGCGGCAAAACCCAGCAGACAGAGGACGAAGAGTTTACCCTGCCACCTCGGGAGCAAGTCCTCGAGCATGGAGATCGAACCGTCGCCGTGAGGACTCTGGGCGGCAACGCGGTTGTACATCGGCAGTGCACCAAACAGCGTCAACAGCACCAGGACCAGCGTGGCGATCGGGGAAAGTGCCCCGGCCGCTACGAAGGCGATCCCGGGCTGGTAGCCGAGCGTCGAGAAGTAATCGACGCCCGTCAGGCACATCACCTGCCACCAGGGGTGCTGGTGGTGCCCGTGCTCGCGCTCGTAAGGACCTTCTACTTCTTTCAATTGGCCCTTAAGCAACCACCGCCTGAATCGGCTTACCGACTTTTTTTGAGGGGTCATCACTGTTGCCATACTTAACTCACGGGGCTAGTGGTCCATCACGCTGGAGGTGACGGATAAAGTCGCTTCAGTTTTTCACGGGCATCCGTGACAGAAAAGCGCCAGTCAATGGTGGCCTGCTCCTGGTTGCGCTCTTTCTCCCAGGCGGCGACTTCACGGATGAGAGCCTCTTCGTCAGGGATGCGCCGATTGAGACATTGCCGTTGCAGGACGCTCAATTCGATCTCGGCCTGATTGAGCCAGGAGCCGTGTCCGGGCGTGTCATGAAATTCCAGCTTTTTGATAATTCGCCGTGCTTCTTCCGGGGCGAACGCTTCATATAAAGAAGCTCCTTTGTGCGTGTTGAGATTGTCCAGCACGGCGCCAATCAGCTCTGCCTCCGGGTAGCGCTCACCCACGAGCCATTTCGTCTGGTGGGCAAAGTCAATCATCGTCGGCTGGTCGGTCACCTTGACGTGTCTCAAGCCTGCCTGCGGTTCGGTGAAGACAAACAGATTGCGCGTGCCGTCAACTGCAGCTGGACCACGCGGTCCGCCAGCAGTTGCAACGTCGAGCGCTCGCGGCCTGCGGGGGCCGCACTGCACGCTTCGGCGATCAGCCGGGCTTGAGCTTCCGCATCCAGCTTCGGCCGGCTGCCGGGACGCGGGCCTTCATCAAGCGCCGCGAGGTTCCCCTCGACAAAGCGCTGGCGCGTGCGTTCGACGGTGGCGCGTCCGATGTTGAGTGCTTGCGCAATCTGCTCATCGCGCCAGCCGTCAGCGGCCTTGAGTAGAATCCGGGCGCGGGTCACTTTGCGGGTCGCGGTGATGCCACCGCGCAGCAGTTGTTCGAGTTGCGTGCGCTCCTCGTCGGTCAGCGTTACGAGGTATTTCTTTGTCGGCATTGCTGATCTTCCTCCTGATGGATTGGTTGATCAGACTTTACTAGTTCAAAGAACATTCATCAATTTCACCATGATGGTCTACTAGGCCGGAGACCTCGGAATTCTTCTTAGTAGTCTGATGTCGGGACACGTTTATAAATCTTGCAATAACGCGACTTAACCAGAGCCCTAGGGCGTTTCATCGGGCCCGCCCAAGACGGCCGACTCGCCGGGCGCCGGTTTTCTTGAGGACGCCGCCGGCAGCAGTACTGAGCGGTAATTAAGATTTAGTATTAGAGCGTTCGCCAGGCTCCCGATGAAGTCCTTCACACATGGGTTAAACAGCTTGGAAACAGTTGTTCGCAAAAAGTGTCCCGACATTAGGGTCATTGCAGATAAACTTCCCTTGCGAACCCTTTTGCAAGGAGGGAAGTTGTGTCCACGCAGACCTCTCTGCCGACAATATGGCATACGCCCGACGATTTGTGGAGTCAGATCGCCCCGCTGCTCGGGCCGGACAAACCACCCGGCACCGTCGGCCGCCCGGCCGTCCCGGCGCGCCGCATCTTCGACGCGATCACCTACCTGCTCCGGATCGGCTGTGAGTGACGCGCCATCCCGCGCCAGACCTACGCCCCAGGCTCGACGGTCCACACCCGCTTCCGTCGGTGGGTCGCCTCCGGCCTCTTCGCGCGGGCTTGGCGGAAGCTGATGGAGCATCACGACCCGGAGCTCGGCACCGAGTGGAAGTGGCAGGCCCTGGACGGGGCGATCACCAAGGCCCCTTTGGGCGGCGAGGCGACGGGCCCGAGCCCCGTGGACCGCGGGAAATCCGGGACCAAGCGCAGCGTCCTGACTGACGCCTACGGTGGTCCGCTCTCGGTGGTCGTGACCGGGGCCAACACCAACGACAAGACCGTCGCGCTCGCGACGCTCGACGCGGTCCAGGCGCCGCGCCCGGAGAAGGTCGTTTGTCGGTTGCACCGCCTCTGCCTCGACAAGGGCCATGATTACGAGGACGTCATCGCCGGGGTGCGCGAGCGCAACTACATCCTCCACCGCTCAGGACTTGAGGGCGGATTGGGCACCCCGCGCCGCTTGAGGCGGCATCCAGCGCGGAGACGGGTGGTGGAACGGACACATGCCTGGCATCACAAGTTCCGCCGTTTGTTAGTGCGCTGGGAGAAAAAGGTCACGCATTACGAGGCAATGATTCATCTCGCTTGCGTGTTGATCCTCTATCGACTCGTCGTGACTTCTTATCCATGACTTTCGTACCGACTCTTAGCACCTATTGTGTCCCGATCTCTCGTCGCCTGGTTTGGCTGACCGCTGAGAGCTGACCGCTCACTCCAGCAGCGGCGTCATCGCCGCCCCCGCGTAGCCGGTCATCTCCAGGTACCCGCGCCCGCGGACCGGCCTCCCGGCGCGCGTCCCGCCGACTTCGATCGCCCCCTCCCAGTAAGTCACGCCCGTCGAATCGGCCAGCCGCAGCTCCTGATCCTCGAGCGCCGCCCGCGCCTCGAGCTCCAGCCCGCGCCCGGGCAGGCTGATCCGCCACGCCACGGGGTAGGCCGCGCCGCTCGCCTGCGACCGCCACCGCGCGCCCGGCGCGAGCGCGAACTCCTCGGGCCGCAGCGCCGTCACCTCGCCCCCCGGGCCGATGAGCGTCCCGCTCGAGTAAGCATCGCGCGCCCCGTCCGCCCGCTTGAACTCGTAGAGCATCAGATCTGTCCCGTCCTCGAGCTGGATCGAGAACCAGTCCCACCCGACCTTGCCGGCCTCCAGGAAGCTCGTCCCGAACTCGTGGTCCATCCAGCTCAGGCCCTCGACCGCGACCCGCGACCCGCCCACGACGAGCGTCCCGCGCGTCGGCATCCGCGTCAGCGAATAGTAGTGCGAGGCGTTCCCGGCCTGCGCCCCCTTGCGGCTCACCCCCCCCGAGCCGTGTGACACCGGCGGCTTCCCCGGACCCAGCTCCAGCTCCAGCCCGATCTCGCCGTCCGCGGCGCGCAACTCGTGGCGACCCCCGCCCCCCAGCCGCGCCTCCCAGTCCTCGTTCCACACCCGGTAACCGTCAACCGCCGCCCCCGCCCAGCCGACGCCCGCGCGGTTGAGCCGCTCGGCGAAGCGGAACTGCCCGCCGTCGATGTCGCTCACGGCCAGGTGCGCCATGAACAGATCGCGCACCGCCCACCGCGACGGATTCTCCGGCCGCGGGTCGACCCCGACCCTGAAGAACGTTAACTGGTAGCCGAAACGGCGCCCGTCGGCCGCCGCCAGATTGCCCGTGTAGTACCACCACTCGATCTTGTAGTCGGGGTGGCTCCCGTGATCGCGCGCGAACTCGAACCGGTAGCCGGACAGCGCCGGTCGCCACCCGCCGTCACCCGTCTGCGCGAGAATCGCCCCGCCGAGCAGCAATGCGGCCACGGAGACACGGAGGCACAGAGATCTTCTCCCCCGACCTTGATTCCGTGTCTCTGTGTCTCTGTGGCTATTTTTCAACATCACTCCTCCGCCACCTGCGCGCCGACGTCGAGCCGGGCGGCGCGGTTCGCCGGGTAGACGCCCGAGAGCGCCGTCGCCAGCAGGATCAGCGCCGACGACTGCGCCAGGAAACCGAGCGGGAGGTGGAACTGGATCGTCCAGCCGAAGCTCTGCAGGTTGATCACGTAGATCAGCACCAGTGAGAGCAGCAGCCCGACCGCCAGCCCGACGCTCTGACTCACCCCGCCCATGAGCGCCGCCTCGATGATCACCATCTTGCGCACCTGGCGGCGGTCCGCGCCGAGGAGCCGGAGCACGGCGATCTCGCGCCTCCGCTCCAGGATCAGCGTCAGCAGCGTGCTCGCCACGCCGAGGATCGCGACGAAGACGGCGATCACCTCGAGCGCGTAGGTGATCGCAAACGTGCTGTCGAAAATCCGCAGCACCTCGTCGCGGATCGAACCGTTGGTGTAGATCAGCACCCGATAGCCCTCGCCGAGGGCCGCGAGAATCTCCGCCCGCGCCCGCTCCGCGTCGGCCCCGGCGCGCAGGTAGATCGTCAGGCTCGTCGGCGGCCGCTCGCCGAAATACTTGACGGACGTCCCGCGGTCCATGACCAGGACGCCGCGGTCGCTCGAGTAGTCGTAGTAGACCGCCGCGACCCGGAAGCCCGCCGGCCCCCGCGGCGTCGGCAGGGTCACCCGGTCCCCGACCTTCCTGGCGTGCTTGATGGCGAAGCTCTCGGAGATGATCACCTCGTCCCGCCCGATCGCGCCGCCGAGCGCCGCCGCCCCGTCCACCGGGTCCTTGAAAAGCAGCCGCCCGCGCCGGAGCAGGGTCGAGAAGTCCCCCGCGCCGAGCGTCACCAGGCCCCCCTCGTACGGCACGTCGAAGTTGCGGAAGCGGTCGACGGCCTCGACCAGCGGGTGCGCCACGACCGCCCGCTCGACCTCGGGCGAGACCGGGACGTCCATGGTCACGTTGGCGCGCCCGGCCGGGCGCAGATAGAGGTCCGCCTGGAGCGTCTGGCCAACCCAGTAGACCACCGTCTCGCGGAAGCTCCCGATCATGACCGCGATCGCGACCATCATCGAGAGGCTGACGGCGAGCGCCGCGACCGAGATCGCGATCCGCGGGATCGCCCCCGCGAGGTTCGCATTCGCCAGCCGCCCCTCCACCTTGAAGAGCCGCGCCAGCACCCGCCCCCCCGCGCGGCCCACCGCGTAGAGCACCGCCGGCACCAGGAAGGCCGCGCCGAAGACGATCAGGAGCGCCGCCGCGTAACCGAAGATTGGCCGCCCCGCCACCGGCCCCAGCCGCGCGCACCGCCACGCCAGGAGGAAGAGCGCCAGGGGGACGACGAGGTAGCGCGCCCGCAGCCGGTAGCGCGTCTCGAGCCGGTCGGCCCCGCGCATCGCCTGAGTCGGCGACACCCGCGAAGCCTCGAGCGCCGGAACCGCCGCCGCCAGGAGCGCCATCGGCAGCCCGACCCCGAAGGCGAGCAACACATGGCCCGCCCCGAGCGCCTGCGGCGCCGCGGCCGAGGCGATGTAGAGCGCGTTGACCGTCGTCGCCGTCAGCCGCACCGCGCCGTAGGCGAGCAGCTGCGCGAGCAGCAGCCCGAGCGCACAGCCGGCGAGGCCGAGCGCCGCGGCCTCGGCGAGGAAGAGCCCGAGTACCTGCCGCCGCGTCGCGCCGAGCGCCCGCAGCGTCCCGACCTCCTCGCGCCGCGTGATCACCGAGATCGAGACCGTGTTGTAGATCAGGAAAAGGCCGACCAGGAGCGCAATGTAGGAGAGCGCCGAGAGGTTGAAGTGGAAAGCCTCGAGCATCTTCTCGACCTGGCGGCCGCGCCGCGCCGGGCGCTGCGCCCGCAGCCCCTCGGGCAGCCGGCCAGCGATCGCCCGCTCCGCCTCGTCGACCGCGACGCCCTCGGCGAGCCGCACGTCGACGCGGTCGAGCCGCCCGAGCCGACCGAGCGCCCACTGCGCCGCGGCGATGTCCATGAGCGCGAAGTTCCCGTCGAGCGCCCGCGCCGGCCCCTCGTCCTTGAGCAGCCCGCGCACGGCGTACCTCTCGGCCCGGTCGCCGAAGGTCAGCTCGATCTCCCCGCCGAGCTCGACCCCATGCCGGCGCGCGAACTTTTCGCTGAGCACGACCGAGCGCGGGTCGAGCAGCAGATTGAGGAACTCCTGCGCCCGCAGCTCGCGCCGCTCCTCTCGCCCGCCCGTCAGGTACCTGAGCAACCGGTAATCGCGCAGGCTGCGGTCGCGGAGGATGTCGACGCCAAGCAGGCGCAGGGTCTGGCCCGCGCCGTCCGGCGTCCGCGCGAAGAGGTCGCCCTCGATGACCGGACTCGCCTGCCCGTACTCGCGCAGCCAGCCCATCCCGGCGACGAGCTGCTCGTCGAAACCCGGCCCCGGCGCGGTGATCTCGACCGAGGTCCGGCCCGAGACCGTCTCGATCGCCGTCGCGAAGCCGCGGAGCGAGCTGGCGTTGGCCATCTGGATCGCGACCACGACGGCGATCCCGAGCGCGATGCCCAGGACCGTCACCGCCGAGCGCAGATAGTCCTGGGCCAGGCGGCGCAGGATGAATTGCTTGAAGAGCAGCATAAAAGCCGGTCAGCGGCCAGCCAGCAAGGGGCCCCTATTCCAGCTGAGAGCTGACCGCTGAAAGCTCACGGCTGACAGCCGACCGCTCTATTTCCCCGTCACGCATGTGGATCACGCGGCCGGCGGCGGCGGCCGTCTCGGCGGAGTGCGTCGCGAGCAGGATCGTCAGGCCGAGCTCTTGGTTGAGCTCGCCGAGGAGACCGAGGACGCGCGACCCGTTCTCCGAGTCGAGGTTGCCTGTCGGCTCGTCGGCGACGAGTAGCGCCGGCTCATGGATCACGGCGCGCGCCATCGCCACACGCTGCATCTCGCCGCCCGAGAGCTGCTGCGGGTAATGGCCGAGCCGGTGGCCGAGCCCCATGCGAGCGGCCAGGGCCCGCGCCCGCGCTTCGCCGGCCCGCGCCGCCCCCCCCGCGAGCAGCAGCGGCAGCGCGATGTTCTCCGCGACCGTCAGCGTCGGCAAGAGGTTGAAGAACTGAAAGACGAACCCGATCCGCTCCCGCCGTAGGTGCGTCAGCCGGTCGTCACTCAGCCCGGCGAGGTCCACCCCCTCGACGAGCAGCCGTCCCGCCGTCGGACGGTCCATCGCCCCGCAGAGGTGCAGGAGCGTCGACTTGCCACAGCCCGACGGCCCCATGACCGCGACGAAATCGCCCCGCGCCAGCTCCAGGCTGACGCCGCGCACGGCCTCGACCGGCGCCTCCCCGCCCCCGTACGTTTTGCTCACCTTCTCCGCGATCAGGATTGACACGAGACTTCCTTCGCCACCACCGCGTGACGGTAGTCAAACATCCGCTCCAACCTGGCGCGGACTAACGGGCCGGCGAGCAATTCGCATACCCAGCCCCCCGGCAGCGCGTAGTCGACCTCGTCGGTCATGAGCGTCGTCCCCCTCCCGGTCGGCTCGAAGCGGTGCCGGTGGTACCAGCGGGCGAAGGGGCCGCGCCGCTGCACGTCGGCGAAGAGCCGGCCCGGCACGTGCTCGACGTGCTCGGCGACCCAGAGGCGCCAGAAAGGGCCGGCGTAGACCTTGAAGACCGCGCGCGACCCGACCTCCAACCCCCGCGCCCGCTCGATCACTTCAACCCGTTCCCACGGCGGTGTCAATAAGTCGATCGCCTCCGGCCGCGCATGCCACCCGAAGACCTCCTCTGGCGTCGCCCCAATCTCTGATTGCTTGATGAACTGCCCCACCTTCCCCTTCCATCACCCTGCCCCCCATGAATCCTATCTGCCCTGTCCAGGCTTTGTCAATTTTCTATTCGCTCTGTAAAGAAAAAGACAAGTATTTGACAAGATTTTGTCGAGAAAAAATATTGACAAGACATGGAAAGAAGGAGTATCTTGAGGCGTGTCCGGGGGAATGGACGGGGGTGGAGATAGGTGGACGGGTGCGTTGGAAAAAGAGAGACACAGTCGGTATTAAATGCGGGCCGGACCCCGTGCGGGGTTCGGCCCACAAATTTTGGTCGAATTTGAAGAAGGGGATTGAGGAGACTATGAGATTGAAAGTCGCAGGCTTGATTTTGGCGGCCGTCAGCATGACGGCGGCGGCGGTGCCGACGGCGGCGAAGTACGGCCCGCAGGGCAAGGATATTGTGGACACGGCGGTGGCGGCGGGTCAATTCACGACGCTGGCCAAGGCGCTGGAGGCGGCGGGTCTGGTCGAGACGCTCAAGGGGGCTGGGCCGTTCACGGTCTTCGCGCCGACCGACGAAGCGTTCGCCAAGCTGCCGGCGGGGACGGTGGACGCGCTGCTCAAGGACAAGGCGAAGCTCAAGAAGGTCCTCCTCTACCACGTAGTGGCGGGCAACGTGAAGGCGGCGGACGTGGTCAAGCTCAAGTCGGCGAAGACCGTCGAGGGCTCGTCGGTAAAAATCATGGCCATGGGCGGCAACGTCATGGTCGACAACGCGAACGTCGTCAAGGCGGACATCGCGGCGTCGAACGGGACGATCCACGTGATCGACACCGTGATCATGCCGAAGAAGTAGGAAACCCGCGGATGCCGCGGGGGGGAGATTCTTTTCCCCCGCGGCATCCGCATTTTTGTCTTCAGCGCACATGGCCGAGGAAGTTTACGTCATCTTGGGGGCGACCGGCGGCATCGGCTCGGCGCTCTGCCGCCGCCTCGCGGCGACCGGGGCGAGGCTCGTCGTGGGGGCGCGCCGCCCGGACGAGTTAGCGGCCCTGGCGGAGGAGACCGGGGCGCAGGCTTTCGCCCTCGACGCGAGGCAATTCGATGAAGTCGATTCGTGTCTCGACCGCGCCCTAGAAGTCTACGGGCGCGTCGACGGCGTAGTTAATTGTGTCGGCTCGCTCTTGCTCAAGCCGGCGCACCTGACGACGGAGGCGGAGTGGGCCTCGGCGCTGGCGACCAACCTCGGGTCGGCCTTCGCCGCGGTCCGGGCGGGGGCCCGGGCGATGCTTAAGACGGGCGGCTCGATCGTCCTCGTCTCGGCGGCGGCGGCGCGCGCGGGCCTCGCCAGTCACGAGGCGATCGCGGCGGCCAAGGCCGGGGTCATCGGGCTGACGCTCGCGGCGGCGGCCTCATACGCCGCGCGCCAGGTGCGGGTCAACTGCGTCGCGCCGGGTCTGGTGCGGACGCCGCTGACGGCGCGGATCACGGGGAACGAGGCGGCGCTCAATGCCTCGGCCGCGCTCCACGCCCTGGGCCGCGTCGGGGAGCCGGGGGAGGTCGCCTCGGCGATCGCCTGGCTGCTCGCGCCGGAGCAGGGTTGGGTCACGGGGCAGGTTTTGGGGGTGGACGGCGGGCTGGCGACGGTCCGGCCGCGAGCCTAACGTAGATGCAGGGGGGGGAGAAG
>Ga0209382_10004506_pt1 | contig 18603 bp, 18 predicted proteins | sample SoiMetdeltSBSDD5_FD_187599 | JGI IMG/M metagenome (GOLD analysis project Ga0209382, IMG submission 187599) | Bulk soil microbial communities from a Populus tree surrounding site in Tennessee, USA - Soil MetaG P. deltoides SBSDD5 (SPAdes) (version 2) | ecosystem: Environmental > Terrestrial >...
ACGACAACATGGCCCAGGCGCTCCGGCTGGTCTCGGTCAGGCGCGGCCACGATCCGAGAACGGTCTGCCTGGTGCCGCTCGGCGGGGCGGGCGCGGTCCACGCCGGCCGCCTGGCATCAGCGCTTGGGGTTCCGACGGTGGTCGTGCCGCCGGCGCCGGGGGTGCTCTCCGCCCTCGGGCTGCTGCTCGCCAACGTCGAGCACGAGCAGTCGCGGACGCTCAGGGGGCGAATCGATCGCCTCGATCCGGCCGAGATCGCCACGACGCTGACGGCGCTGGACACCCTCTGCGCCGAGCGGATGGCCGACGAGGGCGCGGACGGCGTCGAGGTGACGCACCTGGCCGAGCTCCGGTACGTCAAGCAATCGTACGAGCTGGAGGTGGCGTTGCCGCCCGGCGAACTCAGACACGAGACGCTCGAGCGTGCGGCCGAGCAGTTCCACGCCCTGCACGAGCAGGTGTACGGCTTCGCGCCGCCGCACCGTCCCGTCGAGTTGGTCACACTGCGAGCTGTCCACACGGCACACCTCCCCGACCTGACGCTCGACGGCGCGCTGACCGGCTCAGGATCAGCCGGACCGGCCGCCATGCGCCTCGCCTACTTCGAGGAGATCGGCAGCTACGAACCGACCCCGATCTACCTACGCTCGGCGCTCGCCGAGGACCAGGAGATCGTCGGTCCGGCGATCGTCGAGCAGCCGGACACCACGACGGTGGTGTACCCCGGCCAGACGCTGCGGGTGGACAGGACGGGGAACTTGATCATCGCCGTCGGAGCCCGTGAGCCGGCGGCCAGCACGCGGGAGGCGATCGATGTCCGCTGAAACCGTGCCGAGCGCGACCGCTGGCGTCGATCCGATCACCCTTGAGGTGATCCGCAACCGGCTGGACGTCATCGCCGAGGAGATGGAGATCGTCCTGCTGAAGGCGGCCCACTCGGCGATCGTCAAGGAGGCGCTGGACGCCTCGGCGGCGGTCTTCGACGCACAGGGCCGGACGATGGCCCAGGCCGCCGCGATCCCGGCCCACCTCGGGATGCTGGTGACGTCCGTCCGGCGGATCGTCGAGGATTTCGCGCGCGAGGCGCCGGCCCCCGGCGACGCCTACATCGTCAACGACCCGTACGACGGCGGCACGCACCTGCCGGACGTGACGATCGTGGTCCCCGTCTTCTACGAGGGGCGGCTGGTCGCGCTGAGCGCCTCGATGGCGCACCACCAGGACATCGGCGGCAAGTCGCCCGGCAGCACGCCGCCCGATGCTGGCGAGATCTTCGCCGAGGGGCTGCGCATCCCACTCCTGAAGCTCTACGCGGCGGGCAAGCCGAACGAGACGTTCTACGCGCTGATGCGAGCGAACGTCCGCCTGCCGGAGATGTTCGAGGGCGATCTTGGCGCGCAACTCGCGGCCTGCCACACCGGCGCGCGACTGATGCGCGACCTGGTCGCCGAGCTCGGCGTCGAGACCGTCGAGACGGCGATCGACCAGCTGCTGGACTACGCCGAGCGGCTGACCCGGCTCGAGATCGAGAAGATCCCGGACGGCGAGTACCGTTTCGAGGACTACCTGGACGACGACGGGATGGGCTCGCCGCCGATCAAGATCGCGGCGAAGGTAACGATTCGTGGTTCGGACTTCCACGTCGACTTCAGCGGCAGCCACCCGCAGGTGCGCGGCGGCCTGAACTGCGTGCCATCTTCGACGATGTGTGCCGTCTACTACGTGGTCCGGGCGATCACGGACGCGACGATTCCGAACAACGAGGGCTGCTACCGGCCGATCACGGCGTACCTGCCGCCCGGCACGATCGTCAACGCGCTGCCGCCGGCCCCGGTCGGCGCACGGACCGTGACGTTCAAGCGGATCGCCGACACCATCTTTGGCGCCATCGCCCCGGCCGTCCCGGAGAAGGTGATCGCGGCATCGAGCGGTCAGGTGAACATCATGTACGTCGGCGGGGTGGACCCCGCCACCGGCGAGGCGTATGTCGGGTACATCGCCGTGCCGTGGGCCGGCGGCATGGGCGCTCGATCCGACCAGGACGGATTGGACGTCATCGAAACGGATCTGACCAACTCGCTGAACTACCCGACCGAGGCTGCTGAGGGGGACCTCCCGATGCGGCTGCGTTGGGTGCGGCTCTGGGCGGACTCGGGCGGAGCTGGCCGGTACCGTGGCGGCCTGGGGTACGAGGCAGAGGTCGAGTGGCTACGCGGCGAGGGGACCCTTTCCGTGAGGCGGGACCGCCATCGGACCGGGCCGTGGGGGCTGTTCGGCGGACAGGCGGCGCCGCCGTGTCGGACGCTCCTGATCCACCCGGACGGCAGCGAGGAGGAGATCCCCTCGAAGAAGGTGCTGACGATTCGAGCGGGCGATGTGATGCGAGTCTGGACCACCGGCGGGGGCGGCTACGGCGACCCGCTGGAGCGCCCGGCCGAGGCGGTGCACGCCGACGTGCTGGACGGCCGGGTGTCAGGTGCGTGTGCCGCCCGCGACTACGGCGTGGTCATCGCGGATGACGGCTCATTGGACTCGACAGCCACCGAGACACTCCGCGCTCGCCTGCTCGCTGAGCGTGGTGACGCCCCGCTCCCGGTGGTGAATCGCGGAATCTCCCACTATGAGGAAGCGGATCACTGATTCCCACGGCTGTACAATCTCCTGGATGGTGCGACACGAGCTGACGAGCCTGGCGAGGCAGAGATGACGGTCAATCAGCGGCTCATGACGGCGGAAGACCTGCTCCGCCTGCCGTACGACGGCATGCGGCACGAGCTGATCCGGGGGGAACTGCGCACTATGCCACCGGGGGGTTGGGGACATGGCAAGCATACGAGCAGAATTGACTGGTCGCTCGGTCCCTATGTAGCCGAACACGGACTCGGCGAGGTCGCGACGAACGAGACGGGCTTTCTCCTGACGACGAACCCTGACACCGTGCGGGCACCGGATGTGGCGTTCGTCCGTCGCCAACGACTGCTGGAGGTAGACCCCGAGCGCGGCTACTACCCAGGAGCGCCTGATCTGGCTGTCGAGGTGATCTCTCCGAACGACCTGTACACCGAGGTTGATGAGAAAGTCGCGGAGTGGCTGGAGCACGGTACGCGGATGGTGCTCGTCGTCAATCCACGTCGCAAGAGCGTCGCCGTGCATCAGCCGGGGCGTGACGTTCGTATGCTCGGCGTGGAGGATACGCTGGACGGCGAGGACGTCGTGCCGGGCTGGACGCTGCCCGTCCGTGACTTGTTCAGCTAGCCCGGGCTATTCACCGGCACCACGAGTAGATGAGGACGGCGTGCCCGAACAGTCGCCAGAGGGTCAGGCGGGGGCGAGCCGAGGTGGGCCGTCGCGGCGTGGTCGATTCGCTCTCGTCGCGGTGTCGACCGTCAGCGCGAAACGAGAGCTTCGGCGCGCGGGAGATGGTGTGGAGGAGCTCAGGATCCTGGCAGATGTGGTCACACGCCTCGAAGCGGAGGGTATCCGGTACGCCATCACCGGATCCGTGGCAATGAGCTGCTACGTCGTGCACCGAACGACCGTGGATACTGACATCGTCGTCCAACTCGTACGGGGCGACGCCCAGCGCGTGGTCAGCCTGTTCGAGGATGACTACTACGTCGACCAGGGTGCGGTCGACGAGGCGATTCGCCTGAGCCGGTCGTTCAACGTCATCCACTTCGAGCGGTTACTCAAGGTCGACTTGATCGTCGCAGAACCGACGGCTCTGATGCGCCAGCGGTTCGAGCGGCGTCGCCGTCTGGTGGTTGAGGACACCGAAGCGTGGGTTCTGGCTCCGGAGGACCTCATCCTGGCGAAGCTGGAGTGGGCTCGGATCAGTCACTCAGAGCGACAGATTTCGGATGTACGGACCCTCCTGGATGGAGACGTCGACATCGAGATCGAGTACCTGGACAGATCGGCTGCTACGCTCGGTCTGACCGACCTCCTGGAAGAGGCACGGCGATGAGCGACACGTCGCCTGAGATGGAGGCTCGCTATCGCGCGATGGTCCAGGCTCGGCCACCGGGGGGTGCTCGCTTCAAGATCGCCTCAGACATGTTTGACTTGACCCGGAGTCTGCTGATCGCCGGGATTCGGGCCGCGCGGCCAGACATCACCGAAGTTGAACTGCGCCAGGAGCTGTTTCTGCGCTACTATGGCGACGAGTTCAGCCCCGAGCAGCGGGAGAAGATCCTGGCCGCCATCGCGGCGTACTGGGAGCGCGAAACAGCACGTCAGGACGTGTGAGCGTGTCGTGAGAGTCCACGTCGCGGCGCGCGTCGTAGACCTCTCCACGGATCATTTTGCGGCTTGGGCGAGTCTCGATAGCTCGGTCAACTCGGCCAGCTCCGCCTCGTCGTATGGATACGCGCCGTGCTCGGCGTCGACGAGTCTGGATACCGCGGCGTCGGAGCCAACGAATTCGGCCATGATCTGCGCGGCCTCCCGTTGGTACTCGACGTCCGTCCCCATCGCCGCCAGGTCAGCGTCGATCTCGGCCCGTTGCCGGGCGTCAAAGCTCCGTAAACTCATTGATCTCACACCATAGAGCGTTCAGCGCTGGCGACGGACGTGGAACGGACAGCGACGGGAGAGCGCGGCTCAGTGGTGGGCGGCGTCCAGGACGGTCACGCCGGCTCGGGCGCAGAGGAGGTCATTGTCGTTCGTGCTGCCGCCGGCCACGCCGATACCACCGATCGTCGCGGCGCCGAACGCGCCCATGATTGCGAGCCCGCCGGCGCCCGCCATGATCTTCCCCTTGCTCATGACGTTCAGGCTGCGGTGCGCCAGCCGGGCTGTGTCAGTTGCCAGGGTGTAGAGCGTGGCCGTGTACGCCTTGTTCAGCGCCAGCTCGGACGACCATGGGGTGGCGCCGTCCATCCGCGACATAGCGATCGGGATGCCGGAGCCGTCGACGACGGCGACCGAGATCCGGTGGCCCATCCGCCGCGCGTACGCTTCGGCCTCGTGGATCATTTCCATCGCCGCGTGGTACGAGAGCTGCTCGACGGGCTCCTTTGTCTCGCGGAAGAACTCGGCGTTCTCTTCCTCAGCCTTCAGGTACTGGTCCGGCAGCTCGATGTCCAGGAAGACCGCTTCGACCGGGCAGACGACGACGCACTGCTCGCACTCGATGCAGAGGTCCGGGTCGATGTAGAACTGCGGCGAGTCGGGTGTGGTGTGGATGCAGGCGACGGGGCACACTTCGGCGCACGCCCCATCCCTGATGCAGAGCTCGGTGATGACGTACGTCACCGGCGTCCCTCCTAGCCGTCAGCCTGCATCGGCAGATCGGTGAAGATGATGTCCGCGATGTGGACTTTGGTGCCGTACCTCGGCGCCGTCAGGCGACCGTCGCCGTCCAGCTTGCCCAGCCCCGCCGCGACGGCGAGGTGTTCCCGCTCCTCACGCGGGACGTCGATCTTCATCGACGCCCGGAACCCCATCTCACGGATCCACGACGCGACGATGAAGGTGACGAACTGGCCGGCCTGGACCGCTGCCTGGCCCCCCACGCCGGGCGACGTGTACGGATCGTACTCGGCGCGAACCCCGCTCACGATGGCGTACGGGTAGCCCCGAGCGATCTCTGCCTTCTGCTTGCCGAGGTCCGCGATCCCGACGAGCTTTGCGCCCAGGTAGGTGGACAGCTCCTTGACGTGTTTTGCCGTCACGTCAGGCGAGTGCAGCTCGGCCTGGGTCGGGAAGACGTTGCCCTCCGGCGCCTTCCCGATGATCTCCGGGATCATGTTGCGGATGTCGTTCGGCGGCCGGTTGATGAAGTCGTCCCAGTACGGGTCGTTCTGGGTGCTGAACCGTCGCAACGGGGCCTGGAAGGCGCCGCGCAGGCGCGAGAGATCCTCACGCAGGCGCGGCAGTCCCCCGGATCGGCGAGCCATCCCGCTAGCCTCGCTTGACGAAGGCGTCGGTCTGCTTCTTGACCGGGGCGTAGAAGCCAGCGCTGCCTTCGATGAGCTTCTTGGGCTCCTTGTGGTTGGCGGTGCACTGTGGGTCGGTGCAGTTGTGCTCGCCGACCTTGAGGCCGGTGTCATACCCCATGAACTTGACGCGCCGGGACGGGAACTCGCCCCAGAACGTGTCGTCGATCCACTTGAGGGCGCGGACGACTGGCGGCCGGGCCTTGATCGGAGTCGTCTTGAGGAGCTTGCCGCCGACGCGCCGCCACCAGGCGTCCGGCTTGGTGAACGGGCAGACGGCGACGCAGGTCAGGCAGCTGCCGTAATGATCGGCGACGTACGGCCGGATCTTGTAGCAGGTCAGCCAGTTGATCTTGTACTTCTGGATGCCGTTGTAGACGACCTTCGGGCCGAACGAGATGCTGTTCGTCGGGCAGTTGCTGGCGCACTTGCGGCAGATCTTGCAGAAGTCCTCGACGCCCAGGTCGATCGGGCCGTCCGCGACCAGCGGCATGTCGGTCAGGATCGGGTCCGGCATGTGGACGCGGGCGCCGAACCGCTCGGTGATCATCATGCCGTTGCGGCCGAGCTCGCCGAGGCCGGCGGCGAGACCCGCGCCCTGCGGGTTCACAGCCCCACGGATCGCCGTGTACCCCATCTCCTTGATGTACCCCTCGAGCGCCTTCATCACCATGGCGTTCTTCATCGAGGTGTGGTGGTACGACATGTCGCCGATGTGGTGGCGGTGCGCCTGGAGCGTGTCATGATCCCAGGCGACCGTCGTCTGGATCACGAACGGGAACCGCTTCGCAAGTGCGTCCGGCGACATCGACTGGTACTTGTCGTTCGCCTCGCCGTCCTGGACGTAGCGCGAGCCCGAGGCGTACATGAAGGCAGGATTCGCCGCGCCGATGCCGACGAGGTCCGCGCCGAGGTGCTTCGCGACCTTCTTGATGTGCCTCGACAGCGCCGCCGGGTCCACGACCTTCGGCTTTTGCTCGTTGACGATCCCCTTGGACGCGGCGTTGGTGAACGTCGTCAGGAAGTTCCGCTTGTCCGCGGCGTGGCTGTTGTCCGTGGCGCGCATCAGCGGATCTTTGGCCACCGTCTTGGTGTACCAGTGGTTCATCGCCTTGCCGAGCTCGCCCCGGATGTTCTTGGGGTGCGGCCCGTCGTTGACGTCCACGTTGGTGACCATACCCACGACGGTCACGGTCCGGCCGAGGTTCGGCACCATCCGCAACGTTCCGTCCGGCGCGACCAGCGGTGAACCGATGTCCGTGGAGACGCGATCGGCCTCGTTGACGGCGGTCATCTTGGCCTTCTTGGCCTCGCGCGCACGCCTGGCGAGCACCCGCTCGTCGACCACCGCCGCCGACGACCCGGCCGGCACAGTTCTGGTAGTCACTTCCGGTTTCCGCGCCTCGGGGCTGTTCATCCGCTCGATCGTCTGTGCCATCCCGGTCTGCCCTCCGGGGCATCGGCGCTTTGTCGTGTCCGATGCCGTGTCTGTGAGCCTACGCCGTTCGAACCTCGTCCGTTGGTGTACCTCGTGTACGGTGTCAGTGTGGCCCGATTATAGAAGCTTCACCACTGAAAAGTCGCATCACGGGCGCGAGCGCCGATTGCCAGTCAGGTATGAGCGCTCCCGATCCCCGCTGGCGGCTGAGCATCAGCCGAACCGCCGAATCGCCGCTTCGGCGCACTTGTGATCCTGTTCGTCGGTGCCGCCCGCGACTGCGATTGCACCGCCGTCCTCCAGCGGGATCGCGCCGCCCCCGGCTGTCACTTTGCCGCTACTCGACACGATCAGGCTCTGGAACCAGGCCTGGCCTGCCACGCCGCTCAGCTCCTGGGTGGACTGCTTGAAGCTGGCCGCTGTGTACGCCTTGTTCATCGCGATGTCGACGGAGATCGGGCGAGCCCCGTCCATCCGCCCAAGCGCAACCAGCCGGCCGCTCTCGTCGACGACGACGGCCGTGATCGCCAGGTCGATGCTCTCCGCCTCGGCGTGGGCGGCCTGAACGAGCTGCATGGCCTTCTCGATGGAGATTGACATCGTCGATCCTGATCCTCCCTTGAGCGCGGCCTTCGCACCCCTATGCTACACCGTTTCTTCTCGTAACGTTTTGGTTCAGGGTATCACACCTCGGCGCGGTCACGTTCCAGCACCGTGAGACGGCGCGCTACAGACGCCGGCTCACGCCGGCGTGCTGTCTCCAGGCGCCCACATCCGGGCGCGCAAGCCCAAGATGATCCCGCAGGGTGGACCCGGAGTACTCCTTGCGGAACAGACCCCGCCGCTGAAGCTCCGGGATCACCAGCCGCGTGAACTCCTCGAAGGTGCCGGGCATCCAGGTGGGGCCGATGACGAAGCCGTCACAGGCCCGGCCGGTGAACCACTCCTCGAACTTATCCGCCAGGTCTTTGGCGCTGCCGACCCAGGCGTCGTGCAGGCGGCCCCGGCCGGTGTAGTGCATGAAGTCGCGGACGGTCGGGTTGCGCTTGCCACTGGCCCGGAGCACCAGGTCGCGCATGCCCTGCATCCCGGTGATGCCCTCGATCTCTTCGTCGGAGAACGCCTCGTCCAGCCCCTTCGAGGCGAAGTCGAAGTTGATCGCCTCAGACAGGAGCGAGAGGGAGTCCACCTCGTTCGGGAGTGTGTCGTAGGCCGCTTTCTTGTCCTCGGCCTCGGCACGCGTCTCGCCGACGATCGGGTACATCAACGTCGTGATCTTCATGCTGTCAGGGTCGCGGCCGTGCTCGGCGCAGGCGGCCTTGAGGTCGGCGTACGACTGCTGGCCGGCTTCGAGGCTTCGATAGTGGACGAAGATCAGCTCGCCCCACCGCGCGGCGAACCGCTTGCCGCGGTCGCTCTGGCCGGCCTGAATGACGACCGGGTGGCCCTGCTCGGACCTGGGCACGGTGAACGGCCCGCGCGACTTGTAGTACTGGCCCGTGTAGTCGAGCCGGTGGACCTTGTCCGGGTGGGCGAAGAGGCCGGCCTGCTTGTCCGCGACGATCGCGTCGTCCTCCCAGGTGTCCCAGTGGCCGAGGACGATCTCCATGAACTCGTCGGCGCGGTCGTAGCGGAGGTCGTGGGCGATCACCTCGTCGCGGCCCATGTTGCGGGCCTCGTTGTCGTTGACCGAGGTGACGACGTTCCAGGCCGATCGGCCGTGGGTCATCAGGTCGACGGTGGCGAAGACCCTCGCGACGTGGAACGGCTCGTAGTACGTCGTGGAGTAGGTCGCACCGAGCCCGAGCCGCCGGGTGACCATCGCCATCGTCATCATCGTGATGACCGGGTCCATCTTGACGCAGCGGATGCCGTGCTGGACCGTGTGGGCGTGGTCGCCGGAGTACATGTCCGGCATCGCCAATCTGTCGTCGAAGAAGCCGAGGTCGAACTTGCCGGCCTCGAGGACACGGGCGAGGTGCTGGTAGTACTCGGGCGTGGTGGAGTCGGTGCGGGCCTCGGGGTGGCGCCAGGCGGCGGGCAGGGTGGTGCAGTTCTGCGCTTGCAGGAACGCCACCAGCGCCATCTGTCGCATCTAATCGAATCCCGAAGAATTAGAGGTACTTGGTCGGCCGGATCATCGTGCGCCACATGTGCGCGACCGGGCTGCCGTCGAACCCGAGCCCTTCCTTCGGCTGCTTGAAGTTGCGCCCGATGATGTCGGTGAACTCTTCCAGCTCGACGTGGACGTTCGGGTCGAACGAGTAGATGTCGTTCAGGGTGATGAGGCGGCTGGTCATGTACCACTTGTGGTTCATGGCCGCTTTGGCCTCGGCCTCGATGTACGGCTCGACCTTGTAGTCGCCGCCGAGGAGCCGGACGTACATCTCGGGGTACTCGTAGCCGACGGACGGGTCTGGGAAGAAGCGGAGCGCCTGGTGCATCCGGATCGCCCAGCTCACCTCTTCGTCGACGTACGGCGCGACGAGCTGCTCGCCCCAGTAGCCGTGGTCGGAGCGGATGAAGCCGACGACGCCGATGTCGTGGAGCAGGCAGGCCATGACGACCTTCTCGCTGTGACCGTCCTTCAGCGCGTGCCTGGCGCTCTGAAGCAGGTGGGCCTGCGACGGCGAGAATCGGTACTTGAAGAAGTCTTGCAGCGTGGGCCGCTCGGGCATCTTCGGCAGGCGCGGGTCGTCGCCCATCAGCACGTGCTGGGTCGGGTCGGCGGGGGGCGGGGCAGGTTTGGTCGGATCGAGGTCGCCGGACGTGAAGAGCACCGATTTCCCGATCCGTTTGGTGAGCTTGCCCATCATGTGCTCTTCGAGCTCTTCGGCGCGCTCGGAGATCGTCAACCCCGGCGTGAAGGTGACACCTGCTGTCAGATCCTCGTCGGCCGAATCCGCTGCCACCGCTGGCACCTGCTCTGCCTGCATGCTGCTGCTCCCTGGTGAGCCTCGTCGCTCGTACTCAAGCCGCGATCGTCCGCGGGGAGAATGGTGACGGTGACCGGGCGCGTGACAGCTCAGAGTGCCGGCCCGGCCTGACGGGACAGATGAGCCATCATACCGCGCACGGGAAGATCGCACCAGCGGTTGACATTTCTTCGGCGATACACCATCGTTGCCCCAGAAACCGATGGGGAAGGTCGAGCAGTATGGAGTTTGGCACCTTCTACGAGTTCCCGGTTCGGCCCGGTGGCAACGAGGCTGACGCCTTCTCCGAGGGGTTCGAGTTGATCGACGACGCCGAGCGGATGGGTCTGGACGCGTTCTGGCTGTCTGAGTCGCACTGCCAGCCGGGCGTCTCGGTGCTGGCCGCGCCGATGACGATCGCCAGCGCCATCGCCGGCCGCACGAAGCGGATGCGGATCGGGCTGGCGGTCCAGGTGCTGCCACTGGGGAACCCGCTGCGGATCGCCGAGGACGGCGCGACGGTGGACCAGATCAGCCGGGGCCGGTTGATCTTCGGGGTCGGGCGGAGCGGCAGCGAGCGGGCGTACAAGGCGTACGGCATCCCGTACGACGAGAGCCGCGACCGGTTCACCGAGGCGCTCGACATCATTCGGAAGGCGTGGACGGAGCCGACGCTCTCATACGAGGGGCGCTGGCACACCTACACCAACGTGAGCGTGGCGCCGAAGCCGTATCAGAAGCCGCACCCGGAGATCAGGATCGCCGCCAACTCACCGCGAAGCTTCCAGCGGTTCGGCGAGGAGGGGTTCCAGATCTTCCTGGGGCTCCGGCAGGGCGGGATCACGCAGCTGGTGCCGCACGTCCAGAACTACCGGAAGGCGTGGCGGGAGGCCGGGCACCCTGGCGACGGTGGCGTCTACATCCGGGTGCCGGTCTACGTGGCGGACACCGATCGGCAGGCGCTCGCCGACACGGAGTGGAGCATCACGGAGTACTTCCGCAAGCGCGGGACGCTCTCCTCGCGGGTGCTGGCGGCGGTCGGCCGGGGGATGAACGCGGAGCTGAGCGAGCGGCCGGAGGGCGGGACGCCGATCACCTGGGACGAGCTGGTGGAGGAGCGGGTGATCGTGGGCTCGGTGCAGACGGTGACGAACCGGCTGCGCGAGCTGCAGGACGTGCTCGGGATCGACGGGATCTTGGCGGAGATCAACTCGGGCGGGCAGATCCCGGCGGCCGGGGTGAAGCGCTCGTTGCAGCTGCTCTGCGAAGAGGTGAAGCCGGCGTTCCGGTAGGCCCCTCACCCCCGACCCCCTCTCCCGTGCGCGGAAGAGGGGGAGAAGCATATCAGTGGAACTGGGCGCCGCCGTTGACGTGGATCGTCTGGCCGGTGATGAAGCCGCCATCGTCGCTGACGAGGAAGAGGCAGGTGGCGGCGATCTCGTCGACGTGACCCTGGCGGCCGAGCGGGATGCCTGCTGCGTTCGGGACGTTGCCGTGGTACCACTCGGGATGCTCACGGCTAGTGTCGATGCTGCCGGGCGAGACGATGTTGACGCGGATGTTGTTGGGGGCGTACTCGGCAGCGAGGCTGCGGCAGAGGCCGACGAGCCCGTACTTGGCGGCGGAGACGTGGGCTCGCCCGGCCCCGCCGGCGAAGGCGCCCTCGCCCATGAAGTAGAGGATCCGGCCGTAGTTGTTCTTGACCATGCTGTCGATGACGGCTTTGGTGGTGTAGAACGCGCCGTCCAGCACGACGCCCTGCACGGCCTTCCAGTCGTCTATCGTGACCTCGGAGAACGGCTTGTGGGGGCGGATCGCGGCGTTGTTGATCAGGATGTCGATCTGGCCGAATTCGGACATCGCCTGGTCGATCATCGCGTCGACCTGGTCGCGCTTCGCGACGTCCGCCAGGACGGAGATCGCCTTGACGCCTCTGGATCGGGCCTCTTCGGCGACGGCATCGGCTTCGGCCTGGTTGCTTCGCGAGTTGACGACGACGTTTGCGCCTTCGTCGGCCAGCTTGAGAATCGTGGCGCGGCCGATGTTGCGGCCTGATCCGGTCACCAGGGCGACTTTGCCTTCGAGCTTCCCCGCCATGTTCGTTCCTCCTCACGTCGTCGTGGCTGCTGCTCGATCGTAGCACCGGGGCGGGGTGCTGGGTCTTGGGTGATGGGTTCTGGGGGTGGTGTGCTGTGCGGGTAACCCCCTGGATCAAAAACCCAGAAACCCACAAATGTTGACAGTATTGACGATCGTGATCCTGGTTCCTTGCTGCAGACCGTTACGAAGTCGGACTCATGGCCAGGGGGTGCCGCCGCCTGCCATCGCCTGCCGCAGGAGTTGACGCTGGCGGCGGGGGACTGGCTCGTTCATGCGCAGCCTGGCGATGGTTGCACCGCCGATCGGGCTGATCGGCAGCAGTCGCAGGTAGTCGTTGCTCCAGGCGAAATGCTCGTTCCAATCGTCTCGGCGCGGATCGAACAGCCGCACCTCGTGCCCGCTCAGCGGGTCACGGCCGGTAGTGAAGTCGTCCTTCAGCCGGTTGCAATGGGCGCAGGCGGCGAGGCGCCCGGCGGCGACCCAGTTGCGGACGGTCTGATCGCTGATCCCCAGCGCCAGTGCTGCCTGCCCGGTTGTGAGAAGCTCGCGAGTGCCACCGTGCCGTCGTCCGGCGAGGGAGCGCTCGGCCAGATCCTTCACAAGCTTGACGGCCTCGGCGTCCTCCTCACGACCAGCGTCCTCGAGCTCTTCGATGCACTCCTGGACTCGACGAAGCTGGGCCGCGAATGCGCCACCGACCAGCGTATCGACCATGGATGATCTATTCCTGTCGTGACAGATTGAGGATGGACGCTGAAGTCAAGTTCGTCAAGAACGCAAAGAAGGCAAAGTGTGAGGTCGGATTAGATTCGATCGTGGCACCGGGGCGGGGTGTTCGGTTCTCCTCACCGCGGGCGCACGATACAATGAGGGCGCTGGGGCTCTAGATCAGCGGGAGCGCCGAGGATTCCGAATGACCGTCGATCAGCAGCTCATGACCGCCGATGAATTGCTGCGCTTGCCGCGCGGTCGTGCCCGACATGAGCTGGTCCGGGGAGAGCTGCGTACGATGCCGCCAGGCGGTTGGGACCACGGCCGCGAAGGCACCGATATTGTCGTGTCGCTCGCGAATCATGTGCGGGCGCACGACCTGGGCAGTGTCGCTGGCGGAGACACCGGCTTCCTGTTGACCAGGAACCCAGATACGGTGCGTGCGCCAGACGTGTCATTCTTACGGCGCGATCGAGTGCCGGCACGGGGCACACAGCCTGGCTACTTTCAGGGGGCGCCGGATCTGGCCGTCGAGGTGATCTCGCCAGACGATCTCTATACCGAGGTGGACGAGAAGGTGGCCGAGTGGCTGGAGCCCGGCACCCGGCTCGTCTTCGTGGTAAACCCGCGCCGTAAGACGGTGGCCGTCCATCGTGCTGACGGTTCAGTGAGCGTTCTCACGATCGAGGACACGCTCGACGGCGAGGACGTCGTGCCAGGCTGGACGCTCGCCGTCCGCGAGATCTTCGAGCAGCCATAGGACTAATCACCGTCGATACGCGTCGGCAGGAGCAGCGGGCTCGTCGCCCTGCCAGAGGTGGCGCATCTCTTCGCAGCGGTCGAGCAGCTCGTCGAGGGTGCCGCGATCGACGATGCGGCCCTCGGCAAGCACGACGATCTGGTCCGCTCGGCGGAGGGCGACGCGCCGGTGTGAGACGGCCAGGATCGTGGCCGTATGCGTGCCGGCGGTGGCGGCCTCCGGGCGTGAGCCGTTCGTGACCGGGTCGGCAGGGCGCGTGGTGTCGGCGAGGCCGGACCAGAGCGCGAGCTCTGTTTCGACGTCGAGCGCGCTCGACAGGTCGTCGAAGACCAGCAGCTCGGGCTCGCGAGCCAGCATCCGAGCGACGGCCGTCCGCTGAAGCTGCCCGCCAGAGAGCTTGACGCCTCTGGGACCGACGACAGTATCCAGCCCCCGCTCCAGGGCCGGCAGGTCGCGGGTGAGGAGAGCGGATGCGATCGCCTTCTTCAACCGGCCGTTCCGGTCCGGCAGGCCCATCAGGATGTTGTCGTGGAGGCTCTCGCTGAACAGGCGCGGCACCTGGGACGTGTACGCCACCCGAGGCGGCACCAGGAAGGCGCCTGGATCGTCGACGCGCTGGCCGTTCCAGCGGATCTCGCCGCCATCACGGGGCAGCAGTCCCAACAGCACCCGCACCAGGGTCGTCTTGCCGCTGCCGATCCGGCCGGTGATGACGGTGAAGGAGCCTCGCGCGATCGTCAGATCGACATCCTGAATGCCGTGCTCGGAGTCCGGGTAGCGGTAGCTCAGGCCGCGCGCCTCCAGGCAGGTCAGCCGGTCCTGTGGGGTGCGGACGAGGTCCGGAAGGGGCGGCGGGCCGTGCCTCAAGTGGAGCGGCTCGTAGCGGACCAGGCGCTCGGCCGGGGTGCCCGGGATCAGGGCGTGGACGCGGTTGACCGAGACGGTCATCTGCTTGTACCGCGCCAGGAACATGCCGACCCAGCTCGTGGTCTGCGCCAGCGAGGCGAGATACGAGACGAACAGCGCGAAATCGCCGACGCTGAAGCTGCCACGGCGCATCGACTCGGCGCCGACGAGCAGCATCAGCCCGGCGCCGACGTTCGCCGTGCTCTGCGAGAGCCCCTGGACGACGTTGTTGAAGACCTGATCGCGCACGCCGGCCCGGCGGCGCCGCTCGTTGATCGACTCCAGGTGCCCAACGACCCGTCGTTCGGCGCCGGCGATCTTGACAGCCAGCACGGCGCCGTACAGCTCGCCGAGCATTCCGGTCACTTCGGAGATCGCCTGGTGGCTCGCCTCGCGGTACGCTTCGAGCCGCCTGAGGGTCAGGCTCGACAGGCCGATGACGACGCCGAGCAGCGCGACGACGATCAGCGTCATCCACGGGTCGATCCGGATCAGCACGGCCAGCCCGACCAGGAACGCCAGGAGCTGGCCGAGCGGATCGATGGTCCAGGTGACATAGAGGCCGATCTCCTGAACGTCGTCGCGGAAGCGGCCGACCGCCTCGCCGGGCGAGACCGGCAACGCCCGCGCCCCTGGGCGCTCCAGGACCCGTTCGAGGGCGTTGCGGCGGATGAGGGTGTCCGCCACCAGCGCCATCGCGCCCTCGGAGATGCCTGAGGTCATCGCGACGACGGCGCGGGCGACGGCGACCATGCCCAACAGTACGAGCAGCGTCTCGGCGTTCCAGCCGGCCGGCGCCTGGCCGGTCAGGGTGTCCAGAATCTGACGAATGAGCAGTCCGGGTACCAACGGCAACAGGTAGCCGCCCAGAATGATCGCGAGTCCCTGGGTGAGGTACAGCCACGGCGCGAAACGGACCAGCCGCCAGATCTGCCAGCTTGCACTCATGCCAGCACCCCTGCGTCTTCCAGCCCGATCCGCAGGAGCCGTCCGAACCGGGAGTCCGGAACAGAGGCGAGGGCTACGCGGTCGCCCGCCTCGACGAGCTGGCCGTCTTCGAGGATCGCGATCCGGTCGGCGCGCTGGACGGTCCGCAGCCGGTGGGCGATCACAATGGCCGTCCTGCCACGCAGGAGCCGGTCGACGGCGCACTCCAGCAGGCGCTCGGTGGCGGGATCGAGGCGGCTCGACGCTTCGTCGAGGACGATCAGCCCGGGGTCTTTCAGGAACGCGCGGGCGAATGCCAGGAGCTGGGACTCGCCGGCCGAGAGGCCGCCACCGCCGGGGGCGAGCTCGCTGTCCAGGCCGTTCGGCAGGCGGTCGAGCCACGGCCCGAGGCCAAGGTCGAGGAGCACTGCCGTGATGCGATCGTCGGGCACGGTGGCGTCGAACAGGGTCACGTTGTCGCGGACCGAGGCGTGGAAGAGCTGGACGTCCTGGGAGACGATGCCGACGCGAGCCCGAAGCTGTTCGAGGGTCGGCTGGCGGAGGTCAATGCCGCCCAGGCGGACGCTCCCGACCTGGGGATCGTAGAGGCGAAAGAGCAGCCGGGCGATCGTCGTCTTTCCGGCGCCGGTCCGGCCCAAGAGCCCGAGCACCTGGCCGGCTTCGAGGCGCAGCGAGACATCGCGCAGGATGGGCTCGCTGTCGCCGTAGCCAAAGGTGACGCGGTCGAGCTCGACGGACGGAGCGCCAGTCGGGAGCATCGCGCCGGGGCCGTCCACGATGGTGCTGCGCTCGGCGAGGAGGTCGCGGATCCGCCCGGTGCTGGCGGCGGCCCGCTGAAACTCCTGGACGTGGCGGGTGATGCCCTCGACGGGGCGGCGGAGGCTCTCGCTGTAGGCGAAGACGAGGTAGACCGTGCCGATCGTCAGCTCGCCGGCCATGAAGAGGTAGGCCGCGATCCCGAGCGCGAGGACCGTGCCGAGGTGCATCAGGAGGCTGGCGATCTGGAAGGTGCCCCAGGACGCGATGTGGGCGACGGTCTGGCGCCAGAGCAGGTTGCGCGAGCGCTCCAGCAGGCGCCGCACGACGTATGGGACGGCGCCGTTGGCCCGGACGTCCTCGGTGCCGGCCAGGCGCTCCTCGATGGTGCCGAAGAGGTCGGCGCTGGCCTGACGCCAGGCGGCGTTCTTCGGCACGACAACGCCGTGCATCCGCTCCATCACGATGACGCCAAGGGCGGTGCAGGTAGCGGCAACGGCGCCGATCCGCCAGTCGACCTGGACCAGCAGGGCCAGGACGCCGACGATCAGCAGGCTGTGGCCGATCAGGTAGAGGACCAGTCGTGAGAAGAAGGTGTTGAGGGTGGCGACGTCGCCGTCCGTGCGCTCGATCAGGACGCCGGGCGGGTGGGCGGCGTGGAACGGCGGATCGAGCCGCAGAACGTGCAGCGCCAGGTCGACGCGCAGCCGGTTGGTGGCGCTCAGACCGACGTTCTCGGCGACGTAGACCTCGACGACCTGGGCAACCTGGAGGGCGAGCGCCACGCCGATGATGATCAGCGCGACCCAGGCCAGGGTATCGAGTGGGGCACCGGCGACGGCGCTGTCGATGAACTGACGCAGCACCTGGGGCTGGGCCAGCGCGAGCCCGGTCGCGGCGAGCAGCAGCAGGCCGAGCAGGGCGACCTGCGGCCAGAGCGGGCCGAGGTAGGTCACGAGCAGCTGGCGGTAGCCAGGCGGCGCGGTCGTCGACGACATCCGGAAGATGATACGGTCGTGCGCCCTGATACACTGGGCGCGACACGTGACCCAGGAGGCCGACTACGGTTACGACGACGGCAGCGGCGGCCGGCTCGGAGGTCGGGCCGGGCGCGGCGATCTCGATCAGCGGCGTCTCGATGGTGTTCGGCCAGCCGGGCTCAGGCGACCTGATGCGGGCGCTCCACGAGGTCAGCCTGGAGATCGGCCGGCGCGAGCTGATCTCGTTGATCGGGCCGTCCGGCTGCGGCAAGAGCACGCTGCTGCGCCTGATCGGCGACCTGCTCACGCCGACGTCGGGGACGCTGCTGGTGAACGGCAAGACGCCTCGCCAGGCACGGCTCGCACGTGACTACGGGATCGTCTTCCAGCAGCCGGTCCTCTTCGACTGGCGGACGGTCGAGGAGAACGTCCAGCTGCCGCTCGAGGTGATGCGGGTGCCGAAGGCGGAGCGGCTGGCGCGGACCGAGCACCTCCTGAAGCTGGTGGGCCTCCAGGATTTCGCGCGGCGCTTCCCGTGGGAGCTCTCGGGCGGGATGCAGCAGCGGGTCAGCATCGCCAGGGCGCTCTCGTTCCGGCCGGCTGTCCTGCTGATGGACGAGCCGTTCGGGGCGCTGGACGAGATGACGCGCGAGCGGCTAAACCGCGAACTACTGAACGTCTGGGCCGAGACCGGCACGACGCTGGTGTTCGTGACGCACAGCATCGCCGAGGCGGTCTTCCTCTCGGACCGGATCGTGGTGATGTCACCGCGGCCGGGCAGGATCGAGACGGTGATCCCGGTCGATCTGCCGCGCCCGCGCGGGCCTGAGACGAGAGAGGCGCCGCGCTTCTTCGAGCTGATCGCCGAGGTCCGCCGGAACCTCCGCGAGGTGGACCAGCACGAGGGCTGACGAGGAGTCAGGAGTCAGGAGCGATTCTCTCCGGTGCGGAGATCGCGAAGGCCAGGCTGAGGGATGTATCGGTGGACGAGTTCCACAGTGTAACGAGGCCCGCACCACGTCGAAGATCGTCCACTCACCGTGTCATCCCGAGCAATGGTAGGCGGGGACCGCCAGCGAGCGGGAATGACAAGGACCCGCCGCAGGGGCGGCGTGGAGCCGGTTGGGTATGCTGGCCGGGCGTGGTGGGG
>Ga0209382_10004507_pt1 | contig 18601 bp, 15 predicted proteins | sample SoiMetdeltSBSDD5_FD_187599 | JGI IMG/M metagenome (GOLD analysis project Ga0209382, IMG submission 187599) | Bulk soil microbial communities from a Populus tree surrounding site in Tennessee, USA - Soil MetaG P. deltoides SBSDD5 (SPAdes) (version 2) | ecosystem: Environmental > Terrestrial >...
TTCCGTAGCAATATTTTTTGCCTGGACTTGAGTTTCGAAGGGATGTGTCACTCCCTCCATTCTATTGTTTCCAACTTTCCTAAATCTTTTGTTAAATCCACCAAAGAATCGAAGTGCAGTTGTCATTAAATCGGTATCTCTGCCATAAAATCCCTTCCAGAACTGATTGTTATATATTTTGAGTTCATTAGGATCAAATTTCCAATTCTTACCAACAATTATTTTATCCTCATCAGAATTTGCAAGTGAATTAAAAAGACTCTCTTTATGTTGTACTATTGCAAACTTTTCTGATATTTGTTCTGTTTTACAATATCTTGGCTGTGTTAAATCACAGGTGTTACCATAACTCTTCTGAACTTTAATTTCATTCCAATTCTTTATGATTTTGTCTGCTGTCAGTGCAGCAAGTGCCATGACAGTTAACTGTGGGTTGACTCCAAGGGCAGTAGGAAAAACACTTGCATCGCAAACATACAGATTATTGAATCCAAATACCTTGCAATCCGAATCGACCACACAATCATCTTCATTATTGCCCATCTTATTTCCACCCTGAGGATGAGCAGACCCAAGCATAAGGTTATCGGGGTTCTCTCTTACTGCATCCTTTAGTTTTGGAATATCAGCTTTCGTCCCTATTTCAGGAACATCTCTGTGCGATGTGATAACAGATTTAGCTCCAATACTAAACCACATTCGCGCCAAGATTGCCATACCTCTAGCCATATCTTCGATCGTTTGCTCTGATAGGTTATAAACAACTTTTGGATTACCACTATAAGAAATCAAAACTTTACCTACAGGATCATCTCTGATTAAGATTCCAGCCATTGTATATCGATTATAGTTTTTCATCATTCTATTGTGATCGGTTCCTAAAGTTGGTATAGCAAGTGCCATTTGAAAAATTGGCAGAAATATACTTTCTATTAAAAATCCTCCTCTTTCTTTTCCGTTGGTGACACCAAATTCATGACAAGTATACGACATTGGTATTCCTCTGTTTCCACGAATTTCTTCTTCAAAAAGCCCCATTACGAAGGGTGCGGGATGGAGTGCGAGGCCTTTGCCAGTTTTTTGGTCCCCTATTAGAGATTTTTGCAAAAGATTTGAAGATGCAATAGCACCAGCTGAAACTATGACTACTTTAGCATTTACCCTAATTCTGTATGTCTCCATTCCCTTGGAATCGATGAATGTCCCATCAACTCCTGTTACCGTATCATCTTTGTATGTAACTAAATCAGCTCGGCAATTGCAGTATGCCTTATAATCAACTTTATCGTTACTCAACGCATCATGGATATATGTTACAAGCATACTTTGCTTGGTATCATAATGACAACCAAGATGACAAAAACCACATTTTACGCATGATTTGAGAGTATTATCTGATAGAGAGGGTCCGCAATTTCTGAAATTATTTGAATGAACAATGTGATTGCCTTCGATGAGAAATTCTTTGCAAGCCTCTCTCAGTTTTTTGGCATTGATATTTAATTCTTCTTCGGTAACTTGTTTTACATTAATACGACTTGAAACTTCAGCATTAGCCTTTTCCCATTCAGTCTTTGAAATTGAAACACCCATTTTTTCCCATTGTTCAATAACAATATCTGGTATCTTAAAACATACTGCATCATTAATAACAGTAGACCCACCCAGACATGACCCTTGGGCTATAGCGATTCTTAGATTAGAAGTAAAATTCGCGCCTGCATTCTTCCATAAGATAGGTATCATATCCGCTTCTCTTTGATTCATTGATTCACCGTCATAATATGGTCCTCTTTCCAAGACAACTATTGACTTGCCAGATTGTGCAAGCTTTCCTGCCAATATGGCGCCAGCTGCACCAGAACCTATTACGCAAACATCTGCATTGCAGACCTGATCAGAATTAATTACACTGTATCGTTCTTTGCGCTTTTCAAAAATCTCAGTCCCGTAGATACTATTTGTCATTTTCCTTCCTCCCACAATTTATGATTATGGTCAGGTTCCTGTAATGGGTAACGTGGAACTTGTGGTCCATCATATCCAATTTTATCCCAAGCAACATTATTTGTATAGACTAGCCAGGCGTTGATAGAACTAAGTAAAAGTCTTAAATTTCTCTGAAGGTCGCTGTTGTTAAAGGTGATTGTGTCTCCGACTGAGGAAAATGCAGCCAAAATTCTATCGTTATTCCAATAAAGATCCATACTTTTTATTTCAGTTTTCTTTTCTAATGAATCAAGAGTAATATCTATTGGTATGTTGATAGTTCCGGCATTATTATCATCAGACTTAAACTTGATAGTATCTGTCCTATGAACTATCTGTCCACTTGGGTTTCTCAATATTAAATAAATTTCAGGATTCCTTTCAATCCAACTATCCGCAAAGGCTGAATCATCAAAACTAATTTGAAATGAACCACCAGCATTTGTCATTGAAGATTCTAACAGGTCATCATTATAATCTTCGAACAATTTCTGGTCGTTATCCATGGCCTGTATAAGTAAATTATCAATTGGTTTACCATTAGAATCAACTATTTTCCCTTTGATTAGATATTTCATGTTTTGTTGACGTAAATCTACTATAAATGATTTTTCTAGTATTAATTTTTTAATTTGAAAGATAAAAACCAAAATATTCTTTCAAAATTGTAATTTGATGATAATATACTAAGTGTAATGGCATCCAAAACATGATATGAATATGAAATAAGCATTAGTGAATTATTTTTTGTTTGAATACTCTTAAATGATTTAAGTTAGGATAAGATCAGAAAAATCTAACGTGAATATTTAGTTTTGAATATTAATCTATGGATATCGGATAATTTACTATTTTTAGTACTAATCTGGGTAACGAAAAGTATTTTCCTGCTTTTTCCTGTCTGGCTTGCCTCCATATTAGTAAGCCAGTGCCAGGCGATCTCTCGATTTAGCTAAAATTTATGAGTTGAATATTTTTTAAACAGTATAATATGGAGATGACTAGAATCTTTTACTTTGAGTTTTGAAAATTGGTCTATTTCTCTGTTTTTCGTAATTTTTCGACGCCGAAAAGTTCAGTAGTAATTTACCTTCGTGCTACGACAATAATCGGCAGAATAAGTGAACAAGTGTGGAAACCGTAGACGTTTTCTGATTTACGTAGCTTCATTTGTGAGAAAATTATTGATTTTAAGGAAATATCTATAGTCATAAATTTTATTCATACCCTCTAGAAATAACGGAATCAAGAACCGGTAATGGAAAATTATCAAATCTTTTGATCCAAATTAGTGGGAATATTCGTTGACCTGAACTATTGAGTTACTGTCGGAATGTCGTATACAAAAGGAGAGATAGAAGATTTGAATAAACAAATCAATTTATCGTATATGCCCCGAATCTTTCGAACAATTTGACAAAATGCAAATTTAATGGCGACGTAAAAGCAGTGAATGATTTAACTACAGCTTATGGATGCATAATAGACAAATAATTCGAAACTTATTCTACGATAAGTATCTGAACAATAAGCATCATTTAAAAACAAAAAATACGTGCGTATAGGAATGGACATCAATTTCATTGAGTTAGTTTATTCAAAAAACCACAGTGCTTTTATTTCCATGAATATAGACGGAGGTTGTTCAAGTGTATAGTTATTCGACGCAGTTAAGCGGATCACTTGAAGATATTGATATTGTAGACGTTGCTCCTTCTAAACACGAGCTGCGTGTGTCGCTTTTTGATCTTACTGAACTAGCAGAGTCAATAGAAAAAGTTGGATTGTTGCAACCCATTATTGTTAGAACTAACAAATCAAACGGCTTTGAAGTTGTTGCCGGAAACAGACGGTTAAACGCATGCAGAAAATTGGGTTGGAGGAAGATTGCTTGCCATTTAGTTGAACTGGACGATAGACAAGCCTTTGAAGCCTCTATCATAGAGAACGTACAACGAAACACCCTAAACCCGATTGAAGAGGGTATGGCTTACAGCAAATATGTTAAAGAACTCGGATGGGGAGGCGTGTCAGATCTTGCTAGAAAACTCTCAAAGAGCGCAAGCTACATATCCAAACGAATAAAATTAACGGAATTACCCAGTGATATCATAGACTTAATTTCAAAATCGGAGATTAAGGTTTCTACAGGCGAAGAATTGTTTCAAATGAGGAATAAAGGTTCACAATCAAACTTGATTGAATTAATACAAGAAAGACAATTATCCTCGAGGGCGGTACGTAGATTAGTAAAAAAGATAGGCAACAAAAAGGTAGATGAAGATCTTTTGCATCGTTATTCCGAGTTAGGAGAGTATGAAAAAATCCAGAGGATATTTGATAAGCTAATAATTTCTATACGAATATTAATAAAAAAATTGGTTGCCATAATAGAAACCGTTGAAGACAAATGGATATTATATGATACATTAATGCAACACAAGCACCTGTTGCATGAACAGATCGACCTGTTAATAAAGGAAAGAAGGAAATACACAAAGAACTCTCATGTTCTAAACAAATCCTACAGTTGATACAATTTGATAACGTAAAGTAAAATGTAAAAGATTAGTCAAAATTCTACAATAAAAGTTTCCACAAATAGGAATGGATGACGGTTAAATTACAACCTACGAGTCGTAAGGGCCACGTCATAATGTTTGATTTTTCAAGATAAATTTTGAGAATTTTAAATGGGATAACAGCTTTTTCTCGTTAAATTAAGTCCGAAAGTGTTTTAACGTAATTGTTTCTTTTAGAGGTATGGAAGAATTACATCCAAAATATCAAAGAAAAAGTGAAGGATCATATTATAGACTACCAAAAGAGGGGGAAATCAATGACGGTGTAAGAATGGACAAGGGTGCCGACAAATGGGGTTTATCAAGACAGGACGATGGAGGCATTGTTGTGGAAGGAAAGAAAATTCGATTAAAAATTTGGGCAGACAAGTTCATGGAGCAAAAGGATCTGATGGAAGAAGTAGAAAAACATAATCCTAAATGGTCGTATGATAAAGCACGAGAACTGGGCTTTTGGTTAAATAACAAAGATTGGAAAAATGTAGAGATTACTTCAATACTAAAATTTGAAGAATCTGATAGAAAAGACCCATTTGTAGGTTATGTAGTAAGATCAGCAATTCATGACTTGAGAAAAGATGAGGAAATATCTGAAAGACCTGATGCTTGTCACGCAGGATCGTCCTACCATTCAAACACATTTTCCGATCATCTCGAGGAGAAGTTGGAATGGCTTCATGCAGATTATTCCGATATGAAAAAGGAAAATTATGATAAAAAGATACCAGACATAGATGATATATTAAATAAGAAAGTCGGCTTTAAATTCTGTCTATATAACACGACAAAAAATGGCAAGCAGATAGTTAAGAGTGAGACATATCATGACTGGAAAAATGATGGAAATTTTAAACTGACATGGGAAGGCCACTACGATGGCACAGAAGACACAGAAGACGCAAAAGACCCGGATGCTAAGGAAGCTAAGTTAATGAGTTGGGGAGGTGCGTATATTATATTAAAGAGCAATGGCTCAAGATATGTTCTATATGACCTCGAAGTCAAGGAGATTGTTCCCCCAACTTAGTACCGAAAGCCGAAGGATCATATCACCAAAAGGTTCCTAGTCAATAACGTCTAATAAACAATTTTCATTGGACATTAGATAATCTTGAATAATAACAGAAATCGTCTCCTCATACTGATATCTCTATCAGGTAGCCTGTTAACATCCGTTGGCGTTTCCACAATAGCATATGCATTGGATTCAACAATTTTTGTAAAGGCAGACATTAAAGAGTCAAACGCTAATAATGTAACAGCATCAATATATAATGGTCGAATGTATAATGAAACAACTCAGGTAATAGATTCTAATTTACAGAACAAATCATATTTATTTACCTTTGATGTTAAAAATGTTCCGATCAGTAGTAAGGAAGAGATAGAAAATGCAGATGAAGATGAGGACGTCGAGTTCAGAGTATGCGCATATATAGACAAGTATAAAAACAATTACACTCAAACAGCTTGTAAAAATATTGTAGTTGACGATACAATTGAAAATATTACTTTGTCCATAAAGTAAGTTTTAGTAATTTATTTTAATGTTCCGTGGTATTATTTCGTTACCTTAATGGAGAGTAACAGTATTCCCTTTTGTATCCTTTGTAAGAACATCGCAATCCTTGCCGTCTATTTTAAACAATGTATAGCAAAAATCTGGTCAGTTTGCAAAATTACTTTGTTGTTCTTGTTCCATTTTTCTTGGATTTATTAATTTCGTGACAAACCGCACCGTTAACAAAATAGAATTGACCATGGGGCTTTGAAAAGTCATACGATCCATCTGGATTCTTGGTAAATTAGGGAGTCGCTTCATGAACCATGGGAAGCCATGCTTGAAAATTATGATATGTCGAGAAAGTACGAAATCAACTTCTGCCTCATCAAATAAAGGTTGGAAAGTACTTCTCATTTCCTTTAGAGGTGGATGTCCTGACTTAGTTTTGAGGGTGTACCATGGTTTATGCATTATTGCGAAAATTCAGTCTACCGTTCCTTCAGTTTTTTTTCTTTACAAACTCTAGTTGTTTTACAACCCAATTGTTTTGATTCCTTTTGAAAACCATATCGTTGTCTTGAGAGTTCATTGCAATAAATAATGCCATCTTATCTTGCCAACTACAAATCCATTTTGTCTTTTCCCACTCGTCTTCATTTGGATTAATTTCTGGCATCTTTGTCAGACAGTCGAAATCTGACTCAATGTCCTTTTCTGTTTGTTCGTCTAATTCCAATTTGTGCTCATTATATAAACCTGTTCTACGACGTTTTGGTTTTTAGCATCGCCGATGTCAAACATGCAAAGCCAGATTTAAAATTCAAGTACCCTAATTATTCTTATTATATTTATTATTGTTAACTTGATGTACCAAATTTTTTCCTTATTTTTACGGCTTTTATACTAACTACATGATTTGCGAGCGGGGTGATAACTTTTTCGGCGCCGAAAAATTCTTTATGCCTTATAGCGATGTAGCAATTGAATGTACTTCATTGTGGAGATTTTCGTCCGATTTTCTTAAATATTATTTTGTGCAATTAGAACAATGGTTAACAAGTCTAGGAACAGCAAAAAGAATGGTAATGATCTAGAAGATCCCTCTATTTATGGACAATCGTCTGATTATATTGTGCAGGTCAAATTCAAGCCAAATTCACAGGATACGTTACCGAAAGACGGAAGGGCATCTTCAAAAACTGATAAAAAGACTTCACATGTGGACAGAGTTTTGAAGAAATTTAATACTAAACTAAAGCCCGCATTTGATGAATCTGAAGCAAGTCTAGTGGCCAAAGCAAGCAGAGCAAAGTCTGAAGGTGTTAATTTACCAGATCTTTCAAGATATTATGTTGCTTTTGTCGAAAATAAGAGTAAAGCTGAAAAGTTAGCCAATGAATTGTCCAAAGATGAATCCATCGATTCTACTGAAGTCGTCCCACCACCTGTCCCCGCCATGGCAACTATTACCACCATTAGTTTTGAAAACATGCAGGGATACCTTGACCCGGCACCGGGCGGAATAGATGGTCGTTATGCATGGACTATACCCGGCGGAAAAGGGACCGGAATAAACATGATTGATATTGAAGGTGCATGGAATTTTAGTAATGAAGATCTGCTGCAGAACCAGAACGGTTTAGCTGGAGGCACAATGAATCCAGATTTGGCGTGGAGGAACCACGGAACGGCTGTCCTAGGAGAGATAGGAGGAGATGAAAATAATTTTGGAGTCACGGGGATTTCACCTCAATGTACTCAACGGGGATATTCTATTTTCGGACAAGGTAATGCTTTCCATCTGGCAATGAAAAATGCTGCCGATATGCTTTCGCCAGGAGACATAATATTGATAGAATTACATGCACCGGGCCCAGACGCCAGCGGATCAGGTCAAGATGGTTACATCGCAATGGAATTTTGGGATATCAATTTTGACGCTATCAGATACGCAACATCTCTGGGAATAATTGTTGTTGAAGCAGCTGGAAACGGATCACGTGATTTGGACAACCCAATTTTTCAAAATAAATTTAGTAGAGCGTTTAGGGACTCCGGAGCAATATTGGTGGGCGCTGGAGCTCCACCTTCAGGTAACCATGGACCAGATCGTTCAAGGTTAGGATTCTCAAATTGGGGAAGTATAGTAGATGCTCAAGGATGGGGCAGAGAAGTAGTTACCACTGCATATGGAGATTTACAAGGAGGCGTCGAAAATAGTTGGTATACGGCTCAATTTAGCGGAACTTCCAGTGCATCGCCTATAATAGTTGGTGCAGTAGCATCCTTACAAGGAATAAGAAGAGCTAGAGGCGAACCTCCCCTTACATTCAGCCAGATTAGAAATTTATTACATACGTCTGGATCGCCTCAACAGGATGCTCCTGGGAGACCTACAACACAAAGAATTGGAAACAGACCTAACCTTAGAGAGATGATTAACAGATTGTGGCCACAAAATACTGAAGTAGATAGAATAATAGTAACCATAAAAACAGGAAATAAATCGAATAGTAGCACCAATGGTAAGGTTTATCTTGGAATGGCAGGTCGAGAATTTCGATTGGACAAGTCTGGCAACCAATTCCAACAAGGAACAGAAGATCAGTTCATAATTGGTTTCGGCTCTAATATTCTAAACTCGAACAAAAATGGATTGCCAAATACGTCTAATACCTTAAATGACTCACCCAAGATTTCATTTGATTCTATAAGTGAGTATCCTTCATACATTCGTTTTGAGCCAACTAATAACAATGATCAATGGAACGTCGATCGTGTTTGCGTTAATGTAAGGAGCAGCTCTGGACCATTAGCAGACTTTCATGCAGAAATTTTAAGTGGTATCAATGATGATAACATTTGGCTGAGCGAAGACTCTGGATTATTTATTGGGTTGGTTGCAGGCGCCTGTAGCTGATGGCAGACTTGTAACTTAGTCTTTGTCCGATCTTCATTTTTTATTTTCTTTTTATTATTTAATACTTTAAATGCATTAATCCCTTTAATCAGATATTTTCCGCCGAAGACTATTTGCCGTCCTTGTTACCGTCTAACCCGACCTCAAGCCTGACTCAAACTTTCTTAATCATTAGCTTCCGATATTGGTTCAACTAGTAGAGTTAACAAAATTAGTTCAAAAGATGGAGTACCTTCAACACGATTCGTTTTTATGATGTTTTAGTATAAACAGAAGGGGAATTTTGTCTACTTATCAATTTAACAAAAGGAAAATTTTGGAAATTTCAATAACAGAAAATGTTCAAAGGCACACACTAAATCCAATAGATGCCGACCTAGCTTTCAGAAAATATGAATTTGGTTGGGGTGGGGTTCAGAACTTGCACAAAACTTGTCAAAAGTAAAAGCTACGTATCCAAGAGAATATAAAACTAATCGAGTTACCAAATGATTTAAAGGAACTAATTTCTACCTAAGTTGATGTTACTATAGCTATAGAATTACTGTCAAAAAGTAAACAACATAATCAGTATAAATTAGCCCGGTTAATAAGAGAAAGACTCTTATCCTCTAGGATGATACGCAAAATAATAAAAGACGGACGGATATGTGATAACGTAAAGGATGTTTCTTACTACAAGACGTATATAAATTATAGTGAGATAGTACACCGGTCATTTGACAAAACCATAATCCCATTGAGATTATGCATAAGAAAATTGGCAGCTGTATTGATACTCTTGAGGAAAACGGATTGAGTATAAGAATGCCTTGTATCAGTAAATAGATTTGTTGATTAAAAGAAAAGAAAGTATAAGAAATTCGTTAATATTACGAACGTTACTATGAATCGTACCATGCAGCCAATTCTTCTACGAACAAATCAAAAAATCTTGCCCTACTTGTTCTAAGACTTTGAGGAGGTATGATTTAGGAGATTCATACTTATAAATAATGTCTGTTTAAAAAGTTGAATAGATTTTTGTAAGCTGCATGGCGAAGAAATAACAGGAGACTCCTGGTTGATGAGAGATACGTGGTAGAAAATTGATTGACGTGGAGGTACCGGAATTGGCTTGGCCAAATATGACCTAATTACACAATCCACAAACTACCGACAATCTTGCAGACAAGAATTTTGCTTCTGATCTAATTTAAGGTTGATTAAAAGAGTTATTCAGAAATCATGTGATCCAAATAATATGAATTCATAACGTGTAGAAAAGGTTTATCTAGCGTATTTCCTATTCAATAATGATTTAGAATTGAGTAGATTTTTGATTGTAGGGGACAATGATGCAACAGCAGGATCAAAACTAGTTTATCAGTCAATGAAAAAGATTACAGATGTTTCAAGATATATTCATCTAGGCGATCTACCGTATTCAAGTGAGGGTAGAACATGGACGAATGTTCATAAACAATTTTGGACTGAACAAGAGAAAGAAGAGTTATGGCGTGTTACAAGAGGAAATCATGACTGTAAATCTTCAGAGGAAAACAGAACGCAATGGGATTTGGAACAATATTTCAAAAGATATCATGATCCAAAAATATCTCCCTCAGAAAATAAAATAAAGCGTATTATTAAGAATACTTGGTTAGAATATGAAGTTGTAGAAAATGTTTTTATTATTAATATGGATTCTGAAGACTTAGATGTTGAATTCAGACGTGATCAATATAAATGGGTGTCTGAGAAAGTAGCACCCGAAGTTAAGAGATTAAAGGCCGAGGGCAAGATAGATTGGGTATTTGTATTATTTCATAGGCCGTTTTTTACACTTAGAACTTCACATAAGCCATACACATCCGTTAGATTTTTGTATAAAGATATTTTCAAGGACATTGAAGTAGATGTTTGCCTTCATGGTCACAATCACAATACTCAGTTATGGTTTCCGATGATGCCTGATCCAACAGACGTAAATGCTGAGGGCAAAGAACTCTTTTCATACTCTTCTGATAAGAAGACGTTAGACTTTACAAAAGAACATGGGTGGCTTACTATTATTTCAGGTCATGGAGGTCATGAATGGAATGAAATAATTGAAGGAGACGATGATGATGATGATAAAGTGGCTGACATTAAAAACGTTATGCATTATCGAGATTCTGGGTTATTTGGATTCACTCAAATTGATATAATTGGAAAAAATATGAATGTAAAAAGTATTGATTCTGATTCAAAGGTTCTTTATGAGTATAATGTTACAAAGGATGGAAATACTACTACAGATACAACTTAAAAAACCATTGCCAAAATAGAATTCCACTGGAATTTGATCAGGATGGTATGATCATTAGAGGATATGCATATTTTATTAGAATTGTTTTTTGATGTCTGCTTTTGAATTACTGAGTTAAGTAATCTAGTTGTTAATGATAAGAATGTGTCCCACAATAGATCGGTGTGTAATCTTGTATCCCTTATTCCTAGTAGTCTAACATACGTATAAAAGTTTATTTGATTCATCTTACAAATCAATCTAATGGACAATTTATTACCGAAAAGTATAACCACAGTGGCTACATGCGATGCAAACGATTATCCAAACACTAAGAATGGCACAGACAAACAACCCAGTACAACTACTTTGGCAGTATTTCCCGATCAACATTCAAAATTAGTCGAAAAAAATTACTTGGTCCAATTAAAAACAGGACACAAAAAAAGACCGTCAGAACGTTTAATGTATGTGCTGGATGAAGAAATCACTAATAACAACGGAAAAGATGAAGAGATGATTTCTATAATTAAAATTATTAAATATGAACAGTGTGAGGCTGCACTTGGCGATGGAATCGCATTTTTACTAAATGGTGGTCCCCATGACGAAATACATGGGAACAATACTCATATCGTCTTTACCTACAAAGGAAGCACTAAGGAGATTTTTCAAAAAGAGGGGCCTAATAAGGAGTTCGGAGGAAGTAATGGAGGAAAATTTGACGGTGGAGAACAGGGGATCCCTATGCCTAATTTTAATTTAGGAGATTTAACGAAACTGGGGTATGTTGGATATAGAGTTAAATCAATAAAAAAAGGAGATGGCTCCCGAGAGTATATAGCATTTGTTGATAGACATATAGATCAGCAGACAAAACAATTTTCGGAAAACTGGGAAGAATGGTTAAGAGTTCATGATGAAGCCAAATTTAAAAATAAGAACAGCAATCCAATTAAGATTAATAACAGAACGTGGCATAACTGGATAAGAATGGATGGAGTAGAGTCGGAAATAGTATTTTTCAACGTGACTCTTTCTTGATTAGATTATTTATTAAGTTGTTGAGAGAATAATAATGGAGTAATATATTAGTTCCTATAATGCGAATTGGTTTATTCAATTATTTTATTTTGTCATGATTCCTAGAATTTTAGTCATTCCAATATCCATAGTTATTGTAATAGGATCGTTGCCATTTCTATTAAATAGTAATGCATTTGGTGAAGCAAGTTCGAACACATCAGCTCTTGATGGAGCTGTTAAATGTACTTTTTGTAATACCATATTGACAAGCAGATCGCAAAATATGTCTGACAATCAATTACTCAGATTCAATAAACTAACACTGAATAATCTTGATATCACCTCAGTTGATACGAATTCAAAAGAAAACATGTTATATATTTTAGGAATTGAGCATAAAAAGCAAGATAACGAAATATTGGATCGCAATGTAGTTCTTGTGGTAGATACAAAGGCAAAAAAAATAGTAGATAAAATTATGATTTATGATAAAAATATAGATTTAAATAATATTCTATTTGATGATAAAAATAATAGATTATATGGAACAGGTACGAAAGTAATAAAAAATAATGATAAATCCATTAGCACCAATTTCATTTATGAAATTAGCTTCCCTGAGGGAAAAGCTAAGTTATCATTTAACAATATAACTACTGATGTTTTCCCCATAGAATCTGAAGATAACGATGAAACTGGAATAGTCGACATCGATATTAGTACTAAGTCCAACAATGTGTACATAATCTCTAGTAATAATAGCATGATTGACGGACATAATGTTATTTCTGGGGAACAAGATCAACTAAGTACACCAACATATAAAAAAATAGATACTCAAAAAATATACATAATTCCATACGGAAATGAAATAATTAATAATCCTGAAGAAAAAGTTAATTATGTTCTATCTAACAGTATCAAGAGTTCTGATAAAGATATTATTTTTGTCTTAAATGAATCAACAAGTAGAATTATTAAGAATTATACTTTGCCGAGTTTAAACAGTAGAAATGTTGCACTCGATTCTAGTAAAGGAAAAATATACATTCTTGGTGATTATTTTGGCTATAACATTGATATCAAAGGACTATCAAAACAATCTGATCTAATTACTACTATTGATACAAATAGTAATAATGTTACGCATTTTTCATTGGGAGATTTTACTATCAAGGATTTCATAAATGATCCCAAAAATGACTCCTTATACGCCATAGCAAAAGGTCAAATGCATAACCAGCAACAAAAATCTAATGATAACTATCTTCTAGATATAGATACAAAAACAGGTATGATTAAGGAAATATTGTCCATTCCATTAGACCTGAATTATATTGTTATGAACGACATATCACAAACCCTCTTTATAATAGGAAAAGATTCACAAAATGATGAAAACAAAATTCTTTTTATCAACGTAAATAGAAAATGATATTGTATACTTCTACTTAAGAAAACGACATAATGTATTTAGATATGTGGTAAAAGTATGCGCAGTTAGACTTGTATCCATAAACTTTCTTTGGTCACACTCGATATAAGGGTTTAAACTCGTCTAATAACCTAATGAAATGTTAATATTTTAATCCATCTTATGCCTTCCAGAGATCGTTTCTGGGGATTCCTATTGTAGACAAATTAAATCCCTTCTTAGCAGGAAGTCTAGGAAGTAATGTAGTAACTAGTTCCAGAAGATTAAGACTAAAATTCCTTCCTTTACTAAGAAAATTAGCGTATTCTTCAAGAGTAACATTTTTTTGGAAAAGAACTAGAAATTCTTATTGCGGCCCATCTAAGCAGATGATGACAAAATAAAAACCAGTCTAATAGACATGATGAATAGATTTAGATAAGTTTCTCGGAACCTAAGAGAAAACTATAAAGTTTGGTGGTTCAGAACAATTCAAATTACCATTATCCAATTGTAGAGGCAATTAAAGTAACTTTTTTATTTGTGTAATTATCTTGTTTAGAGTACTAGAACCCTGTGAATCATCACTCCAGGAAACAGTGTTTGACTTTTCTCCATCAGTTATGGTTAACAGATATTTTCTTGTATCGTAGCCATCCCCCTCAAGCATAGGTTTCAAATCAAAAAATTGAGCAAGATGAATGGCTTTACGTAGGTTTTTTGTTCCTGAATTTTGAACCATTTCCTCGGATATAGAGTCAGAAATTAAATCAACATGTACGATCTGCTTTGATAAATTATCAAAAAGTATGTAGTTATTTACTGGGAAGAGGCCTCCTTCCTCTTTAAAATAGAAGGAAAAAATGGGAGTTTCATTTCTATTTAAATCATTTTCTTCAAATTCTGTTTCACTTTCACTTGTATCGTCCTGCGCAAAGGTAATGCTAGGAATTACAATGCAGTTTAAGACTAGTATATAGAAGACCGCGTAGATTTTTCTTACTTTGGCAGTCAATTGTTCATAGTCCGTTTTAGTTTTATCCTATAAAAATTTTTTCTCAATCAATTGTTTTTCACAAAATTGGCATAACCATTCTGATTTCCTGAGAAAGAAAGATGATCACGCGTTAATTTGAATCTAGATTCAGTTTTCAAATCTCAATGTATTAACTTAATATTCTAAATATTATGAGTAAATTAAGAAAGACTTTGATCTGATCTAATGTGGCTTTGGGATCATTAAAATGGTACACATCCCCTTCTAGCACGTTTTCACTTGAATCCCAATTTAGAACCGATAGCGTCCCGGGTACCGACGAACCAAGAACTATACAAGATATTGACATCTAAATAAGATTCAGTCATAGTGTCATTTTTTAGTATAATTCATTATCGGCGTCGGTTAAGTGCATAAGGCTTATCAATTAAGGTAATGAAGAGAAAGTGTTACTAACTTTTTTAAGATACTATTTCTTAAGTGTGAGTATTGATGGAAGCATATGCAAAATAGAAGTTTTGAAGACATTTACCAGGCTATAGAATTTTGCAAGAAACATTTTTCCGATGACGAATATATTTTTAGAGGTCAGAAAAAAAATTGGTCCTTAATGTCATCTTTCTTTAGACGTTCAGGAGTGGAAAGAAGAGATCTTTTGTTGAATACTGACAGATTTTGCGGATGGGTCAAAGAGAATCCAGTGCTACAACCTTTTAATAAATCTCTCGATTCTATTCTGGCAATCTCTCAGCACTATTCAAGTGAATTTGGATTTGTGACTGATCTTATTGATTTTACAAGGGATATAGATGTAGCAGGATTTTTCGCTGCGTCTGAAAAATCCGATTCACAGGAACAGGGAGTGATATACGTGACATCTATTTCTTGGTTCGAATCTATATATAATAAATATACAGAATTAGAAAAAGAGCAATACACAAAATATGATGAATACATACCGCCTGCATTCTATATACCGGAATTACCCCAAATGGGAGGCTTCTGGAGACTCGAAAGTCAAAAAGGTCTTTTCATGAGAGACTATCACGGTCTAGTAAGCCAATGGCCTGATGTGGCAATAGAGTTTAAGCTAATGTTCAAACATAATGAAGGCAAAACGATTAAAGATTTTTACCCCGAAATAAACGAACAGTTAGTGTGGCCACCACGCAATGAGCTTGAATGGGAGATTGAAAGATACAAGTCTATTCGGGTTCAAGGTCGTTCTTTGCCTAAATCTATCTCAAAATATTTTACACCCATTCATGTAGAAAAGGACACCGAATTTGAAGAGTTTCAAAATCAAGCTCCCTTACTAGATTGGCATACAGGGGCAGAAAAATGGTTAATCCTAAATCAAGCCTCTTTAGAGGACGTACCAAAAATTATGTGTGTTATAGAGGACGAAACAGTTGCAAGTAATCAACATCGTAGTAGCGATCAGATGGAAACAGAGAAAGAAAAAATAGTTCTAGCATTTACTAGGGATAATGCCGAGGTTGGATCCTCCATTAGTCCCGAATATCTACACACTATTCACTTCTTAAGGCAAAAAGCCCTATGGAGTTCCGGTCCAACAATAGTAGTCTATGTAGAAATTGGACGTAAGATTAAAGCTGAGCTGGGACCACAAACGAAACCACTTTTGGAATTATTGCAACGAGCGCTCAAAGAATTGTTGGATATGACTTTGTATTACCCATACTCTGATACTCAAATTGCGAAGGCTACTCTGAACTTGTTTGCTTTAGCTCTTCACTCCCAGAATACTCCTGCGGGTGTTGCTGGAGTAACTGCAATTATGAATGCCTTCAAAGAAAGGATAATTATGGAAATAGAGTTCGTAGATAAGTCACACATTGAAATGGCAGGCTATGCACCGGTGTCATTTTTCAACAGGATAGAATCTATGACAAAATTGAGGAACTGCTTTAATCAAAATTATCCTAAATATCATCTTGACAATAACCTACAGCTTATCCAATTCTTCACGGATATACGAAAATTGATTACATTATCAGATGTTGTTGAAATCTGGAGTTCAATAATGTTACCATGGCAATTGTTGTTTCAGGCCCCGCATACTCGAATTATTAACCCATACTACTTAGAAATCATTGGACGCGCATAATAAAATGTCTTCTAAGTAGGACTAAACAGGCAGAATTAAAACTACTTAATATGTAATTCCCCCTAGGAAGTATTTAGTAATGACCATGTAAGAGCTCACGAAATAGATTAAAAGAACAATATTATTGAATGAAGTAATGCACGATATTTTCGTAAGCAAGCCTAGTAAAATGATGAACGATATTCAGACAAAATTGTATGACAAATTTCAGTCTGTATTGGACTCACGAAGACTCAGGTTAAGAAGCCTAGGAACAACGGACTATTCCAATAAGGCACCTTTATTTGGCGTCCTAAGAATATTGAAGCAATGTAGGGGGATTATCATTCTGGGAATGAGACAGACATGTGTAATGGCATCCTTATCAAGGGACGGAACAAGTATGGGCGAGTTCTATTTACCAACAGAATGGAACAATCTTGAAGCCGGCATAGCATTCGCATTGAAACTTCCAATGTTAATAATTTGTGAAAATGGGATTGGTGGAGGGGTATTCGATAGAGGAGTTACAGATTTGTATATACATCATGATAATCTTCCGACAGAAAATATTAAAGGATCAGCCACTAAACTCATTACTAAATACTTTGAGTCAGAGCAATTTCTTCAACCGTTCAAAGAGTGGTATCGTGATGTTGTACTATTTGCGAGTAAGAGAAAGCATACCTAAGCTCTGAATTCTCATTTCAACATGACTGAATAGTTTGGGCTGATTATTATTATTATGTGGTCATAATATTTTAGAGCTCCAAATGTCATGGGTTTGCTCAGAAAATTTCAAATATCATTTGAAATTGATTGGATTTGACTGTTAAGAAAACTGACAACAACGCAATGGTTTCTCTAGGGATACGCGGAAATGCGTAGGGAAAACCCAGATTCATGTAGCGGCAAAAGTAGATGATAGGACCATATATGATACCATTTCTATTGAGGTAACTGCAAGTCCCTCTACAACAAGTCCCTCTGTGGAATAAGGAATAAGTGATTGCAGATCTTGATAAAGTTTCTTTTGTAAGATTTATCCTTCTTGTACATCTGTTACCAAATTTATTATCATTCTTACTCCTAGGGTAAAGGATGGTCACGGTCAATAATGGTTTTTCTTCTATAGAAAACAGTATTTTTTTAATTTCAATACAAATTAATTGTCTTGTGTAACGGTCTGTTACCATAAGTAACGAAGGGTACGAACAAGTCATCAATCCCTTAGATCTGCGTTACCACTCATATTCTCCAAATCCGCAAGCATGCAGTTCGCACTTTCCAAAAATAGATTTAAGCAGATTGGGCTTAATCGAAGCCGCTGAGGGATTGACTATGTGCACAGGGGGTTTATCTGCCGCCCGGTGAACCGTACGCAGTACTTTATGAACTGGTTTATCGTATGCCTGAAAGGAATAACCGGCCACAATAATCTCGCCGACTTCTGGGCATACTGTCTCGAGAAGTTGCGTTACCAGTTGATACTGCCAGTCGTAAAGCAATTTGGCTGAACCAGGTGTCAACATGTGGTATGACGGATATTCTTCGAGCTTGTACGTAAGTAAAAACGGGCCAACATCATACCCACCGGCCACACCTTGCAACTTCATCGTTTCGCTATCTCTTTCTGCGACTTGTTCGAGCACAACTTTGTAACCGAGGTCATAGGTTCGTAAGCGAGTAAGCTCGAAGCGCCGGCCCGGAAAAGGTGATGGAGCTTCGGCATCTAAAGTCTCAAGGAATTCAGCCCGCCCTTTTCTGTCCTTACGTCTGCGACTGACATC
>Ga0209382_10004508_pt1 | contig 18600 bp, 13 predicted proteins | sample SoiMetdeltSBSDD5_FD_187599 | JGI IMG/M metagenome (GOLD analysis project Ga0209382, IMG submission 187599) | Bulk soil microbial communities from a Populus tree surrounding site in Tennessee, USA - Soil MetaG P. deltoides SBSDD5 (SPAdes) (version 2) | ecosystem: Environmental > Terrestrial >...
CGCTCACGTGTTACGCACCCGTTCGCCGGTCGGGGATTGCTCCCCGCCCTCGACTTGCATGTGTTAAGCACGCCGCCAGCGTTCGTCCTGAGCCAGGATCAAACTCTCCAAGAGAATTCGATTGCTCCTCGAACGCGGTTTTCTCGAGACGTGAGTCTCGAAAGACCCGCGTCCGGAATCAGTTGACTCGTGATTGATCTCTCGCTGCGGCACACGACCACCGCAGCTCTAACGAGAGCCATCGCACGATTGTCACACTCGATTGTCAAACAGCAACTTGCGACCCCGAAGTTCCGGGGGAACGCTAAGTATAATCGGGCGTTTCCCAACGGCAAGGGGCCAGCGAACATCGCGTCCACTCCCACTCCTCGCCCCGCCGCCTAACTCATCCGTGCGGCGCTACTCCTCCCGCTTCGGATGTCCAGGGCGCGGCCGATCCTCCTCCTCGTCGTCGTACTCATCGTCGAGGTCGACGAGATCATCATCGAGCTCCTCGAAATCCTCTTCGTCCTCGTCTTCGTCCTCGTCGAGATCCTCGTCGTCCTCATCCTCGTCTTCGTCCTCGTCGTCTTCGTCGAGGTCGTCTTCCTCGTCGTCGTCGTCGAAGTCGTCGTCGTCATCCTCGTCGTCGTCATCCTCGTCGTCGAACTCGTCGTCCTCGTCGAGGTCCTCATCATCGTAGCCGTCGCCCTCGTCGTCGTCGTCGAGGTCGTCGTCATCACGCCTCGGGGACAACGTACCGGCCGTCACCCGCTCCTCCTCGGCCATCGACGAGTCGAGCCAGTCCAACATTGTGCAGGTCTCCTGGAGGATGTTTAGAGAGACGCGCGCTCCCGCTCGCGCTTCGCTTCCCGCGACAACTTCTTGCGATCGTTCGCGCTGAGGAAGCGTTTCCGGAGGCGAATCGCTCCGGGAGTCACCTCGATCAGCTCATCGTCCTCGATATACTCCAACGCGCCTTCGAGCGTCAACTCCCGCGGCGGCTCGAGCTGAACGTTCTCGTCGCTCGCCTTCGTGCGCATGTTCGTCAGCTTCTTTTCCTTCGTTGGATTCACATCCATGTCACCCGGACGCGAATTCTCCCCCACGATCATTCCCTCATAGACCGCATCGCCGGGCGACACGAACAGCGTCGACCGCTCCTGCAAGTTGGCGAGTGCGAACGCGACAATCGTGCCCGCCTCCATCGAGACGAGCGTCCCGCGCGTCCGCCCTGCAAGCGGCCCGGCCCACGGTCCATAGTCCATGAAGCGGTGGTGGATCACGCCGGTGCCACGCGTGTCGGTGAGGAACTCACCGCGATACCCGAACAACCCGCGCGCAGGAATGCGGTAGCGCAAGCGCACCATCCCCTGCCCCGGGTTCTTCATCTCCAGCATCTCCGCACGCCGCGGGCCGAGCTTTTCGATGACGTTCCCGAGAAACTGCTCGGGCACATCGATCATGAGCTCCTCGTACGGCTCGAGCCGTTCACCGCCCGCACCGACGCGCGTGATCACGCGCGGACGCGACACCTGAAACTCGTAGCCCTCGCGCCGCATCGTCTCCATGAGAATCGAGAGGTGCAGCTCACCGCGCCCTGACACCGTCCACGCGTCGGTGGAGTCCGTGTCCTCCACACGCAGCGCAACGTTGCGCTCGAGCTCCCGATAGAGACGCTCACGAACCTGACGCGATGTCACGTACTTGCCGTCCTTACCCGCGAACGGCGAGTTGTTCACCAGGAAATCCACGGAGATCGTGGGCTCCTCCACCGCGATCCCTTCGAGGCGCTCGGGATGCTCGACGTCGGTTACCGTGAGGCCGATCTCGACCCCTTCGAGTCCTGCGAGCGCCACGATCTCACCGGCCGAGGCTTGTTCCACCTCGTTGCGGTCGAGCCCTTCGAACACGTAGAGCCGCGTTACCCGAGATCGCTCGAGGGCTCGTGCGGCACCAGCGCTTTCGGCGTCGTCAGCGCGCGACACGAGCGACGGCGCGTCGATCGGGAGCAGCGCAACGGTGTCACCAAGACGAACGGTGCCGCGCTCGATGCGCCCGATCCCAAGCCGACCAAGATAGGGCGAATGGTCGATCGTGGAGATGAGCATCTGGAACGCTGACCCCGCGTCACTCGGCGGCGCCGGAACGTGGCGAACGATCGCCTCGAACAACGGGGTGAGATCGGTGGGCGGCACATCCATGTCGAGCGTCGCCACGCCTTCGCGCGCAGAGGCGTAGACGACTGGCGCGTCGAGCTGTGCCGCGTCCGCTTCGAGCTCGAGCAGCAGCTCGAGCACCTCATCGTGAACGCGGAGCGGATCCGCGCCGGGTCGGTCGATCTTGTTGATGACGACGATCGGAGTCCGACCCAGCGCGAGCGCCTTGCTCAGCACGAAGCGCGTCTGCGGCATTGGGCCGTCGAACGCGTCGACGACGAGGAGGACGCCATCCACCATCCGGAGGATGCGCTCGACCTCGCCGCCGAAGTCGGCGTGCCCGGGCGTGTCGACGATGTTGATCTTGGTCCCGCGCCACCGAATGGCGGTGTTCTTCGCGAGGATCGTAATCCCCCGCTCGCGCTCGAGCGGGTTCGAATCCATCACGCGCTCCTGAACAACCTGGTTGTCCCTGAACGCACCGGCCTGGCGGAGCATCTTGTCCACCAGCGTCGTCTTCCCGTGGTCGACGTGCGCGATGATGGCGATGTTGCGAATCTGCATAGCCTGTAACTATAGCAATGCCAGACTAGTACATTCAAGCGCTTGCATGCCCCCGTTCTTTTCGGCAGCGTAACACTGTCACGCTATCCGGAGGTGTCACATGCAGCAGTCGCAGGAGCCCACGGAACCGGGCTATCCCCACGGGCGCGGATACGGCCACGATTACATGCGTGGTGGAGAGGTCCTCGGAGGATATGGCTACAGCGCCCGGGCCGAGTACGAAACACCTCGCGGGGAACTCCTGACTACAGGGGAGCACGAGCACGTGGGTCCGCCGGACGAGCTCACCTCGAACGACGCTGGTCCATAATCAACCCTCCGACACTGCAACGGCGCCCAGGTGGGCGCCGTTTTGCTTTCGGTCCGATTATTTGCCGTCCCAAGCGAAGTGCTCGCGGCGTGCGCTGGAGTGCGCGCACTACCGCTTGGCACCGTACCCCGTGCGCGGTGATGGCGTCTTCGTGCTGACGCCGTTGTCGGGCTTCGCCGACGGCGGCGGCGGGGCGGAATCGCCGTCGATGAACGCCGTGTCATGCCCGCGCGAGCGCAGTGCGTGCGTGAACCCCGCCTTGTCGGTGGCCTTCATGTAGGCCTCCTTCGGCTCGACCAAGCCGCCATCGACGAGCTCGATCAGCGAATCGTTCAGCGTGATCATTCCGGATCGCCGCGACGTCTGCATCACGGACGTGATCTGAAAGGTCTTCGCCTCGCGAATGAGGTTCGAGATCGCGAGCGTCGACAGCAGGATCTCGCGCGCGGCCACGCGGCCGCCACCGACCTTCTTGCAAAGCACCTGCGAGATGACGCCCTTGAGGGACTCGGAGAGCATCACCCGAATCTGTTCCTGGCGATCAGCCGGGAACTGATCGACCAGGCGGTCGATCGTGCTCGGTGCGGTCGTGGTGTGCAGCGTGCCGAAAACCAGGTGACCGGTCTCGGCCGTTTCGATCGCGATCGAAGCGGTCTCGAGATCTCGCAGCTCGCCGACGAGGACGATATCGGGATCCTCGCGAAGGGCCGCGCGCAGGGCGTGCTTGAACGACGACGTGTGCACGCCAACCTGCCGCTGTGTGATCACGCACTTCTTGTTCGTGTGGACGAACTCGATCGGGTCTTCGATGGTGATGACATGATCGGTTCGTGTGCGGTTGATCAGATCGATCAACGCGCAGAGCGTTGTCGATTTTCCCGAACCGGTCGGTCCGGTGACGAGGACGAGCCCCTTTGTGAGCTGGCAGAGCGCCTGGACTTCGGGCGTGATTCCAAGCTCCTCTGCCGTGACGACTTTCGCCGGAATGACCCGGAGGACCGCACCCGCGCCTTTCCGTTCGCGAAATGCGTTGGCGCGGAAGCGGGCGAGCCCTTCGATCTCGTACGCGAAGTCGGTGTCGTTGGTCTCCGCGTATTCTCGGCGGTTCCGCTCCGGCATGATGACCTGAAGCATCCGGACCAGCGTGGCGTCATCCAGCGGCGGCTCGTCCAGCCGCACCATCTCGCCGTGCCGGCGTAGAATCGGCGGCTCAGTGCACCGAAGGTGCAGGTCGGAACCGCCCTGCTCCACGAGTTGGCGGAGCAAGTTGTCCATCGCGGCGCGCGCGGTTGGGTCCTCAAGGGGACGGGCGCTCACGGCGACAGACTCGCCGGTTACGGCATTCGAGCCATTGCGTTCGGCGTTCGAATTCTGGACGACGCGAGCGTTTGCGATGCTCGGGGTTGGCCGCGCCGCTCCCCCCGTGATGGCTGCCGTCCACTTCCCACCTTCGTTGGTCGCTCGCGCGGTGAAGACGCCGTCGCCACTGGTGTACTGGAACTCGGCCGGCGAGCCGGCATCGAGTCGCCGAAGCGCATCGGGCGGCGCGATCTCTCGCAACAGGCCAAGCAACTGTGCAGCGCCGAGTGCCTGCTTCGTCACGGGAACGCTGGCGCCGTCCTTCACGAGCGACGCCAACTCGTTCTCGGCGAGGCGCAGGGATTCGGCGCGATTGCTCACCATTGCGGAGAGCAGGCGGTCCAGCTGGGGCATGGGACTCCGTCAGTCGAGCGGTCGGACCCGCTCGACGAAGCTACGGTTCAACAGCACGGTGCCGTGCGCGGTGTACAAGAGGAGGAACCGCTCGCCGACGCGATTGAGGTAATCGAGCACACGCGTGCGCCCGCTGAGTGATTCGAGAAAGACGTTGCCGGTGTGCACCGCGCCGCCGGTCAGCCACACTTCGATGGTTGCCGGTGCCCCGATCTGCCAATCCTCGGGCGGCATCGGCTCCCGGCTCTCCACTTCGCGCACGCGATCCTTCGCGATAAGGTAGAGCTCCCCGGAGTTCGTCAGCATCGGGAAGAACGGTTCGGCGGAGTTCAAGATGTCCGCCGCTTCCTCGCGCCCATAGCGGTTGCGAGGACTCGCCTGCACGAACAGCTCCCCGATCAACCGCTCGCCCCCGACGGTCACGACGACAGCCGCGAGGCGTTCCTTCTGAATGCGGTAGTCGTTGTTCATCTGGGGCATAGCGTACCGTCTCCAAGCGCTGACGGATGAGGACGCATCAGCGTTCGGAGCCGTCACCGTAGCGCGGGCGCGCTGTAACTCTTCGCGTCCAGGTGGTGACGCCACAGCGCGCCCGGCGGCAGCTATCAGCCATCAGCCATCAGCCGTCAGCTCGACGCCCTCGGGACGCGTCTCTCGCCAAGAGAGGCATCCCGAGGCAGTAAGCTGATGGCTGATGGCGATGGCTGATGGCTGATGGCTGATGGCTCACGACTAGTCGCGACGCGACTAGTCGTGCAAGTGGCGTTCGCGCTCGTACATCTCCTGTCGCTCGAGCTGCACGGTCACGTGTTCGATGCCAAACAGACGCATGGCATCGTGGACGTGCTCGAGGACGTGTTGGTGGCGGTCCGGCTCGCGGACGATGGCGTGCGCGCTCATCGCGACGAGGCCCGATGTGACGGTCCACACATGCAGGTCGTGAACTGACTCGACGCCGGGAATCGCCTCGAGCTGCGCCCGCACCGACCCGAGTGAGATGTGGGACGGCGTCGACTCGAGGAGCACATCGACGGACTCGCGGACGAGACGCCATGCCCCGCGCAGAATGAGCGCGGCCATGATGATCGACGCGACCGGATCCGCGCCCAGCCATCCGGTCGTCCGGACGATCAGTGCGGCCGCGACGGTACCCACGGAGCCGAGCAGGTCACCGAGGACGTGCAGGTACGCGGCGCGCACGTTGAGACTCGTCTCGCCATGCGCGTGAAGCATCCGCGCGGCGACGACATTGACGAGAAGTCCCGCGACCGCCACCACGAGCATCAGCGTGCTGCCGAGCGGCTCGGGCGCACGCAACCGCATGACCGCTTCCCAGACAATCCAGGCCGAGATGAGCAGCAGCGTCGCACCATTCAGGAACGCCGCGAGTACCTCCCACCGGAGATAGCCGTACGTGCGCTGCGGCGACGCTGGCTGGCGGCTGAACCAGGCGACGAAGAGCGACAAGACGAGCGCCGCCACGTCCGTGAGCATGTGGCCCGCGTCCGCCAGGAGCGCGAGCGAATTCGCAAGGAACCCGCCGATGACTTCGACGATGAGAAATGCCGCCGTGACGGCCAGGGCGGCGCGCAGCCGCCGAACCGGTGTCGCGTGGTCGGCTTCGCGCGCCGCCTCGCCGACGCGCGCATGGACGTGGGCCGCGTGACTTCCGTGATGGTGGTGCTCGCCCGGACCGTGGACGTGATGGTGCGCCATCGTGGATATCGTTAGGCTCGGCCCGCCGCGTGCACGCGAACGCGGCCGGCGATGGCGGCACACACCCGCACTGCCTCCTTCATGCTCGACGGGTCCGCCATCCCGCGTCCGGCAATGTCGAGCGCCGTCCCGTGGTCCGGCGACGTGCGCGGGAACGGCAAACCGAGGGTGATGTTCACCGCACGACCGAACGCTGCGACCTTGATCGCCGTCATGCCGACGTCGTGATACGGCGCGATGACCGCGTCGAACTCTCCGCGAAGCGCACGCACGAACACGGTGTCGGCGGGGAACGGCCCGGCAATGTGAGCGCGTCGTGCAGCCGGCGCCAGGATCTCATCGTCCTCGGTCCCGAACCGGCCGCTATCCCCGGCGTGAGGGTTCAGCGCGCATAACGCAATGCGCGGTGATGAAAGCCCGAACCAGTCCGACAGCCCTCGCCGAGTGACTTCGGCCGCTTCGACAATCGCGTCGCGAGTGACTGCGGTCGGCACGTCGCGCAGCGGAATATGGGTCGTGGCGAGCACCACACGGAGTGCGCGGGCGTCCGCGTCGGCGGCCGATGCGAGCATCATGGCAACGCGACTGTCGGTGAGCGCTGCAAGCATTTCGGTGTGGCCGGGGTAGTCATACCCGCCAGCCAGCAGCGCCGCCTTGTCGATCGGAGCCGTGACTATCCCGGCCACCTCACCGCGACGTGCCAACTCGACGGCGCGCTCGATGGCTCGGCCGGCAAGGCGCCCGGCGAGCGCCACGGCACCAGGCGCCTCGCCGCGAGGCGTCCAGGAGCCGACGTCCTCATCGACAGACACTCCGGCCCCAGACGGACCAACGACGACGAGCTCCGCCACCGCACGGATGGCGGGATCCGAGCGGACGGCCGCGGTGATCTCCGGCCCGATCCCGCGTACGTCGCCTAACGTGACAGCGAGCCGCGGTACGGTCGACACGACGGGTGCCGTCTCGCGCGACGCCTAGATGCGCAGGGAGACGTAGACCTCGCGGCGCATCTGATCGATTACGCGCCGCATGCCACGCTCCTGCGCGAGCTGATCGCGAATCTGGTTCCTGAAATCCAACAGCGTGTAATCGCCGCCGTCGTCGGCCTTGAGGATCTGCGCCACGACGTACTTCTTGGCCGCACGGGCCGGGTCGTCGATCGCGAACGGCTCGACGAACGCTCCGGTGCCTTTACCCTCGAACGCGGTACGATACGATTCGGGAAGCTGCGCCCGATCGAACGGCTGGAGACTTCCCTTCTCCTCCTCCGGATCGTGATACCGCGCCGCGAGCGAGTCGAAGTTCGTGCCGGCCTGCCAGAGCGCGAGCACGCTGTCCGCGCGCACCTTCGCAGCCGCGACATCCGCCGAGTCGATATGAGGCCGAATCAGGATGTGCCGAGCCTTCACTTCACCCGGTTGCACACGGTCGACGCGGATGATGTGATACCCGAACGTCGTCTCGACCACGGGGCTCGTCTGACCGGGCGCAAGCGCAAACATCCACCGTTCGAACTCCGCGACCATCTGGCCGCGTCTATTCCATCCGAGGTCGCCACCCAGCTCCTTCGACGACGGGTCCATCGACTCGCGCTTCGCGATCTGCTCGAAGTCGCCGCCCTTCCTGAGCTCGACGACCAGCGAGTCGGCCTTCGCCTTCGCTGTTGCCCGCGCGCGATCGGACGCGTGGGCGGGCACGACGATCTGACGGAACGTCACCGTCGCCGGACGCTTCGGCAGATTCCCTTTTGCCTTCTCGAACGCTTCGTTCACGTCCTGCTCGCTCACTGGTACCGGAACGATCTTGCCTTCCTGTCGCAGCTTGGCGAACAGCTTCTCCTGCAGCGCATTCCGGCGCGCCCGCTCGTTCATCCATCGCTTGTACTCTTCGGGCGTTCCGAACCCGCCGCTCCGAAGTGCGTTCGCGAACTCCACGTCGCTCTTGAACTGCCCTCGAACGCGTTTCATCTGGGCTTCCGCCGCGCTCGTGACTTCCAGATCCGTCACATGCACGGACGTGTCCCGAAGCGCCCGCTGGACGATGACCTCTTCGTCGATCATCTCCTGAATCACGGTGCGGGCGAGCACGATCTGCGCGGAGTCACCCGGCGGCAACTGGAGTCCGCGCGAGCGTCGCTCGTTGATCTCCTCCATGACCTCCGTCCAGAGGATCGGTCGGTCACCAACGACGGCGGCGATGCGGTCGACGGGAAGCCACGACGTGTCGGTCGCGGCAGGACGCGCCGGCGCGGGGGTCGCAGGCTGCGGCGTCTGCGCGCGCATGGACGACGCCACGGCCACCGCGAGCGCGACACCAGCGAGTGGAAGTCTTCGAGTCATCATGGCTGGTTCTACCCTGTCGCGACGTGGGTGCTCCACATCGAGAAACAAGGGGCGGGCGCGTCGCGCCCGCCCCGAACGAATCACGGCTGCTTGCGCTGCGAATCCGGCGCGGCCGGTGGCGGGGTCGGGCTCGGCGCGCCGGGCTGGCCGGGCTGACCGGGCAGCGGGACCGCGGACTGCGGCTGCTGCGCCGCCCGCGTCGAATCGGCGACTGCGCGCAACCGCTGCGCCCGCTCCAAGGCGCGATCGATTCCGGCGCTGTTCACCTTGGAGTCGTACTTGCTGTGGAGCGCGGCCTCGAGCGTTGGCTGAATCGGAATGAATTGCTCTTCCTTCGTGAGCAGACGCTCGACATAGTCGTCGACCCGCGCGGCCGCGAGCCGCTCGCGTTCACCGGTCGTCTTTGCGCTATCCGCGAGACGGTTAGGCGAGATGTTCAGCCCGGACCACGTGTTGGCGACCATGCCGACGAACGCCCGGCGAATCTCGTTCGTCTCCGCCGTGTCGAGCGTCACCTTGGCGCTATCCGCCTGGCGCAGCAACAGCTCGTTGCGAACGACGGCCTTCACGAACTCAGGGAGCTGCGAATCCGGCGCCTGCTGAATCTGCTGACGCAAGCGCTGCGGGTCGGGGAACGCCGTGATCCACTTCGCGGCACGCGCCGCGGTGAAGTCGCCAATGACGGACGTGGCGATGACCGTCTTGTCGTCGCGGTGCGCCTCGGGCGCGGTCGCAATCGCCTTCACGACGGCAGGCGCGTTAGGCCGAACCTGCACCTTCGCCGTCTCGTTCAGCTTCGCGACGTACGTGCTTTCGGCCGTCCGCGACGCCGTCTGGTTGTTCGCCTGCGCGAACTGATCCTTCACTTCGTCGTACGTGGCCCGCCGAATCAGATGGTAGCCGAACTGCGAGCGAACGGGCTGCGAGATCTCGCCGGGCTTGAGCGCAGCGAGCGCGTTCCCGAACTCGGGCACCATCTGCTCCTTCGGAAACACCCCGAGGTCCCCACCAGGGCCCGCTGCGCCCTGCTGGTTATACTTGTTCGCCATGTCGGCGAAGTTCGCACTCGTGAGCTGCGCGCGAACGGACTGCGCCTTCCGCAGCGCCGAGTCCGCGGCGGGGCTCTGGCCGGGCGGTGCGTTGAACAGAATGTGGCGCGCCGCGAGCAGCTTGCCAGCGGCATAATCGGCGGCATTGCCCGCCGTGTCCCCGGTCGCCCAGGTCTTGGCCACGGTCTCGTACCACTTGCGGATCCGCGTATTGGTCGTCGCGGGCCACATAGCCTCGTCAATCACGTCGGCCTGATTGAGCGAGTCGTTGTGCGCCGCGGCCCGTGCGAGCAGCTGGTAGTTCACCCAGAGGTTCGCCACAGTCTCCACGATGTCGCGGCGAAGCGGGACCTTCGAGGCACCCAGGAGCTCGGCGAGGCGCGTGACTGACAGCTCCTGCGAGCCGGCGCGCGCGGCGACGTCGACGTGAGCGGTCATCGCCTCCTTGAAGCCGTCGCACGCGACGAGCGGGGCGCAGGCAACCAGGGCGAAGACGAGGGGACGTTTCATCGGGAACGAGGTTGATTGGAGGTGATCCACCTTCGGACGGTCGATACCGCACCCGGCGATCGACACGCTCGAAGGCGCCGCAGCCCAAGCGGCGGTGACTCTTACACGGCTGTTGCCGCAAACGTTCAGGCGGCCGCCAACCCCCGCAGGGCTCGCACGAGCCCGTCGAGAATGGGCGAACCGCCGACTCGGGTCAGCTTCAGCGAAAGCGGTTGCGTTCGACGAACCTCGGCTTGGAACTGCACCTCGTGAAAGGCTGCCGAGAGCCCCTTCATCCGGGGCACCGCTGTGTCGCGAAAGGTAACACGGGCCTCGTCGCCGCGCACCAAGATGCCCTCGATCCCGAGGGATCCGCCGACCAGCCGAAGGGTTGCGGTCGCGAAGAATGCTTCGGCGGGGGGCGGAAGCGGGCCGAACCGGTCCCTGACTTCCTGTCGGAGCTCCTCGATGGCCTCCGGCGAGCCCAGTGCGCTGAGGCGGCGATAAACGTCCAACTTGGCGTCCGGCGACGCGATGTACTCGTCCGGAAGGTACGCGGGAACGTCCAGCGAAACGTCCGCGGGGGTGACTTTCGGAGCGCCCCCACCTTCCATGACCCGCCGGACCGTCTCCTCGAGCATGCGCAGATACATGTCGAAACCGACGGCCTGAACGAACCCCGACTGTTCCGGACCGAGAAGGTTGCCGGCGCCGCGGAGCTCGAGGTCTTTGAGCGCCACCCGGTAACCGGAGCCGAGCTCCGTATGATGCTCGAGCACAAGAAGGCGGCGCTCCGCATCCTCGTCAACGCTGTCGGGCACGAGCAGGTAGCAATACGCCCGCCGATGCGACCGCCCGACTCTCCCGCGCAGTTGATAGAGCTGCGCCAGGCCAAAGTGGTCCGCACGGTTCACGAACATCGTGTTCGCGTTCGGGACATCGAGCCCGGACTCGACGATCATCGTCGAAACGAGAACGTCCACGTCACCGTTCACGAAGCGATGCATCACGTCCTCGAGGTCGCGATCGCGCATCTGGCCGTGGCCGACGGCCACCCGCGCACGCGGGACGACGCGGCGAATGCGATCGGAAACCGCCTCGATGGTCTCAATGCGATTGTGCACGAAGAAGACCTGTCCGCCGCGGTCGAGCTCCCGCGCAATACCCTCTTCGATCAGCCCCTCATCCCACGGCTCCACGAACGTGAGCACGGGCGACCGGTCGCGCGGCGGGGTCTGCATCAGAGTCATGTCGCGCAGCCCGGCGAGCGACAGATGCAACGTCCGCGGAATTGGTGTCGCCGTCAGCGTGAGGACATCGGTTTCCAAGCGGAGTTGCTTGAGCCGTTCCTTGTGCTTCACGCCAAACCGGTGCTCCTCGTCGACGACGATCAGCCCGAGGTTCCCGAACCTGACGTCTGTACTGAGGAGCCGGTGCGTGCCAATGACGATGTCGATCTTCTTCGCGGCGAGCTCGCCGAGAATGTCCGTCTGCTCCTTCGGTGACTGAAACCGACTGAGCGCGGCCACGCGAACCGGGAAGTCCGCAAACCGTTCCGTGAACGTGCGCTCGTGTTGATCGGCGAGGATCGTGGTCGGCACGAGTACGGCCACCTGTCGATCCGACTGGACAGCCTTGAACGCCGCGCGAACGGCGATCTCCGTCTTGCCGTAGCCCACGTCGCCGACGAGCAAGCGGTCCATTGGACGCGGCTTCTCCATGTCCTGCTTGACGTCGACGGTCGCCTTACGCTGGTCGGGCGTGTCCTCGAAGAGGAACGACGACTCGAGCTGGCGCTGCCACGCGGTGTCCGGGAAATGGGGCGCGCGGGAGGCGACCTGTCGTCTCGCGTAGAGGTCGAGCAGCTCGACGGTCATCTCCTGAATCGCTGCGCGGGTCCGCTCGCGTTGCTGGGCCCATCGCTTCCCGCCAAGCTTGTGCAGGCGCGGCGGGGGCGCGTCACCGTCGACGTCGCCGGCGGCCCGGTAGCGCTCGATCTGATCGATGCGGTAAAGCGGGACGTTCAGCCGATCGCCGCCCTCGTACTCGAGGACGGCGACCTCCACGGTGCTCTCGCCTACGAAGATGGTCTGGAGCCCGCGGTAGATGCCGACACCATGCTCGAGGTGCACCACGAAGTCGCCGGCCTTGAGCGCGGTGATTGCCTCGAGCGTCGCACCGGCCGAGTAGCGGCGAGCGCGGCGGAGTCTTCGCTCGCGCCGAAAGACCTCGTGATCGGTGAGTACGCGAAATGCGTCCGGGATTACGAACCCACCGTCCAGTACCCCGATGACGAGCGCCGCGGGTGATGCCGTGAACGAATCCTCGTTCAGCAGCTCATCGAGGCGCTCCGCCTGACCCTCGTTGTCGCACAGGATGATCGTCGGCATCCCGTCACGCACGATGCGACGCAGGCGCTTGATGTCGCGATCGATCGGATCCGGGTGCCGAATCGGGAACACCGCGTCGGCCCCCGCGCCTGCGCCAGGGAGAAGCGCGATTGTCCCGAACGTGCGCAGCGAGGCACCTGCCTCGGACGGTGCCTGAAACAGCTCCTCCCGACGCGGCACATCTTCTCCTCGGCGGCGCGCGAGGTCGAGATGATGCTGTGCTTCGTCCCAGGTACGTTGGAGCTCGGGATCGAGATGCGCGTCACCGGGCACGACGATGATGGTCTCGGGCGGCCACAGCGCCGCCAGCGACACGCGCTCGACGCTCTCGCCATCGTCCTCGTCCGAAGCGCTCGCGTGCCCGTCGACGGGCAGGATGATTGCCACTTCGGCCGCGCGTGTGGACCGTTGCGTCACGAGGTCGAAGTGACGGAGCTCCACGATCTCGTCGCCCCAGAACTCCATGCGCACGGGGTCGGCCATGCCGAACCCGTAGATGTCGAAGATCCCACCGCGCACGCTGAATTGGGCGACGTCGTCGACCATCGGCACGCGCTCGAAGCCGATGCTCTCGAGGTGTGCGGCAATGTCCTCCGGGCGGCGGAGGTCGCCCGGCCGCAGCTCGAGCCGTGCCCCACGGAGCGCCGTCGGCAATGTCGTGCGCTCGAGGATCGCGCGTGCGGTCGTCAGAAGCACCCGCACCTCTCCGCGCGACACGCGCTCGAGGGTCTCGACGCGCTCGCCCGCGATCTCCGCGTGCGGCTCGGCCTCGCCGAAGCCTTCGCGCGGCGGATACAGCGCTACCGGCGTCTCATCGAGAATCGCGTGCAGGTCGGCCAGCCATCGTTCGGCCTGAGGGACCCCCTCGGTGACCACGACGAAGAACCGGGTGGGGAGCCGTCGGGCCAGCGCCGCGAGCGCGACGGCGTCGCTCGAGCCTGCGAGCCCGCCGATCGTTAGGCGCCCACCCGGCGCCGGCAGTGTGTTCAGGACGCGCGCGAAGGCCGGTAATCCCTCGACGGCGTCGATCAGGGTGGGGAGCGCCACCTAGGCGGCCGCCCTTCCCGACGCGCGACTGGCGCGCTCCCCCGTTCCGCGCGAGATGAGCGCCTCCACCACGAGCACGAGCGCGGCGAGGATCAACAGCGGCGTGACCAGCGGGCGTCGTGCGGATCCAGCGTACGCGTCGCGCGCCCACGCGTCGCCGTCCGCCGTGATCGAAACACCGAGCCCCGTGAAGCGCGACTGCAAGGTCGGCAGCGAAAGTCGAGCGAGCAGAGACTCGTCAGGCTCTCCGTTCACGACGAGTGCTCCAGCTTTCTGGCCACCGCGACGGAGGAAGTACACCCCCGCGCGATCCGGTGCGACGAGTTCGCCGTCGGCGACGGGAACGGCCTGCCCGGCGGCGTCGTCAACCGACTGGATCCCGGCGGGCGCGCGCAACCGCGCACCGGGCGTCGCATTCAAGACGATCCCTGCATCGCCGCCGAGGCGTTGTGAAACCATCTCGGCCAACCATGGGAGGAATCCCGCACGAATCGGCAGATCCGTCGCCGCCGGGTCGAGAGGCGACGCTACGACCACATAACGATTGCCGCTCACCACCCACGGGTCCGCCCCGACGCGCGCGAGCGTGTCAGCGGACGCGTCACCGGCCGGCGTGAGCGGGTACCGCATCGACACCGTCGCGCCGTCGAGCAGCTTCGACGATGTATTCGCCGGTTCACGCACGGTGCCGCCGTCCCGCCTCGCGGCGCCGAAGCGCCACGGCACGCCGGCGCGCTCGAGCGCGCGGTTGGCCGCGCCGATGCGAACGGGGTCGGTCGGTGCGACGATCAGTGCCGGCAACCGCGTGAGCGCGTCGGCGGGGACGACGGCCGCGTCGTTCCCCAGGCGGAGTCGCTCGCTCTGCACGAGCGCATCGACCGCGGTGCGAACGAACGGGCCGAGGGACGCATCGACCGCGACGGCCGGCGCGACCCCGATCCAGGCCGCGAAGTACCGCACGTCGTCGCCGCGAAGCTCGTCCGGCTCGAGCTCGACAGATCCGGCCACCCACCCGCGCTCTGCCGGGGCAGCGCGAACGACGACCTCGCCGTCGCCGACGGCGGTTCCACGCGCGAGCGTTCGCGCCTGCGTGCCGGTGCCGCCGATCGCGATACGATACGTCGACGAGTCGGCGCCAATCGTGCGCGCGACGACGCTGCCGCGCGGCGTCCATCGGGTTGGACGCGCGTCGGCAACGATGACGCCGTGGTTCGCGGGCGGAGTTCCGGCGGGTACGAACACGCTGATGCCGACATCACCGGCTGCCGTCGTGCGACGCCACGAAGTCGCCTGGCCGTCGGTCGCAATGGCGACCTGCTGGGCGGGAAGCCCTGCGCCACGCACGAGACCTATGGCGCGTGATACAGCCGCCGCGAGATCTCCGCTGCCCGCGATCGGTTCCAGGCGCTGAATGGCATCCGCGACCGCGGCGCTTGACCCGCCGACCACCCGACCGTCGGCCGTCACGAGCCAGATGCGATCTGTCGGCGTTGCCGTGCGCGCCGTCGCGAGCGCGGCTGCGCGAAGACGACGGAACAGCGGCGCACCATCGACAATGGTCGACGTGCTCAGCGAGTTGTCCAGGACGATCGCAATCGCCGTCGGCGCGTGCCCCGATCCGATCAGGCGACCCACGGGCCGCGCCGCGGCGAGAGCCAGGAGCACGACCGCGAGAATCCGCAGGAACATGAGCAGGAAGTTCCGGAGCTTCATCTTCCGGCTGTTTTCGCGCTCGGCTCGCAGGATGTAGCGAACGGCCGGGAATTCGACGCGGACGTTGATCCGGCGCCGCAGCAGATGTAGCAGCAGCGGCACGGCGGCCGCCCCGGCGAGGAGCAGGTAGAGCGGCTCGAGAAAGCTCACGGGAGACGCTGGCGGGCAGCGAAGGCTTTGCGCAGCGGCACGCCGAACGGCACGTCGGTCGTGAAGACCTCGTAGCCGGCGCCGGTCGAGCTGAAGGCCTGCTTCAGCTCCGCGATCGCCTCTTCCACTGTGGCGCGGTAGGCGGAACGGACGTCGGCGACCGTGGCGGGCACTTCGAGGCCCGACTCGGGGTCAGCGAACACCGCTTCGCCCGCGAGCGACAGGTCGCGCTCGGCCGGATCCATGATGTGCAGGACGGTGACGTCGTGACCGACCGCGCGCAGCATACGGACGGCGTCAGCCACCTCCGCCGTCTCCACGAGGAGATCCGAGATGAGCACGACCAGGCCCGGCCGTCGGACGAGACGCGCCGCGTGCAACAGCGCGGCAGGGGCGATGGACGCGAGGCCTGCACCTTCTTCCTCGAGCGCATGAAGGATCCGTCGCCACTGCGCCGTTCGGGCCTTCGGCGGAATGATCGTTCGCAATCGATCGTCGTAGCGAATGAACCCGACGGCGTCGCGCTGGCGGATGAGCAGCAACGAGAGGGCAGCGACCAGCTGCTCGGCGTACGCGAGCTTCGTGAGTCGCGTCGGGTCGCCCGTCCATGCCATCGAGCGGCTGACATCGAGGATGATCGTGGCGCGGAGGTTCGTTTCCTCCTCGAACTGCTTGACCACCCACTTGTTCGCGCGCGCGGCGATCTTCCAATCAATGAAGCGGAGATCGTCGCCCGGCTGATAGGGGCGGTACTCCGCGAACTCGACCGAGAACCCCTTTTTCGGTGACCGATGGAGCCCGGTGAGGAATCCGTCGACGACCCAACGCGCAATGATCTCCACGTGACCCAACGAGGCGAGACTCGCCGGGTCGAACAGGTCGGCGCGAACGGGAGCGCGGGTGGTTTCCATGGGGGTCGGAAGATAATCGCGGCGCGGCGCGAACCGGGAGAAAGCTGCGAGCCGACGGGTGGACCGGTCAGCGGAATGGTTGCAGGCCAGTTGCGCCGTTGGTCACCCTGACCCGGGTGGCTATCTTTCGGGGCTTTCGCCGCACCTTCTCGCCGGGACCTTTGTGAATCTCGACCACATTCGCAATTTCTGCATCGTCGCCCACATCGATCACGGGAAGTCGACCCTCGCCGACCGCCTGATCGAGGCCACTGGCACCCTGCAGAAGCGGGAGATGAAGGCGCAGGTCCTCGACACGCTCGACCTCGAGCGCGAGCGCGGCATCACGATCAAGCTCAACGCGGTGCGCATGAACTACACCGCGGCCAACGGCGGCCTCTACGAGCTGAACCTGATCGACACGCCGGGTCACGTTGACTTTACGTACGAGGTCTCGCGATCGCTCGCGGCATGCGAGGGCGCGATTCTCGTGGTCGACGCCTCACAGGGGATTCAGGCCCAGACCCTGTCGAACCTGTTCCTGGCGCTCGATGCCGGCCTGGAGATCATCCCGGTGCTGAACAAGATCGATCTCCCGGGAGCGGAACCGGAGCGCCGGCAGCAAGAGGTCCACGACCTCATCGGCACAGACCCGGACCGCATCCTCCTCGTGAGCGCGAAGGAGGGACTGGGGATCCCGGCGCTGCTCGAGGAGATCGTCGCGCGGGTACCGGCGCCGACCGGTGACCCGGACGCCGCGCTCCGCGCCCTCATCTTCGATTCGTACTACGACCGGTACCGAGGCGCCGTCCCCAGCATCCGCGTCGTCGATGGCTTCATTCGCCGCGGCATGGAAATCACGTTCGGCGCGAACGAGGCGAAGTACGAGGTCGCCGATCTCGGATACATGCAGCTTCGGCCAGTCGCCACGGACGAGCTTGGCCCGGGAGAGGTCGGGTATGTGGTCGCGAACGTGCGAAGCGTCCAGGAGACGCGCGCGGGCGACACGATCTTCGACGCGAGCAACCGCGCCCCGGTCGCGCTGCCAGGATACCAGGATGTGCACTCGATGGTGTTCGCCGGGATCTATCCGACGGACACGACACAGTACGAGGCGCTGCGCGACGCCCTCGCGAAGCTCAAGCTCAACGACGCCTCCCTGCACTACGAGCCGGAGACCTCGACGGCGCTTGGCTTCGGGTTCCGCTGCGGCTTCCTCGGCCTCCTGCACATGGAGATCGTCCAGGAGCGTCTCGAGCGCGAGTTCGATCTCGACCTCGTCACGACCGTGCCTAACGTGGAATACCACATCTACCACACGGACGCGACCATGGAGATCATCGAGAACCCGTCGAAGATGCCGGCACCGGCCGTGATCGAGCGCGTGGAGGAGCCGTACGTCAAGGCGCGCATCATGGCGCCCTCGGACTACATCGGTCCGATCATGACGCTGGGCACCGAGCGCCGCGGCGTGTACAAGAACATGACGTACCTCGACCAGTCGCGCGTCGAGTTCGACTGGGAGTTCCCGCTCGCCGAGATCATCCTCGACTTCTTCGACCGGCTGAAGACGATCAGCCGCGGCTACGCCTCGCTGGACTACGAGATGCTCGGCTATCGCCCGAGCGATCTCGTGAAGCTCGACATGCTGATCAATGGCGACGCGGTGGACGCGTTCAGCGTGATCATCCATCGCGACAAGGCGTACGAGTATGGCCGCAAGATCGCCGACAAGCTGCGCGAGCTCATCCCGCGGCAGCTCTTCGAGGTCGCGATCCAGGCGGCGATCGGCAACAAGGTCATTGCCCGATCGTCGGTGAAGCCGCTGCGGAAGGACGTCCTCGCGAAGTGCTACGGCGGCGACATCACGCGAAAGCGCAAGCTCCTCGAGAAGCAGAAAGAAGGGAAGAAGCGGATGAAGCAGGTCGGCGCCGTGGAGATCCCGCAGGAAGCGTTTCTGGCGGTACTGCAGGTCGAGTAGACCGCGACCGTCGATCGCGGTGCAATTCTCGCTCGTCATCCAGACTTCGTTCCTCGGCGACGTCGTTCTGACGACGCCGTTACTGAACGAGCTGTCGCGCCGCGGCCC
>Ga0209382_10004509_pt1 | contig 18600 bp, 14 predicted proteins | sample SoiMetdeltSBSDD5_FD_187599 | JGI IMG/M metagenome (GOLD analysis project Ga0209382, IMG submission 187599) | Bulk soil microbial communities from a Populus tree surrounding site in Tennessee, USA - Soil MetaG P. deltoides SBSDD5 (SPAdes) (version 2) | ecosystem: Environmental > Terrestrial >...
GGTTGCCCGCGCGCGTCCCTCACTTCCAGGCGGCTGGGCCTGCAGGCGCGGTCGTGCAGATCGAATCGATCGGTCCCACCAGCACAGATTTCATCGAACCGGCCGACGCGAAGCGCCCGCGCTGATCAGATCAAAGCGCTGCGACGCTGGCCTTGCGCTGGCGTCGCCAAGCAGCCGGACTGGAACCCACGATCGCACCGAACACCCGAGTGAGGTGGCTCTGATCGGTAAAGCCACACTTCAACGCGATCGAGCTGACGCTGTCGCTCGTGTGCTCCAGCTTTTCACCGGCCCACTGAATGCGCTGCTGCATGAGCCAACGGTGAGGGGGCGCTCCCAAGCTGACCTTGAAAGCTTTTTCGAAATGGCTGCGTGATAAACCGCAGTGCGCGGCGATCTGCTTGAGCGAATGCCCCGGACCGGAGTCGTTCAGGAGTAGACGCAAGGCCAACTCGACTTGCCAACGCGCCAAGCCACCTCGATGAGCGGTCTTCGACATCGCTCGACTGCGCGTCATGAGCAATCCCCGAGAGGTCCGCGAGCATGCTCGCTGCCCAGGCGAAATACAACGACACAAACGTGATAGTTGCGGTCATCCGTCCAATCCAATGAGGAGTGGCCTTGGTAGTTTTACCGGTTCCCTCACCCTGGAGAATCACCATGCTCGAAACGAATTCGACGGCACCAGCAGCCGCAGGGAGTCTCGCCCCTCCCACGATCACCTCATTCAAGGCGGTCGCTGAGGTGAAGCCGCTCGAAAACGCGGCCATTCGGCCATTTCGAGTCGAGGTGTCCGAGGAAGCACTGACCGACCTGCGTCAGCGCATCAAGGCCACGCGGTTGCCCGAGAAGGAAACCGTCGCCGATTTTTCGCAAGGCGTGCAACTCGCCCTCATGCAAGCGGTCGCGCGCTATTGGGCGACCGAGTACGACTGGCGCAAGGTCGAGGCCAAGTTGAACTCCTATCCGCAGTTCATCACCGAGATCGATGGACTGGACATCCACTTCCTGCACGTCCGCTCGAAGCATGAAGATGCGATGCCGCTCATCGTCACTCACGGCTGGCCCGGCTCGCCAATCGAGCAGCTGAAGATCATCGATCCACTGACCAACCCCACGGCTCACGGCGGCAGCGCGTCGGACGCCTTCCACGTGGTGATCCCGTCGATGGCAGGCTACGGATTTTCAGGCAAGCCCACGACACCGGGTTGGGACCCCGCTCGCATGGCGCGGGCGTGGGTCGAGCTGATGAAGCGCCTCGGGTACCACCGATTCGCGGCGCAAGGCGGTGATTGGGGTGGGTTCGTCACGAACTTGATGGCTCAACAGGAACCGCCAGAGTTGATCGGCATCCATGTGAACTTCTCCGGTGCCGCGCCCCCTGAGGTTTCCAAGGCGCTTCAGTCCGGCGGGCCGCCGCCGGCCGGTCTCTCGACTGAGGAGCGGCGTGCCTACGACCAGATGGCGTTCCTATACCAGCACGTTCCCACGCAAATCATGATGGCCGCACATCCGCAAACTCTGTACGGGTTGGCGGACTCACCCATCGCCCTGGCTGCCTGGATGATCGATCACGACGTGGCCAGCTACGCGCACATCGTGAAACTCTTTATCGATGGGGAGCCCTACGGCGACCTGACGCGTGATGACATCCTCGACAACATCACGCTCTCCTGGTTGACGAACACGGGTGTGTCCAGCGCTCGTCTCTATGTGGAATACAAGGGCGCCTTCTTCAACGACTACAACATCTCCGTTCCGACTGCCGTCAGCGTCTTCCCTGAGGAGGTCTACCAGGCTCCGCGGAGTTGGACCGAACGCTCCTACCGCAATCTCATTCACTTCAACGAGCTCCCCAAGGGCGGTCATTTCGCTGCCTGGGAACAACCGAAGCTCTTCACGGAAGAACTGCGCGCGGGATTCAGATCGATGCGCAATTAGTCAGGAGTTCGAGCGAAGCCCGCGGACCGATCGTCTGCGGGCTTCGATCAGAAGCGCTCCTTCGTCTCCAGCAGAATCTGCACGTCGTCGATGGAAGCATCACCGTCGAGCGGGAACGCGAGGTCGACGTGGATGATGTTGCCGAGCCCCGAACGGCTGTTGCCGAACCGCAGGCCGATGCCCACGTCTTTCAGCAACCCCTGACTCGGTGTGCTGACGGCGCTCTCGCCCCAGGTTCGGCCAATATCGAAGAACGCGGCAGCGCCGACGCGAACCAGGCGAAACGGATACCAATTGGTGAAGTAGCGCTGCTCCACCGTCAGCAGCGCACGGGCCTCGCCTCCCTGATAACGCAGCGGATAGCCGCGCAGGCCATTGTCGCCCCCGAGCAGGATCTGCGTATCCAGGTCGAGCGCACGGCCAACTGAAGCTTCGAGCGTCGTGAAGAACAGGCGCCGTTCGGATTGTCTGACGTAGTAACGCACGGAGCTATCGAGCACTGTGTCGCGCAGCTCGCCGCTTTCGACCCGGCCCTGGAGAGCACCGCTGAGCAGCAGCGCCGAACGATCGCCGCTGCCGGATCCATGACTCGCCCGCGCCAAGAAGATCCATGCGCTGCGATCTGCTCCGTAGGCCTGGTCCGCATAGCCAATCCGCCCGCTGAAGCGTGCACCCAGGGGGAAATCCTCGGTGCGGCCGATCTGATCGTGATTCCTGAACTTGTCGAAGTCGTTCTGCACCAGCTCGAAGCCCAGCCACGGGTAGACCAGTTTGCGATTCGCCGGCACGAGATTCGGCGGCGTCGCTCCTGGGATCTCGCCGAACACGTTTTCATCGTAAGTTGCGCCAACGCGCCAGCGTCGCACCCAACCGTCGCGCAGACCGTCGGACCAACCCCAAAAGACGGTGGCGAACTTCTGACGCGAAGTAAATTCCTCGACAACCTTGCCCAGGTCGTACAGAGGTTCGATGTGCTCGTCGTCCCGCGAGACCACGCCCGCCGTCCAGCGCGAGTCGAGCGCATAGAAGGGACGCTCGACTTCCAGGGCCTTGAACGAGCCGTCGCTGAGGTCCGCGTACGCGGCTCGTACTCTCACCCAAGTGTCAAAGACGTGCCGATCCTTGTACTCGATCATCGTCGAGTCGCGATCGACGCCGGAGACGCGGGAGACTGCCAGATCCGTCCCTGTGCCGAGCAGGTTGAGCTCTTCGAGCTCTACGCCGGCGGTGTTCTCTCCTCCCTTGCGACTGAACGACAGCCCGGGGTTCAGTGTCCAGACATCGCGCGTCGTCACCGCGATGTCGACGCGCCCGTCCTTGAATGCGACCGGCTGAATCGACGCGTCGTAAAGATAGCGGGCAGATCGCAGGATGCGCGCCGATTCGTCGATGAGGCGCTGCGAGTAACGGTCGCCGCTCTTGAAGAGCAGCTGCTGACGAATCACCTCCGGCCGCGTGCGAACGTGCAGCTTGTTCGCGAGCCGGTACAGCCGGTTGTTCTCCTCGGGGTCCTCCAGGTCGAAGATGTTCTCGTTGTTGATGAAGACTTCACCGACGACCGCCCCCTGCCGTTCGAGCTCCGCCCCGGCCGGCACGGCAGGCGCTGCTTCGTCTGGCGCGACTTCCGCAGCAGCGGCCACGCAGGACATCGCGGCCAGGGCCAGGAACGCGACAACCGGATTCTGAGAATGAGCCCGCACTGAGTTCTTTGGTGTTTCGCAGTGCGCGCACGATAAGTCATTCGCCGCCGGCAGGTCATGCTTCAGCTCACAGTCCCACGCCTGACCTGACCCTTCGTCCGATACCCTTTGGCGCCCCGGAGCACTATCTATAAGAGATGCACAAAGGCGGGCTTGGAAGACGGATCGCAGCGAAGGCGCTGATCGTCCTCGCTCTGTCGCTCAATTTCACCAGCGTCTGCGCGAGCCCAGCGGAAGACGAAAGCGGAACCTTCAACTTCCTCTGGGAAAACGACGCGATTGCCGGCACCGATCACCACTACACCAACGGCGTCGAGATCTCGTACCTCTCGATCGAAGATCACCTCTGGGACTGGTTCCGCAGCAGCTCGAACTTGCTGCCGGGTGTGAACAAGGACGATCACACGCGAGTGGGGCTGACGCTCGGCCAAAGCATCTTCACGCCCGACGATACCGAAGCGACGGAGCCCCTGCCCGATCAACGGCCGTACGCAGGCTGGCTCTACCTCGGCGTCGCGGTCATCGCGAATCAGGGTAACCAGCTCGACACCTGGGCGCTCAATCTCGGCATCGTCGGCCCTTCAGCTCAGGGCGAAGAGGTGCAGAACGGCTTTCACGACTGGATCAGCAGCGCGCACGCGAACGGCTGGGACAATCAACTCAGCGACGAATTCGGCTATCAGCTGCTGTACGAGCATCGGTGGCGCAATATCGGCAAGCGGCGTCTGGGACCTGTGGAAGTGGATTTCAGTCCGCACGTCGGTTTCAGTCTCGGCAACATCGCGACCTACGGCAATGCCGGAATCACGCTGCGACTCGGCCGGGACTTGCGCAACGACTTCGGCGTGCCCCGCATCCGACCCAGCCTGCCAGGCTCCGCATTCTTTCAGCCGCGCGATGGGCTGGGCTGGTATGTGTTTGCAGGCGTGGATGCACGCGCCGTCGCGCAGAACATCTTTCTCGATGGTGACGCATCGACGTATGACGTCGACATCCACAAGGAGACGTTCGTCTACGACGGTCAGGCGGGCTTTGCGGTTCTCTGGCGCAAGCTGCGTGTCGCGTATACGTATGTGATTCGGAGCCGTGAATACGAAGGGCAGGAGCAACCGGATCGGTTCGGATCCGTCGGGTTCACGTGGCGGTTCTGACAGGCTTTGCCGTGCCGAACCAGGCGTATAGCAGCGCGCCTAGCGGATAGAACATCAGGTTCATCGCTGCCCATCCTCCCCTCACCTTCCACGATTCCAGGTTTCGATTGAAGAGGGGGTGCACGATGACGAAGAAGTAGTGCGCAACCACCAGTCCGGCGTACAGGATCCACCAGTACGATCGGACGACGCCACGACCGGCGAAAATCGCGGCATAAGACCAGACCGGAAAGAGCGAGAAAGCCAGCCAAAGCGCCCTTCGCAACAAGGTCAAATCCATCCACTTCTTGATCAAACAGAGCGTTCGGGTTCCCAAGTGACCACGTTGCTCAGAACCTCATACGCTTCCCGACAGATCTGCTCGTGCTCCAGCTGAATCGTGAAGTTTACAAAAGCCTCGCGATCCGCATCGTAAAGCTGAAAGGTGATGTAGCGACTTGACCATTCGTGGCGATGAAACGCCTGCGCCTCCGGAGAACCTGCCTTCACGGAACGAGGCCATGCCACTTCCTGCGCGCCTGGCTTCAACGTCATCATCCTCCCCCAGGTGCGACTGAGAGACATGGCCTGCGTCAATTGCTCATGGTCAGACTCAGCTCTTGGCGAGTCGATCGAGCGATGCGCTGAATGCTTGTTGCGAAATACGATGTACTTCTGGATCGTGGGAATGCTCGCAAGCGCATTGCCCGTAGCGCGCACCACCAAATCAGACTTCGCAAAGTAGTACAACTGACCCATGCGATTCACGTACGCGACGGCTTCATGAAAGATGTCTGCTTCGTCTACGACGGCGCCCGCGGCCAACGCCGCGCTCAGTCTGGCGATGTTGTCATGGTGATACTCCAAGCCGGAAAGCATTTCGATGGCGCCAGCAATGCTGAGAAATGCCTCATCGAGCAGCGGCTTCTTCCGGTTGCGGATCATCAGGGCATACGCGCGGCGCGAGAGCGGCAGAATGTCGGCGATCGGCACGCCTGGATCCGGATCGGTACCGGTGAAATGCTGGATGCTCTTGAACATCAGTAGCGTGTCAGCACGGGCCCAGCCACCGGCCCGTTACCCGATGCACTTCCCGAAATTGCTTGCCACCCGCCATTCCGTTCGCGTCTGACTCCCCGCGCATCGACTTGCCGGTGAATACGAATTCCTGCTCGATTTTCGTCGTGGATTCTTTCGAGTCGCAGCTGACCGATGTTCGCCAACGTGTCGCGGTCAGTTCGCCGCTGGTCTCCTTGCACGTGCTGCCACCGAGAGCCGAGATGTCCTTCGTCACCCTTGCTTGTCGCTGCAGCCAACCCGGGCCGATACATTCTGTTGACTTCTCAGCTGACCCGGCCGGCTGCAACGGATTACCCTCGAACTTCTGTGTCGTGATCTCCCAACGGCCCTCCACTATCTCGCCGTCGCCTTTCGCCAGAGCTGCTTCGGGTGTTGTCGCCGCTGGTGTCTTCGCCTCAGGTGTCTTCGGACTACTGCTGGAGCTTCCGGGAATTTCCAAGGGCTTCTGTCCGGCGCTGCAAGGAGTGTCCTGAAATACCTTTTTTCCGCTGGCATCTGCGCATTGATAGATGGCTGCATTCACAACGCCAGCAGTGAGCAAGGCAACGGACAGCAGAATCATGCGAACGATCAAGCCCATGTGTACTCCCTAGCCTTCAGCGCGATTCATCGGTGATGATGGTCACAGTCCACGGAACGCTAGGCCGCACCATCTGGCCACGCGCAAATACAAACGCGATTCCCCGCGCGGTCGGCCAGCGTCCAGGCCGGTGGTTCGTGCCACTCGGCGACGATCCGGCCGCCCGCAGCGACGGCTGCCTCGAGCCGTGCCTTGACGTGCTCTCGCGCGACAGACACGTCGATATGCATCGCGTGCTGCAATGACTTGGCTTGGTCGAGTTCCTGCATCCAGACCGTCGATCCGTGCCCAAGCGGGTCGACCGCATTGTCATCAGCCATCGGGACGTAGCCGAGGACGGCGCGCCAGAAATCGACGTCAATCGCATCGCGTTTCGCCGCGATGGCGACCTGCACTTCCTGGACGCTCGCACGATCGGCGACCGCGCCGTGTTCACGCGCAACGAACGAGACGGTCCGCGCGAACTGGACGTGCTGTGGTTCGAGGTTCCAGAGATCGCGGCTGAGCCGGACGGTCACGCGAGTATCTGTGAGAGTTAGCAGCATCCCCGCACCCGCAATCCCTGGTGCCTTCGCAATCGCCTCTGCCAAGCGCGCCGCCTCGCTCAGCGAACCGACGCGAAAGACAGCGGTCGCGCCGCCGTGCACGACGACCCAGTCGTCAACACCCTCTGCGGCGAGGAAAGCCTGCCAATTCTTCTCGGTCATGCTTGTTCTCACCAGTAGCGCAGAATCCACATCCAAAACTTGTCGCCATAGCGCACCGCGAGCACTCCGGACAGCACGGCCAACACGATAGCGAATGCGAATAGCGGCCCCGCTACAAGATTCAGCGACAAGAAACCGACAAACAGGCCAACCACCAGACCGGCAATCAATCCGCACCCAAGCCGGATCTTCTTTTCAAGGGCGTCTATGGGCGGATGGTCCGGCATGGCTGGCCCAACTTGTTCTACCGCACGGTGTTAACGAGCATCTTAGAGCCATTCCTGGCCGTAGACGATCCTGTTGAGTTCGTCCGTGGTGAAGCTCAGTTCTTTTGCTCGGCCAGACGCGCGTTCACAGTCGATGTCCAACTGCTTGTCCCGAGCTCCTTCGCAAGCCACTCGAGGAGCTGCCTCTCGGCCTGTGGCGTGTCGACGCGTGCAAACGTGCCTTTGTCATTTCGGAACAGGCCCCCCTTCTTGAGTTCGAGCTTGTAGCTGCCGGCATACGTGACGCGGCCGGGCTCCACGGTGAACGTGTTCTCACGCAGGCCTCGCTCGAGCGCGAAGAACTTGTTGCCCGAGAAGAACCCCATCACGCTGTACATGCCCGGCGCGAGATTGGCCGAGAAGAACTCGCCATTCGTATAGGTGATGGTGCCTTTCTCACCGGACGAGCCCATGTACATCCGGGCGGGCTTCACGCGCATGAGAACTGCGTGCGTCACCGCCAGGTCCGACTGGGTGATGTCGAAAGCGCCGAATGCCAGCCCTGTGCCTGGCTCAGCGCTCACTGTTTCGGCTGCAGCCCAACCGTATCCGGCCAAGGCGAGCAGCATTCCGGAGACGAAGATCACGCAGTTCCGCGCTCGGTTCATCGTGTTTCTCCATGCACTCAATTGCGGATCGGATTATGCGACGCGCCAGGAACTTGCCCCCTTGCGCACTTCACAATAATCAGCAGCCTTTCGTGCGCATGTGGCAGGCTAGGCTCCATGAACGATGCTCTCTCGCCGACGCGATCGATCGAGGCCCTCTCTCCATTCCGTCGCTCACCCGAGATCCAAACCGGGATCGCGGCGAAGATCGCCGGAACGATCCCCGACTGGCTGCGTGGCGAGGTCGTCCGAACGTGTCCAGCCGTCTTCGAGACGAAGGGCTGGCGCGCACAACACTGGTTCGACGGTCTCGGGATGATCTACGCCTTCCGTATCGGCGACTCGGGCGTGGACTTTCGCTCGCGACTGCTGGACTCCGAAACGGCACGCGATGCCTGGCGCGGCAAGTCGAATCACGGTTCCTTCGGAACGCCGACCGCGCTGCCGCTCTTGCAACGAATCTTCGCGCCGGTCCCGCGCATCTCCGACAACACCAACGTCAACATTCTGAGACTGGGGCAGGAGCTCGTGGCGATGACAGAGGGCGACCGCCAGCTCGTCATCGACGACGCGACACTCGCCGCGGTCAGGCCGGTGGCCTACTCAGAGAACACGCTCGGCGGGACGATCATGACAGCGCACCCCCACTTTGATTTCGAGCGCGGCAAGGTGCTGAACGTGGCAACGGGGTTCGGCGCCAGTGGGGTCATCTCGATCTACCAGCACGCACCAGCGGCGCGGCAGCGAGACGTCGTCGGCTCGTGGCGCACGAAGCGCGTGCCGTACATCCACACCTTCGGACTGACGCCGCAGCACGCGATTCTTGTTGCGCACCCGTTTGCCGTTACGCCGATGAAAATGCTCTGGTCCAGCAAAGGCTACATCGACCACTTCGATTGGCATCCTGAGGAAGGGACGCGGCTCGTCGTCATCGATCGCTCGAGCGGCGAGGCGCGCGAGCACGTCACGGACGCATTCTTCGTGTTTCATACCGTTAACGCATTCGAGCGGGGCGACGCGACAGTCCTCGATCTACTCGCGTATCCGGACGCAGGCATCGTGGCCTCGCTGCGCACCGATCGCATGAGCGCCGAACTGCCCAACCTCAGGCCTGCGCTCATGCGGATCGTCATGCAGCCGGGCATCGAGCGTGCATCGATCGAGAAGCTGAGCGACGTCGGGTTCGAGTTTCCGTCGACCCACTACAAGCGCATCAGCGGGCGTCCGTATCGCTTCGCGTTTGGCGCATCGGACGGCTATCAAGCCGACAGCGCGTACGCCTCGGCGATCGTCAAAGTCGACATCGAGACTGGCGCGTCGAAGTCGTTCAGCGATGGCACACACATATTCGGTGAGCCGCTCTTCGTCGCACGGCCGCAGGGCGACGGTGAGGATGACGGCGTGCTGCTCAGTGTCGGATCGGCAAAGGACTCCGACACGGCGGTTATCGCGGTCATCGACGCGAAGACGATGACTCTGCTCGCCAGCGCTGAGGTCCCGAGCTCGATCCCTCTCGGATTCCACGGCTCGTTCGTGCGGAAAGAAGGACGCTGAGGGCGGATCAACAGACCGAGTCACCCGGTCTATTCTTGAATGCACACCGGCTCGAAGCGCGTATGAAGAATCGCGGATATCTCAGCTCTGGCCAGCATGCCTATCTCGCAGGTATGGCGGCGGCCAGCGGTGTGATTCTCCAGGAGTCGAATCTCGTACCGCCGAAGATAGCGCTCGATCGAATGTTCTTCCTGAGTGCGTTTCAGGCCGGCGTAGACCATTTCGTCGCGCCTCTTACGGCCGACGTACGCAACGAGCTCGAGTTTCTGAAGAAGCGAAGTTCCGATCCGCCTGCAGCTGACTGGGAGGTTGCCGCGGGCATTTCGAGAGTGTGCCAGGCGTTTGTTCGGACCGAGAAAAATGGACTCGCAGCGCGTAGCTTCGCGATGTTGCTCTCTGACCTCGTCTGCGCGATGCGCAATGATGCGGCGCTGCTGAGTCTCGTGCCGATTCCGTCAGCAGCAGCTATTCAAGAAGTATTCGAGCCGGAGCTGGCATTGCCGTTGACGCAGCTCATGGCGATGCTCGAGCCGCATAGCGAGAGTCTTCCGGCCCCGACTGTATCGATCGAACGAGAGCACGTAACGCGCTTCAAAGAAATCCTCGATAGCCGTGCATTCACTCGGTACAGCGAGAATCACGCGTTGCTCCAACAAGCAAGCTCGGAAGTCGGGAAGACACTCGCTGATGTGCGTCGAGTAGGAACAGCGCTGGTGCAGGATAGCAAGCGGCTGCTGACGACGAGGCCCGCGGTGCTCCACACGCTGGGCCTTGTGCCGAAACTCGTAGACAGTGTTTTCGGCAAACTTCCCGGCGCGCTTGCTCAGCTTGCAGGAGATGCGGCCGAGCGGCATATCAAGGAACGCAAACGTCTGGTCGTGTACCGATTCGACAAATGGGCCATTGAGCTGTTGTTGCAGCAGCACAAGCAGCGGAAATCTGAAGGCACTCCAGCTGATTGATCCTGGACGTTGAGCCACGCTGCGTTTTATTGATCGTCGATACAGCCGGGCTCGTCGCCTGAAGCGGCGGCTTCGTCGCGTTCACCCAATGCGCTGCAAGTCGGCACCTAGAATGGATGTGAGGCGAATAGATCCATGAGGTAGCCATGAGAACGCAGATCGCATGCTTGTGCTTCGCTGTTTCCCTGCTCGCCGGCTGTGCCGCCGGACCGGAGCGGCCGAAGGCTCCAGATCTTGCGGGAGACTGGGTGTTCGAAGCGCAGACCGGAGAGAACGTCGCGCACGGCGCAATGACGCTCGTCGCGGATGGTGCAAGCTATAGAGGCACGCTCACGACGGACCAGACTGACAACGTCCTACCTGTGCGCTCACTAACATTGCAGGGCTCCGACTTGAGCATGCTCGTGGAGTCGCCTGAGGGAAACATCACGTTCAAGGGCACCTTGGCGGCCGATGCGCAGACGTTCCAGGGCAAGGTGATCTATCTGAACGGGCAGATCATCCCGATGTCCGCGCGCCGGCGCTAGGAGCCGAGTTGTGGCCGAGCAGCCATTGCGAAACGATGGCTAGCGATTCTTCATTCTCGTAGGTCGTGCTGTGCATGAGTACGGCGCCATGAGCGGTATTCCACGGATCCTTCGGTACTTGCCAAACGGTCCAGCCGCCACCCGGCGGTGTGCTTTCCGGAGTCACTCTGAACAGCAGCGCCGCGACTAGCAGCTCCGGTCCTGTCGCGATCCCCAAAGCAAGCATGATGAGAAAGGATGGACTCGCCAGGACAGCTATCAGCAGAGCGCCGAGGAATTCCGCAACATATCCGCCGCGCGCCAGGATGGCGATCAAGACTGCGAGCGTCGCTGCAGCCAACATTCCGCTCACCTCCAGCCATGACCCGCGTTCGGCAGTCGCCAGCGAAACGATCACCAAGGCGGCCAGCACAACGCAGGCAGGCACGAGCAGGCGCCAGCGCCTTGCGAGGGCAGAACGCCACGACTCGACAGTACTGAGCAATGCTCCGAGAAATCGGCTCGTGCTGGACCAAAGGAGCTCCGCAATCCAGCTGATCATGTGAGCCGCACCCAGCGCAGCCGACGCTTCATCACCGAAGGATCTCACGATCAGAATCTTGCGCGATTGCACGTCTGGATACTGGAGCGCACCCGCAACGGTCTTTGCGAACTTGGTTGCCCATGGAGAGAAAACGAAGCCCACGCCCACTGCAATGATCAGTGCGATTGGGCCTGCAGCGCTCTGGAGAGCCAAGGGCAAGAGTTCAACAGCAGGCACCAAGCAGACGAATGCCATCACCACCGGGAACCACCACAGAGCGATTCGCCCGACGGGCCCGAGGTTGCGGGGCGAAGCCCACAGGAACGGAGTCGAAAGGCAAACGACACCGGCGATGCGCGCTTCCACAGCTTTGTCTCGCATCGCCTGGAACGCGATGTTGCCGCCGTGACTGTGGCCGACGACAAAGTGTCGAGCTTGCGGCCAGCGCGCTTGCAAGGCAGCCAAGTGCGAGATCAGACGCTCGACCGCCTTGCTGCGTGAAGTGACCGTATTCCAGCCGGACCACAGGAATCGCTCGAACCTGACCGGCTCGTGCATCGTCTTGCGGATCGTCCGGCATAGCGGCGAAGACTCCGTTGTCCAATCTGCTCGACGCGCGAACGTTCCGTGAACCAGCGTTACTACGACGTGCGGTGCGATTGGTGAATCAGCGGTGGGCGCGGACTTTCGAGAGAACAGATCGATAGCGATCCGCACAGCCCAGGCAACGGCTTGCCATGCGATGGCAGCCAGCAGAACGCCGACATAGGCGCCGGCGATGATCAATGCGATGGTCATTTAGGATGCTTGCAGCAGCCGGCGCAGCTTATGAAGTTCGCGCGCGTTGGGCAAATTGCGCGCGCGCTCATCAGGGTCCGCCTCAGATCGTCCGGGCGCTTATGCTGATTGCCTTCGCGCGATGGGCGCGAGAACTTGAGGACCTCAGAACCGCTTTATTCTCCCCATGCTCTTCAAGCTATTTCGCAAACCATCCGATCTTCGTCCGCGCTTCGAGCAGCATTCTTCACTCGCTGAAGAACTCGTGCGCCGTGTGAACTCAATCGAGTTCCAGCCCAGCAAGGGCTTTCTGAAGGATCAGCAGCAACCCAAGCGCTCCACTTCGCCGCAACGGGTACCCGCGACGCAAAAGTAACTCGCGCGGATCTTTATGTCCGGGCCGTTCGTGTTTGACTGAATGCGTCTCCCGGAAAACTGCGACATGCGTCACATTCTTCGCCGGATCTGAGAGACGCATCACACGCGGGCGCGCGCGGCGTCCGCAATAGTCCTCCCGCGATTTTCAGACAAGGGCAAAGCCATCGAAAGGTGGCGACGCAAAGTCACCGGTCTAAAGAGCCTCTGGCTCCATGATAGCGGGACCGCCTGATGCAGCCTGCAACGTGGGAGCGGGCTGTCCAGTGGCGATGCGCTGCCCCTCCGCTGGGAGAACCGAAGGCAGCGATGGCCCGACGCACTATTCTTTTCCTGCTGGCGCTGTGGCTGGGCCAGGGCTCGATCGCGCACGCGCAGAGCCCGGTTCAGTTCAGCTGTCGCGACGACTTCGCGGGCCTGATCGACGGCAACGTCGTGCAGCCGGCGCCGTCGAACGTCAAGCTGGACACCAACTGCACCATCCGCAACTACCCGGGCGGAATGAGCACGAACTTCAGCTTCGACAACAACGATCTCACGCCCTACCTGATCATCTTCGACAACGTCGCGCACACCGGGCAGATGTCGTGCAACGCCGTCGCCGGCCACAAGATCTGGTTCACCAATGGCTCCTTCACGAGCGTGCACCCGAGCTGCCAGAACGCGTTCATTCCGGTCGAGAAGATCGACAAGAAAAATCCCTCCCCGTATGCGTCGATCGGCGTGCCGTTCACTTATCGCATGACGATTCCGGTGCTGTTCGATCCGCTCACCGGCACGGTCATCGACCACGAGGGCTCGGTCAACGATCTGCACAGCATCATCGTCACCGACGATCTGAACGCCGCCGGCGCTGCTCTGACCTATGTGAGCCACACGGTGCGCTGGGACGACGACGGCACGGACGTGCCGCACTCGTTCAGCAACATCGGCGGGCTGCTCACGTTCAGCGGCTTTCCCATCGTGCCGGCTGGCCGGCAAATGGTCATCGAGCTCACCGTCGTGCTCGACGATGTCCCCGCGAACGCACCCGGCACGCAGTTCGTCAATACCGCGAAGTGGGAGTTCGGACGACTGATCGATGGCGTGTTCCATCAGCCGTTGCCCGGCGAATGGGGCGTGACGCCGCCCATGACCATCGCGTCGCCGAGCATCGTGGTCGACAAGAGCGGCACGACGGTGCTCGGCGGCACGTTCATCAACCTCGGCGAGTGGGCGCAGTTCACCGTCGATATGCTGAACAACGGCCTCACCGACGCATGGACCGTGCGCCTCGAAGACCGGTTGCCGGACGGGCCGACGGGCGGCATGTGCGACCTGACGCCGGAAACACTCAGCGTGACGCTCGCGGGCACGCCGTTGGTGCAGGGAACCGGCTACTCGCTGACGTACACCGGTCCGCCGACTTGCCAGCTCACGCTCACACTGCTGGACGCAGCGGGGCCGATCCGGCCGAACGAGCACCTGATCCTCACGTATCGCACCAAGCTCGACGCCGACACGGACAACGGCATCGCATTGACGAACGTCGCAGGCGCCACCCAGTGGTCGAACGATGCCAGCACCAATGCCGATCGCCAGACCTACACGCGCACGCTGACCAACGGCACGGTCGGCACGCTCGACCACGAGGACGCGCACACACTGACTGTGCAGCTCTCGGGCATCTTCTTCGAAAAGACAGTGATGAATCTGCGCAGCGGCCAGAACCCGGCCACTGTCGCGGCGCCGGGCGATACTCTGCGCTACACACTTCGCTTGCAGACAACTGCGGCCGCACTCAACGGTTTCGCGATTCGGGACGAGATCGATGCGCTGAACGCCCAGGCGGTCTTTGAGCCGGGGACGTTGCAGCTGGTCAGCCCGCTGCCCGCAGGGGCAGTGAACAACAGCAATTCGACTGGCGGCGCGAAGGGAACCGGCGTCATCGACATCTCCAACCTGAACGTGCCGCCGGGCACGCAGCTGCTGATTCAATTCGAGGTCAGAGTCGCGGCTGGGGTTGCCGCGGGCACGATCGCCACGAACCAATCGCAGCTGCTGATCAGTGCCCTGCCCGCGATGCTCAGCGACGATCCCAACGTCAATGGCCAGGCGGATCCAGCAGTCGCTGGCGACGAAGATCCCACGCGCGTGCTGATTGCCACGCCGACACTCACGTTCACGAAGACTGCGCTGAGCGGCGCAACTGCGCATCCCGGCGACGTCGTGCGCTATCGACTGCAGCTCACCAACGTCAGCGATGTGCCGTTGAGCGGCTTCTCGATCGTCGACGACCTCGATCGCTTGAACAACCCGTCCATGTTCGTGCCGGGCACGCTCACGTTGGTGACCGCGTTGCCAGGTGGAGCCACTAACAACAGCAATCCGACCGGCGGCAGCAAAGGCACTGGCCTGATCGACCTGCGCAATCTGAGTATCGGCGTCGCGGGCTCGCCCAATGAGACCGTGACTGTAGAGCTCACCGCGCAGCTCGTGCCCGTGATCGCCGATAACACGATCGTCCTGGACCAGGCAGAAGTTATGGTTGCGGGCGTCGAGCTGATGCGCAGCGACGATCCGGCGATCGGCGGCACGCAGGACCCGACCCCGGTCGTGATCGACTCTGCGCCCGTACTACGTGTTTTGAAAACCTCGCAGGATCTGACCGGCGAGCCCAACGTGCTGCGCGCCGGCGATACGTTGCGCTACACGATCACGGTCAAGAACATCGGCAACGCCAATGCGACGGATGCCGCGATCCGCGACCAGATTCCGGCCAACACGACTTATGTGCCCGGCACAACGACGCTGAACGGCACGGCGGTGGCCGACAACGGTGGCCTGTCGCCGATCGCGACCGGCATGGCGATCCACTCGCCCGACGATCCGACGCCCGGCCACCTGCGCGCCGATGCATCGGCGACCGCGAGCAACGTTGCCACGATCACGTTCGATGTGCGCGTGGATCCTGATACTGCCGATGGCACCGTGATCTCCAACCAGGCGTTCGTGAGCGCAACGAGCAGCGGCATCCTCGACTATCCGTCCGACGATCCGGATACGCCGATCGCGAACGATCCGACGCGCGACATCGTTGGGCCCCTGCCGCTGCTGTTCGCCGACAAGCGTGCGGTGCTGCAGGTCGATAACGGCTCGCCGGGCATCGTCGATCCAGGCGATGTCCTGCGCTACACGATCACGATCTACAACACCGGTTCCGTCGCCGCGACGGACGTGACGCTGCGCGACCAGGTGCCGGCGAACACGACTTACGTCGCGAACTCCACGACGCTGAACGCTACGCCATACGCGCAGCCCGATGGCGGCGTCTCGCCGCTGATCGGCGGCATCAGCGTGGGGACGCTAGCGGCCAACACATCCGCAGTCGTGCAGTTCGACCTGAGCGTGAACGGTGGCGTGGCAGCGGGAACAGTGATCAGCAACCAGGCGACGGTGCGTAGCGTCGAGGTGCCGATCCTGCTGACCGATGGCGATGGCAATCCTGCGACCGGTCCGGAACCGACGATCGTCGTCGTCGGCAATGGCCAGCAGCTGTCGATCACCAAGCAGGTCGCGGTCGTCGGCGGCGGTCCGGCAACCGCCGGCGGACAACTCGAGTATGTCGTGCGCGTCACCAACGTCTCGACGGTACCGGCCTTGTACGTCGTGATCACGGACGACCTCGACGCGAACGGGCCGGGCTACCTGACGTTCGTCGACCAGTCGGCGACGCTCAACGGCGCCGCGACCGGCATCAGCATCGCGGGCCCCGTTCTGACGGCCGACTACTTCGCGAACTACGGTCCGCTGGCGCCGGGCGCGACGGTGGTCCTGCGCTTCCGCGCGCGGGTTGCGCCGGCTCTGGCGATCGGCACGCGCATCACCAACACCGGCGTTGTCACGTGGAATAACCCGCCGCAGACCGCGCGAGCCAGCGTGTCGATCGACGTGGGCGGCATGGTCGGCGTCGGTGTGCTGAACGGCAAGGCCTGGCACGACGCGAACTTCGACACGATCTCCGACAGCAATGAGCGCGTGCTCGAAGGCTGGACGGTCCAGCTGTATCGCAACGACGCGCTCCTGCGCTCGGCGGTCACGGACGCCGGCGGTGTCTATAGGATCGCAGGCATCGTGCCGAACTACGCGACGGCCGATCGTTACGAGCTGCGATTCCTTGCGCCGGGCGCGGGCGCGACGAGTGCGAAGCTCGGACGTGCGCACTCGATCTTCACGAACGATCTGCAGCGCATCACCGACATCGTCGTGCAGTCCGGCAGCAATCTGCAGGATCTCGACCTGCCGATCAACCCGAACGGCGTCGTCTACAACACGATCCTGCGCACCCCGATCGCCGGCGCGATGCTCACACTGTCGCGCGGCGGCGCGTCGGTGCCGGCTGCGTGCTTCTACGATCCGGCGCAGCAGGGCCAGGTCACGCTCGCCGATGGATACTACCGCTTCGATCTGAACTTCTCCGAGCCCGCGTGTCCGAGCGGCGGCGACTACGTGATAGAGACCACTGCGCCGTCGGTCGGCTTCATCGCGGGCCAGTCGCAGATCATTCCGCCGGCGAGCGCCGCGAGTACTACTGCTTTCTCGGTGCCCACGTGCCCAGCGAGCGTCAACGATGCGATTGCCGCAACGGCGCAGCATTGCGAGGTCCAGCTCTCGGAGTTCGCGCCACCGGCGACGATACGTCCGCGCACCGATGGGACGCGCTATCACGTGCACTTCCTGTTCGATGACAGCCAGGTGCCGGGTTCGAGCCAGATCTACAACAACCACATTCCGCTCGACCCGGATCTGCAGGGCCTGCTGTCGATGACGAAGACGACGCCGATGATGAACGTATCGCGTGGCCAGCTCGTGCCCTACGTGATCACATACACGAATATCACGCAGGTGCCGCTGTTCGACGTAACGATCGTCGATCGCTTCCCGGCCGGCTTCAGCTACGTCGAGGGCTCCGCGCGCCTCGACGGCGTGCCAACCGAACCAACCGTCGCAGGTCGCGAGCTGATCTGGCGCGACCTGTCGGTCGACGCCTCGGCGCGCCATACACTGGTGATGCTGCTGGCCGTCGGTGCGGGTGTCAGCGAGGGCGAGTTCGTGAATCGCGTGCAGGCGGCACATCAGATCACTGGCAATGCGCTATCGAACGAGGCGACTGCGAGAGTGCGCATCGTGCCCGATCCGGACTTCGACTGTACGGACGTGACCGGCAAAGTGTTCGACGACGCCAATCGCAACGGACTCCAGGACGCGGGCGAGCGCGGCTTGGCCGGCGTGCGCATCGCTACCGCACGCGGCTTGCTGGCCACGACCGACGCGTATGGCCGCTACCACATCACATGCGCCGTCACGCCGCGCGAAGGTCGCGGCAGCAACCTCGTTCTCAAGCTCGACGACAGGACGCTGCCGACCGGCTACCGCGCCTCGACCGATGCAATCAAGGTGCTGCGCGCGACTCGCGGCAAAGCGGTGCGCTTCAACTTCGCTGCTTCGATCCACCGCGTGATCGGACTGGATCTCGCGGATGCAGTGTTCGAGCCCGGCACGACCGAGATGCGCGCGCAGTGGCGGCCACGCCTGCAGTTGTTGATGACAGAATTGAAGAAGGCGCCTGCAGTGCTGCGACTCTCGTATCTGGCCGACGTGGAGGATGCAGATCTGGTGGAACGCCGGCTCAACGCAGTGAAGAGCGAGATCGCGCAGTCGTGGAGAGAGCTCGATTGCTGCTACCAGCTCAGCATTGAGCAGACGGTGTTCTGGCGGCTGGGTGGTCCGCCGAAGCAAGCTGACTTGCGTACGCCGGCAGACAGATGATCATCAGGGCTACGTGTTCTACCAATACGACTCCGTCGAATTCAGCAGTGTCAGGCTGGCGC
>Ga0209382_10004510_pt1 | contig 18598 bp, 19 predicted proteins | sample SoiMetdeltSBSDD5_FD_187599 | JGI IMG/M metagenome (GOLD analysis project Ga0209382, IMG submission 187599) | Bulk soil microbial communities from a Populus tree surrounding site in Tennessee, USA - Soil MetaG P. deltoides SBSDD5 (SPAdes) (version 2) | ecosystem: Environmental > Terrestrial >...
CTGGAGGAGTTGAGCCAATGGCTGAGATGAAGACCGGTGACACCCAGGCCGCAAGCTGCTGCTCGCCGCAGGCCCAGGAGAGTTGCTGTGAGCCCGAAGCCAAGTCGGCGTGCTGCGAGCCGGGCGCCTCGAGTTGCGGCTGCAGCGCCGGCAGCGAAGGCGAAGCCGAAAACGTCCGTGAGGTGGTTCGCGAGCGCTACGCGGCCGCCGCCACGGCCGCAAGCCAAGGAGCGGCGTCGTGCTGCAGTGGCGGGGCGATCACGGAGGAACAGCGCGAGGTCTTCGGCTCGGGTCTGTATGAGAGCGAGGACCGTGACGCGCTGCCCGACGCCGCAAAGCTCGCTTCGCTCGGCTGCGGCAACCCGACCGCGGTCGGCGAGCTCCACGAGGGCGAGACCGTCCTCGACCTCGGGTCCGGCGGCGGCATCGACGTGCTGCTCTCGGCACGCAGAGTCGGTCCCACCGGTAAGGCCTGGGGGCTCGACATGACCGACGAGATGCTGGAGCTCGCCCGACACAATCAGCGTGAAGCTGGCGTCGAGAACGTCGAGTTCGTCAAGGGGACGATCGAGGACGTACCGCGTCCCGATGACTCGATCGACGTGATCATCTCCAACTGCGTCATCAACCTGTCCGGAGACAAGCCTGCGGTGTTTCGCGAGGCGGCCCGAGTCCTTCGCCCCGAAGGAAGGTTCGCCGTCACCGACATCGTCGCCGACCCGGATATGGACGAGGCCACCCGCCGCGACATGCAGCAGTGGACCGGATGCATCGCGGGCGCACTCACTCGCGAGGAGTTCGAGCGTGAGCTGACCGCTGCAGGTTTCGAGAACGTGGAGATCGAGGAGACGCATCGCGTCCACGACCAGGCTGCATCGGCGATCATTCGAGCTCGTCTCGGACGAGCAGCGTGACGACGGCTGACATTCAGCTGAACGACCCCCAAACGCTCTATCGGCGCTGGGAGGAGCAGCAATGGAGCCCCTTTGAAATCGATCTGGGGCGCGATCACGAGCAGTGGCCGCGCATGGGCGATGGCGATCGAGGCCTCTTCTATTGGGCGCTGTCGTCGCTGATGGTCGGTGAGGAGCGGATCACCACCAAGTTCTCTGGTCTCGTCGCGGCGCACGGCAGCGAGGAGGAGGCGACCTTCCTGGCCACCCAACAGGTCGACGAGGCGCGGCACATGCAGTTCTACGCCCGATTCCGCGACGAGGTGATCGACTCCCCCGGCGCGATCGCCTCACACGTGGCACGAGCTCGTGAGCAGGTCTCTCCGGCCTTCCGGCGGATCTTCGACGAGGAGCTCGTGGGGGCGCACGAGACCCTGGTGGCGTCGCCCGGCGACGTGGCGGCGAAGATCCGGTTCGTCACGATCTACCACCTGATCCTCGAGAGCACCCTCGGCCTGACGTCGTTTCGGTTCATCACGCGGTATCTCGAGCGCCAGGGGCTCTTGCCGGGGTTCGTCGAGGGCTACTCGAAGATTCACCATGACGAGACTCGCCACATCGGCTACGGCGTCTGGTTTCTGCGCGAATCCGTGCGCAAGGACGACGCGGCCGGGCAGACGATCCGGGCCACCCTGGGTGAGCTGCTGCCGCTGGTGGCTGAGACGCTGCGTCCGCCGAATGGCGACGGCGACGCCGACTGGGAGGCGCTCGGAGCCGGCGCGGACGAGATTCGAGAGTTCGCTCTCGACGGCCTGACGCGCCGCCTCGAGATCATCGGAGCGCCGCTCTAGACGCCCGCGCCGCGCGCGCCGCGGCCCTCGCCGGCGGCGAAGCGCGTGGCCCCGCGAACGCCGGTCTCGATCGAGGCTCGGCCGGCCTCCGCCTCGAGCGCGAGGCCGTCTGCCAGGGGCAGGCCGGCGCCCTCGATCGCCGCGCGACGGTCGGAGAGCATGGTCGTCTGGGGAAAGCGGGACAGGCCCTCGATGATCTCCAGCGAGCGCTCGAGGTGCTCGCCCGGGGGGACGATCTCGTTCACGAGCCCCCAGGAAAGCGCTTCACGCGCGTCCAGTACCCGCCCCGTCAGGATCATCTCGAGCGCCCGGCCCATCCCGACCACCCGCGGCAGGCGCTGGGTGCCGCCGTCGATCAGCGGGACGCCGAAGCGGCGCTCGGTGAACCCGAGCTTCGCGGTTTCGGTCGCGATCCGCAGGTCGCACCACAGGGCCAGCTCGAGACCTCCGGCGAGGCACCAGCCCGAGATCGCCGCGATCGTCGGCTTCGACGGGGTGAGCCTCGTGAATCCCATCGGCCCCTCGGTTCGGGCGGCAACGGACTCGAACACCTCCGGTGGCACATCGGGGCCGGCTTCTGCGATCGCCTTCAGATCGGCGCCGGCGCAGAACGCATCCGGGCCCTCACCCGCGAGCACCATCGCTCGGGCGTCCTGGTCGTCCTCGAACCTGCGGAAGCCGTCCAGTAGCAGGCTCGCCGTCTCGGGGTCGACCGCGTTACGGCGCTCAGGCCGGTCGATGGTGAGCACCGCGGCCGCGCCGGCGCGCTCGTAGCGGACCTTTGGCATCCGCTACTCGGCAGGCGGCGGGCGCAGGCGCTCGATCTCCTGGCGGAGGCGTTCCTTGCGGCCCTCGCGACGGATCTGGATCAGCGAGAGGACGGTGACGAGGACCGAGAAGAAGATCATGCAGCCGAAGCCCCAGTAGGTCACGACCTTGTCGTCCGTCGGGCCCCAGAGGCCGACGCCGTCGGCCGCGAGGGCGGCCGGCGCGGCGGCGCCTGATACGGCGAGCGCCGCGAGAACGAGGACGATCAGGCGTGCTGAGCGGGCACGGCTCACTCGCGTAACTCTACTTCAGGCGTCCGGCTTTAACGAACCTAAAGGCGGCCTCCCTACCCTGACGCCGCCCCGGATGCCGTCCCGGGCCGACCCGGGAGACGCCCGCGACGGACCGCATCCGGGAGTGGAGGGCTCACAGCCGCCGATGCTGACCTACCTGCAGGCAATCGTCATCGCCCTGGTCCAGGGCGCAACCGAGCTCTTCCCGGTTTCGAGCCTTGGTCACTCCGTGCTCGTCCCGGCCTGGATCGGCGGCAGCTGGGAAACGCTCGTCACCCAGTCTTCCCAGCAGAACAGCGAGTCCTCGTTCTATCTCGCATTCCTCGTCGCGCTGCACGTCGCCACGGCGCTCGCGCTCCTCTGGTTCTTCCGTACGGACTGGATCCGGATCGTCGCCGGGTTCTTTCGGAGCGTGAGACGGAGCCTCGGTGAGCGCCGGTTGAGCGTCGCCGACGATCCGGACGAGCGTCTCGCCTGGCTCATCGTGGTCGCGACTATTCCGGTTGGAATCACGGGCGTTGCCCTCGAGCACGTCTTCCGGACGGCACTGGCCAAGCCAGTCGCCGCGAGCGCATTCCTGTTCGTCAACGGCCTCATCCTGCTGGCGGGGGATCGGTTCGCTCGTAGGCAGCGTGCCGCCGGGCGAGTGGCTCGCGGGCAGCGCGCTGTCGAAGGGGCGCCTGCGCACGCGCCGGAGGGGGAGCCCCGCCCAGCGCCGGCGCTGGCCGCGACCGGTGGACGCTCGGCAGAGGACGTCGCCGAGGCATATGACTCCGACGTGCGGATATCCCGCCTGCCGTTCACGGACGCGCTGGGCGTGGGGATCCTGCAGGTATTTGCGCTCTTCGCGGGCATCAGCCGCGCCGGGATCACCATGGTCGGTGGACTCTGGCGCGGGCTCTCATATGAGGACGCCGCCCGGTTCGCATTCCTCTTGGCCACGCCCGTGATCCTCGCGGCGGGGGTCCTAAAGCTGCCCAGCTTGTTCGGAAAGGCCGGCGACCATATCCACGGCCAGGTCATCGTCGGGATGGTTGTTTGCGGATTCGTCGCCTATCTCTCGGTGCGCTATCTCGTCAAGTACTTCGAGACCCGAACGCTGCTGCCGTTCGCGATCTATTGCCTGGTTGCCGGCGCGGTGAGCTTCATCCGCTTCGCGGCGTTCTGACGCGACTCCCTAGGATGCGCGCGTCTTGTCCGAGCTCGAGGCTCTCCTGCTCGGGATCGTCCAGGGGCTGACGGAATTCCTGCCGATCTCGTCGTCGGGGCACCTGATCCTGGTGCCCTGGCTCCAGCACTACCACTTCCTCGAGAACCACGAGTCGTTCAACAAGACGTTCGACGTCGCGCTTCACGCGGGCACGCTCGTTGCGGTTCTCGTCTACTTCCGCACCGAGATCGTCCGGCTGCTGGCGGCGCTCGTCAGTTCGTTCAAGAGTCGCACCGTCCAGGAGCCCGAGCAGCGATTGGCCTGGGCCATCGTCGTCGCGACGATCCCAGCGGTCATCGCGGGCGGCATCGGGCAGAGCTTCATCGAGGACCACCTCGGCGAGCCGTGGCAGATCGCGATCCTTCTCATCGTCTTCGGGCTCCTGCTGGGCCTCGCCGACCGGCAGCCCGAGCGCGAGCGCCTGGATGAGGTGGACCTCCGGCAGGGGCTCTACGTCGGCCTCGCCCAGGTGCTGGCCCTGGCGCCCGGGGTCTCGCGCTCGGGCATCACGATCACGGCCGGACGCTTCCTCGGTCTGGACCGAGATTCCGCCGCGCGCTTCTCGTTTCTGCTGCTGGCGCCGGTGACCGCGGGCGCCGTCGCCTACAAGGGCTACGAGGCGGTCTCGGAGGGCCTGCCCCACGGCGTCGTCGGACCGATGATCGTCGGCACCGTGGCCGCTGCCGTCTCGGGGTACCTCGCGATCGCCGGCCTGCTCGCGCTGGTCCGTCGCCACAGCTACGACGTCTTCGTCGTCTACCGGGTGCTCGTGGGCATCGGGGTCCTCCTCCTGATCGCGACGGGCGCCTACAGCGCGACCTTCTAGCCCGCTTCCATCCTTCGAACGGTGCGTTTCCCGCGCTGGGCGCGGATTTTGCACCGCTCGGCGAATTGGGAGACGGGCCGACAAAGAGAAGGCGCGCGACCTGGGGCAGGAGGAGGTCGCGCGCCGCACGAGAGAGAGGACTTCTCGTTTCGCGAGCAGTCTCGCCCGCCAGCAGCGGCAGCCGGTGAAATTTCGGAGAAGTTCGCGGCGGGCCAGCCCAACTCGGGCCACTTGTGAAACTTCTGTGAATCACGGCGCGTGGGGTCGCGCGGTCCAACTACCATTGCGGCAGCCCGTGAGCACGAAGATGCCACTCCGCGTAGCCGTGCTCGACGACGACTCCGGCTTCGTCCGCGTCCTTGCGAAGCGCCTGGAGGGAGCGGGTGCCCAGTACCGGCTGCTGTCCGGGCCGCTCCCGGCCGAGGAAGTCGCCGCGATGAAGCTCAACGCGCTCGTCGTCGACCCCTCGCTGCTGGGGCCGCTCGCATGGGATTTCATCGAGCGGGTGTGCGGGATGATGCCGGACCTCGGCGTCATCATCTGCACGCAGGGCGCGACTCTCGCTCAGCGCGTCCGGGGGCTACGACTCGGCGCCGACGACTGGGTTTCCAAACCGTGCCACCCGGAGGAGGTCATGGCGAGGATCGAGGCCGTCGTGCGCCGCCACCGGCGCGGTCATGCCCGTGAGGACTCCGGCCCGCTCGTCGCGGGTGATCTCGAGATCCGACCTGATCGATTTCAGGTCTACGTCGCTGGCGAGAGCGTGGACCTGACGCGCCGCGAGTTCGAGCTCCTCCAAGTGCTGGCGGACCACGCCGGCAGGGTGCTCGAGCGCGACGACATCTACCGTCGCGTATGGGGCTATGCGATGACCCACGGCGACCGCTCGGTGGACGTCTTCGTGCGCAAGCTGCGCTCCAAGCTCCAGCGGCGGTCGCCCGGGTGGGAGTACATCCACACCCACTTCGGCGTGGGCTACCGCTTCGATCCTCAGGCGACGGGGCCATCGGCGCAGGAGGAGACGATCGGGGAGCGCGCGGCGGTTGCCCAGAGCGCTGCCGCGGCCCAGGCGGCGACGTCGCCAGACGCCCCGCCGAGCAGCGTCTCGCGCTAGCTCACGCGCTTCGTCTCGGGGCGAGCGGGCCCGCGCGGGATGCATGCAGGCTACGCACCTTGCGGACTTTCACCACTTGTTAACGGGTCGGCCACCGGGCGGTAACAGGCCCCCGCTGACCCGCTGGGACTCTCCTCCCGACAACACGATCAAGGAGACCCAACCAAGTGATTTCTCGCAAGTCCATACTTGCCAGTGTCTGTTGCGGAGCGATCGCCGTGGGCGTGGCCGCCTGCGGCAGCTCGAGCGATAACGGCGCCACCGCAAGCGGGTCCAGTGCCAGCGACCTGTCGGGCTCGATCCGAGTCGACGGCTCGAGCACGGTTGGCCCCCTGACCCAGGCCGTCGCCGAGAAGTTCAATGGAGCGAACCCGGACGTGAAGGTGAGCGTCGGCGTGGCCGGGACCGGGGGCGGATTCGAGAAGTTCTGCGTCGGGGAGACCGACGTCAACGATGCCTCGCGGGAGATCGAGCCGCCGGAGGCGAAGATCTGCAAGCAGCACAACATCCCCTACGAGGGCATCCAGATCGCCAACGACGCCCTCACGGTCGTGGTCAACCCAGCGAACCCGAATGACTGCCTGTCCGTGGACCAGCTCGCCCAGATCTGGGGCCCCGACAATCCGGCCTCCAGCTGGAGCGATGTGAAGGGAGCCGACTCGAGCTTTAGCGCCGGCATCGACCGGTTCGGCCCCGGAACGACCTCGGGGACGTTCGACTTCTTCACCGGAGCGATCAACGGTGAGGAGGGCGTGCAGACGAAGGACTACAACAACGTCGGCGAGAACGACAACCAGACGGTCACCGGCGTCGAGGGATCCGAGGGCGGCATCGGCTACTTCGGCTACTCGTTCTACAAGGAGAACGCCAGCCAGCTGAAAGCGCTCGAGATCAAGAACCCGGATACGGGCAAATGCGTGGCGCCGTCGCCGCAGACGGTCCAGGACGGCACCTACGTCCCCCTCGGCCGACCGCTGTTCATCTACCCGAACACGGACAACGTGACGAAGGATCCGTTGAAGTCGTTCGTGTCCTACTACGTCGATAACGTGAACAGCATCGCGCCTGGCGTCGGTTTCATCACGATGACGGACCAGCAGCTGGCGAAGTCCAAGAGCACGGTGAAGTCGATCGGCGGCTAGGCGGCACGCCGGAGTGGAAGCCAGGGGACTCGAGGCCACCGGCCCCGCGGCGCTGTCGCGGAGGCTGGAGGCCCCTGGTCCCCGGTACGGCGAGAAGGCGATCTACGGGCTGTTCGCCGCCTGCGCGATCCTGTCCGTCCTCACGACGACGGCGATCGTCATCTCGCTGATCGTCCCCTCGATCCAGTTCTTCGGGGACGTCCCGATCGGCGACTTCCTCTTCGGCACTGACTGGGGGCCGACGTTCACACCGCCGACATTCGGGGTCTTGCCGATCGTGGTCGGAACCCTGAGCGTCACCTTCTGGGCGCTGCTTTTCGCGATTCCGATCGGACTCGGATCGGCGATCTACCTGAGCGAGTACGCGAGCCCGCGAGTTCGCAAGCTGGTCAAGCCGATGCTCGAGGTTCTGGCCGGGGTCCCGACGATCGCATTCGGCTACTTCGCCCTGATCTTCATCACGCCTCAGATTCAGAAGATCTGGCCGGGCCACTTCCTCGGCGGACCCCCGCTCATCTTCAGTGTCCTCGCGGGCGGGCTCGCGATCGGCCTGATGATCGTCCCGATCATCGCGTCGATCTCGGAGGACGCGATGTCGGCGGTGCCGCGGGGACTGCGCGAGGGTGCCTATGCCCTCGGGACGACGAAGGCGAAAGTGGCGACGCGGGTCGTGTTCCCCGCCGCCCTATCGGGCATCGTCGCCTCGATCATCCTCGCGGTCTCGCGCGCGATCGGCGAGACGATGGTCGTGCTGATCGCCGTCGGCAGCACCCCCAACCTGACCTTCTCACCGGTGAAGTCCGTGCAGGCGATGACGGCATTCATCGGCACGACGGCTACCGGAGACATTCCGACCGGATCGACGGTCTACAAGACGATCTTCGCCGTCGCCCTGCTGCTCTTCCTGATGACGTTGGCGATGAATTTGCTCAGCATCCGCCTGGTTCGCAGGTACCGGCAGGTGTACGAGTGATGGCTGCCTTCGATCCTCAGACGGGCCGAGTTGGCATGGCGGTCACGGGAGCGCGAGGCGTGACCAACGAGATGCTTTCGGCCCAGCCGCGAAAGGACGTGATCCGCAACACGATCTTCGCGTCCTTGCTCTTCCTTGCGATCGCGCTCGCGCTCGCCGGCCTCTGCGTCCTGATCGGCAAGAACCTCGTGGAGGGATGGAGCCGACTCAATCTCGACCTGATCACGCAGAACAACTCCTCGAATCCGGCCGAGGCCGGGCTGCGCAACGCGATCATCGGCACGATCTGGATCATGGCCTTCGTGATCCTGATGCTCGTCCCGCTCGGGGTCGGGGCGGCCGTGTTCCTGGAGGAGTACGGCAGCCGCACGAGCCGCATCACCCGGCTGATCGAGATCAACATCCAGAACCTCGCCGGGGTCCCCTCGATCATCTACGGCCTCCTCGGGCTCGCCTTCATCGCCAGGGCTCCGCTGAGCCTGGGCTACACGGTGTTGGCGGCGGCGATGACGCTGACGCTGCTCGTCCTGCCTGTTGTAATCATTGCCAGCAGGGAGGCGATCCGGGCGGTGCCGACCTCGATTCGCGAGGGCTCGCTGGCGTTGGGGGCGACCAAGTGGCAGACGATCCGCCGCCAGGTCCTACCGGCCGCGATACCGGGAATCGCGACGGGTGTAATCCTCGCGATTTCCCGGGCGATCGGCGAAACGGCGCCCTTGATTCCGCTTGGCGCGGCAACTTTCCTCACCTTCACCCCGAGCCCGACCACGGACAGCTTCACAGCGATGCCGGTGACCATCTTCAGCTGGGTAAAGCAGCCGCAGCCGGAGTTTCAGACTCTCGCCGCAGCGGGTGTGCTGCTCTTGATCGCGCTCCTCGTGGTCATGAACTCCTTCGCGATCTGGCTACGAAATCGATACGAACAGAGTTGGTAGGTGGTCTACAGTGGACGATCCAGTGACCCAGGAAGAGCGACGAACTGAAGAACGGGCGGCCGGCGGTGCCGGGGACGGCGCCACCGCCCATGCGTCGATCGAGGTGCGGCCGGGCTTCCAGCACGCGGCCCCCTCCGCCAGCAACGAGAAGGTCTTCGAGCTCCACGACATCTCGGTCTTCTACGCCGGTGTTCCTGCGGTTCGCGACATCACCATGGACGTCTTCCGGCACCACGTCACCGCCCTGATCGGGCCTTCGGGCTGCGGCAAGTCGACGCTGATCAGGTGCCTCAATCGAATGAACGACCTGATCCCAACGGCGAGGGTCGAGGGCGAGCTGCTCTACCACGGCGAGGACCTCTACGGGCCGCGCGTCGATCCGATCCAGGTCCGCAAGCTGATCGGCATGGTGTTCCAGAAGCCGAACCCGTTCCCGAAGTCGATTTACGACAACGTAGCGTTCGGGCCTCGCGTGCTTGGAATGAAGGACGACATGGACGACATCGTCGAGGGCGCCCTTCACAGCGCCGCGCTGTGGGACGAGGTGAAGGATCGGCTGGGCTCGAACGCCTACGGAATGTCGGGCGGCCAGCAGCAGCGGCTCTGCATCGCTCGCTGCATCGCCGTGCAGCCGGACGTGATCCTGATGGATGAGCCCTGCTCGGCGCTGGACCCGATCTCCACCGGGAAGATCGAGGACCTGATGGCCCAGCTAAAGCAGGAGTTCTCGATCGTGATCGTCACGCACAACATGCAGCAGGCTGCGCGCGTCTCCGACCGCACGGCCTTCCTGATGGTCGAGCTGGATGCCGACGAGAGGCACCGCTGGGGCAGGATCGTCGAGTACGACGAGACCGAGAAGATCTTCACGAACCCTTCGAACCCGCGGACGGAGGACTACGTCACGGGCAAGGTGGGTTGATGGCCTCCAGCGGGGAGGGCGTCAGGGTCCACTATCAGGAGGAGCTCGAGCAGCTCGAAACGAGAGCGCTCGACGGGCTTGACCTCGTCGTGAGCTCCCTCGACCGCACCGTCGAGGCCATCCGCCACCAGGACATCGAGCTCGCGGAGCTCGTCATTGCGGACGACGACGTGATCGATGGCCGCTACCTGGAGATTCACCAGTCGATCCTGACCCTGCTCGCGACCCAGGCCCCCGTCGCGACCGACCTGCGCTTGATCGCCGCTCTCCTCCACGTGATGAAGAACATCGAGCGGATGGGCGACCAGTGCGTGAACATCGCCAAGCTGATTCCGATCGCGGGTCACGAGCCACCGGCCGATGAGCGCATGCTCAGGAACCTCGTGACGATGGGCGGGGCGGTCCGCGCGGAGATCAGGCAGGCGAAGCGCTCCTTTGCGGACCGAAACGTGGAGATGGCGCGTGATCTCGTGCGCCAGGACGACGTCGTCGACAACCTGAACAGGGACTGCTTCCAACTCGCGATCGAGATCGGCGACGATCATGACCGGCGCGAGTGGGCGATGACGATGCTGCTCGTTGCCCGCGCCCTCGAGCGTATCGGCGACAACGCGGTTGACGTCGGGGAGCAGGTTGCGTTCGTGGTGACGGGACTGTTTCGCGAGTTCGAGGATGCCTCGCATCCGGGGGAACCCCTCATCGAGCCGTCCGCGTCACCGTAGTGGGCCGAGCCACAACCGCGGAGCTCATCCGCACCGTCTGACAAGATCGAAGCGAGGCGCTTCTGATGCTCTGCGCGGCCATCGACATCGGCTCCAACACGACCCGTGTGCTCGTGGCCGAGCCGCAGAACGGCCAGCTCCGCAAGGTCATGGAGCAGCGCGCCTACACCCGGATAGACAAGACCTCCCAGCACGACGGAGCGATCAACCAGGCGAAGATCGACGAGGTGGCGGCGGTCGTCGCGACGCAGGTGCGCCTCGCCAAGGAGATCGGCGCGCAGGCGATCCGCACCGTGGCCACCGCCGCGATTCGGGAGGCGGCGAACCGCGACGACATGGTCGCGGAGATCAACCGGGTGGCCGCGGTGGAGGTCGAGGTCCTGACCGAGCACGAGGAGGGCCGCCTGGCCTTCATCGGCGCAACGAAGACTTTGGGACATCCGGTCGAGGGGGACGTGGCGGTCGTCGACGTCGGCGGCGGCTCGTCCGAGGTCGTGCTCGGAACCGTCAGCGATGGCCTGCGTTCGGTCCAATCGTTCAAGATCGGCTCGGGCTCGCTGGCGGATGACCTGCTCTCCTCCGATCCGCCGTCGCCGTCCGAGATCCGCGCCGTGCGCGATGCGATCGCGGACTTCTTCGCCGACGAGGAGTTCGAGCAGCCGGACCAGGCGGTGGCCGTCGGCGGAAGTGCGACCTCGCTGCGGTCGCTGGTCGGCTCGGTGCTGGAGTACGAGACGCTCGAGCGGGCCATCCGCGTTCTCACCGGGGATCCGATCGCGGCGGTCGCGAAGCGATTCGAGCTCGATCCCCGCCGGGTGCGGATCCTGCCGACGGGCGTGCTCTTGCTGGAGAAGCTCTCCGAGCTCCTGGGCCGGCCGCTTCAGATCGGCAAGGGGGGACTTCGCGAGGGCGTGATCCTCACGCTCCTGAACGGTGCGACCGACGGGGCACCCAAGGCGCTGGCCGCCTGAGCCCTCTGCCGCACGCTCCTGTTCACAGCTTCTTCACCGCGTCGTGCGACACCGCGCGAGACTGGGTTCATGGCTCGTCGGTCCAATGGCAGCGGCCTGCGCCGCCGCCGGGCTGGAGGGGGATTGCTCGCCAGGGGGAACGAGTTCTTCAAGCTCTTCGCAAAGGCCGGCGCCAACCTGCAGATGACCGGCGAGCTCATCCACGCGCTGCTCAGCTCGTGGCCGGACGAGCCCTCGCTGCGAGGCGAGATCACTCGCTGCGAGCACGAGGGCGATCGGCTCACCCGGCAGATCATCGAGCGGCTCCACCAGAAGCGCACGACGCCCTTCGACCGCCGCGACATCCACGCTCTGGCGGAGGCGATTGACGACGTGGTCGACGAGATCGAGGAGGTGTCCGAGGAGATGGCCGTCTACGGCATCGAGGCGCCGATGGATCAGGCCCAGGAGCTCGCCGCGGTCGTCAGGGACTCGGGCAGAGCCGTCCGGCGAGCGCTGGACCGGCTCCCCGACGGCGGCGACCTGAGTGCGGAAGCCAGGGAGGTTCGCGACTTGGAACACGAGGGGGACCGCATCTACCGGGAGGCGATCGCCTCGCTCTTCGATGGCGGCATCGACCCGATGGTCATCCTCCGGTGGAAGGACATCTTTCAGGGGCTCGAGGACGCGGTGGATCGCTCGCGCTCGCTCATGGACATGCTCGCCGGGCTCACCGGGAGCCAGGCCTAGTCGCGGAGCGTTCCCGATCATTCACCGTTCGTTCACCAGCACGTGTCATCCGGATGAAATCCTCGCTTGCCTGCAGGTTGAGGGCACGTGAACGCTGTCGCGCCTGAATTGGCTGGAGTGTCGGGATCTTGGTGAGTACCCGGCTGATACCGCAACGCTCGGGACCCTCCCGCGCAGCGCGCGCCCTCGCGCGAGCCGCGCGGGATCGGCGCATCATCGGCGGGGCGGCGGCCACCGCGGGCGCCGCCCTCGCGGCGGGTGTGGCCCGGGAGTTGATGACCGACGACGATGGGCAGAGGACCGATTCCGCTGGTGCGTACCGAATCAAGAACGGCGAGCGGGCCACCTCAGCCGTCCTTCGCATCGCGCGAGGTCGCCTCGACCGTGCGCTCGAGCAGCTGTCGAGCGGACTCGACGAGGACCCGGTGACGGCGGTCCACGAGGCCAGAAAGGATCTGAAGAAGACGCGGTCGGTGCTGCGCCTGGTGCGCGACCCCCTCGGGAAGGATCGCTACCAGCAAGAGAACGCTCGCCTGCGTGAAGCGTCGCGGGCGCTTGCTGGTACGCGGGACGCGACCGTCCTGATCGACACGCTCGAGGCGCTTGAAGAGCGCTATGGCGAGGAGCTTCCGCGCGGGATCGAGGATCTCGCCGGCGCGCTCCAGGAGGAGCAGAGCGCGATCCAGAGCGGTGCTCGTGATCGTGAGTCCGATCTGCAACCCGCCGCCCGGCGAGCTTCCGAGCTGATCGGGGAGACGAGGGACGGGATCGACGAGTGGTCCTTCACGAAGTCCGGGTTCAAAGTGGTCGCCGACGGGTTGGAGCGGAGCTACCGCCGCGGGCACAAGCGCTTCGCCGATGTGCGGGACGACCCGACGTCCGAGAACGTTCACGAGTGGCGAAAGCGCGTCAAGGACCTCTGGTACGACCTCCGGCTGCTGCGGGACACCTGGCCCCCGGTCCTCGGCGAGATGGCCGATCAGGCGCACGAGCTCTCGGACCTGCTCGGCGATCACCACGATCTGACCGTGCTGAGCGACGATGTGGATCGTCGCGCCGAGCTCGACGGCGAGGAGACACTGGCGATCCAGGCCGTCATCGAGGGGCGGCAGGAGGAGCTCCTCGAGGCGGCCGTCCCGATCGGCGAGCGGCTGTATGCCGAACCCTCGAAGATGTTCGTGAAGCGCCTGCGCGCCTACTGGCGGGCCCGGGACGCAAGCTAGACGCGGGCCCCCTCCATGGGTGGCGGCCGCGTTAGGGTGGCAGGCCCATGGCGAAGGCACGGCCGATCGAGGGGCTCACGTCGGACGACGCGTATGCGGCGGCCGGGGCCAAGATCGTCGCCGTGCGCGCGCGTGAGGTTGCCGATCACTCCCAGAACGTGCTTGACGTGACCGACATCGAGCGGGTGCACGACATGCGCGTCGCGACCCGCCGGCTCCGGGCGGCACTCGAGATCTTCGAGCCGTGCTTTCCCGCCCAGCAGTACGAGGAGGCCTTGAAGGAGGTCAAGGCGGTTGCCGATGCATTGGGAGAGCGGCGGGACGCGGACGTTGCGATCAAGGCGCTGGAGCGGTTCGCCGCGGGTCTGGCGGCCCCGGACCGTCCCGGCGTCGCGAGCCTGATCGAGCGGATCCGCACGGAACAGGCCGAGGCGAACGTCCGCCTGGAGGCCTTCATCCAGCCGCGGCGCCTCGCCGCGCTCAGCGAGCGGCTCGCGGAGCTGGTCGTCGAGGCCGAGGCGGTCACCACGGCGGAGGCGCGATGAAGGCGCGCAGGGTAAAGAAGCTCGATCCCGACGGACCCCTGACCGAGAACGCCGCCCGAATCGTACGGGTCCGGCTCGACGAGCTTCGGTCGTTTGCGCCCAAGGCGCTCGAGCGGGACCAGGTCCGCCCGCGACACGACATGCGCATCGCCGCGAAGCGGCTGCGCTACGTGCTCGAGGCCACCGAGTTCTGCTTCGGACGATCCGCCCAGGTCGCGCGGCGGCGCGCTCGAGACCTCCAGGAGATCCTCGGCGAGCTCCACGATTGCGACGAGATGCTCCCGCGGGCGGAACGGCACATTGTCCAGCTGCGGGCGGCCGACGCGGTAGCCGTTCGCGAGCGGGCCGGCGACGCCGATGACCTCGACCCCGGCCTCGCCGCCCGGGCCCCGCATCGCACCTCGTACCGCGGCATCGAGATGCTGATCGTCTACACGCAGGCCCGCCGGGAGGTTCTGTTCGAGCGCTTTCGGTCCTTTTGGGCGGAGCAGGAACGCGCCGGCACATGGCAGCGCCTTGAGCGCGCAGCCCAGCGCCGGTTGGACGAGGCGCGCGAGCGCCGCCGGGCGGCGAAGCGCGCCGCACGGGCGCAGCGCGCCCTGGAGGCAGCGGAGCACCAGAGGCGCGAGGCGGCATCCAGGGCCGCCGCGGCTGCAGCGGAGCTGAGGGAGGCAATCGGCTCGTCGCGAGAGGGGCCCCGACCCGGACCGGTCGCGACGCCCGACGGTCCGCGGCGGAACCCGGATGGCAGCCCGCCGGCAACGGAGCGATAGCCCCCGATCGTCGCTAGCCTACGGATCCCGTGAAGACGCCAGTCGCCCTGAGGTCCGGATCCGTCCGCGCCGAGGAGCTTGGTGACCGCTTCGTGGACGCCCTCGGGTACACGACCCGCGTTCACTCGGGGCAGATCCGCGGCAGCGACGACCAGCCCTACGTCGCGCACCTTCTTCGCGTCACCGGGCTCGTGATCCAGGACGGAGGCTCCGAGGACGAGGCGATCGCCGCCCTGCTCCACGACGCGGTCGAGGACCAGGGAGGGCTGGACCGGCTGGCCGACATTCGCAAGCGCTACGGGAATGCCGTGGGTGACATCGTCGACGAGAACACCGACAGCTACGCGGATCCGCGTCCGCCATGGCGGCGGCGCAAGGAGGACTACATTCGCAGCCTCGACGGCGCATCCAAGGGATCGCTTCGGGTTTCGCTCGCCGACAAGCTCGACAACACCCGAAGCATGATCCGCGGCTATCGAATCCGGGGCGCTGAGCAGTGGGAGCGGACCGGTAAGAGCGCCGAGGACGTCCGCTGGTACTACGGCACCCTTGCGGAGCGGTTCCAGGAGCTTCGTCCTGGCCCGATGGCGGACGAGCTGGCGAGGACGGTCTCGGAGCTCGACTGCCTCCTCGACCGCGGCCCCGCGGACGACGCCGGCTGATGGGCATTCCCAGGGGCCGGGCCACGCTCGCAGCACTCGCGGCCGTGGCGGTCTCGGCGACCGCACCGGCCGCCGCGCACGCGGCCTCGGTCAAAGGCTCCCCCGGCGGGGGCGACCCGTACTTCCCGAAGGCTGGCAACGGCGGGTACGACGTCTCCCACTACAACCTCCACCTGCGCTACCGGCCGCGCACGAACCGGCTTGCCGCCAGGGCGACCATCGACGCGCGCGCCAAGAAGTCGCTCGCGCGCTTCGATCTGGACTTCCGCCATCTGCGCATCAAGCGGTTGACGGTGAACGGTGAGCGGGCGCGCCATTCGCGCCGCGGCCAGGAGCTCATGATCCGCCCCCGTAAGGGCCTGCGAAAGGGCAGCCGCTTCGAGGTCCGAGTGCGCTACCGTGGCCACCCGCGGCCGGTCATCGATCCGGACGGCTCCAAGGACGGCTGGATCCCGACCGACGACGGCGCGTTCGTCGCCGGTGAGCCGCAGGGTGCGCCGACCTGGTTTCCGTGCAACGACCTGCTCACCGACAAGGCGACCTACCGCGTCAGGGTGACCGTGCCGAGGGGGCGGGCAGCGATCTCGAACGGAAAGCTCGTCGACCGGGATGTCCACGGCCACCGCCAGACCTTCGTTTGGAACGAGAACGCGCCCATGGCGACCTATCTAGCGACGGTGACGACGGGGAAGTTCCGGGTCACCCGCTCGCGGGTCGACGGAATCCCGTCGGTGGTCGCAGTCGACCCGCGGGAGTCCGGGAAGGCCCTGAAGAAGATGCCCGCGATTCTCAAATTGTTCGGATCCCGCTTCGGCTCCTACCCCTTCGGCGTCGTGGGGGGCGTGGTGGATCACGCGCCTCAGGTCGGATACGCGCTCGAGACTCAGACGAAGCCGCTCTTCGACCGCACCCCTGGCGACATCACGGTCGCTCATGAGCTCTCGCACCAATGGTTCGGTGACTCGGTCTCGCTGAGGCGCTGGCACCAGATCTGGCTGAACGAGGGCTTTGCCACCTGGGCCGAGTGGCTCTGGCTCGAGCACAAGGGGGGCCCGACGACGCGGCAGATCTTCGAGTCTCTCTACCGGGGTCATGCGGCCAAGGACCGCCGCTTCTGGAATCCGCCCCCGGGCGACCCGGGCGGGCCAAAAAACCTGTTCGACAGCACGATCTACAACCGCGGGGGCATGACGCTCGAGGCGCTGCGCCAGGAGGTCGGCACTCTGACGTTCTTCCAGATCCTCCGCGACTGGGCGCGCCAGCACGCCTACGGCAACGCGGGCACGAAGCAGTTCATCGATCTCGCCGAGGCGGACAGCGGCCAGGACCTGGGGCACTTCTTCCATGTCTGGCTGTACCGGCCCGGTAAGCCACACGGGTGGGGCCATTCGGCGCGCTCCATCGAACGTGCCGTGCCGCGCGCGAGGCTGGGCGACATGCTCGCGACGGGTCTCCGGTAGCCCGCCGTTCACAGGGCCTTCACCGAACGTTGCTCGGCGCTTAACGCCGCGGCGCTCCTGAGCGTCGAACCTCGGTAGCGAAGAGCAAGGCGAAAGACGGGAGCAACGATGATTCCCAGCGACGGCGCGGCTGCGCGCATCTCACGAGCGGACCTTCACTGTCACTCGGCCGCTTCCGAGGCGGCCAAGCTCGGCATCCAGCGAAGCCTGGGCCTGCCCGAATGCGCGACCCCTCCCGACGAGGTGTACGAGCTCGCCAAACGCCGCGGAATGGACTTCGTGACGATCACGGACCACGACACGATCGAGGGTTGCCTCGCGATCGCCGACCGACCGGACACCTTCGTCTCGGAGGAGCTCACGGCCTGGTTCCCCGGCGAGCCGCAGGCGGTCCACATCCTGTGTTACGGGATCGATCCGGACGACCACGAGTATCTGCAGGCGCACGCCGCCGACCTCGAGAAATGCGCCTCCTACCTATGCGAGCGCGACATCGCCTGTGCCCTCGGCCATCCCTTCTTCGCCGTCGCAGCGCCGCTCGGCCCGCGCCACCGCCGGCGCCTCGCCGAGCTGTTCGGGACATGGGAGGTCCGCAATGGCTCCCGCGCGCCCGAGCTCAACCTGCCGGCGGCTACCTACATCGAGACCCACGGCGGTACGGGTGTCGCGGGGTCCGACGATCACGCCGGCGTCGACATCGGGCGCACCTGGACGGAAACGCCCTATGCGTCGACGCCGGAAGAGTTTCTCTCCCACGTGCGTCGCGGTCGTACCGCACCGCGCGGCGCGCAGGGCAGCGCCGCCAAATGGGCCCACTCGGCGCTGGCGCTCGCGACTCGCGCCCTGCTGAGGGAGGCGGATCCGGCCGCGGCTCCAAAGCCCCCGCTCGAACCGGCCGCCGTCCTGCGTCTCGCGGAGCGAGTGGTCAGCGACGGCGCGGCCCGCGGGGGTGGGCTGTCCGAGAACCTGACAGCGGACGCGGCCCGCGACCTCCTGCTTGGCTGGCTTCGAGGCCTCGGCGTAGGCCAAGGCGAGCGCCCATGGACCCTGATCGAGCTGATGCAGGACGACGCCTTCAGCCACTCGGAGCTATACCGCCGCGCGCGCCGCCGCCACGAACGGGAGCTGAGCGGGGCGGTGGGCGCGGCCGCCGAGGCCGGGACGGACCGGTATGGCTTTCGCGCCGCCGGCGAGGCCCTGTTCGACGCCTGCGTGCCGGTCGTGCCGTACGTGCCGGCGATCGTGTTCCTGGGGGCCGAGGTGGCGCAGCTGGCGGGACGCGACGGAGAGTCACCTCGGGTGGCCCTTGTCGTGGACGGCGCCGGTGCGACTCACGGCGTGACTCACGCCGTCGAGCGGATCCGGGAGCACGAGGTTCCCGGCTTCCAGGTCGAAGTCATCGGGACCGACCCGCGAGTCGACCGGCGATTGCCGGCCGTTGCAGAGGTCGATGTCCCGCTGTACCCGGGCCTGCGAGTGGGCGTTCCGTGCCTCCCGGAGCTGGCTGAGACCCTGAGCTCCCCCGGGTACGATCTCGTCCACGTCGCCTCGCCCGGCCCCGCCGGGATCGCGGCGACCGCCGTCGC
>Ga0209382_10004519_pt1 | contig 18582 bp, 19 predicted proteins | sample SoiMetdeltSBSDD5_FD_187599 | JGI IMG/M metagenome (GOLD analysis project Ga0209382, IMG submission 187599) | Bulk soil microbial communities from a Populus tree surrounding site in Tennessee, USA - Soil MetaG P. deltoides SBSDD5 (SPAdes) (version 2) | ecosystem: Environmental > Terrestrial >...
TGCGCTACGTGATGCGGCGGCGCGGCATGGAGCCGTGGTACGACGAGCAGCGTCAGATCTTGAAGGAGCTGGTCGGGGTACTGCATGAGAATGCCCCTGAAGCTCTTGACACCGTGTTCGCTCCACTTTGGAAAGAGGCGCCCGACGATGCTGCCCGGCTGCGGGTGGTGATCGATCAGGTGGCCTCGCTGACCGACCCCGCTGCGCAGGATTGGCATCGCCGCCTGGTCCGCCGCTCATAAGACCCCGTCGGTGCCCGACAGTAGGATTACCCTCGTGGCTGGCGGTGGTCGGATTCGCGATGAGGACATCGCACTGGTGCGTGAGCGCAGCTCGCTGGTGGACATCGCCTCCGAGCAGGTGACGCTCAAGCCGGCCGGGGGCGGCAACCTCAAGGGCCTGTGCCCGTTCCACGACGAGAAGACCCCTTCGTTCACCATCGCCCAGGGCCGCAACGTCTACTTCTGCCACGGCTGTGGCGAGGGCGGCGATGTCATCAACTTCGTCCAGAAGATCGACCATCTGAGCTTCGTGGAGGCGATCGAGCGCCTGGCCGACCGTGCCGGGATCGCGCTGCGGCGCATGGAGGCAGGCCCGGCGCCGGTGCGCCCGGCAGGCCAGCGGCAGCGGCTGGTCGAGGCCAACCGGACGGCCCAGGCCTTCTACGCTGAGCAGCTGCTCAGTCCGGCGGCGCGGCCGGCTCGCGAGTTCCTTGCGGCGCGCGGGTTCGACCGCGAGGCGGCGCAGCGATACGGCTGCGGGTTCGCGCCGGCGGAGTGGGACCTGCTCACCAAACACCTTCGGCGCCTTGGGTTTTCCACGGGCGAGCTGGAGATGGCGGGGCTGTCCAAGCCCTCGCGCAACGGCAACCTCATCGACCGCTTCCGGCGCCGGCTGCTGTGGCCGATCAGGGATGTCAGCGGCGACGTCATCGGTTTCGGCGCCCGCAAGCTCTTCGACGACGATGACGGTCCTAAATATCTGAACACCCCGGAAACCCCGATATACAAGAAGTCTCACGTTCTTTATGGCGTGGATCTGGCGAAGCGGGAGATCGCCAAGCAGGGGCGGGCGGTCATCGTCGAGGGCTACACCGATGTGATGGCCTGCCACCTGGCCGGCGTGACGACGGCGGTGGCGACCTGTGGCACGTCGTTCGGCGCGGATCACATCAATGTCCTGCGCAGGTTACTACTCGACACCGACGCGCTGGCCGGCGAGATCATCTTTACCTTCGATGGCGACGCGGCGGGGCAGAAGGCGGCCCTGCGCGCCTTCGCCGACGACCAGCGCTTCGTCGCCCAGACATTTATCGCCGTCAGTCCAGACAACATGGACCCGTGTGAATTGAGGCTCGCCAAGGGCGACCTCGCGGTGCGGGATCTGGTGGCGTCAAGGGAACCTCTGATCGCCTTCGCCCTGCGCTCAACGATGGCCAAATATGACCTGGACACGGTGGAGGGGCGGGTCGGCGCGCTGCGCGCGACAGCGCCCATGGTGGCGAAGATCAAAGACAGAAGCCTGCTCATGGGGTACCAGCAAAGGCTCGCCGGATACCTGGGGCTGGAGGTCGAGGAGGTCAGGCGGGCGGTCGCCGGTGCCGGAGCGGCCCCGGCGCCGCAGCAGCGCACGACCGTTGTCGCCGACAATCCTCGTCTTGTCGTCGAGAGGGAGGCGCTCAAGCTGGCGATCCAGTCTCCGGTGCTGGCCGGGCCGGTCTTCGACGCCGTCGACCAGGCGTACTACACGCACGAGCCGCATCAGGCGATCCGCGCGGCGATCGCCGCCGCGGGCGGGGCCTCTGCCGGTGTGGCCGGGCCGGGCTGGATCAACACGATCCGCGACGGCTGCCCCGACCTCGCCTCGCAGATGCTGGTGCTGGAGCTGGCGGTGGAGCCGGTGCGCTTCGACGGCGAGCCGGACTCGGGCTACCTGCACGTGGTGCTGGCGCGCCTGCAACTGGCCGGGTTGAAGCAGCGCATCATGGACGTCAAGTCCAAGCTGCAGCGCATCAACCCGGTGACCGAGAAAGAGGAGTACCACAGCCGGTTCGCCGACCTGCTGGCGCTGGAGCAGCATTCGCGGGCGCTCAAGGAGCAGGCTGCGGGGGGTTTGTAGAGTGTTCAAGCGGTTGCGGCGCCGGATCCTGCCGGCCGCGCACAAGCCGGCTTTCGACGCGCACGAGCGGGTGCTCGCGTGGGCGATGACCTCGTCGGAGCAGGCCGTCATCGCCACCAATCTGGGTTTGTGGGTCGCCGGCGTCCAGACGGGCTGGCACGAGATCTCCAAGGCGAAGTGGGACGGCAGCGTGCTGACGGTGATCACCTCGATGGTGGTCGAGTCGCGGGAGGGTTACGACGTGATCGTCGACGAGCCGCCGGTGCGCATGACGCTTGCCGACCCGGATCACCTGCCGCATCAGGTTCAGCTGAGGGTGACATCGTCCGTGATGCACCCGCGTCAATTTGCTTTGGGATGGCTGGCGGCTCGGCGGGTACCCGGCAAAGATGGTTTGTCATGGATCGTGCGCTATAACCCTGGGGTCGATGCAAGCTCGGCCGAGGTCGTCGCGGAGACCGACGCGATCTTCAAGGAAACCTATTGGAGAATTGTCGGGGGGTCCGAGTAGCGTCGCGGCCGTGACCTTGATTTACGCTCGCGGGCTGGTAAAGAAGTTCGGGGATTTTACGGCCGTCAATGGGATCGACCTTGACGTGGCTCCCGGCGAGACGTTCGGATTTCTCGGTCCCAACGGGGCTGGCAAGTCTTCGACGATGCGCATGATCAGCTGTGTCTCCGCGCCCACCAGCGGACAGCTGCGCATCTTCGGCATGGATCCGGTCCGTGAGGGCACCAAGATCCGTGCCAGGTTGGGGGTGTGTCCCCAGCTGGACAACCTCGATCCGGATCTGACCGTCGCCGAAAACCTGACGACCTATGCGCGCTATTTCGGCATCCCGCGCTCGGAGGGGCGCCGGCGCGCCGCCGAGTTGCTGGAGTTCGTTCAGCTCACGGAGAAGGCCGACAGCAAGGTGGAGCCGCTGTCGGGTGGGATGAAGCGGCGGCTGACGATCGCGCGGGCGATGGTCAACGAGCCCGATCTGATGCTGCTCGACGAGCCGACGACGGGCCTTGATCCGCAGGCCCGGCATCTGGTGTGGGAGAGGCTTTTCCGGCTCAAGCGGCGCGGCGTCACGCTCGTGCTCACGACACACTACATGGACGAGGCCGAGCAGCTGTGCGATCGCCTGGTGGTGATGGACGCCGGCAAGATCGTGGCGGAGGGCTCCCCGCGCGAGCTCATCGACACCTATTCGACGCGCGAGGTGGTCGAGCTGCGCTTCGGCGACGACAGCCCCGCGACTTATGTGGAAAAGCTTGATGGCATTGGCGATCGGCTCGATCCGCTGCCCGACCGGCTGCTGCTCTACAGCGCCGACGGTGAGGGCGCGCTGAGCGAGGTGCACCGGCGCGGCTTCACCCCGTCGAGCGTGCTGGTGCGTCGCTCCACATTGGAGGATGTGTTCCTCATTCTGACCGGCCGGACGCTGGTGGACTGAGCGATGGATGGCACCCTCGCCGTGCTCTCGCGGCACATGGTTCTCTACCGGCGGCTGTGGCAGGCCTCCGTCTTCTCCTCGTTCATCCTGCCGGTCTTCTTCGTCATCAGCATCGGCATCGGCGTCGGTGGCTATGTCGGCCAGGTCGGCGGCTGGGACTACCTTTCCTACATCATTCCCGGTGTGCTCGCCTCCGGCGCCTTCCAGACCGCGATCGGCGAGTCCACCTTCCCGGTGATGGGCGACTTCAAGTGGAGCCGGGCATACCATGCCATGCGCGCCACGCCGGTGCGCATCATCGACATGATCCTGGGGTGGCAGCTCTACATCCAGATCCGGGTGGTCGTCGCCGCGGTGGTCTTCATCGGGGTGAGCGCGGTCTTCGGCGCCATCCACTCGCCGTGGGTGATCGCGACGCCGCTCATCTGCGCGCTGCTCGCCCTGTCGGTGGCCGCGCCGGCGAGCGCCTTCTCCGCCGGACTCGACAACGATTCTTATTTCTCGTTGCTGTTCCGGTTCGTGGTGATCCCCTCGACGCTGTTCGCCGGGGTGTTCTTCCCGGTCGATCAGCTGCCCGCCGTGGTGCGGCCGTTGGCATACGCTTCACCGCTTTGGCACGGTGTCGAGCTGTGCCGCTCGGCGATGCTCGGCGGGCCCACGCCTTGGCCGGTGTTGGTGCACGTCGGTTACCTGATGCTGCTTTCCGGGCTGGGGCTGTGGTGGGCCTGGGCCGCGTACACCAAGCGATTGAAGGACTGATGGTTACAGCTGTTGTCGCCGCGAAGCTCGCCGCCTCGGTGCCGTCGTCGCCCTCGCGGGTCGCCGCCGTCATCAACCGAAACGTGGGCGCACTGCGCTCCGGCCCTTCCTACTGGATGGTTCTGTTCTCCGGCTTCTTCGAGCCGGTGCTCTACCTGTTCGCCATCGGCGTCGGGGTGGGCAAGCTCATCCCCGATCTCGACGTCGACGGCCGGCTGATGTCATACGCCCAGTTCGTCGCGCCCGCGATGCTCGCGGTGTCGGCGATGTCCGGCGCCCTGGCCGAGACCACCTTCAACTTCTTCTTCAAGTACAAGTACGTGAAGACTTATGACGCGATGCTCGCCACCCCCATCCGGCCGATGGAGATCGCGGTGGGGGAGTTGTTGTGGGCCATCATCCGCGGCTCGCTCTACACCGGCGCCTTCCTGATCATCATGATGGCGATGGGCCTGACCACCCCGCTGTGGGCGATCGCCGCCTTCCCGGCGACCGTGCTTGTCGGCTTGGCGTTCGGAGGCGTCGGTATGGCGATCAGCACGCTCATCCGGGGCTGGCAGGATTTCGACCTCATGTTCGCCGGCCAGTTCGCCCTGTTCCTGTTTTCCGGCACGTTCTCGCCGGTGCAGGACTATCCGCTCGCCGTGGAGATCCTCATCGGCGTGACTCCACTTTTCCACGCGGTGGAGCTCGTTCGTGGACTCACGACCGGAGCCCCCAGCGTGTCCATGATCGGCAACGCGGCGTACCTGGTCGCGATGACGCTCTTGGGCCTGGCCTTTGCTAACAGGCGGATGACAAGGACCTTGACCGTCTAGACAACCCTCGTGCTTTCGGCTGCACTAGATGAATGAGTCAATGAGCTGATCACGTTCATTGACTCATTTGTTATGCTCGATTTGTCTGATGTGGACTATGAGGGTAATTTCTCGGCAACAACCCGGGCACCATACACGGGGGGGATCACATCCGGGCGGAGGTGGCAGATGCGCTTGCGGCACCCCGACGGTCAGACCGTCTATCTTGCCAGCATGCTGCCCTCACAGTCCGAACATGAGGTCCGTGGGGTCTTCGCCCGCCTGGCCGAACTCGGCCGTGACACCGAGCTCGCCTGCCTAAGCTTGATCATCAACCCGTCATTTGCCTCGGCCTTGGCCGGCTCGATCGGCATGCGGCGCCGGCTGCAGTACGGGCTAGCCTCCCGCGGGTTCGAGGTCGTCACCCTCGCCAGCGCCTTCCCCCACCGCAGCTGGCGCAGCTGGTGGACGCACGTGCTCGACCTGGCCCGCGTCCTGGCCGACCTGCTCCCCGAGGACACCACCCACGGCTCCATCTCCACCACCGTGCCCGCCTTCGGCGACGACCCCTGGGAGAGCGCCGCCCGCGAGCTCGACGATCTCAGCTCGGGGCTGACCGAGATCGCCTGGCACACCGGCAGCTTCGTGCGGGTCGCCTGCGAGATGGCCCAGGACACCCTGCTGGAGACCATCGACGACGCCGTGCGGCTGCTCAGCTCGGTCGACCCCACCCGCATCGGGGTGTGCCTGAGCCCGGACCGCCTCGCGATCACGAGCGAGAGCCCCGCGCAGGCCCTGGTCAAGCTGCGGCGCGCGCACCTGGCCGTGGTGAAGGTCATGCTGACCGACAAGACCGAGGCCACCACGCGGGCCGCGCTATCAGCCCTGCTCGGCGGCCCGCACCCGATCTGCGACCACTATGAGGCCGTCAACGCCGGCGCTCTGGAGTCCGCCCGCGACGAATTCGCCATCCTCGGTCTGGATGGCGCGCTCCTCCGTTGATCTTGTAACTCGGCCACGACACAAGATCAACGGAGGGTGGTGACAGCTCAGGCGATGCGGCGCTTGCCCTCGTCGATAAGGCGATTCGCCTGCTCCTGGACCACCCCGGCCACCTCCTGGACGGTCGGGTTATCCATGATCTTCTGAGCGGTGGCGACCAGGTCGTCGTAGGCCTGGCGGCCGCCCCTGGCGCCCACCACATAACCCACGGCGAAACCAACCCCCAACCACAGCAGCTTGCCCATTCATGTCTCCCTTCGTCCGGTGCTATGTCCCATCCTGCACGGTCTCCGACCATAGGGACACCGGTGGGTACCGGTTTGCTGCCCCGCTCAAACGTCCTGTAATCTGGTCCAGGCCATTCCCCTGTAGCTCAATTGGCAGAGCAGCCGGCTGTTAACCGGCAGGTTCTTGGTTCGAGTCCAAGTGGGGGAGCCCAACGTGTCACAATACGAACCCCGGACCCCTGGTCCGGGGTTCGATTGCTTGCGGGGATGCGGAAGTACGGCTTGATGTGGTGCCTCCCGGTGACCTGGATCTCGTGGACCAGCGCCCGGAAGAGGGCGTTCTTGGCTCCGGGTGCACCTTGGTTGAGCAGTTGAACGATCTCGTGCGCATGCCATCAAGATCTTCTTGTGTGATGTCGAGCGGCTGTTCGTGATAGCCGCCGGCAACGAAGGCTTCCCGCGTACGGTGAGTTCACCCGGCAGCGCCGACGCGGCGCTCACCGTCGGCGCGGTGGACCGCTCCGACGCGCTGGCGGGCTTCTCCTCGCAGGGTCCGCGCGTCGGCGACGATGCCCTCAAGCCGGACATCACCGCTCCCGGCGTGGGAATCGTCGCCGCCAGGGCGACCGGCACCGAGATGGGCACCCCGGTCGACGAGCGGTACATGACGGCATCGGGCACGTCGATGGCCACCCCGCACGTAGCCGGTGCGGCGGTGTTGCTTGCCCAGCAGCATCCGGACTGGAAAGGCGGCCAGCTCAAGTCGACGCTGATGGGCTCGGCGAAACCGAATACTGGACTATCGGTCTACCAGCAGGGCGCCGGCCGGGTCGATGCGGCGCGTGCGGTGACCCAAACGGTGACCAGCGACGCCGCCAGCGTCTCGTATGGCCGGGTGGCGTGGCCGTACACCAGCGGACCCCTCGCACAGACGGTGACCTACCGCAACACCGGTACCGTCGATGTCACCCTGACGCTGGCCCCCAACGTGACCGGTCCAGGCGGGGCCACCCCGCCCACTGGGATGTTCACCACCAGCGCCGCCACGGTGACGGTACCCGCCGGTGGCCAGACGCAGGTGACGCTCACCGTCGATGTGTCCGTCGGGGGCCCGGCCGGGCTCTACTCCGGCGTTCTGGTCGCCACCTCCGGCCAGACCACAGTGGTTACACCGCTCGCAGTGAACAAGGAGGAGGAGAGCTACAACCTGACCATCACCCACCTCGACGGGAACGGTGCACCCACGCAGGACGCCTTCCTGATCGTGATGGGGTGGGACCGGAACATCTTGGAGTGGGGCCCCGCGAACCCGGATGGAACCTCGACCGTGCGGATGCCCAAGGGGCGCTACAACCTGAGCGCGTCCATCAATTCGGCGCAGGACACGGCCTTACTGGTCCAGCCGATCGTCGACCTGACCCGCGACATCGCCCTCACCCTGGACGCACGCGCGGCCAAGCCCGTCTCGGTGACCGTGCCCGAGCCGTCCGCCCAACTGGCCTTCGTCGACGTGGCTACACCTACTACCCGTCGTTCCAGTCGTGGGGAGCAGGGGTGTACCTGACGGGGTACAGCTTCGACCAGGTACGGACGGGGCAGGTCGGCGACCCGATCGCACCGGACAAGCTGGTCGGCACTGTGGCCGCGCAGTGGGCCAGACCCGACGGTGCCGGCGACTTCACCGACAGCCCGTACCTGTACGCCACCGCGGAAGCCTTCCCAGGCCAGTTGCCGACCTTGTTCGTCAAGCACTACCAGGCCACGGAGTTCGCGGCGGTACAGCAGCGTTTCCGTGCGGGCGCGCCGGGACAGTCGGCGGTCAGGGTGGTGTTCCCGTCCTTCACCCCGGCCCACGCCTCTTTCTCAGGGCTCAACGTCTCGACCTCCCTGCCCGCAAGCCGGGTGGAGTACCACAACACCAACGGTGGTGTGCGGTGGACCTCGTGGCTGGAGTTGGGCACCCATGACAGCGACGGATGGTTCGTACCGCAGGTCCAGCTCTACCAGCAGCCGATGGCCTACCAGGCAGGCCGCGTGTACCACGACGAATGGAACGCTGGCCCAACGGGTCCAGCCTTCGGGCAGGTCGGCTTCGCGGAGAAGCAGTGGGCCAGCCGAGGGGTGGATGATGGCGGGCTCGGGCGGGACGACGTGATCATCGTCGATCTCCCGCTGTACGGCGACCGGGCCGGCCACGCTTCATTGATCGCCCGAACCGACAGCTCCCGCACCGCCCTGTACCGCAACGGCACCCTGGTCGACGAGTTCCCCTTCTCCGGACTAGGGGAATTCCCGGTGCCGCCGGAGATCGCCGACTACCGCCTGGAAGTGGCCGACACCCGCAGCGTCGGCGACCTGACCACCAAACTCAACGCGGCGTGGGCCTTCCGCTCCAGCCACACCGACGGCGACCAGTTCATCAAACTGCCGCTGTCGGCGGTGAGGTTCACCCCTGACCTGGACGCGAACAACGCCGCCCCGGCAGGGCGTGCCTTCGACATCCAGGTCACCGTTGAGGGGCAACCGGGCGCGCCCGATGCACAGGTCACGGAGCTAACCCGCGAGGTTTCGTACGACGACGGGGCCACCTGGTCGAAGGCGCCGCTCAGGCCGGGTGAGGACGGCTGGACCGCCACGGTTCACCATCCCCGCGGTGGCGGCTTCGTATCTCTGCGGGCCACGGCCACCGACACCGCCGGCAACACTGTGACCCAAACCATCATCCACGCCTACCGGCTAACCACCACTTAAGCGCAGTCCGGGCTCGCTATCCAATGCGGATGGCTTTGTCTGGGTTGACCGTGGTCGCAGTTGCAGGGGGCGATCGATGATCATCCCCTGCAACTGGCTGACTGCTGTCACGTATGTCACACGTCAAATGACATCCGGCCGGGATTGTGATTGACCGGTCATGCGGATCCGGGTTAATGCCACGGCGAGCAGCACGAGCGCGGCTGGGATATAAAAGAAGCCTACGCCGAGTCCGTACACGACGACGTAGATGAACATCAGCGCGGTAACGATCCAGGTCACGACGGTCTCGGCTGCGGAGCGACCGAGCAGGGGCGCTGCCGCGGCGATGAGAGTGAGCATCACCGGCGGCAGCACAACAACGCCGATGCCGACCACACCAGCTTGGTCGGCGATGAGCAGCGGCAGCATGGCGAGGCTGGTGCCGACCGCGACCGCGACCGCGGCGAGCCGCAGCATCCGGCTCATGCGCGCATGAAGACCGATCGAGGTCGACAAGCCGGTTTGCCTATCGGCATCTCCATCGGACCGCGCGGATCGAGCCGGTGCGGTCCAGCGCCTGGCCGGCGATGACACGAGCATCGTCGCTGACCGTGGTGGCGATGTCGCCGAACGGCTCGTTGTGGTCGGCCAGATGGCGTCAGTAGGGTCATGATGTGGTCACCGCCGTAGTCCGATTGGTCACATTGTCGGTTTTCGAAGTGCAGGCGCCGCTGGCTTTGAAGGGCTCGGCCAGTTGGTTGAGGTAGCGGTGGGGGTAGCGGGGTTTAGCGGCCATGCCGAGCTGGTCGGAGGTGAACCGGCGGTGAGGGTCGTAGCTGTGGGTACCCAGCAGATGGTCCCAGACAAGCGTGAACAGGCCGAAGTTGACATCGCCGACGCCGGCCCATTTGAGGTGGTGGAAGCGGTGGCCCTCGTTGAGGGCCAGCAGGTGTTTGAGTGGGCCGATGCGGTAGTCGGTGTTGGAGTGTTGCAGCAACAGTTGCACGGCGACCGCTAGCGTGAGTTTCCACCCTTCGTGATCAATATCCATGGAACGCGTTGCACTGCTTGGGTTTAAGGCTCGGTTCCCGTATTACCCAGAACGTGGTTGTAGACTCACCGAGATGAGCGGCACTCGGTGTCGTTTGGTCGCCACTACCAACCCCGCTGACCAGCAACAAGTCAGAGATGGGTACTACAGAAGGCACTGCGTGATCTTTAGCTCTAGCAGCCCAAACGAGCTTATCGATCAACGAAGGGTGGAAACTCCCGCTAGGGCCAAGGCGGAGGCGACGTTGACGGGCATGCCGAGCAGCAGCAGTGGGGTGACGCCCGCGGTCATTTCCAAGGTTTGGTGCAGGGGGTGTTTCATCAGTCCGTTGAGACCCAGCGCGCCAGTTAACATCGGCAACCGCCAGCCGCGCCACCTCTCCGCCGCGCAACGCCAACCTTGCCATCGTCAAAAGGCTCGTGTAGTCACGGCAGCCGCCCGCGTTGTCGCGGTCGCAGTCGGCCAAGACCACCCGGATGTGATCACTGGATGCGGCGCCGGGTGCGCCAACCGACGAGCAGGATCTCTCAACCTGTCAACCCACCCGACCAGCCGAAACAGGATGACGGAAGCTCATGGACAGAACTCACGGATGACCTGGCTTCGGTCGCCTCGACCCCGGCCGACGTCATCCGCGACGAACTCTTCACTATGGATAGGCGAGGAATATCGGACGAGCTTCGCACGTTGTACGACGATCCGTTGGGCCAACTCCCCGCTCTGCTTGACGAGATGCGCGACTATTGGAGGCTTGCAATTGGACCGGTTTGGCAACACATCCGCGCCCTTTGCATGGCGGACGTCTCTTATCGAGCTGACCAATTTGTCAGTGGTGGTATTGCTCGCGTCTTGGCAGGGCTCCATCCCTCGCTGTTGTAGGACAACAGGCGGCTCATTATTGAAGACTCACAAAAGGACCATAGCCACGCGAACCTTGACGGCGGCATTCTGCTAGCTCCATGCGTGTTCTCCTGGCCAACGCTGGACATAAGCTTCCCCTCGCAAGGCAGCGGGTCCACAGATCGCAACATCAAACAAGCTGTATTGTGCTATCCGCCGCGCGGTATCGCCACCCTCTGGCAGTCAATACCGACCCGCAGCCCGACCCCGCTTCACTTCTTGGTCGGCGCCACGAGAGCCACATTGCTTGCGTTGCTTAAACTTCCAGCAACCACCACCCAACTTGCACGCGAACTCGACGTCACCGCGCCTTCGGTAAGTAATCACCTCAAGATTCCCAAGTTGAATGGGCTCGTGTTTGCTCGTCGAAACGGAAAAACTGTTCTGTACCAGCGCACTGCCGCCGCTGATGCCCTCCTCGCGACCGTCGAGCCGGGCCGAGGTAGCTTTTGAGGGGTGAGAGCAGCGGTGGTGTGCGGGCAAATGTTGATGTGACCGTCACGGCAGAAACCACCTCGAATCCTCGGACCAGGATGTCGCGCAGCAGTCGGCACATCAACCAGAGCGGTTCGCCGAACTGTTCGAGCGGTACTTTGCCAGCATCCACCGGTACGCTGGGCGCTCGCTTGGCGCCATCGTGGCCGACGACATCGCGGCCGAGACATTCCTGATCGTCTTGTGCTGGCGGGACCGGTATGAGCCCCCTCAGGGGTCAGTCAGGTCCTGACTTGGCTCAAGATCGCGGGGTTTGATCGAGTTCGAGTGGTTGACCTGTTGTTTCGTTGTTGATCTGGCGTGGATGTGCGCACTAACCCTCAATCCGTGGACTGGATCGGTCCGTGATGCCCGGTAACGGGGTGGAGCTGTGACGAGAGTGTCCTCTGAGCTGTGATGATCGGGTTTGTCGAAGACCTGACCAGACACGGCTCGGACGGACACTCTCGGTGCGAGCATCTCACGCCTGGCGCGACGACAGCGCGGTGTTCGACGAGGACCAGGGCGAAGAACGTCAGGATCTCGTCGAGCAGCCGGCCTGGACGCGCTGCTTGGCGACGTTCGCGCCGAGTGAGAGACCCATCGGGTCGCTGTCCCGGCATTGGCAGCGGTGCAGCTGCGGCCCGTCCAAGCTCAGCAGACCAGCTGCCACCTTAGCTGCGCTGCCACTTATGATTGCGCGATGTCGCTCGCAGTGCGCTGGATTCGGCTGCTGATGGTGGTATCGGCAGCCAGCTTTACAGGCGCGGCCTTCGCATTCCGCGCCACGATGGACGGGCCCATCGAACAGTACTCTGGCGCCGCCTTGTCCGCGGCCATCGTCTACACGATAGTGATCTTCATATGGCCGCTGATCTCCCCACTGCCCGCCGGCAGCGCCGCGATCGCATACTGCTGGTTCATCGAGTTTGCACAGCTCACCCCCATACCTGCGGCACTCTCCCAACGCAGCTGGCTCGCGCGCCTACTGCTAGGCGCCCAGTTCGACCTCATTGATGTTGCCTGGTACCCCATCGGCGTCATCCCATTGGTCGCCGCGCATTGGTTCCTCCGTGCCCGCACACGTTCCCCAAACAGACCCGACACCCGTTGAGTCTTAGCTAAACTCCCAGCAGGATCATCCGGTGACCGTCGTGTCGTACACCATCACCGTGCACGTGACCCAGGCACCGTGGTTGCCCGGCTCCGAGCCCACACCCCGGTCGCCGATCGGGTCGACTAGGAGGTAGCAGCCGACGAAGTAGCCCATCAGTCTTGTTGTGCACACGACACTCGTCGACGCAAACTCACTCATAAACATTATGGTTTAATCTTTGCCGCCAAAATGGAAATTCGTAGGATGGTTTAGAGACATTACGTTTAATTTGTGCCAGTTAGTTGCTGTCCAGGCTGGCCGGTTTGTGCACATAGGATCATTCCTGCCATGATGCTGGTCTGTGACAACAAGAGAAGATGGTAGAGATGGCGGCTGCCCACTGTACTCCCGGTGCCTAACTGATCAGCAGTGGGAGGTGGTCGCCCCGTTGCCGACCGCGCCGGGTGTGGCCGAACTCCGAACCACCTTCGGGCAGCCCAGGGACCGGCCGCCACGATTTCGATGGTGCGGCAGCGGGTTGCGTAGTTTGAACGGCGCACGGCGGTCTCGGGTTGAGGAGCCTGCCTCGATTACTTTGTAAAGTCAGGTTGCCGCCATGCTGTCGACGACCTGAAGACTGGTGAGGTGCGCCTGGGGCAGGCGGTCCGCTTCGCACAACAGCTTTGGCTGGCCGCATGGAGAGGGGGTGACGGGTAGAGCACCACGAGGATGAGTACAAAGGAGAGCGTCATGGCGGGTCCGAGCCCGTCCCGCCGGGATGTCCAGATCTCGGCCGACACCGCTCGGGCGTGCGCCCAGATACGCCAACACGGGGCAACGACAGTCCCCACCGCTGGGGTCGCAGTAGGGCACACGACGCTGTGATGGCGATCGCTCGGGTATGGCTCGTTGCGTTCGCCGGCCAGCGGGCGACGCCGCCGCCTTGGCAAGATCGGGGTGCACAAATCTGCCACGAACAACACGCGGAACCTCCGCATTGCTCGTAATCCACATCAGCGAGTCTTCCAAGCTTTCCACCAGGCTGACCTGCGTATCACACGAAGTGTGAGCCGCCTTGCTAATTGAATTAGCGCCAATGCTCACTCAACCGCCGCGATGACGAGCGCGATCGAGCCGGCTCGCTCGCTGCGATGCCTCCTGGCTGTTACATATCGAATTTTCTTGCCGGACCCTGCTCTCAACGGCAAGAGTGAGACTATGGCAGATAAACATGTGGTCGGCTACGACGGCAGGTGGGTCAAGCCCGAGGATGACCCCCGAGTGGCGGGCAAACCCGTCGGTGAGCTCGCGACTATCCGCGAGTACCTCTCCAATTACCGGCTTACCCTTGGCATGAAATGCGAGGATCTCTCGCCGGAGCAGCTCGCCACCCGGTCCGTGCCGCCGTCCACGCTGAGCCTGCTCGGCCTGGTCAGGCATATGGCCCGGGTGGAACACAGCTGGTTTCAGCGGTCGCTGCAAGGCCATCGGGAGGTGCCTCGACTGTTCTGGTCCCCCGACGACGACGACCTGGACTTCAACGGCGCGGTCGCTGACCCGGCCGTGGTCGAGGAAGCATTCTCCGTCTGGAAGGCGCAGATCACGGCCGCCGACGAATGGCTGAACGGGCAGATCGAGCTGGACGCTATGGTCCTCACGTCACGCGGCGAGCAGACGAGCGTCCGCGACATCCTCATCCACATGATCGAGGAGTACGCCCGGCACTGTGGGCACGCCGACCTGCTGCGCGAGCGCATCGACGGCCGTACGGGGCAGTAGCCTTAACCTCTCAGGTCGCGCGGCTTCGATTCTAAAGGAAGCACTCTGCGCACTGGTGGCCGCCGCGACCAGACCGGCTCGGCCATGAACACCGGCTGCACAGTCTTTGTGCTGATCGACCAGGCCATCGTCACCCGGGCTATGTGCTCATCGTCGGTGGCGTTCATCCGTAAATGGCGAAGATCGGATTAAACAATCCTACGAAGAACAGCAGAAGCAACTCCGATGCCGTGATCATCAGCAGGCCCCCGGTAGTCGCCGACGCAAACGGGATGAGTCCCTGCCACAGGTTGCGGCCAACGCCCGCCGCAAGAAGAATCCGGCGCTGGCCGAAGCGGCCCAGGACGGGCTTGACCAAAAGCCATCCAGCGATCCCGGCCACGCCGGCGGCGCCGAAGACCACGCCGTACTGCCACGGCTCGAAGCCACGATCACGCAGCATAAAGACGGTCAGCAGCGGTGACGCGGCCGTGATGCACCCGCCGAACACCAGCGAGTTCCAAAACAGTGCGGCCAAGCCGCGGTGCCGCAGGATATAGCGCCAGCCGGCAAGGAAGTCGGTGGTCCGGTGGCGTTCGGCTGCGCGCTTCGGTGCCGCTGGCTCGGGCGAACGCAGCCGGCGGATGCCCAGCGCGGAGGCCAGGTAGCTCAGCGCGTCGGCCACCATCGACGCGGTTGTGCCCACCCATGAGATGAGGAGGCCGCAAGCCGAAGGTCTGAAGGTGTTGACGGTCGACAGCCGTCAAGCACAAGCACCGTAACGATCGGCAGCGCCGAGTAGCCCACCGCGCTACCAACTTCGCTGGCCGCCTGGGCGGCCCACCTCCATCGGAAGTCCCGGCGCCAACGCTGACCATCAGCGGTGTCGCTGTCGCCGGTTCAGACGCGGCCGAGACGGTGGCACCGGAGCCGAACACCTCGGGAAGGAGGCCAGAAGGCATCAGCAGGCGCAAGGAACGCGATGCCGAGATTGGCCGTCGCACCTACGATCAAGATCAGGTGCAGAGAAGGCGTAGATCTGACCGAGAGGTAAGAGCCGGCACCGTCGAAGCGGTGCCGGCTCTTACATGTCAGATAGTCCGTGGCCGGTCTGGCTAGATCTCCCAGCTACCGATGATTTTGCCGAGCTCGTCGGTGAACTGGATCAACTTGCCCTTTCCAGCGGGCACGTCGAAGACAACCACACCCCGGACCGACTGGCCGGAAGGCACACTTGTCGCGCCGAGCTGCGGCTCGAATCCGGACGTGGCGGCGTTGCCCGCTGTCATGTCGAAAGTCTTGCCGTCGGCCGCTTGATACTTCACGTAAAGCGGGTTGACCTCGAAGCTCTTCTCGATCACCTTGATCTCTATGTCGACGACGACGTACTGCCCATTTTCCGACTTCTCCGCGATGTCCCCCTTGCCGACCTGATTCCCGGTAACCGACTTGACGGTGACATCCGCCGCGCCCGCGTGACTGTTCACCCTCAGGTTCTGGCCGACCTTCGTGACGCTGGCGGCCGCCTGCGAGTTACCCGCCTCCGGTGTGCTCGTGGAGCCAGTCCCGCACCCGGCGCTTGCAAGCAGGAGCGCCAGTATCGCAATACTTCTGCGCATTTCTTGACGTGGTCCTTCCGTCGCGACGGCACGCTCGCCGTCCACTTTGTCAATTGCCTGTGCAGCTTGGCAGATCGCACAGCTGACACACTGCCGTTACGCTTCCCCCGACTGCCGACGGGCTACCGTGCCAAATAGGGGGAAGGAAGTCCCTTGTCAGCTCTGAGTTTTGGGATCCTCGGCCCGGTCTGTGCTTGGCAGGATGGCCAAGAGTTCGACCTGGGGCCTGGCAAGCAACGTGCCGTGCTCGCCGTCCTGCTGCTGAATGCCAACCAGCCGGTGTCGGCAAGCGAGATAGTCGAGGCGGTCTGGGGTGAAGCGCCGCCGGCCAACGGCGCCAATATGGTCCAGAAGCGCGTGTCCGGCCTGCGCAACGCCTTTGAGCCGGAGCGGCCGCCCCGCGTACCGGGACAGCTGCTAGACCTTACCGACGCCGGTTATCTCCTGCGGGTCCAACCGGGTCAGCTCGACACCGACCGGCTGCGGTCACATCTGGACCAGGCTCGCGCCGCACGGAATGCGGGCCAGCCCGAAGTGGCGCTGCGTGAGCTGCATGCCGGCCTCCGCCTATGGCGTGGCTCGCCCCTCGCCGGACTCGCAGGGCCGTTCTTCGAGGCCGAACGGCACCGGCTGACCGAGATTTACGCCAGTGCGCTGGAGGACGCCATGGCGGTGGAGCTCGAGCTGGGCCGCCACCAGCATGTCGTACCCGAGTTGTTCCGGCTCGTCACCGAGCACCCGCTGCGAGAGCGCTTGCGCTACCTGCTGATGCAGGCGCTCGCGCGTTCCGGGCGGCAGGCGGAGGCGCTCGCGGTCTACCGGGACGCCCGTCGATACCTGGTCGACGAGCTGGGGATCGAGCCGGGCAACGAGCTGCGAGAGCTACACCAGCAGATCCTGACGGCAGAGGTGACACCGGCAACTGCAGCCAATGGCCGGCAGCGGTCCGCTGTGGACAGTGTGGTCAGCGGGTCGATGGACTATTTGCGGATGCCGATCATGGCCGCGCCTTCCCGCTGGCGCCGGATCGCGACGAGCTGGGTCGTCCTGGTGCCGCTCCTGAGTATGGGTTTCCTGTCCTGGGTGCCGGCCGCCTACACGGCTGTCCGCCTGCACAAGAGGCGATATTGGTTTGCGGCTGCCGCCTATGTCGCGACGTTTTTCGCCATCATGATGACGGGCGGGGTCCCACGCGGTGCACTCCGCGATAACCTGCAGGGCCTGTTGGTGTTCGGCTCGTGGGTCGCCGGCACCGTTCAGGGTTTCTGGTTCCGTGCCCGCCTCCTCGACCAATTTGCCGACCCTGCCACGATCGAGGTCATCGCTCGCCAGGTTCGGCGTCAGCTGGCATATCAGCTGCTGAACTTCCACCCCGAGGCCGCCCAGAACCTGAACATCGGCCGGCCCGACCTGCCCAGGCAGTTCGACGATGGCGGCTTGGTCGACATCAACTCGGTCCCGATGCACGTGTTCGCCGCCCTCCCCGGAGTCGGCGCCGAGCGGGCGCAACACATCGTATCGGTGCGGCAACGGATCGGCCGCTTCGCCTCGGTCGACGATCTGGCCGCACGGCGGCTGCTGCCGCTGAACGTGCTCGACCCCCTGCGTGACATCCTCGTCGCGCTATCGCACCCGCAAACTACAGGGTGACATCGGCGAGGCGGCGATCAGGTTTTGCTCGCAGTACTTTCAAAATTCGCTCGGTCGGGTTGTCTTGTGGGCTGTAGCGGGCGCCTGCCAACAACAGCAGCCGGGGATGTTCGGCCAGCCATCGCTGGGTGATGTTGCTGTGGTGGGTGGCAGATGTCGCAGATGACCGCAACGGTCGGGCGTCGGCGGCCAGAAATTGTTGCAGGAAGTGGCAAAACACGACCGAAATGCATATGGACCTCGGTTCATCCAACTTGGAGCAACCGCCTTAACCTCACAGTCCCTCCAACACTGCGCGCAGATGTTGCATGGCAGCGGCGAACTCCTCCGGGTCACGGGCCAGGGCGAGGCGAATGAACTGTTCACCCTTACCCGATTCGCACCAGCAAAAGTAGGTGCCCGAAGGACGTAGACATCGGCCTGGACCAGTGCCTGCTGTAGTGCCAATGCGGTGACGTTCTCGTCGGCTATACGGAACCACGCGACACTCACGTTGGCCATCGGCTCCTGATGAACCAGCAGCGAACCACGCAACACGCGCAAAGCCTCCTGGCGGTTGCGCGCGACCACATCGCGGACGGCGGCGAGACCGTAGCGCAGAGAGTCGTTGACATATTCGGTGAGGAAGTTCAACACGAAAGGCGACACGTTGAGCATGACGCTGGTGTGAATGTTGTAGACGCTTTCCCAGATATTCTCGCTCACGGTGAGCATGGCGCACCTGGCGTCGCGCACCGGCCAGGTCTTGCCGGTATCCTCGAGTTCATGCCAGCCGGGCATCTAACTCAGCAATCCTGCCTGCAACTGAACGATCAACGCATCTGCTCGGCGAGTGAACCGCCCCGGGTTTTTTGGAGGCTCTGAAACCTGGAAGGGTAGGAGCCATGCCAGCGCCGAGGAAGTACTCGGATGAGATGAAGGATCGGGCGGTCCGGATGGTGACCCAGATCCGGCGG